>JGI2924J29684_1078633_pt1 | contig 85854 bp, 92 predicted proteins | sample BenlonsequencITS_FD_29684 | JGI IMG/M metagenome (IMG submission 29684)
CTTTTTTCGCTGTCAGGAGTTTTAGAAAATTCTTAAAATTTTTTCTTAAAAACTCTTGACTTTAATTAGCTGGTCTTTCTTATTTTTTATTTATTATCTCAGATTATTGACCAAATTGCCAATACTTTAAAATATCGAACCTATTTTTCGAGTCCAGTCAACCGGAAATCAACTCAATGTCGTCACCATACATTTTCCAGTTTAGTATACCTTTCATTTTAATTTTCATTTAACTCAGATCTGTTTCACCCGTTTTCATGTTTCTTCCAGGATATCCTTTCGGTATATCTTGTTATACAACGCATGGAATTATCTCTTTCGGTCAGCTTTAGCTGCAAGGTATAGTCTGTTTTGGAAGTCTCGTACTTTTCCACGGGTGTTAATAGCTTTATCGGCAATCACCGGCACTTTTCTCCTTTACAGACTTGAATAAAATTCTTAGGTCAACGCACAACAGTTTTTTGCTTACATGTTTCAAGTCCGCCGCAGGGTTATGGAATAAGAGGCTTAAGGTAGCTTTTGATATTGATCCTTTGAATAATTTGATACCAATAAGAGAAAAATAGCGTTAAAAAAGAAAGAATCGTGATAGAGAAAATCCGATGTTCTTTGATAAAGGAGATTACTCAGAGCACAACACCTTTTCTATTTCAGAACTGTTTGCCCACATGCCCATCGACCTTCTGTCGGCAAACTTTGGAGTGCCTGAAGAAACCTTTAAAAACATTCCTAAAAAAGAAGTATATATTACAGACAGTGGCGACCCAGGAACCCTGGAATCCCAGACCGTAGATTCTCCTACAGGGAAAGTTCCTCTTTCATACAATACAAGCATGAGCTTTGCAAGGTACCGCCAATCAAAGGTGACGGAAGAACCATTCAAATTCTTGACAGTCGCAATTTTCCTGCCTGCAAAACTGTAGCAGCAGCTCTCGTAACAGTAGAACCAGGTGCTATGAGGAAGATACATTCGCATACCAATCAGGATGAATTCCAATATTATATTAGGGACAAATATTATAAGGGCAGGGCAAGAATGACAGAATTTATGCCGGATTCCAAAGCCCGTACTTTCAACTATAGTCCGGGAGATGTAGGCTATGTCCCGGTAGGCGGGTTCCATTATGTGCAGAACATTGGCGATGAACCTCTGTAATTTCTTGAGGTCTTTAACAGCGAACATTTTGCTGATGTATCACTTGCTCAATGGCTCGCAATAACTCCACGTGAAGTGGTGAAATCAGTATTGAACCTTCCTGATGAGTTCCTTGATAATTTACGCAAAGAAAGAAATCCCGTGGTGAAATACAAAGGTTTTGAATTTCCGCCTGCCAAAAACACACCACAGAACGTCTGCTACTTTAAGGATTTTGATTTCAACGCACCTGCTGACCCGGACGACAAAAACTTTTCTGTTTGAATTGGTGTTTTTTGAAAGAAGCTTTCAGTAATTCTTCAGGTGTTTTATTTCCTTCTTCAAAATCTTTTTCTATTCTTGCTATTTTCTTCTCCCTTTTTTCGATAAATAGTTTTGTTTCAGGATCAATTTTTCCATCCGGAAATGCTTTTTTCAAATCCCTTAAAGCCGTCTTAGCAGAAATTAAAGCACACTTTAATTCTTCCGCAAATTCTTCTTGAGTTTTTACTTTCCAAACAAGCTTTTCAATTTCAAGGCTTTTTTTCTTTAATTCATTTGCTTTCTTTGTTCTTTCTTCATCGTCTTTTATGTCATAAAGAGTACTCTTTTCGCTCTCAAATTCCTTTTTCATATTATCATACAATATTCTTTTTATTTATTAATATCAACAATTCAATCTGTTGTACTACCTGATAGTTTACAAGTTCAAGGAATATTATGGCAAGTTAAGAAGCGTTGTGATTATTCCAACTGCGGTAAAGACAATTACAAAAGTTAAGAACGCATAGTAAACACCAATTATTCCATAATTATAATAATCACCGGTCCCAAAGAATATAGTAAGTGTCGATGATCTTTCGGATGTCAACATCATAGAAATCTAACCCAAGTCTTTCCAGTCCCCTGTTTTGCCTAAAGCTGTATAATTTAGTGTATAATATTGACCCTCTCCGACCCACATTACAGGTGCAGCCATGCGTAACCGTTCATCTACACTTATTGAATTATCTTTAAGTTCTTTGGCTACTAATGTATTGCGAATTTTACACAGAAAAACCTCGGCGTCATGCAGCAGTACGGATTGCTGAACTTCAAGCTCAAATACCCACGGACTGTTCTTTAATACCGGAACATTCAATACCGCACCACGTTCGACTTCAATTGGAATGTTCATTTTCCCGCTATTATATCCTTCCGTGTTGCCCAAATAATCCGCAAGATGCAGCAAGGATTCGCTGACAAGGTTGGCAGAAAACACTTTGTTTGCCCGGATACGATCTTTCGTTAATTTTTCACCGGCAATGCAAGCCATAACCCCCAATTCGCCACTCCAACAATAACTAAACCAGCAAAACAAACCAAAGTTCGGTGTTCCGTCCTCTTTATATGTACCATACAGAAACAATGTTTGCGGACATAATTTATTCTCCGGACCGATAGATATTTTTTCCATTATTCTTATACTCCTTCATTTTTAAGATTTTTGATGATTCGTCTGAGTTGGTTCTTAAAACCGATGATTTCATCATCCGTGGAACCATCATAAAATATTTAAAACACCATATACTTTTTTGTCTTATCAAGATGGGCTGTTCATCCATTTGAACAGTATTCATCTAAATTTCAGGCTCTTTACATATCTTGGAGTTATACATCTTTTCAAGATATTATAAATCAGTGTATCATAGGTTTAAAATTCTCTCAATAAATTTTTTCAATAGATTTTTAAAGTATCGCTTTAATTATTTAATAAGTTAAATACACAAAAAAGAAAGGATATATTGTTATATACACATAATACATCCTTTCCTTCGCTTTTACTTCCATCACTTAATAAACTTAACTTTTTCATCCATTGAATTTCTTGCGGAGGCATTTGTTGTGGCATCAACGGAATCATCATTATGTCCAATTTTCGCTCCATATCCCAATGCAAGTGCAGCAATAGACATTGCCTCAGTTGCAAGACCACAGTCAAAGAAATCACTTTTTAGGGACAGTAAATTTGCTCATATCGTTATTTTCATGTCTCAGTAAAGCAACCTTATTGCTTATTCCCCCGCCATAGCCTGTAAGTGAACTGTTAGCCCCTACAACCCTATGGCAAGGTATAATAATGCAAATAGGATTCCACCCTACAGCTCTGCCAACAGCACGGGATGACATTTTTGCCGTACCGCGCTTTTTTGCTATTACTTTGGCAATTTCACCATAGGTTCTTGTCTCGCCAAAAGGTATCTCAAGCATTCTATCAATTACTTCCCGGCGGAAATCCGTAAGGTTGGCAATTCTATATTTAGGAATGAAATCAGGGCTTTTACCGCTGAAATAAATATCAAGCCATTTTATAGTATCCTCAAACACCGGAAGTAGTTTTTCCTCACAATCAGAAATATGCTTTGAAGCACCTCTTGACCCATCAAACCACAAGCCGGTGAGATATTCGCCGTCACTGGTCATTAACATGTCGGAAAAACCGTCCGGTGTTTTATAATAGTATTTATAAATCATTTTTTCACCTCAATTAAAACCTTTTTTCAGCAGGTTTAATCTACATCCGTTTTATAAGCTCAAATTCATCCCTGATGGGTCTACCATCACTACCGATTAAAGGTATATCCGGTTTTATCTTTCTTGCTTTTTCAACCGCATCATTAATTATTTTCGACAGAATAAAGCCTCACTTCACCTTTTTGGTGAGATTCTTTTTTCTTTTATTATTATATCTGTTTGTTTTTCAAGGTCAAAACTATTTTTAAATTGAGCAGTTTTTCGGTATTATATGAATATATTCTGTAACTTCCCGGAAATGAGCGGTTAATTGTCCAGTTTTGCAGGAATCACCGCACCGTTATAAGTATCCGTTATGTACTGCCTGACATCTTCAGACTGCAGAGCTTTCACCAAAGCGACAATGGCAGGATTATTCAAGTCTTCTTCCCGAACGGCAATGATATTGGCATAAGGACTATCGCTTCCTTCGCTGAAGAGCCTTGCTGAAGTAATTTTTGCTTCCAGGGCCTTATTTGTGTTGGTGATAAAGAAATCATAGTCGTCTTTTGTGGGAATGATCTGTGCCGAGTCAAGCTCGACAATCCTTATCGGACGCAGATATTCTGCGATATCTGAGACCGAAGCAGTAAGAGAGTTTGCAGTTTGGGGATTAAGCTTGATAAATCCGTTTTCTTCAAGGATGCGCAAAGCCCGGTATTCGTTGGTACCGTCATTGGGAATTGCTACAACTGCATTATCCGGTATCTCTTCTTTAGAACTGTATTTGTCGGAATATGCTGTAATGGGTTCCACATGGATATCTCCCGCATTTACAAGGTTATATCCGTTTACTTTGTTCCACTCCTTAAGATAGGGCTCATGCTGAAAAAAGTTAAAATCAATTTCTCCTTTTGCAAGTTTTTCGTTGGTAGTGTTATCTGCAGCTGTTGCAACCAACTCTACAATAATACCTTGCTCTTTCAGCCTGGGAGCCACGTATTCAATGAGTTCGGAATGGGGAACCAAATCGGCGATACCCTTAATTGTTATTGTTTCTTGAGAAGGTGATGGATTTGCATTGCTGTCAGAAGCCGGGATATCCGAAGAAACGGTTGATTTTTTCGAATCCCCTTCTTTGCTGCATCCGGCAAGAAGGCCCAATGCTAATATCAATGTAAGGATAATAAGGATCACATTGTGTTTTTTCATTTTCAATCTCCTCCAATCTAATTAAATTAAATTTCTTTTTTTCAGGATTTGCTTGGATGTAAAGTTTCCAATCCACTGAACCAGTTGGACAAGGGCAATCAAAACATAGACGGATGCAAACAAAACATCATGCTGAAAACGCTGGTAGCCAAACCTTACTGCTATATCTCCGATGCCTCCGGCTCCAAACATACCCGCAAGCGCGGTCATGGAAATTACGGCAATGACAGCCACTGTAAACCCACGGATTAAGGAAGGTAAAGTTTCAGGAATTAATATGCGAAAAATTATTTGAAAATTAGTGCTGCCGATGGACTTTGCGGCCTCAATCTTTCCTTTTGAAATCTCAAGCAGACTGTTTTCGACAATTCTTGCATACATGGGGATACAGCTGGCAGCGATGGATATGATGCAAGCGTTGGTGCCGTAAGATTTTCCGAAAAAAAGCCGAGCCACCGGAATCATCAGAATGATCATGATCATTTGGGGAAGGGAACGCAGTGCGTTAATCAGCCAGCCCGACCCGGTATATAAAATTTTCATGGGCACCAAACCGTCCGGATTGGTTACGGTAAGCAGAATGCCGAGCAAAAGGCCGAACACCAGCATTATGATAGAAGACACTACTGTCATATATAGTGTTTCTCCAACAGCGGGAACCAGCCTTACCCATATATCCGGTGCAAAAGAACCTTTTATCACCTCCCAAATTGGGGTATCCAGCAAACTCATACCATCACTCCTTTACGATGATTTATAACGTTGAAATTATTAAATACCACTACCGTTTTCAAATTCCGTTATCCGCTGAAATTCGGTAAATACCTTAGTGAACAGGGCTCCAGTACGGCTAAGGGGGTTGTTAAAAATTTCCCGAACGGTTCCCACTTCAATGATTTTACCGTCTTCCAGAACAGCCATCCGATCACAGGTATATCGAATGGCATCCAGTTCGTGGGTAATCATTAAAATGGTAATACCGGTAGTTCGATTAATTTCTTTAAGTAAATCCAGAATTTGCAGAGTAGTCTGAGGATCAAGGGCAGAGGTTGCTTCATCGCTTATCAAAAGATTCGGACGGCTAACCAATGCCCGGGCAATTCCTACACGTTGCTTTTGACCTCCGGATAATCCTCCCGGGTAAGCATTCAGCTTATCGGACAAACCGACAAGTTCGGCTGTTTCCAGAACTCTCTTGCGAATTTCCGGTTTCGGGATTTTGCTTATTTCCAGCGGGTAGGAAATGTTATGATAAACGGTTTTGGCTTCAAACAAATTAAAGGTTTGAAAAATCATGCCAATCTTTTTTCTCTCTTGCAGCAGCTGCTTTTTTGAAAGGTTGAGTATTTCAACACCTCCCACTTTGATACTGCCTGAATCCGGTGTTTCAAGCCGGTTGATGCATCGGGCAAGTGTGGATTTCCCTGCGCCGCTGAATCCTATAATCCCAAATATCTCACCCTTCCGCACCGTTAAATCAATTCCCTTAAGTACTTGAATCGGGCCGCTGCGTGTGTGGAAGGTTTTATGTAAGCCCGAAATCTGAATATAATCATCCATAACACCCATTTCGCACAGCGTCAGTTTTGACATTCTGTGCTTCTCCTTTCCGCTGAAATTATATAAGCATCATTGCAAGTTTAAAAAATGATGTCTTTTAATGAAACCACTAAATCTAAATTCTCTGCCTATCCAAAATAATCAGGATATGGAGCGACTTTCACCGCCAAGCTATCGCCCATGCCGGGCGCATACATAAAAGCAGCCGGGATAACTCCAATCCCGACTGCGGAAAGCACAGAAGGGTAGATTTATCCCCCGGTAGGAAATTTAGGCATACAGATAGCCCACATACTCATACAACAGTTCATATTATTATTTGGCATAAGGCGAATTGTGTTTTTCATACTGTGCATCCTTTCTTTCAAAATACCCCAGATTAAAACATGCTAATCATATATAAATTATATGAATTAAAACAAAAAAAGTCAATAATAAATTTGGCCAATTCACAAATTTTTGGTGAATTGGCCAAGAAATTTATCTTATTAAATGTAGAACATCAAGGCATTATAATCCTTATGCTTTTCTGCCTCTGCAACCAGGTCTGCAATTGTAATTGTACTGAGAGTTTGTTTGATGTTTTTATCCAAAACATCAAAAACCGATGACCGGAGGGCTTGTTCAATATCGGGGGCTTTATCGGAAACTGTTTCCTGTGTTTGCTCAAATAACGATACTTCGACGGACAGCAATACATCCAATACGGTTATTTGGCTTGGTGTTCTTGTTAATTGATATCCGCCCTGAACACCTTTGGTGGAACTAACGATTTTTGCCTTTTTTAACGAGGAGAATACCTGCTCCAAAAAGATTTTAGATATTCCCAGTTTTTCAGAAATGCTAATTACAGTAATATATTCTCCGTTGTTATATTGCTGTGCCATACTGATAACCGCTGCCAGGGCATATCGTCCTTTTGCCGATATTCTCATCCTTATCACTCATTTCATATATAAATAGTACGTAATAATGATAAAGGGAAAAAGGCGTATTGTCAATATTTCAATACTTTATCATTAATTAATATACCTCATTTTAAAAAATAAAACATATATAAATAGTAAATTTGATATTGACAAATTGAAGTTGAGAGTTTATGATAAAACATATAAAACATATATGAATAATAAATTTCTATAAATAGAGGTAACTGGTAGTCCACAACTTTTAAGAACCTAAAGAATATCAATGGAAAAAACTTTTCTGGAAGAAAAAAACAGGCGAAGCATCCGGAATTAATATCCCCAGATTACTAATCCTGATTACTAACATTGAAAGGAATGATTGATTTGGCACATTACAAACATATTGAATCGGCAGTCATCCATGGTGGCATTTATGGAGATTTCCATACCGGTTCGGTAAATACCCCTATTTATCAAACCTCCACCTTTGAACAGGACGGTTTGGGCAAGCCCCGCTCAAATTGGGAATATTCCCGAACGGGAAATCCCACTCGGGCAGCTTTGGAGGCTTTGATTGCAGAGTTGGAGGGTGGGTCCCGGGGATTTGCATTTTCTTCCGGTATGGCAGCCATTGATGCAGTTCTGCATCTCTTCCAATCCGGAGACAGCGTCATTATTTCCGACAATGTATATGGAGGGACTTTTCGAATTCTGGATAAAATCTTCAAGCAGTATGGCTTAAACTATAAAATTGTGGACACCACTGATTTGGCAGCACTCGAAAGTGCATTTACTTCGGATGTTAAAGCTTTGTTGCTTGAATCCCCGGCCAATCCGCTGCTCAAAGTTACGGATATCGCGGCGGCAGCTGAGATAGCAAGATCCAAAGGAGCGCTGACTGTAGTGGATAACACCTTTATGACCCCTTATCTTCAACGGCCTTTAGAGCTTGGAGCGGATATCGTCGTGCATTCGGCAACCAAATATCTTGGCGGACATAGCGATGTCATTGCAGGACTTGTCATCGTTAAAGACGGTGAACTGGCAGAAAAGCTGCATTTCATACAAAATGCGGTGGGTGCCGTTGCCGGGCCGTTTGATTCTTTCCTGCTCATTCGAAGTATCAAGACGTTGGCAGTGCGCATGGAAGCCCATGTGGCCAACGCAGAAAAACTAGCAGAGGCTTTAAAAAGTAATCCGGCAGTTAAAAACGTCTATTATCCCGGCTTAAAATCCGCTCAAGGATATGAGATTCAAAAGAGACAGGCAAAAAACGGCGGAGCCATGATTTCCTTTGAGTTACATAACAATTATGACATCAACAGGTTTTTTGAAGGTTTGGAGTTGATTGCCCTTGCGGAAAGCTTGGGCGGTGTTGAAAGTCTTGTCTGCCATCCTTCAAGCATGACCCATGCATCTGTTCCAAAGGAAATACGCGAAAAGATCGGCATCACGGATACATTGATCCGCTTGTCGGTAGGTATTGAAAATTATGATGATTTAAAAAACGATTTATTTTCTGCTATAAAAGGAGCGCGAGTACTATGATATATGATGATATGCAACAACTTATAGGAAACACACCTCTTGTACGTCTTCGCCATTCCGGTTTTCCTGACGGTGTCCGCGTATATGCCAAGCTTGAACTGTATAACCCCAGTGGCAGTGTAAAAGACCGAATCGGAAAATATATGATTGAAGATGCGGAAAAAAGAGGTGTTTTGGTTCCCGGCAGCACTATAGTGGAAGGAACTGCGGGAAATACCGGACTGGGCATTGCTTTTGCCGCCCTTAACCGGGGTTACCGGTTAATTATGGTGGTACCAACCAAATTTTCACAAGAAAAACAGGCTCTGCTCCGCGCCCTCGGTGCGGAAGTAATTAACACACCCCGTGAAGAAGGAATGTTGGGAGCGGAACGAAAAGCGGAAGAATTGCGGCAGTCCATTCCTAAAGCCGTTTCACTGGAGCAATTCCGAAATCCGGCAAATCCGTTGGCTCATTACGAAACAACCGGTCCTGAAATTTGGGAGGACCTGGGAGCGGACATAGATTATTTTGTCGCCGGTGCCGGAAGCGGTGGTACATATGCGGGAATCGTGCGTTACTTAAAAGAACAAAAACCGGATATCAAAGGTATTCTTGCCGACCCCATCGGTTCCACAATGGGAGGAGGAGAGCATGGTGATTATGACATAGAAGGCATTGGAAACGACTTTATACCGGAAACAATGGATATGTCCCTTGTGGACGAGGTTATAAAAGTCAGTGATGATGAAGCTTTTACCGAGACCAGGCTTCTGGCGCGAAATGAAGGTATTATTGCCGGCTCGTCCTCCGGAGCAAATCTTGCAGCGGTACGCAAGCTTGCCATGCGGATTCAACGCGGCACCATTGTTACAGTGCTGCCTGACAGGGGTGAACGCTATCTATCCAAAAACCTGTTTTTGTGAGGTGAATAATGATGAAAAATAAAGTTTTGTCCCCTATTGTCTATCTTATATTTGGTGTTTTACTGACTCTTGGACCTTATTCAATTTTTCCGGTTTGCAAAGCTTCGATGATGGCTATGAGATGCCAGGCCACGGCAAAAGCAGAACTTGTGCTGGGTATTCTGACAATTGCTGTAGGTGTCTTGATGCTGTTAATAAATCATAGGAAATTCAGAATTGGATTGAATATTGCCGCAATACCCATTGGGATATTGGCCTTTCTGTTTCCCAACAGCATAACGGGTGTTTGCTCCAAAGTACACATGACCTGCCGGGCATTAACCCTGCCCGTGTTAAGCTTAACAGGCATAGCTCTTGTAGTTTTTGCCGGTATAAACACGGTTTACTTGTGGAGATTTGAAAGCAAAGGGGAAATTTATGATGGCATATGCATTAACTTCGAATAGAATCTCCTTTCTAAATCTCAGAAAAAAGTCCTTTCGCACCTTTGCATTAATATTGGTGGTTGCAATCCTGTCTTTTGCACTTTTTGGAGGAACTGTCCTGTCCTTTAGCTTTAGAAACGGGCTTCGCAGTGTAGAAGCAAGGCTTGGTGCAGATTTGATTGTGGTTCCTCTCGGGCATGGGAAACAACAGGAATCCATTCTTTTAACCGGGGAGCCGTCCTACTTTTATTTTAATAAAGAGATTGTCCAAAAGCTTCAGGAAGTTGAGGGTATTTCCAAACTGTCGACACAATTTTACCTCATTTCACTAAGTACAGGATGCTGTTCTCTTCCTGTGCAGATTGTGGGATTTGATCCGGCTACGGATTTTTCAATTCAACCGTGGATTCAAGAAACTCTGGGGGGAAATCTTGAAAACGGTGCTGTTATTGTCGGAAGTGATATTATGATTGAGGATAACAAGCACATTAAATTTTTTGATAAAGAATATCCCGTGGCGGCAAAGCTTGACAAAACGGGGACAGGATTGGATCAATCCGTATTTGCTACTATGGAAACCCTTAAAGACCTATATTCCGGTGCAAAAGAAAAAGGCTTTAACTTTTTGGAGGATACGGATCCTGATACCTTTATTTCATCCGTACTGATTAAAGTTCGTGAAGGGTACAATATAGATCAAGTCATAACCAATATCCGAAGAAAAACGGACGGTGTCCAAATTGTCAGGACACAAAATTTAATTACCGGCATTTCAAAGAGCCTTGGCAATATTATCACCTTTTTTAATGTATTTGCATTGGTGCTTTTGGGCGTAACCTTGGTAATTTTGACGGTGGTATTTTCAGCCTCAGCCAATGAACGAAAAAAGGAATTTGCTATTATGAGGATACTGGGGGCCACAAGGAAAAAGCTTGCTGCCGTTTTGATTTGGGAGTCGCTGTATATCAGTGTGTCAGGCGGTGCTATAGGAACTATACTTGCGGCAATATTTGTATTTCCCTTTAACGTTTTCATTGGTGACAGCATAGGATTGCCTTACATACAGCCTTCTCTTCTTTGGATTATAGCTATTTTACTGGGAACATTACTCGTGGCTTTTTCCCTTGGCCCAATTGCTTCAGCCTATTCTGCCGTTAAAGTCAGCCGTTCCCAAACTTATCTGACATTAAGGGAGGGTGAGTAGAATGCTGCTTGAAGTAAGTAATCTCAGTAAGGAATATATCCGGAGCAACCGGCCGTTTTTCGCAGTCAGGGACGTTCATTTGAAAATGAAAGCAGGTGATTTTGCCATTATTATCGGCCGTTCCGGCAGCGGAAAGACTACCCTCTTGAATCTAATCGGCGGACTGATTTCTCCAACCGGCGGTCATGTCAGTATTGACGGCTGTGATATCATGTCCCTGAAGGACAGGGAATTGTCTTCGTTTCGCAACTCCTATATAGGCTATATACCGCAAGGACACAGTATTTTATCGAATTTGTCCGTTTTCGATAACGTCCGTTTGCCGCATTATTTACAAAAACGTCAAGGAGATGTAAATAAGAGAGCCCTATCCCTTTTGGAGCAGGTCGGCATTGCACATTTGGCCAATGCCTATCCACAGCATTTGTCCGGGGGTGAACTTAGGCGGGTCACCATAGCCAGGGCACTTATGAATAAACCGAAACTTCTTTTGGCCGATGAACCTACAAATGATTTGGATGCGCAGACTACTTATGAAGTTATGCAACTGTTTTCCGATATCGCCAATGAAGGTACGGCGGTTCTGTTGGTTACCCATGATCTTAGTACCATTCACTATGGAAAACATGTTTATCAAATGGACAACGGAAAATTAAAATCCCATAATACATAGCATTCATATAAGTTTAATAAAAAATGCTTGACATTGTATATAGAAAAGTGTAATATTTTAAAACATACTAATCATATATGTTTAATACAAAAGGGGTGGTTTTTATGGACTTACATATTAGAGAAGCGGATATATCTGACAGTGCATTGGTGCTTTCGTTTATTAAAGAACTTGCAGAATTTGAGGGGATGGGCAAAGAGGTTACAACGACTGAAGCAGAGCTTCGGGAATCCCTTTTTCAAAAAAGACAGGCAAATGTTTTAATAGCTGAAATTGACGGTAATCCCGCAGCCTTTGCACTGTTTTATCCCGTATATTCCACCTTCTCCGGACGGCAAAACCTCTTTTTAGAAGACCTGTTTGTGAAAGAAGAATATCGAGGTAAGGGTATTGGTAAAGCACTTATGAAACAGCTTGCAAAGAAAGCTTTGCAAATGGGTGCGAAACGTCTTGACTGGTATGTACTTGAGGACAATAAAAGCGGCTCAAGGTTTTATAAGCATCTGGGGGCAGTTCCCCTTTTAGACCGGCGTACATATCGAATGAGTGAAAAAAGTTTGGAATCTTTAGCGAACGGAGTGATGACAAATGTCAAAAATAAATTTATCCCTTCCGGAAGTACAGATAAGGGAAATTCGTATTAATTCAATAACGGGTTATCAGGGAGATGCTAAGGAACTGGTAGAAGCCCGCGAATTCGGTCTGAAGGATAAAGAACGTTCCTTTAGCCAATGCCTGGGCTGTGCTACCTCAAAAGCGGCCTGTATGACTGTGTTAATTCAGGACGCTGCAGTCATCAGCCATGGACCGGTGGGCTGTGCTTCCTGTCTGCATGAATTTGCCTTTACCTATCGGGTGAATTATCCTTTGCGCGGTATTGAACGTCCCACACCACGCCGTATCTTTTCCACCAATCTAAAGGAAAAGGATACAGTTTACGGAGGAAATATAAAGCTTGCCAATACCATTCGAGAGGTATATGAGAGAACGCATGCCAACGCTATTTTTGTATTGACCACATGCGCTGCCGGAATTATCGGCGATGATGTGGAAAGCGTTTGCAACGAAGCCGAGGAAGAGTTGGGAATACCGGTGGTAGCCATCTTTTGCGAAGGTTTTCGTTCCAAAGTATGGACCACAGGTTTTGACGCTGCTTACCACGGCATTGCACGCAAGCTGATTCAAAAACCCCGGAGGCGGCGGGATGACATGATCAATGTAATCAATTTCTGGGGCAGCGATGTGTTTTACGAATGGTTTGCTCCCTTTGGAGCAAAACCCAATTACATAATCCCTTTTTCTACAGTGAACGGATTAAAATATGCCAGCGAGGCCGCTGCCACCGTCCAGGCTTGCTCCACGCTGGGAAGCTACCTGGGAGCAGTGCTGGAACAGGATTTTGGTGTTCCCGAAATTCCTGCCGCCCCACCCTACGGTATTGCACAAACGGATAGATGGTTCAGGGCGTTGGGAAAGATCCTCGGCAAAGAAGAAATTGCTGAAAAAATCATTGCGGAAAAAAAGAAAGAGTATCTGCCCAAAATTGAAGCTCTACGGGAAAAATTGGCCGGAAAAACGGCTTATGTAACAGCAGGTGCTGCCCATGGCCATGCGTTGCTGGATGTGCTGGGAGAGCTTGGCATTAAAGCAGTCGGTGCAGCGATTTTCCATCACGACCCCATCTATGACAGCGGACGTGAGGAAAACGACCAACTGGCTCAGCGCGTAGCCGATTATGGAAATGTTTTTAACTACAATGTTTGCAACAAGCAGGAGTTTGAGCTGGTCAATGCCTTAAACCGCCTCCGTCCCGATGTATTGCTGGCCCGGCATGGCGGCATGACTCTCTGGGGAGCAAAACTGGGCATTCCGTCACTTTTAATTGGCGATGAACATTACTCCATGGGTTATGAAGGTCTGGTCAATTACGGTGAGCGTATTTTAGAAGTTATTGAAAACGATGAATTTGTAAAAAACCTCGAAAAGCATGCCATCAATCCATACACCAAATGGTGGCTTGAGCAGCCGCCGTATTATTTCCTGAAAGGAGGTACCGGTAAATGAGTAGATCCGGATTGATTGAACAAGAACGTTTTACCTGTGCAATCGGTGCTTTGCAAACCGTGGTGGCTATTCCGCGGGCCGTGCCGATTCTTCATTCCGGTCCCGGCTGCGGCGAGATGATTGCCGGATTTTTTGAACGGTCAACGGGATACGCCGGCGGTTCCACATCTCCCTGCACAAACTTTACAGAAAAAGAAGTTGTGTTTGGCGGAATCAACCGGCTGAGGGATATTATAGAAAACACCTACAAAGTATTGGATACGGATTTGCAGGTGGTTCTGACCGGCTGCACCGCCGGTATTGTCGGAGACGATGTGGACAGCCTTGTTTCTGAATTTGCCCAAAAGGGTAAGCCGATTGTATCCGTGGAAACTGCAGGATTTAAGGCCACCAACTTTGAAGCTCACAGCCTTGTGGTTAATGCCATTATAGATCAATATGTAAGCCGGTTTGAAGATGAGAATAAGCCAAAATCGCAAAAAAACACAGTGAATCTTATAGCCTCCATTCCGTATCAGGATCCGTTTTGGAAGGGTAATCTGGCCGAATACAAGCGTCTGCTTGCCGGTATTGGGCTTAAAGCCAATGTTTTATTCGGACCCCAGTCGGGAGGTGTAAAAGAGTGGCAGTCCATACCGACAGCACTTTTCAATATTTTAGTTTCCCCATGGTACGGAAAACCCATTGCGGATCACCTCAAATCCAAATACGGGCAGGAATATACATGGTTTCATCACATTCCCATAGGTGCCAATCAAACCGAGGCGTTCCTTAATCAAGTTGTGGAATTTGCCATCGAACAAGGAGCAGATATTGACAAAGAATCAGCCCAGGAGTTTATCCGTCACGAGTCCCATGCCTACTATGAGGAGATTGATAACCTTGCCACCTTCCTTTTGGAGTTTCGCTACGGTCTTCCCAACCATGCCCATATCCTTCATGACGCGGGATATGTCGTCGCACTGTCTAAGTTTTTGCTGCACGAGGTGGGAATTGTACCAAAGGAACAATTTATTACCGATGCTACACCGGAAAAATTCCATGAAGCCATTCGCGCCGATTTGAAAAGCACCAGCGATAAAAAGGAAATTCCGCTTTATTTTGAGCCCGATGCGGGAAAGGCGCAGGAGATTCTTAGGGGAATCCATCATAAAGGAAGGGGTCTTATCATCGGTTCAGGATGGGATAAGGAACTGGCAAAAGAAAAAGGCTATGATTTCCTTTCAGCTGCTTTACCTTCTCCCTACCGGTTGGTCTTGACAACCAATTACGCAGGATTTACAGGAGGGCTTCGGGTTATAGAGGACATCTACCAGACGGTTCTTTCAACCTATGCATAAGGAGGGCGACCGTATGAGTTACCGTATTGGATTTGCCAGTATTGACGGCACTGTTATTGATCAACACTTTGGCTCGGCCAGATACTGGCAGATATATGATGTGGATAAAGAGGCGCGTTTTGTGGAGACCCGAAAAACGGCCGCCAAATGTCAGGGTCATTGCGAAGGCGGATTTGACCATCTTCTTTCAGTGTTGGAGGACTGTGATGCAATATTTGTTTTGAAAATAGGTCAGGCTGCGGCAGCTGTTATGATAGCCAAAGGCAAAAGAGTCTTTGAAGCAACCGGTGAAGTGGAAGAGATCCTTGCCCAACTGGTCGGTGGCCGCTTGCATGAAGAAGGCGGTTAAGGAGGAAGTTTTATGGCATTTACATATGAAGATCTGAAAAAAAATCATCCCTGTTTTGCGGCGGGAGCTAAAAACAATAAGGGTCGTGTTCATTTGCCGGTATCTTACGGGTGCAATATTGCCTGCAATTTTTGCAAGCGTGACATCAACGATACGGATAACCGTCCCGGGGTTGCAAGCGGAATAATCACACCACAGGAAGCTGTAGATGCAGTGAGAAGAGCGGTGGAACTTTGCCCCGATATTACTGTAGCGGGAGTGGCCGGACCGGGTGATACCCTGGCAACACCTTATGCACTGCAGACCTTTCGCCTTATCAAGCAGGAATTCCCTCATATTATAAAATGCATGAGCACCAACGGCCTTCTTCTGCCGGAATACGCTGATGAGATTATTGATGTGGGCATTGACAGCCTGACTGTTACCGTCAATGCAGTTGACCCGGAAATACAGGCACAGATTTGCGAGGGTATTGTCTATCATGGTAAGCGCTATACAGGAATTGAAGCCGCAAAAATTCTTATTCAAAATCAACTTGCCGGAATTAAGAAAGTATCCCAATCAGGAATAACCATAAAAGTAAATACAGTGTTAATCCCGGAGATCAACGCGGATCATGTGGTGGAAGTGGCAAAGACTGTTGCACAGCACGGAGCAAAAATCTATAACATTATTCCGCTGATTCCCCAGCACAAGCTTAGCTGGTGCAGCACACCGGGATGTGATCTCATCAGCAAAGTGAGGTCAGAAGCCCAGGCCTATATCAATGTATTCCGGCATTGCCAGCGTTGTAGAGCAGATGCTGCCGGAATTCCAGGCGGTAAGGATATATCCTCAAGTTTATATATTAGGCCTGTAAAATTGGAAAATACCTTTTCCCATGGCTAAAAGTTGCGCAATTGAAAGCTTAAGAGTTTGTTAATGATATTGCCCTATATATTGTGCAGGTTGAAAGTAAACATGATTGAAAACAGATGAACAGAGAGAAGTTTACATGATTGAAAAAAATAAAAAATTGGCAGCAGCAAGTGTAACTTGATGAAATAAAGCTGTATATTTATCAATCCTTTAGGAGGTGGTTTGATATGTGTAGTGACTGTGACATGACGGAAATGCCCCGATGTATACTTTCAAATTTATTTATAGGAGGAGATTTAACATGGCAAACGAATTAGAAAAAACTGCATATCGGTTTGATACTCAAAGACTGCGGGCAGGCTATGATCCAAAGGAGCATAACTATGCCGTATCGCCGCCCATTTATCAGACCACTTCCTTTGACTTTCGCGATGTAGAGCATGCAAAAGCTTTATTTGGACTTCGCGAATTGGGAAACCTTTATACCCGCATTGGAAATCCTACGGTTGCTGTACTGGAGCAACGGGTAGCGGCCCTTGACGGAGCCAGCGGTGCAGTGGCACTGGCTTCCGGCATGGCAGCTATCAGTTATACTCTGCTCAATGTTGCAGAGGGCGGAGGTCGTATTTTGACTTCTCCCTATCTCTATGGCGGCAGTGCGGACAGTTTTAAAAAAGTTTATCCTAAATTTGGTATAACCTTCGATTTTGCTAAAAATATAGAAAATCCTGAAAAGCTTTCGGAAGAAATTAAGCCCGATACCAAAGCAATCTATGTGGAAAGCATCAGCAATCCCAATGCCGCTCTTTTGGACATTGATGCGATTGCGAAAGTCGCCCATGAACATGGCATACCTCTGATTGTAGACAATACAGTTGCAACGCCGTACTTGTATAACCCTATTTCCCATGGGGCCGACATTGTGGTCTACTCTGCGACCAAAGGATTGACGGGACACGGAAACGTTATTGCCGGACTGGTGCTGGAAAGCGGTAAATTCAACTGGCAGAGCGATAAATTCCCTCAGTTTTCGGAAAAGTATTATACCCTGCGGGACATTAACGATAACTACCGCAGTTTTCTTGAAGTATTTCCGGAGGCTCCGTTTACCGGCAGGATACGCTTTAACTATCTCAACTACTTTGGAGCGGCATTATCGCCTTTTGATGCCTACCTTGTTTTAATCGGATTGGAAACCCTGTCTGAGCGCGTTGAAAAACAAGTGCGTAATGCCAGTATCCTGGCGGAATACCTAAAATCCCACAAGTCGGTGGAATGGGTTCGTTACCCCGGTTTGAAGGATAGCCCCTATTATGAGCTGGCACAAAGGGATTTCCCAAAAGGAGCGGGAGGAATCCTGTCATTCGGTTTCAAAGGGACAACGGCTCAAAGGGAAACTTTCTTGAACTCAGTGAAACTCTTTCATTATCATGTCAATATTGGGGATGCCCGCAGCCTGATTGTAAATTCTCCGCAAACCACCCATAGTGAACTGGAGCCTGATGAGAAAAAATTTGCCGATATTCCGGAAAACTTAATTCGCATATCGGCAGGACTGGAAGATCCGGCAGATTTAATAGCTGATTTGGAACAGGCGTTTGAAAAGGCATATATATAATTTCGTAAAGGGGTGTGTTTTATCATGAAAGGTTTTATAAAATTGATCAGTGCAGTCGCTCTGTTTTCCATTTTTATAGGCTTGTTTTCCGGATGTGGCAGGACGAATACGGGAGGTACCCAGGACAACGGGAAAACGGGGACATCTTCAGCAGAATACAAATACGGAAAAATTGATATTCCCGGTAAAGACGGTTCACTTTGCGGTGCACCTATCTATATTGCATATGAAAAGGGCTTTTTCAAGCAAGAGGGCTTTGATGTCAACCTTATATCGGCAGATACCGAAACCCGTAAAATCGGTTTGAACAACGGTACCATCCCGATTGTCAACGGGGACTTTCAGTTCTTTCCCTCTATTGAAAACAATGTGAAGGTAAAGGTGGTGGACGGTCTCCACTATGGATGCATAAAACTGATTGTTCCGAAGGATTCACCGATTCAAGGAGTTCAAGACCTTAGGGGAAAAAAGATCAGCGTTGATGAAATAGGCGGCACTCCCCATCAGGTAGCATCGGTGTGGCTGGAGAAAAACGGAATTTCCGCAAAGCAGGAGGACGGAGAAGTTACGTTCCTTCCCTTCTCCGACGGAAATCTGGCAGTGGAAGCCCTGAGAAAAGGAGAGGTTGATGTTGCGGCACTGTGGGATCCCTTCGGCTCTGTTCAGGAAAAAACGGGAAATTACCGTGTAATTCTTGATATTTCCAAGGATGAACCTTTTGCCGGAAAATACTGCTGTTTCCTTTATGCTTCGGAAAAGCTGCTTGACGAAAAACCAGAACAGGTTGCCGCATTGCTGCGTGCATATAGGGCAGCCCAAAACTGGATTTCGGAAAACCCGGAAGAAGCCGTCGACATTATAATAAATGGTAAATACGCGCAGATTGAAGACAGAGAATTAGCCATTAAGCTTATCAAGAGCTATCAATACCCTTCTTATGCCGAACGGGAAAAAAATAAAACACAGGTTCGAGACAATGTTTACTATTTTGCCGAACAATTGAACCAAATTGGATATTTAAAGACGGATCCTGATACTTTCACAAAGAATGCTTATGTCGAGGTCGACATCAACCTGGGTTTATAATATTTCCAAAGATTGTTTCCGCCCGGTGAACCGGAGGAACCGGGCGGAAATAATAAACACCCCACAGGAGGTATTCTGCTATGTACGATTTAGTAAAACTACAAAGCCCAACATCCTCGGAATTAAAAGTAAAGCAACAATATGGAAAACTAAAAACGGTTTCGGCCCAAAATTGGAGTACTAATTTTGTACTGACACTGGCAGGGTTTGCTGTAGCCATAGCAGCCAATATTCTGGTGAAGCAAGTGGCAAATGTGGAAATCAAAACTTATTTTGTTGCAGGAATTCCCTTCACATTTAATTTGCTTTACCGATTGGTCCTGGTAGTAATTATTTTGATTTATGCCGGTATGGGAATATTTTCATATTTTGATCCTGTGCGAAGAGAAAAATTTTCCAGGCAGGCTCCCTTTCGTTTCGCTATGGGTCTGGCTATTACAGCTTGGGATATATTAGGAACAAAGCTTCTTTTATTACCGCAGCCGTTTTTCCCGGGACCGGCAAAAATTCTTGAATCCTTTTTGATTGAAGGAGATTTTATTTTACAAAATACCCTTTACTCCATTAAACTTTTTTTGGCCGGATTTACTCTGGGTGTGGTGTTTGGGGTGGGTACGGGAATTTTAATCGGTTGGTTTCCAAAGGTATATTATTGGGTATATCCAATATTAAAGATTACCGGTGTCATTCCTGCCGTAGCGTGGATGCCCTTTGCACTGACGCTTTTCCCGTCTCCGTTTTCAGCAGCTGTTTTTCTTATTGTAATATGCGCATGGTTTTCCATTGCGGCTCTTACAGCCCAGGGCATACAATCCACCCCAAAGTATCAGTTCGAAGTAGCTCGCACCCTGGGGGCAAAAACGCCATTTTTAATATTCCATGTTGCAGTGCCTCAGGCCATGCCCCAGATTTTTACCGGTATTTCCAATGCCAATGGTTTTGCTTTTACAACTTTGGTAATGGCAGAGATGATGGGCCAGCCGGGAGGATTGGGTTACTACATAAATTTAAGCAAGGTGTGGTCTGCCTACTATAAGGTATTTGCCTCCATTCTCGTTATGGCCCTGCTGTTCAGTCTAATTATGAAAATACTGGGGCTAATACAGGCGAATGTACTCCGGTGGCAGAAAGGATGGGTTAAGGAATGAGCAAAAACTTATCGGTAATCAGTGATATTATTTTACATATAGAAAATGTAAATTACACTTATTATGACGACGCCGGAAACCATGTTGAGGTACTTCGGGATATCAATTTGTCCGTCCGCCGGGGAGAATTCCTTTCCATCATAGGTTCCTCCGGTTGCGGAAAGACGACGCTCTTACGGCTTATAGCAGGTCTTGACAAGCCGGAAACAGGAACCCTGATTCTTAACGGAGAGCAAATCTCCGGACCAGATCCAGAGCGGGGCTACGTTTTTCAGCATGGAGGTCTTTTTCAATGGCTGACTGTTGAGAAAAATATCGCAACCGGACTTAAGGCACGCCATGTTTATAGGGAGAATAAACACCGTATTGCCCATTATATAGACCTGATTGGACTTAAGGGGTTTGAAAAATGTTACCCGCATCAGTTAAGCGGAGGTATGGCTCAGAGAGTTGCTATTGCCAGGGCATTGATCAATAATCCAAAGGTACTGCTTCTTGATGAACCCATGAGTGCCTTAGATTCCTTTACCCGTTCCGATATTCAGGATAAATTGCTTGAGCTTCATAAAGAAAATAAAACGACAATGATTCTGGTAACCCACGATGTGGACGAAGCAATCTATCTTTCCGACCGTATTGTGGTTATGACTCCGCGGCCCGGAAAAATCAGTGAGATCATGGAGATTAATCTCCCACATCCTCGGCATCGTGGAGGAACCGAATTTCTTTCCCTTCGACGGAATATATTAGAAAAACTGCATCTGGCAAGTGCGCTGCCACAGCCGGAATATACCATATAGATTACGGAGGTTAGAGAGATATGAGTAAAGAAATAAGACAAATCGCTATTTATGGAAAGGGCGGTATTGGAAAATCCACCACCACGCAAAACCTTACCGCAGGACTTGCGGAAAGCGGTAAAAAAATCATGGTGGTGGGATGTGATCCCAAGGCCGATTCCACCAGACTTTTATTGGGAACCTTTGCACAGCGAACTGTCCTGGATACGCTGCGTGAGACCGGGGAAGATGTGAAACTTGAAAATATTGTGCGCATCGGATTCGGCGGAATAAAATGTGTGGAGTCCGGAGGGCCGGAACCCGGTGTTGGATGTGCCGGAAGGGGAATTATTACTTCCATAGGTTTGCTGGAACAGCTGGGTGCCTATGATGATGATCTGGACTATGTATTTTATGACGTACTTGGAGATGTCGTTTGTGGCGGATTTGCCATGCCGATTCGTGAAGGAAAAGCCAAAGAAATTTATATTGTGGCAAGTGGTGAGATGATGGCATTGTATGCTGCAAACAATATTGCAAAGGGAATTGCAAAGTTTGCACAAAAGGGTGGTGTGAGACTGGGAGGTATTATATGCAACAGCCGTAATGTCGACCGGGAAATCGACCTTCTCCGTGCTTTTTGTGCAGAACTGGGAACTCAACTGATTTATTTTGTTCCCAGGGACAATGTGGTACAGCGTGCTGAAATCAACAGAAAAACTGTCATCGAGTATGCGCCGGATTCGCAGCAGGCCGACGAATACAGGCGGTTGGCAAAAGCGATAGATGAGAATACTTATTTTACAATACCCAAACCCCTGTCCCAGGAACGTTTGGAGGAAATTTTGCTGGAGTATGGGTTAATGGAATCCCTGAAGGATGATTATCGAATTTGATTGGAGCGGTCGGCAGTTTCTGTTGACCGCTTTACTTAGCGAAATTTCACGAACTGAAATGAACAAAAAGCGATGGGGGCTCGATGCCCTCGGAGCTTTTGTTTATTTTTAGCATTCATTCTGAGACATTTTATCCTCTTCCAGCTCAAATGTAAGACCAAGAAACTTAAAAACTTCAATAATACACTATTCAAATGCACTTAAATAAGAACCTGTAACAAATCCCATAAATAGTCCCAAGCATGGCAGTGTAAAAATCTGTATACTAATACCCTGAAATTGAAAATCAGAGTTTGAGCCAAAAACAAAAGCCACCGGGACATCCGGCGGCAAAATAAGAATGAATAACCCCTAATCAAACACAATCTCAGCCTTTGCCATCGGAATGGCACTTTCCATAACTATTTTAAGCGCCAGTGAAGGGTCTATGACATCCTTCCCCTGAAGCAGTCCATCCTGTATCGCCAATCCAAATAAAACCGGCCACTCACGCGGGGAAGCGCAATACTTCTCAATACGGGGGAGGAACAACGGCCAAAAAGCCTTGACAAAATTGATCGGAACGTCTGCCGTCCGGTGTCCCTCTGGAATCCTTGGAATGCCGTAGTTCTCGGTACCGACCGTGGCAGAGACATATTTGAAAATCTCAAGGATGTCAAAATCAATATTCACACCCATGTGCTGCACTATGCCGGCAGCCAGGGACCATACAGAATATTGATTTTCAAACAGCGGCTTGTTTATAAGGTCGCCAAAAAAGTACCTCTTGCCGTTTTTCGCCTGTATGACCGTAAACACCTGTTCTTCACTCAGTCCTCTGATCTCAACGAATTCTTTCCTCAGGCTCGCCTGGCATGAATAACCCGCAAGGGCTCCCAGTGCGCATATAAGAGTCTCAATATGTACACCTCTTGAATCCCTGACAGCATTCAATAAAGTGTTGAAAATTTCTTTAGCACCCAGTTTGGCGCCTATCAACGGGTCTTCCTTTCTCCTCTCATTAATCTGGCGGAAAAATATATCATCTATTCTTTCGTAATCACTCCCGCTCTCAGCATTGCTTTCATTCTTTTTTTCTTTCCCATCATTCATCATTTTCACTCCTGATATTTGAAATTGGTTTTTTGTAATCTTTTTATTCAACCAAAAAATTCCCTTTCCTGGCTATATAGCTACGAGTTTCCCGGATTAATGTTTATCAGTCTATATCTGAACTATCATCTAATTCTTTCAGTAATTCTTCAGGTGTTTTATTTCCTTCTTCAAAATCTTTTTCTATTCTTGTTATTTTCTTCTCCATTTTTTCGATAAATTCATCCTCAAATTGTATATTTTTGCATTCTTTTTTTAAACATTATATACTAACAATTTATAAGTATCAATAAGCATATTGTTTAGCCTTTTGCAAAAATGTAATTACATTATATTACCTGTACAATATTCACATACTATAAGTTATCATAATATCAGAGCATTTACTTTAGAAAGGCTCCGGTATTATGAGCAGAAGAAAACATGAAGCAAGTGGAAAAATTAATTCACGTGGAGGACTTAATTAAAGCTTCATATCAGGATTGTAAAAATGCAAAACTTTATTGCAGGTCCTAAAGCTTATATAAATACATCTGTTCTTTTGCCAATAATTTCCTCAGAAGGAGGAAAATGATCCCCAGGTGCACGATACCGAATTGGCACCGGCCGCTGCGGTTGATGCCATTCGTGAACTTATTCGTGAAGATGAAACTCAATCAAAAGAAAGGAGGTGAAAAAATGAGCAGAGTGCCCACTGCGCACAACGCAGCGGTGGAAGGACAAATTGCAAAAACGGTTTTGATGCCCGGTGATCCACTTCGTGCAAAATTTATTGCCGAAACCTATCTGGAAAATGTCACTTGTTTTAATACAGTGCGCAATATGTTAGGTTTTACCGGCACCTATCAGGGAAAGCCGGTGTCTGTTATGGGTCACGGGATGGGTATTCCCTCTATCGGTATTTATTCATACGAGCTTTTCAATTTCTACGATGTGGACAATATCATCCGCATAGGCTCGGCCGGTGCCTTAAGCGACGATCTGGATCTAAAAGATCTCGTTATCGCCATGGGAGCCTGCACCGACTCCAATTACGCCAACCAATACCAGCTCCCCGGAACGTTTGCACCTATTGCCAGCTACACGCTGATGCAAAAAGCCATTGAGGAAGCACAGAAAAAAGGAATCAGCGTCGCCATCGGCAATGTTCTTTCCACGGATGTGTTTTACAACGCCAATAAAGGCGCTAACGATGCCTGGAAAAGCATGGGCGTGTTGTGTATCGAAATGGAAGCGGCAGCTTTATACATGAATGCGGCCCAGGCAGGAAAAAATGCTTTGTGTATCCTGTCCATCTCCGACCACATCTACAAAGGTACAGAACTGTCGGCTCAGGAACGCCAGCTCGGTTTCAAAAATATGATTGAAGTCGCCCTTGGAATTATCTAACAAATAATTTGGTTTCAACATTAAATATGTTGAAAATGAGAAAAATAAATTAAACAAAATATATTGAAAAGGAGATAAGAACATGAAAAAATTTCTGGCATTACTATTATCCGTTATAATAGTCTTTTCCCTGACTGCATGTGGCGGAAAAAATTCCGGCAACAACAGCAATAACAGCAGTAATAACAACAGCAGCAACAATACCGGGGGCAAGAAGATTAAGATTGGTATGGTTACCGATGTTGGCGGTGTAAACGACGGCTCATTCAACCAGTCTGCCTGGGAAGGTCTGCAGCGCGCTCAAAAAGAACTTGGTGTAGAAGTTCGCTATGCCGAATCTGCAACCGATGCCGACTATGCTCCCAACATTGAGGCTTTCATTGATGAAGGCTATGACCTCATCATCTGTGTAGGATACATGCTGGCTGATGCCACCAGAAAAGCAGCTGAAGCCAATCCAAATCAGAAATTTGCCATCATTGACGATGCTTCCATCGATTTGCCCAACGTTACCTGCCTGATGTTCGAGCAGAGCCAGGCTTCCTACCTGGTTGGCCTTGTTGCCGGTAAAATGACCAAAACAAACAAAGTAGGATTTGTTGTCGGTATGGTCAGCCAGACCATGAACGAATTCGGTTACGGGTATCTTGCCGGCGTGAAAGATGCCAACCCCAATGCTACTATCCTGCAGTTCAACGCTAACTCTTTCAGCAGCACCGAAACCGGTAAATCCGCTGCTACCACAATGATCACCAACGGCGCGGATGTAATCTTCCACGCAGCTGGCGGAACGGGCTTAGGCGTAATCGAAGGCTGTAAAGACGCAGGCAAATGGGCAATCGGTGTAGACAGCGACCAGTCCCCGCTTGCTCCTGAAAACATTCTGACCTCTGCTATGAAACGCGTTGACAATGCATGCTTTGATATTGCCAAAGCCGTAAAGGAAGGCAATGTTAAGCCTGGCATCATCACGTATGACTTAAAGTCCGCAGGTGTAGACATCGCTCCTACCACCACCAACCTGCCAAAGGAAGTTCTCGATTATGTAAACCAAGCTAAGCAGGACATCATCAACGGTAAAATTACCGTTCCGAAGACCAAGGCTGAGTTTGAAGCAAAATACGGCAACATATACGAATTAGACGACTAATTTTAACGATTTGAGCAAAATAACCTTGATTATCCAAGGAAGGGTGGCGAACAATTGAGAGACATTTCCATGGAGCGCGTGAATGAAACGCGCAAGAAAATACTGGATATCATCAAAAGCCCGATACTAACTCACGAGCAAAAGGTTGCTTCACTGACCAATACTGCCGATTCTCTGCTGGAAGTATTGGATTTGCCGCAGGGGCTGGACGAGCTGATGAATGTCCCGGCAGACAGAAAATGCATCTGCGACCTGAATGAGGGACACGCTCCGCTTCGTCCCCGATATATCATTCCCGACTATGCCAAATTCATGAAGGAAGGCAGCCGGTTTCTGCAGCTTGCGCCACCGACCGACTTATATGAAGCGCTTAATTCTCTGCTGATTTTCTACAAGCATGTTCCAAGCGTAACCAACTTCCCGGTATATCTGGGACAGTTGGATACGCTGCTGGAACCTTTTATGCAAGACGTTGACGACACTACGGCCAAAAAACTTCTGCGAGGCTTTTTGGTGCACGTGGACCGTACTATTCTTGACTCCTTCTCCCATGCAAATATCGGTCCCAAGCCCACACGGACCGGCCGCTTGCTGCTTGAGGTGGAGGCAGAGCTTACGCAGGCCGTTCCCAATCTGACCTTAAAATACGAAGAAGGCGTAACCGATGACGACTTCGCCATTCAGGCTGTCAAGACAGCCCTGCGTTCGGCCAAGCCCAGCTTTGCCAACCACCGCATGTTTACGCAGGAACTTGGTGAGAATTATGTCATTGCCAGCTGCTATAACGGATTGCCGCTGGGCGGCGGATCATACACCCTTTGCCGCCTGATTTTGGGCAACATTGCAAAACGCGCGGGCGGAATTGAAGATTTCAGGACCAACCAGCTGCCCTATGTTATGGACATCATGGCACGTTACATGGACTCCCGTATCCGCTTTGAAGTCGAAGAAAGCGGCTTCTTTGAAAATAACTTCCTGGCCAGGGAAGGCTTTATCAGCCGCAAACGCTTCACTGCCATGTTTGGCCTGGTGGGTCTGGCGGAATGTGTAAATATCCTGCTGGAAAAAGAGGGCCGTCCCGGCCGCTTTGGCCACGATGAGTACGCTACCGAGCTTGGTGAATCCATCATCAAGCAGATATATGAATTCAGTGAGAAACACCATAACCCCTACTGCGAAATAACCGGCGGTCATTTTCTGCTTCATGCGCAAGTAGGAATTTCAGAAGATCAAAATATCTCGCCGGGTACCCGTATCCCCATAGGAGAGGAACCCGACGAAATGATTGATCACCTCATGGTTGTCAATCATTTCCATAAATATTTTCCATCCGGAACGGGCGACATTTTCCCTATTGATGTTACTGTTCACCAAAATCCCGAATACGTGCTGGACATCGTCAAAGGCTCCTTCCGCAAGGAATTGCGCTATCTGTCCTTCTATGAGAAGAACAGCGATGTTATCCGTATCACGGGCTACCTGGTCAAACGGTCGGAAATCGAAAAGCTGAAAAGCGGTCAGAATGTGCTGCAGGACACCACCGCTTTGGGAATGGGCGCCGTCATGAATGGAAAGATTTTGGATAGAAAGGTGCGCTGATTATGGTGGCCACTGTCAACAAAATCATACCTTTCAGCACCGTTGACGGGCCTGGCAACCGTACCGCTATCTTTTTACAGGGCTGCAATATGAACTGTTTGTATTGCCATAATCCTGAAACAAGATGCAAATGTATGCACTGTGGGGCATGTGTCAACTCATGCCCCACAGGGGCATTAAGCTTCGAAGATGAAAAAGTTCGTTACAACTGTGCCAAATGCGTCCATTGTGACAGCTGCATCAAGGCATGCCCTCATGACAGCAGCCCCAAAACCGTTGATATGACACCGGAACAGGTTTGGCGAAAGGTGGAAAAGCAAATCCCATTTATCCGCGGTATCACCGTTTCCGGCGGAGAATGCACACTTTACCCGGAGTTTCTGACAGAGCTGTTTATTCTGGCACAGGCTCATGGCCTGTCCACCCTGATTGACTCCAATGGAACCCTCGATTTTGAACACTATCCTGATTTGCTGGCCGTTACCGACGGCGTAATGCTTGACATAAAAGCATTTGACTGTGAAGAACACAAGCGGGTGACCGGATGGAGCAACCAGGTTGTATTGAAAAATGCACGTTTTCTTGCATCAAAGGGTAAGCTGTTTGAGGTTCGTACAGTAGTTTCACCAGGCCTTTTCGATGCAGAACAAACCATTACACAAACCAGCGACATGCTCAGTAGCTACTTACCCATTCGCCCCATCCGATATAAGCTTATATCCTATCGTCCGATGGGGGTTCGCCCGCAATATAAGGAGACTTTGCAAATTCCGACACGTAATCAAATGGAATATTACGCCGGGCTGCTTGCAGCCAAAGGCTTTAAAGATATTATTATCATTTAAATTACAAGCAAATACACTACACAATTCCCGCAAGCCAACATATAAGGAGGGAAAAACGGACTTGGAAAAAACAAGCCATATTGATCCGAACGTAGTTGCCGTTCAAATGACTGACATCGTCAAAAAGTTCGGTAACTTCGTGGCAAACGATCACATCAACCTAACCGTTTACAAAGGCGAAGTTCACGCTATTCTTGGCGAAAACGGCGCCGGAAAAAGTACGCTGATGAACATATTGTACGGACTGTATAAACCGACATCCGGTAGCATCTCCATATTCGGTTCTCCTGTGCATATCGAGAGTCCGCGCCATGCCATCGAACTTGGCATCGGCATGGTGCATCAGCACTTCATGCTGGTGGAACCCTTTACCGTTACCGAAAACATTATTCTCGGCATGGAGCCCACCAAAGGTATGGTGGTGGACATCAAAAAGGCACGCCGGAAAGTGTTGGAACTGTCCGAGCGCTATGGCATGCATGTGGATCCCGATGCCAAAATCGAAGACATTTCGGTAGGAATGCAGCAGCGTGTTGAAATCCTTAAAGTTCTGTACCGGGGCGCCAATATCCTTATTCTCGACGAGCCCACCGCCTCGCTGACACCGCAGGAAATCGAGGAACTGATCAACATCATCCACAACCTCACAGCCGACGGCAAAACCGTGTTGCTAATCACTCATAAGCTGAAGGAAATCAAGGCTTCGGCTGACAGGTGTACCATTATCCGACAGGGCAAATATATCGGCACTGTCGATGTAGAAGCTGTCAGTGAACACGATCTGGCTTCCATGATGGTAGGCCGCGATGTTCAATTTGTGGTGGACAAGAAGCCCATTGAGCCAGGTGAAGTCATTATTGACATACAGGACCTGCACGCCAGGGATTACCGCGGCGTGGAAGTGCTTAAGGGTTTAAGCCTTAAAGTGCGCCGTGGTGAAATCGTGGGTTTAGCCGGCGTAGACGGCAATGGTCAGACCGAGCTGGTGGAGATTTTAACCGGTTTGCGGAAAGGCGAATCCGGAAAAGTCATAATAGGCGGCAAAGATTTGTTCAACGCCGATGCACGTACACTGTTTGATAATGGCGTATCCAGCATTCCGGCCGACCGGCAAAAGCACGGGCTGATACTGGATTATTCTGTAGCTTACAATCTGGTTCTGCAAAATTATGAACAACCCCCTTTCTCCAAACGCGGTATTTTAAAGAAAGATGCGATTTACAAGCATGCGGCAGAGCTTGTCGAAAAATTTGACGTCCGGGGTGCTGACGGCGGCACCAAAGAAGCAGGCAAGCTGTCCGGCGGTAACCAGCAAAAGGTAATCATTGCCCGTGAGGTTACCAATGACAAGGATTTGCTTATCGCCGTTAATCCGACTCGCGGTTTGGACGTAGGCGCCATCGAGTTTGTTCACCGTTATATTGTGGAGCAGCGCAATAAAAATAAAGCTGTATTGCTGGTGTCCTTTGAACTGGATGAAATCATGAGCCTTTCCGACAGGATTGAAGTCATTTACAGCGGTAATATCGTAGGCAGTGTGCCAGGCCACGAGGCCGATGAAAAAGTCCTAGGACTGATGATGGCAGGAGGAACTAAAAATGAAACACAAAAACAACCAGAATAACAAGCCCTCTCAGAATATTTTGAAAATTAAAGCACAAAGACTAATTCATCAAAATGCCCTATATACCATTATTGCTATTTTCTTCGGATTTCTGGTCGGCGGCATTTTCCTGTGGGCAGCCGGCTTCAGTCCCATTGAAGCATATGCAAAGCTGTTCAGCAGCGTGTTCAGCCGTCCCAAATATCTCATTTGGTCGGTGATCTATGCAACTCCGCTGATATTTACGGGGTTAAGCGTGGCATTTTCTTACAAAATGGGTGTTTTCAACATCGGCGCCGAAGGGCAGTTTGTTGTAGGCTCACTGGCTGCTCTGTGCGTAGGCATCCTGGTGGACGCTCCTCCCGGGTTGCACGTGCTGCTATGTATGCTGGCCGCTGTTGCCGCCGGCATGCTGTGGAGCTTTCTGGTGGCAGTGCTGCGCGTCCGGTTCGGTATCAATGAAGTTTTGTCCTTCATTATGTTCAACTGGATCGCCTTTTATTTTTCAAATTATGTAGTCAATACTGCAGCTATTCACAAGGTTGGCGGCGGAGAGGCTTCCAAGGATATTCGCGAATCTGCAAGAATTCTGCTGCCCCAATCGTTGCAGAATATTTTTCAGAGTAATAAAGCCAACTACGGTATTTTCCTGGCAATTATTGCGGCAATTGTTATTTGGTTTATCCTGACGAAAACCACTCTTGGCTATAAAGTACAGGCCGTTGGTCTCAATCCTCACGCAGCCAAATACGGCGGTATTAATTCCAACAAGACGATGTATATTGCCATGAGCCTGTCGGGTGCTCTGGCAGCTTTGGGCGGTGCCGTGCAACTGATGGGTAACTCCATGCGCATCAGTCAGTTTGCCGGACAGGAAGGCTTCGGCTTCCAGGGAATCACCGTTGCGTTAATCGCAAGCTCTCACCCTATTGGTTGTATTTTTTCAGGGCTGTTTTACGGTGCCATGAAATACGGCGGCTCCAAGCTCAATCTAATTGATGCTCCCACAGAAGTCGTTGACATCATTATGGGCACCATCGTGCTCTTTATCGCCATATCACATGTATTCCGCTATTTAATTACAAGACGGCTTAAGAATAAGGAGGACAAATAAATGGAAGAACTGATTAAAAATCTCGGCTTGGTTATTAACGCCACACTGATAGCTACACCTCCTTTGCTTTATGCTGCATTGGGCTCCACTTTTTCGGAACGCAGTGGCGTCGTTAACATTGGTATTGAAGGTATGATGACCATCGGTGCTTTTGTAGGCGCGGCAGTGGCTCATTTCACCGGCAATGCCTGGCTGGCCTTTTTATGCGGAGGACTGGTTGGAGCTCTCTTCGGACTGATTCATGCCATAGCCTGCGTTTCTTTCGGCGCAGACCAGACCATTTCCGGTACTGCCATAAACTTTTTGGCACCCGGCGTAGCTATCTTCGTATGCAAAGCACTGTTTGAACAATCCTCAAACACTCCTCCGCTGGACACAGCTCAAAAGCTGCCCAAGCTGTTCAACGGTGTTTTCGAGGTGGGAAGTTTCTGGAATAATGTTCTTAACACCTACGTTGCTACTTATCTGGCTTTTGTGGCAGTGGCTATCGTATGGTTTATCTTCTACAAGACCAGATTCGGCATGCGTCTTCGTGCCGTAGGTGAGCATCCCAAGGCTTGTGAAACTCAAGGTATCAATGTATTCCGCATCCGCTACATTGCCGTGATTGCTTCCGGCTTTTTCGCAGGTCTTGGTGGTGCTTATGTTACCCTGTGCACTGTCAGCCAGTTCCGTCCGGAAGTTATTGTCGGCCAGGGCTTTATCGCCATCGCCGCTGTTATCTTCGGTAAATTCACCCCTCACGGAGCCATGGGTGCCTGCCTGCTGTTCGGATTGTGCAACGGCTTAAAGGTTCTTTTGGGTTCAGGCAATGTAATATCGCCCAACCTGATTTCCATGATTCCTTACGTTGTAACAATCATTACGCTGGTACTGTTTGTCGGTAAATCCCGCGTACCTGCCGCCAGCGGCAAACCGTATTTAAAACAGAAGTAAATGGGGCAGTCGGTATTCCGCCGTGCGCTTCTGCCGGCGGAGTATCCTTTTTCCCTTTGTATATAAGAAAGGAGCATATTTATGACACGATCTGAGTTGATTTCCCATGCTTTACAAGCACGTAAACAATCCTATTCCCCCTATTCGCATTTTGCGGTAGGTGCAGCACTGCTGTCCAAAGATGGGAGGCTGTATACCGGCTGCAACATAGAAAATGCGGCCTATACACCCAGCAACTGCGCTGAACGTACTGCTTTCTTTAAAGCAGTCAGCGAAGGTGTCAGGGAGTTTTCCGCCATTGCCATTGTTGGTGGTCCGGAAGGAGCGGACACTCTGGCTTTGTGTGCCCCCTGCGGCGTGTGCCGCCAAGTCATGATGGAATTTTGCGATCCAAAAACTTTCGAAGTAATACTTGCAAAAGACCCTCAGCATTATGAAATTTTCACATTGGAGCAAATCCTCCCCATGGGTTTTGGACCAAAGGATTTGGAAAAATAACAATAGAATATACAATACTTCGGAATATATTAATCGGTAGAAAGGAAGGCAATCTTATGAATACACAAGACATATTATCCCATGTGGATCACACATTACTGTTGCAAACTGCTACCTGGCCCGAAATCCAGGCACTTTGTGACGATGCTATCAAGTATCAAACCGCTTCAGTATGCATTCCGCCATGCTATGTGGCCCGCGCAAAAGAGTATGTAGGCGACCGCATGGTTATCTGTACCGTTATCGGCTTTCCCAATGGCAATATGACTACTGCCGCCAAAGTTTTTGAAACCCAGGACGCCATAGCAAACGGCGCAGATGAAATCGATATGGTCATCAATATAGGCGCCTTGAAAAACAAAGAATACGACTATGTACTTAAGGAAATTAAAGCCATTAAGCAAGCCTGCGGTGAACGTATTCTGAAAGTCATCATTGAAACATGCCTGCTTACTGAAGAAGAAAAGATTGTTATGTGCGATTTGGTAACCAGATCCGGGGCAGACTATATCAAAACCAGTACGGGATTTTCCACTGCAGGCGCCACCTTTGAGGATATTGAGCTGTTTGCAAAACATGTTGGCCCCAATGTCAAAATTAAGGCAGCGGGTGGCATTTCCAATTTTAATGATGCCAGGAAATATATAGAGCTCGGTGCTGACCGTCTGGGAACCAGCCGTCTGGTGAAACTCATGAAATCCCAGTCGTATGACGGTTTGTATTGAACTGTTTTATAGTTTCACGTTCCTCTGTTAAGGTAGCACGGCGTTATCGGGAGAAGAGCTAAAGCAAGTTGCGCTGACTGCCGGAACCAAAGTGCCGGGAAATGCTTTGAGAAAGTGAAAGTATTTGAGAAAGAGAAAGTACATTATAAAAGTACATTATAACAAGGAACCGATTAGGAGGTAGCTGATTATTTCAGCTACCTCCTGTAAAAAAGTGACTGCCTTCTAATCTGTGTTTTCGCTTATGAAACGTGCCGGAGAACAACCGATATATTTTTTGAATACCTTAATAAAATATTTATAATCGGAAAAACCAACCATTTCTGCAATTTCATATATCTTATACTGATTTTCTCTTAACAAATCTACCGCCTTTTGGATACGATACCGATTCAGATAATCGTTAAATGTATATCCCGTCTCATTTTTAAATTTTACATTCAGATAAGTACAGGACATTCGGCATTGCTCACTAATATCGGTAAGAGCCAGCCGTGTATGATAATTGTCATGAATTGTTTGAATCATAAAATCTACATAACGGTTCCCTGTTTTCCTTTCCTTATATTCCAGGATTCCTAACTTTTTCTTTTCAGCATCTATCTGACGAATTGCATTCTTTATATTCGTATCGGCATTTCTCTTAGCCTGAATCTTTCGAATGGCTTCATAGAGCTTAGAATAATCAATTGGCTTTAACAGGTATTCCGTAACTCCCAGGCTAATACCTCTTCTTGCATATTCAAATTCCCCATAGCCTGACACAATAATAGCATCATACCCATATTCCCGTATACTTTTTTCCAGCATTTCAAGCCCGTCCATGACCGGCATGTTAATGTCTGCAATTACAATGTCCGGACGGTACTTTTGAATTTTCTCCAAACCATCCTGGCCATTTACCGCCTCTCCTACCACAATGCAATCCACTTCATGCCATTTTGGCATAAACATTAATCCTTTTCGCATAATGTCTTCATCTTCTACAATTAACACCTTATTCATTATCATCTCCCCTGTTTATTGGAAGAATTATATTTACCACTGTGCCTTTTCCATAGGTACTTTCTATTTTTAATCCATACGGCGGTCCGTATAGCAGTCTGATAACTCTGTGGGAATTATACATTCCTATGTGTTCTTTATATACATCTTCTCTTTCCAAATCCTTAATTAATTCGTTCAGTATTTCAGGTTCAATCCCTGAACCATTATCCTCAACACTCAGCCTCAAATTTTCATTTTCAACGGAGGCAGTAATGTTTACATTAATAGTTTCAACATTTTTCATCCCATGTTTTAATGCATTCTCTACAATTGGTTGGATTACTAATTTGGGAACTTTACATTCCATAAGTTCCTCAGGTATATCAATACTATATGTCAAACGACGATTATAACGCATCTTTTGCAACATTAAATAATCTTTTACATGTTCTATGTCCGTCTTAAGAGGTACAATGGTATCTCGATAATATATGTTATAACGCATTATATTTGCGAAAGCCATTATCATCTCTGAAGCTTTAGCCGGATCAATCATAACCTCATAACGTAAAGTTTCCAGAACATTAAATAAAAAATGAGGATTAATTTTTTCTTCCAGTTGTCTGATTTCCATTATTCTTTTTCTCTCCATCAGCTCATTGTTTCTTTTTTGAAGCTCTTCGCGCTGCAACACCATTTGCCGGAAAGTATCATTCAATTCCTGAAACTCCTCAAAAACATGCGGACGCAACGAATACTCCATATTCCCTCTTCCCATTTCCAATATAGATTTTCTAAGCTCTTCTATGGCATGTAAATTTTTGTCTGTAACAAGCAAAGTCAGAGGTTTCAGAAGTGTCAGTATTAATATTCCCATAATCACAACGAACAAAATCGCATATCGAAAAAGATCCTGCTGGAAACTTATAGATGTCAAAGTATACAGATACAAGGTGCCGTCGTTAAGAATGCTCTTTATTATCAGATATTGCTTCCCATTTAATTCAATTATATCAACTTGATTTTTTTCAAACTGAGAACTTCCAACGGGATACTTTCCCATAGAGTCCTCGCTTTGTCTTCCAATAGAAAAAATTAAATTGTTAAATTGATCGGTTAAAATCACATCATCTACATTATATCTGCTTACAGTCTCATATATTTCCTCATCAAGCAATTCAAAAAACAAAAAGCCTACAGCTTCATTTCCATCCTTCACAGTACATCCTATCAGCAAATCTCCCGTCTGATTATAGGAATAATTCAGACGACTGGGAACCAAAAAAGTTCTCTGGGGATCTGATAACATTTTTGAAACTAAACTTTTATACAGAAAACTTTGCAAAAATATATTGCGATTGTCTTTATACAGATTTGAACAAATTAAGTTTCCTTGTAAATCTACAAGAGTAAATACTCCACGAATTTCCTGAGAATTTGAGAAATCATAGAGCAGGCGATTTACATTTGCAGTCTGTTCCTTTGTTTGTCGTTTACACAAGTTTATTATACGGTAATCGTTAGCAAGAGCTTTTAACCCTTCTTTGTAACTTACTATTTCCTGTTCCAAAACCTCTGCAATCTTTGCATTGTTCCTCTGACTTTTGCTTGTGGTAAGCCATTTGATATTAATTATCAGAAATAAAATTACCAATATGCAAAGAAACAGTATTATTGAAAAGGTATAACGGTAAAATGTTCTCTGTACATAGCTTCTATACCGATTAGATGCCATATTCCATCCTCTCTGATTTCATAAATATTACAAAATGTCCCAATAATGCAAATAACAATATATTATAGCTTTCCGCTATAATATATTGTTATTTGACAATAGCCGTTTAACTATACACTTATATCCTCACTTCCCGATACCTTAAAGAACAACAGCAAGGATAAAACACTGGTAATTGTCAATACCGTTGAATAGGCAGCCGCATTTCCAAAGTTACTGCGAATGACTTCCGTATAAATTGCCACAGTCAAAGTCTGAGTTTTACTTGTATATAGAATAATGGAGGAACTCAGCTCACTAATCAGGGTAATCCAGCTCATAATTGCACCGGATAATACACCGGCCATCATCATCGGTACAGTTATCTTTACAAATGTCTTTACCTCTGTAGATCCCAGGCTGATTGCAGCTTCTTCAACACTTGGACTTATCTGTCCTATTATAGCCGTACTGGAACGGATTGTATAAGGCATACGCCTGATACACAATGAAATAATAACTATGATTGCTGTTCCGCTAAGTAACAGCGGCTTTTTGTTAAACGCATACAAGAATGAAATACCCAATACGGAACCGGGTATAATATATGGGAACATTGTCAATGTATCCAGTATGGAGGTTAAGAAAGACCTCTTTCTTACCGTTAAGTAAGATATCAATACTCCCAGAATTACAACCAATATTATTGCAGCCAAACCAAATAGATACGTGTTGGTTATTGTACTGATATTTTTCGGCATTATAATATTTTTATAATTTTGCAAAGTAAATTGACCGGTATATGAAGCACCTCTTGTTTCCAGGAAGGATGTGGTAATTACTGTTAACTGCGGTAAAATTGCAGCCAATACAACTAAATATACAAAGCCGTGGGCAAGAACATTGCGAATCCCGGTCACTTTTTGCGGCTCCATCGGTTTTAACGCTGACATAGAGTAGGTCAGACGATTTCCAATGTACTTCTGCAAGAAAAACAAAACCAATGTAATTACAATTACAATAACACAAAGGGCTGCTGCATAGTGGGCGTCGGTACTTACCTCACCCATAAACTGGCTATACAATAGTACCGGGAATGTCTTGTAACCCTCACCGATAAGCATCGGCGTACCAAAGTCTGAGAAGACACGCATGAAAACCAACAGTGAACTGGCCAGCAACGTTGGAGTTATCAACGGCACAATAACTTTCCAAACCCTTTGAACAGTTGAACATCCAAGGCTTTCTGCCGCTTCATTCAAGGAATTATCCAAGTTTTTCAATGCGCCTGAAACATACATATAAACCAATGGGAAAGACTGCAATGAGAAAACAAGAACAATACCTGCAAATCCATAAATACCGCCCAGTTTAGCATTGAAAACAGAATTTAAAATTCTTGTTATTACTCCGTTTCTTCCAAGAAGCTGTACCCATGCATAGGCTCCTATAAACGGAGGTGACAAATAAGATATAACAATAAGAATGTTTAAATACTTGCTGCCTTTAATCTTTATGCTTCTTAACAAATAAGCCATAATTAGTCCCAAAACAGCTGATACCAAAGTTGAAGCTATGGTAACCTTAAAACTGTTAACCAGCGTACTCCAATAAAACTTTTTGGAGAAGAATTTCGTAAAGTAAGAAAAACTTATTGTGCCATCTTCCATCAAAATACTTTTATATAGAATAAGACCTATCGGATACACTACAAAAATAAGAAACAAAGCTAGTATTGCCAATGCCAATACCAGCCATATGTTCAATTTCTTTTTTGCGGTATTCATGGGCGGACCTCCCTATCTATAAAGCTTCTGCTGCCATCTTCACTGAACACATTTATTTTTTGCACCTGTACTTTAAGATGAACTTTCTTACCGTTTGGAATTATTTCTCCAATATCTGAACTTTGTATTACCTCTATCTCCTGCCCCTCTTTGGTTTCAACAAAATAATGGGTTGTAACTCCAAGAAAAACACTGCTTTTCACTGTAACCGGAATGCCTTCTTCGGTTTCTTTGTTAATAATAAACTCTTCAGGTCGAACCGACACTTTAACAGGGCAATTGGAGCCACAGTCCTTTTTAATATTATTCATTTGAAACTTATAATCACCAATTCTTATTAAAGCTTTGCCGTTTTCATTGCTCTCAAGCTTTCCATCCATTATGTTGGAAAGTCCAATAAACGTCGAAACAAATGTGTTCGCCGGACGCTGATAAATATTTTTAGGGGTATCAATCTGCTGAATTACTCCGCCATTCATAACTGCAATTCTGTCAGATACCGCCAACGCTTCCTCCTGGTCGTGGGTTACATACACTGTTGTAATCCCCACCTGCTGCTGAATCTGTTTTATAGCGTTTCGCATCTCTGTACGCAGTTTTGCGTCCAAATTGGAAAGAGGCTCATCCATCAAAAGAACCTCAGGATGAATAACAATTGCTCTGGCCAGGGCAATACGCTGTTGTTGTCCACCGGACATTTTGTGCGGCATTCGGTCTTTTAAATGATCTATCTTAACAATTTTTAAGATTTCATCTACTCTTTTCTCAATCTCAGCTTTGGGTACTTTCCTGTTTTTCAATCCAAAGGCTATATTATCCTTAACCGACATATGTGGAAATATCGCATAGTTTTGAAATACCATACCCATATTTCTCTTATTGGTAGGAATATTATTTATTACTTTCCCATCAATTTTAATCTGTCCGCCTTCAATGGAATTAAATCCGATTATCATACGAAGCAGCGTGGTCTTTCCGCAACCGGACGGTCCAAGCAATGTAAAAAATTCTCCCGGTTTTATTTCCAATGATAATCCGTTTATAACTGTCTCTTTTCCAAAACGCTTTACAACATTCTCTATACTGATAGCTACACTCATTATTTGACCTCTCCTTTATTCAGTAGTAAAATACTAAGGGCCACTTTTGCCTGTCACGCCATGAGTTTTTCCCGACGTAACGTCGCCTTAAGCGGCCCTGTTCAGTAATCTTAATCTAATGTTTTATTTAACGGGTATTAGTCCATAGATGATTCCAGGTGCTCGCTAAACTTGTTTGTAATTGCCAATTTGTTTGCAGCAACCCATCCTTCATCATAGTTACTGAATAACTTAATTTCGGACTGAGGGGTCATATAATCTGCCAATTTTGCACCTTTTCTGAGAGGACGAACTGTCAATTCGGAGCCCACTCTGTTCTGAACCTCTTCAGACAGCATGAAATCTACAAATTTCTTTGCATTTTCCGGATGCTTGCAATTCTTTATAATCTGCACAGATTCACCCGGGAAAATGGTTCCTTCTTTAGGGAATACAACCTCAACGTTAGCTCCCTCTTTTACATATTTAGCAGCCGGGTCTTCCCAGGTAAGTCCTACAATATATTCACCTTCTGCCACACCTTTATATACCTGACTGGAGCTGTTAGCCATTTTGCCGTCAAGGTTCTTTAAGAATTGATCTACAAACTCCCATGCTTTATCGGACATTGGGTCATTGTTTTCGCCCATAGCATACAGCATTGCAACTAAAGACTGGAATGCCGAACTGGAGTTGACAGGATCTCCAAAAGCAATCTTTCCTTTCAGTTTAGGATTCAATAAATCTTCAAACCCTTCGATTTTTATATCACCTTTTAAGTCAGTATTGACAATAAATACCGCTGGATCTGCAAATGCCGGCGAAAAATATCCGGTTGTGTTCTGGAATCCTTCCATCATATTTCCGTCTTCCTTGGATACATATTCCATGAACAAATCCTCAGATGCAGCAAGCATGGTACGGTCTGCTGCCCATAAAATATCACCCAATGGGTTGTCTTTTTCTGACTCTACACGCTTAAGCAATTCTCCTGTACCTGCTGTTACCAATTCAACTTTGATTCCGGTTTCTTTTTCAAACTCTGAAATCACAGCTTTATTTAATTCTTCACTTCTTGCCGTATATACTACTAATACATTCTCTTCGTTATTATTGTTGTTATTATTATTGTTGTTGTTTGTTTCTTGATTTTTAGTTGTTGGGTCTTGTTTAGTCGTTTCTGTCTTTGAACCCGAACATGCAGTCACAGAAATTGCCATTAGGGCTGCTAATATAAGTGCCAACCAACTTTTTTTAATTTTCATGCACTTCGTCCTCCTAAGACTTATTTTTTGTTGTTTTATTTCCTTATGTTTTAATATTACTGCTAAAAAAGGTACAAATAAATCCTACTATCAAACAAAAAGGTGCAAAATAAAAAAGGGAAATATTGTATGTTGTGATTTTTAAAAAAAAGCCGTTATCTTATATGTCAGCTCACATCTAACACTACCGGGACAGTTGATATGTTTCCTCTTTCAGTATGAAACAAATCTATTGACAAGACAGGTTTATAATGATAAACTTAAGAGGTCGATAGTTATAAACCTAAGTTAAAGAAAGGGGAATGTTATGAAATATTATTTAAACGACAGTGAATATCGGTTTATGTGCATTGTATGGGATGTGGAGCCCATAAATTCAATGGAACTCGTAAGGATATGTTATGATAAGCTTGGGTGGAAAAAATCCACAACATTTACTGTAATCCGAAACCTGTGCAAAAAAAAGATTCTTTCCAATGAGAATGCAGTAGTTAAGGCACTTGTTTCGCGTAACAGTATTCAAAAGCAGGAAGTCCGTGACTTTCTGGATAAAAAATTTCAGGGAAGTCTGCCTGCATTTATCTCAGCGTTTTTACAGGATAAAAAGCTGACACGGGAAGAAGCTGAATATCTTCAGAAACTCATAGACGATGCTAAGGAGGATGAATAAATGACCAAGTTATTTGAACTGTTCCTGCAAAACAGCTTTACCGGTATAATTTTTATATTGGTAATATTAATAATAAGGCAGCTTACCAAAAACTTTTCAAAAAGATACGTTACTGTTCTTTGGATTCTGCTGCTTGCAGAACTGTTGTTTACTCCGCTGGTCACAGGTCCGTTTCATACAATACGAAATGTCGCAATCCTTAATTTTAATGATGGCGTCTATGACAGCTCCGAAAGTTTAGGGCAAAATCAAATAAACTACAATAACTCTGATACATATAAACAAATAGAAGGAGTTAATTCAACCGGTAACAGTAATTTAAGCCTTGCACGCAAGATACAGGAAAACAGGATTGATAAAGACAATTTGACTGAAAATAATATCACATCTTCAAATAATGACAGTTCCATTCCCACAGAAAAGCACAGATTGGCAGAATATTTATCCTTTGTATGGCTTTCGGGAATCATAGTATTCACTGTTTATTTCCTTATACAATATATAAAATTGAGGCACATGCTAAAAGGGGCTATTAAAGTGGATAATAACATATGGGAAACTTCAGCCTGTGACATTCCATTTGTTATGCCCGGTATTCCTTCTAAAATCTACATTCCGGTCGGGCTTGAAGGACGCCAGCGTGAGGATATTCTTACACATGAAAGGGAGCATATCAGGCATTTTGATCCGTGGATAAAATGCCTGGCAACCATTGCTTTGACTGTACACTGGTTCAATCCTTTTGTCTGGATTGCATTCTCCCTGATGGGAAAAGATATAGAAATGTATTGTGATGAACGTGTTTTAAGAGGAAAAGGACTAAATGAAAAAAAGCAATACTCACAAACCATACTGGATTTTTCAAAGAAAGCCAATGGGTTACCATTAGCAATAGGTTTTGCAAAAAATAATACTGAAAACAGAATTAAGCATATACTCTGTTCCAAAAAGCCACACCGTATCATGAATATTGTATTGGTTGCCGTAATACTGGCCTGCGGAGTATTGTTTCTTACAGCGGGAAAAAAGTATGCTGAAAATACATACAACGAAAACAAGCTGAATGGAACTCAAAGAGAAAATAATATCAGTGATACAGAAAAAACCCCGGCATCTGGGAAAGAATCAGCATCAGACAATAACGCAGCCGATGATTCGAAGGCTGAAAATGAAGCCGTAACCGAAAATCAGAATAGTTATACGGAAGAAGAGGAATTCTGGGATGAAAAATTAATCGTCGGAACTACTTTTGAACCGGATCCGAATTTAAAGAAACGTATACTGGATGCACCGGATTATGCCAGTGACTGGGGCAGTTTTCATCCTGTATTTGAGGGCAATATGACCGAAAATATCAATTTAATCGGAAAAACGCAGCACTTTTTGTTGTACGGTACCTCAAATACGGAAAGTATGATCGTAAAAACCCCGGACAACCGATATATCTCAGCAAAAGTACCATATACCTCCCACTACATGTTCCAGCCCCTTGTAAATGAGATGGATTATGATAGGGACGGCGAAAACGAACTTGCAATTATCATCTATGTTAAACATGGCACAGGCTGTTCAATAAAGACATTATTTATGGTCGATAAAGCAAACGACGGAAAATGGTATATGTACCAATTGCTTGAGAATGAATATCTGCCTCAGCTTGAAGCCAAATTTGATACAGTGTATACAGAAGACAGCATTAAACTATTACTTGACGGCAAACATGTCGGTCTGACGAAACCTATGGATAATGAATTCAGAAACAGCAGTGTCAACTATAAATTTCATGCCGGTATGCAGATTCAAATCCATTTCGTTGAAGACCGGATTGAACTGAATGCAGATCTCCTTGGATATTCTGATACCTTTTTTTCGGGAGAATTTACAGGGCACAGAATAAATGCAGATATTGCCTATCTTGGTGAGGGAAAATGGGAACTGAAAAATTTCCGATACAGAGATATCAATATGGACTTAGTGATTGAGGATGCGCTGACCATGTACTTTACCGGCCGAACCGAGGAATTGAACCAATATTACATGGCAGATGGATTTCACCTGAAAGAGATCAGGAAAAAGAGCAATGATGCATCTGTTCTCAATATATCATATCCGGTTGATAACATGGACAGCGGCAAAGTCGAAGCTCATGCAACAGTTCGCCTGGACAGCAGCAGCTCTTTAATCAATGTAACAGTTTCCATGAAGCTGACAGACTCATTAAACGGTACATGGAAAATTGTCGGAATTGATGTTTCGGGGCTGTAGTACCGCATAAATCTCTCATTAGGTACGCATCTCAATTCTTTCATATGGTATGAAACATCTTTTTCAGCTAACTTTTGATATTACAGCTCATAATTTTTATACTGACCATAAGAACGGCGAAGGACAGCACGGACGTTACAGGTACTTGCCAGCGAAGGGTTTTCTTCGGAATGATTATCAGCACTGCCGATATGAACAATGAAAGTGCCGACAGCAGTATAATTGTAAGCAGGCTGTTCCTTTGCCGTTCGAAATCTTTTATAAATTGTGAATCCAGCGTCTTATTAGCTTCCTTATCGACAGAGCTTAAAACTATTCCTGGGGTTAAGGCTGTTCATGCTTTTACTTCCTATAACTTCCAGTATTTACAGTCGGAAAATCAGGGGTTCATCTCTGAACAACTCATGGAATCAACAAAAAGTTCCAGCAGCTCATACTCCTTCGCAGTTAAATCCAGCATTTTGCTTTCTAAAAAACTGTCTTCGTTTCTTTGTTCAATTCCTGTTTCCCGCATTTAATCCTGTTAACATTGCCGTCGAAACCGTCACACCTTAAAATCGCATCCATTCTGGCTTTAAGTACCGGATTTCCATGGAGACATTCCCTTTCAATGCGTTGTGACTCATATTTGTTTGTCTTTAAACCATCCTTTTTCAGTCATTATTTTCCTTGCTAAATCTGCAAATTTTCTGCTACACCATACAATAGTATAATAGCTGGTTTTCCCCAGTCTTTTCAGTGCACTGTATCGGTGATTTCCGTCGGTCAACACAAAATCAATTCCATCAAATTGGGCGATAAGCGGCGGTATGTTCCAATCCTGCAGTTTAGATATAATCTTTTCTACTTTATAATTAAAATACTTTAATTCATTTTCATCAAAAATATCTTTTTCGGTACGCACCGTTTTAATCTCACAAAGTGGAATGTTCACAGGGCAAAAATATTTTCTTTCCTCTAACAACAAACCATCAGCTAAAGCAAAATTCGGATTTGGCATATCTCCCTCTTCCGAACGCAAAACTTCTGAATCCATCCATCAAGTTTCCCATTACGATAATATAAAAGCGACTCGTTAAGAGTAAACTCCATTCCCCGCCACCCCACTTTACCATGTAAACATTTTTACTCTTTGAACATCAATGAACTGCTTTTGGTAAAACTTCTGATAAGCATGTAACATTTTGCCTTATTATAGGTTATTATTAACAGAAAGTCAAATAGGAGGTGATTTAATTGAAGAGAAGCATTTCAAAAACGTTTTAACTGCGCTTTTGTTATTTGCTGAAACTTTATGACACAGCAGGCGGCATTATGGTTATAGTCAATAGAGGACAGTCCCAAAATGGTTGCATTTACTTTGCATATAAAATAGTGATATAATGACTGATGTGTACATGCAATATGTTTCTTTGTGAACTAATTTATGTAAATGTCAATTACAGCTAAGCATAATTCCATATATTAAAGGGAGATTATGAATGAAGAAAGTAGTGTTGGTGCCTGATTCCTTTAAAGGTACAATGAGTTCTTCAAAAGTATGCGAAATAATGGAGAAAAAGGTAAAAGAATATTTTCCCTGTTGTGAAGTAATTTCAATTCCGGTGGCCGACGGCGGAGAGGGAAGTGTAGATTGTTTTTTGAGAGCTGTTGGCGGAGAAAAAATCAGGGTGAAAGTAAAAAATCCATACTTTGAAGATATGGAAGCATTCTATGGGCTTATTGACCAGGGAAAAACCGCTGTAATTGAGATGGCTGCCTGTGCAGGCTTGCCGTTGGTTGAAAACAGGAAGAATCCTTCTAAAACCACTACCTATGGAGTTGGACAGTTGATTATGGATGCTGCCGGCAGAGGCGTAAAAAAGATAATTGTGGGTCTGGGAGGAAGCTGCACAAACGACGGCGGATGTGGTGCTGCTGCGGCAGTAGGAATAAAATTTATAAACAGGAATGGAAATGAGTTTATTCCCACCGGAGGAACACTGCATGAAATCGACAGTATTGACATGTCAGGAAAAGCAGAAATTTTAAAGGGTATTGAAATAGTCACGATGTGTGATATTGATAATCCGATGTACGGGCCTAACGGCGCTGCTTATGTTTTTGCGCCGCAAAAGGGAGCGGACCGGGATATGGTAATGCATCTGGACAGAGGAATTTATCACCTGTCTGAGGTTATTAAGAAGGATTTGAACAAAGATTTGGCAGATATACCTGGAACCGGAGCCGCCGGTGCCATGGGTGCCGGAATGATGGCTTTTTTTGATTCCACGCTGCAAATGGGAATTGAGACTGTGTTGGATACAGTAAGATTTGATTCTCTGATACATGATGCAGATATGATATTTACCGGCGAAGGAAAGCTTGATAGCCAAAGCCTGAGAGGTAAAGTAGTAATGGGAGTGGCAAAAAGGGCATCTGTTGCCAATGTGCCGGTTATAGTGGTAGCAGGCGGTGCCGACCTGGATATAGATGAAATATATAATTTTGGAGTTACTTCGGTATTCACAATTAACAGATTACCGGAAGATTTTGAGATAAGCCGTTCAAAGAGTGTGGAGAATTTGAATTTTACGATGGATAATATTTTGAGGCTAATGGTCCGTTTGAAGTTAAATGCAACAGAAAAAATGAGTAAAAAGCTGCAACCATTGTGAGAAATCATGTATGATTTGTCAAAGTTTTCCGGGGTCTACCTTGCGTTTACAGGCATCTTTTACCATTTTTAGTTCACCCAGGTATATGCAATGCTTTATTCGGTTATTTTCAACCGCTGCAATACACTCGTCCAGATCCATCCAAAGTACACTGTCTACCTCTTCTTTTTGAAGTATAAATTCTTCCTCATCTATATCCCGCCACAGAATGAATACTCGCGTATATTGCCTGTCATGAAAAGGTTTACCGCAGATATAATCATCCCAGACTACAGTCCTGTTTCCACAGAATATAAGTTCATCAGCGGATGCTGAAATTCCCAATTCCTCTTGCAGCTCTCTTATGGCCGATTCGACAAAATCCATTCCTGCAGGAATATGACCGGCACTTGAAATATCATAGCATTCAGGGTATGATTCCTTGCTTCCAGACCTCTTCTGCAGCAGGACTTGGATCTTGCCCTGCTTTTCCCTGAGAATCCAGACATGCGATGTCCTGTGCAATATACCTTCTTCATGAGCTTTTTGGCGTTCTACAGTTTTACCGGTGGGATTACCGTGTTCATCAACAATGTCCAGGATTTCCATTTTAAACACCTATCCTTAATCTCTATTATAAATATGTACCAGCATTAGGCCAAGGTGCAAATATCACAAGTTCTGCCTTGAGCCAATGTCAATAAATTGATAACTATTCCCTCAATCGCTGATATAATACTCTTTGGCTAAATCAGCACATTTTCTTCTCAATAGTCGAATCTCACTATCCCAGGGACTTGCCCCATTATGAGCTAGATTTAAGATTGGCTTTAGTTTTTCTATAATATAAGCTTCTATTTCTCCTAAAGTTCCGGCTTCATCCCCTTCATACTCATAGAAACTCAACGATAAATTATTTCTCATCCAGTTCGTAAGTTTCTCTTCACTTTCCATATCAAATTTATAATGTATAAACATTCTATTTTTTCCTTCTGTAAAACTCCGTGGTATTGGCTTAAGCATTAACTTATCCAGCAAAATTGCACCTATTGTTCTTCTTAATGTTGAACTACTCGTTTTCCCACTCTCAAAATGTGTTCTTAAGTTCCTTTTTTTCCACCACTTACCGACTTGCCTATGTATATTATATCTCCTTTTGCAATTTTGTCCTCAGCTGATTCTAAAGGAAATTTATCGCCATTAAATCCAATTGCATATATTCCCGGCTTATCAGAAAAAGTTTCAATCTGATTAAATGGCCGTAATCCGGAAATTAATAACTCAATAATTTTATTTAATTTCTCGTTATTCATATTAACCTTTCCTTTTTAATAGTTAGATTGACCTGATAAAATCGGTTTTCATAAACAACATCTCTTTGAATTAAAAAATTATTAATTTTTGCATCTGTTCGTCGAAACATGTCAATCGGTTTTTCAGCAATTCTGAAAAAACGCTGTTCAAGGGAACATATCTGCCAAATTTTTACCTGTTAAGCCTATATAACATCGTATCTGTTATATACATAAATTATTAACCAATTTCACTATTTCTACGTTTTTTATATTTCAGGGATATATAGAAGTACCAAGACATAAAACTGTCCTATCTCATGCATTAACAGAATTTATTTATTTAATTCAACAGTATATATTTCTTCGACAGGAAATGTTATTTTTACTAACCCTATCGAAACGAACTCGCCATACATTTTTTCGAACTCATGCAATATTAAATCGCTTGCCTTATAAAAAACACTATCCTCATCTTCACGAGTCAGAGCGATGGTGCAATGTGGAACCCAACGATCCGGACAATACCACTCCCAACCCTTTTTGTCAAAATCATTTAGATATTCGTGCAATTCTCGCTGAAATTGAAACATACTACTATTCATCACAGGTGATACAAAAATAGTCTTTGTATCAGTAAACATTCCTACAGAAGCAATGCATGCAGGCATTCGGCTATGGCTTTTGGCAAACTCTTTTAATAGTTTAATGCATTTCTCTTCATCCACATCATTAAAACAAGCTAACGTAAGGTGTGGTCTTGTTTTCCATTCCAAAAATTTTGTACTCAACTTTTCATCTGCTACTCTTTTTGCCAAATTAAAAAGCTTCTGTTCCGTCACTTCATCAAAATACAATTCTATTGCATATTGCATATTACTTACCTCCTCAAATTCTGTATATGGAAACATTCCACAGCAATTGATTTTTTCCCTTCCATCCCTCCATCTCATCTTAATATTTATTATATCTTATAACCATCTAACGCCAAATACTAATTCAGTAAATTTAGACTTAGCCCTCGATATCAATGTCATACCCTTCACATGGCTTTTATGGTGAAAGGGGGTGCCATTTGAACAAGAGAAAGTCTTTACACAGGAGATGTAATATGATATTATGATTAATATCTTAACTGTTAAGTTATAAACCAATGAGGTGTTATAATGGCAGATACTTTGGGCAGGGACTTTCTTAGAGCATTGTTCAAACTAAAAAGCTTGCTTGGCTCTGAATTTGGCAAAGGAGGCGCTGGAAAGAAAAATCATATCAACTTGCCGGAATATATCCTTCTCCGCGAGATAGCAGAAAACGCAATAGGTGCAGATACAAACACTGAATTGGCCGATATCCGGGAGTTTCTTTCAATCTCCAAAGCTGCGGTTTCTCAAATGCTTGCCTCATTAGAGAAGAAAGGTTATATCACGCGCGAGGTAAACCCTGAGAACCGAAAATATCTTATTGTAACCCTAACCCCACAAGGCAGAAAGATTCTCCAGGATATAGATAAGGTATATACCTGTCGTCTTCAGCAGATTATAAAAGTTATGGGAGAGCAGAATATTAAATACATGATTCGCCTTATCAATCTCCTGAATGCCGCAGTAAATATTTTAAATAATAATATGGAGGGAGAGTAATGAAAACAGCCATTGTTTATTATTCGCAGCATCACGGAAACACTAAAAAACTTCTTGATGCAATTGCAATAGTCGATGATGTAACGCTAATCGATGTTACAAAACACACTGCTTATGATTTGAATGAATTTAATTTGATAGGCTTTGCGTCGGGCATTTATTTTCAAAAATTTAGCAAGAAGGTTCTTGATTTTGCCAAAAACAATCTCCCCTTCAACAAAAAGGTCTTCTTTATATATACCTGTGGAATAAAGTTTCCTTCCTATACTGTGGCAATCCGTGCAGTGGTAAAGGAGAAAAATGCCGATATAGTTGGTGAATACGGTTGTCCCGGGTTTGACACGTTTGGACCGTTTAAAATTGTGGGAGGAATACGAAAAGGCAGGCCGAATGAGAATGATATCGCAAAAGCAGTACAATTCTTCAGGGGGATACTGAAATGAACGAGATAATATATAAACGCAGGTCTGTAAGGAAATTTGAAAACTCAGAGTTGGATAGTGATACTCTCAAAAAAATTCAAGATATCATCGACAAGGCAAAGCCTCTTTTCCCGGATGCTTCTTATTCCGTCGAGATTGTAAAAAGTAAATGGCCCATTCCATATTTTCTTGCTTTTTGTGGTGAAAACCTTGAAAACATTGGTTTTATCGGACAGCAAATTAGCCTGGCCCTTTCGGCAATCGGCATAGGTTCATATTGGAAAATGGGCAAGCCTCAAGGCGAAATAAAAAGCAAGTATCCGTTCGTTATCTCAATGCCATTTGGAAAACCCGCCGAACCGTTATTCCGCGCAAAAAACGAGTTCGTTCGTAAAAGCCTTGAGGAGATTTCCGAAGGTAATGATCACCGACTCGAGGCTGCTCGGCTTGCGCCTAGCGGATTGAATGCTCAAGACTGGTATTTTATTGCCGAAAGCGGAAATATTCATTGTTTTCGTAAAAAGCCGAACATACTCATGGCCCCGATAAAAAACAAGTTGAACAGAATTGACATAGGTATAGCTATTTGCCATATTGCAGAAGAAAGTGAAGATTTTAAATTCGTCCAACTATCCACCCCGCCCACAAAAGCAGGATATATCTATGTTGGTACTGTAACAAAAGCAAACTGACAGCTTCTTCAAGGCCAGTATAACCGGGACCCAAAAAGTGGAATTTGCAAATAAAATGCTCTTGCTGGAAAATTCTTTTTAATTAGCCTACGTTTTTTGTCGTGGGCTTTTAATTTTAAATTTAATACACTATTTTTATTAACTGCATTTATAGACCTTACAGGTCGGATAAAACCATCTTGTAAGGTCTTATGTTAATTTGCTGATGTATCTACTGCGTCAACCCTGAACACCACAGCCACCATTACATAATCTTTTATTTGCTTATTACGTGCGAAGTCATTTACTGGGGCAAAAGTGTAATACTCATAAAAGTGCCTAAAATTAAGGACTTCTAAAAATCTACTCTTTGCATTCGAGCTACACTCTCCACATGGCCCGAGCCGCTTGGATTGATGTCTTAGGCTGATTTTTTGAACCTTACGTTTACGGGAACATGTCAATGGTTTTTGGTTGTTTTTAAAATAATCTAGGTATGCGGAAACATATCAACAAAACACCGTGCTATTCGGTTCTATTGTTCACGACTAAATATAACTGTAATCGTTGTACCCTTTCCAGGCTTGCTCATCAATCGAATCTTTGCATTATGGAATTCGGCACTGTGCTTTACAATAGAAAGGCCCAGACCAGTTCCACCGGTTTCCCTTGAATGGGACTTGTCGATTCTATAAAAGCGTTCAAACACGCGGCTTTGATGCTCCCTCGGAATGCCAAAGCCATTATCGGCTACGGTTAGTACAACCTGGTCGGAGAAAGTTTTTACATTTACATCAACCTTGCCGTTTTCATAATTGTATTTGATTGCGTTATCACAAAGATTATAGATCATCTCCTCCAGAATTTGTCTAACACCAAAAATGATCGCGTTATCACCGCCGACTGATAGCTTTATCCGTTTCTGCTGTGCAAGGGAAGATAATCTGCCGACTGTTTCTTTTGCCAATTCCAATAAATCAATCTCTTCAAAGGGGAGCTGAACATTTTTTTCATCCAGTCTGGAGATCCGTATCACATCTTCTATCAAGTCTATGAGATGCCTTGCTTCGTTGTATATGCGGTCGGAAAACTCGGAAATGTCTTCAGGTTTTACCATGCCGCTTTTCATAAGCTCTGCGTAACCTAAAATAGAGGTGAGAGGCGTTTTAAGTTCATGCGACACATTAGCGGCAAACTCACGGCGCATTTTTTCGGCGGATTGTTTTTCTGTTACATCCAATATAAACAGAATAACTCCTTTGACAACCACTTCATCCTTAACAGGGCTAGCCAGTAAATTAAAAGAATTTTCACCTATGGCAAATATATCCTCAAATAAATGCCCTCCCATAGCTGTCTCTATTGCCTTTTGAAGAGTTATGCTTCGATCAAGTGTTAATATATGCTTGTTAATTATATCCTGAGTACTGACATTGAATATGTCTGCGGCACTTTTGTTTATGAATAATATCAAGCCTTTGTTGTTTAAAACTATGATTCCCTCTCTAATATTCTCCGTAATTGCATTAAACTCTTCCTTCTGCTCTTTCAGTTTTTTGAACTGACTTTTAATCTGATCATTTTGTTTAGCCATGCGAATTAGCAATGGAGACAATTCGTCATAGACATCATTGGACAACGGATCCTCCAAATTTAAATTGTTCAAAGGAAGAAAGATTTTTTTCGTCAACAGGTTGGCAATGATCATGGTCAGCAAGATAACCATCAATGTGATTAAAGCGACATACGGAAAAAAACCTAAAACAGATTTAAAAACACTATTAGTCGTGGCTGATACTCTTAGGACTGTGCCGTCATTAAGTCGGACAGCCCAATAAAAGGTCTGAGTTCCTAGAGTTTTGGAAAGGTGAACTGCTTCACCAAATCCGTTTTTCAACGCATCGGCAATTTCCGGCCTGTTGAGGTGATTTTCCATCTTTTCTGCATCAGCCATATTATCAAACAAAACAGTACCGTCACTAGCTACCCATGTAATCCTGCTAGAGCTTTCTTGATCTGCAATGCTAGAAAAAAACTCTTGTCCGATTAGATTGTAAGCGGATGATATAAAAATGGCTTCATTCCTGATTTCTTGCTGCATCCTGAGATAGAATGCCCGGTACATCACTCCGGTTATAAGAAACGAGGTAAGTAAAATAGTTGTAAGGGCCAATACCAGCATGCTTTTATAAATACTCTTTTTCATGCCTTTCCTCCGATCTTATAGCCAACCCCTCTCACCGTCTCAATAATCGCTCCCGCTTCTCCAAGCTTCTGCCGCAGGGTACGGATATGCACATCCAAAGTACGAGTTTCGCCTTCATATTCATATCCCCATACTTCCTCCAGGAGCTTATCCCTTGTCAGCACAATGCCAGCATTTTCCATCAAATATTTCAGAAGCTCAAATTCTTTGAACGTAAGAGCAACCTCTTTCCCGTCTGCTATAACAACATGCTTGTCAATATACATCGTTAGCTGTCCAACAGATATTTCAGATGAATTACTTACATTTCCTGATCTTCTGAGAACTGCTTTGACACGGGAAAGGAACTCCATAATACCAAAAGGCTTGGTAATATAATCATCTGCTCCACTGTCCAGCCCTAAAACCTTGTCATATTCTGCGCTTTTTGCAGTAAGCATGATTACCGGAATATTTCGTAGTTTCGGTGATGCCTTTAGTTTTTTCAATATTTCAATACCATCTTCGCCGGGCAACATGATATCAAGCAATACTAAATCGGGTAGCTTATTTTCCAATTCTTTATAAAATGGCTCAGCTTTGTCAAAGCCTACAGCCTCATAACCATTGGATTTCAGTGCATATATGATAAGCTCCCGAATGCTTCTATCGTCCTCTACACAATAGATCATTGTTCTTCCTCCACATGCTTGCCGGTAATGGAAAATATGACCCATTCTGCAATATTTGTAGCATGATCGCCTATCCGTTCAAAATATTTGGCAATCATCATCAGGTCAATAGCAAATTCACCATTTTTAGTATCTTCATTAATCAGCCTGATTATATCCGCTTTTACATCATTAAACAGATTGTCTACTACATCATCGTAATCTATTACCGCTTTTGCAAGTTTTAAATCCTGTTGTACATACGCATCAATACTGTCGGTAACCATTTTTATCGTAGCCTTTGCCATGTTTGCTATATGACTTATGTTATTTGCAGACTTTATATTTGCAAGCCTGATAATTTCTGAAATATCTGCAGCTTGGTCACCAATTCGTTCCATATCTGTTATTATCTTTAGAGCAGAAGAAATCTGCCGTAAATCCCTGGCAACCGGCTGAAACTGTAGAAGCAATTTGAGACAAATGCTTTCAATCTCCTTTTCCTTGTTATCTATGTCCTCATCTTTAGTTATTACTTTTTTGGCAAGTTCCATATCTCCGTTGATAAGCGCTTTTGTTGCACTTGCTATGGCTTCTTCGCACAATGCACCCATTTGTATCATCTGAGTCTTTAAAAGGTCCAGTTGTTCATCAAATTTATTACTCATTACCCAAACCTCCCGGTTATATAGTCCTCTGTGCGTTTATCCTGTGGCATATAGAACAGTTTCTCCGCTCTTGCATATTCTATCACTTCTCCATTTAAAAAAAAAGCTACACTATCTGCAATGCGTACCGCCTGTTGCATATTATGGGTAACTATAATAATAGTATAATCTTTTTTTAACTCAACAACAAGGTCTTCAATTTTGGATGTTGAGATAGGATCCAAAGCTGACGTAGGTTCATCCATCAATAAAACTTCCGGCTGTACCGCCAATGCCCTCGCAATACAGAGCCTTTGCTGCTGGCCGCCAGAGAGTTCCAAAGCACTCTTTTTTAAGCGGCTCTTTAATTCATCCCATATTGCGGCCTGCCTGAGCGACCGTTCCACTATATCGTCCAGTTTGATTTTTGATTTTATGCCATGTGTACGTGGCCCGAATGCCACATTATCATACACACTCATAGGAAAAGGATTGGGCTTTTGGAAAACCATTCCCACCCGTTTTCGAAGCAGGTTGATATCTATATCACCGTAAATGTCTTCACCATCCAGGAGGACCTTACCAGTTATCCTGCAACCTTCAACAATGTCATTCATTCGGTTCAGGCATTTTAAAAGCGTAGATTTTCCGCAGCCTGATGGCCCGATAAAGGCTGTAATCTCATTTGCTTTTATATTCAGGTTGATTTTCTTCAGCGCCTGAAAATCGCCGTAATATAAGTCCAGATTTTTTATACAAATCTTATCCATTTTTTCTACCTCCATGTCTTCCGGTAACAAAAGTCTAATATTTAGTGCCTTGCATCTAATGTCTGGCCCTTGGCATCAATTATTACCAAATGCCTTTCAAATGGCTTTTTAGACTTTTGAAAGTTTCTTTGATATAAACCCTGATAGGTAGTTAATCAATACAACAATAATTAATAGTATAACAGCAGTTGCGTAAGACTGGTTTACATATAGCCCTTCACTGGCAAGAGCATACATATGAACCGATAATGTTCGGGTAGAATCAAACAGAAAATCGCTGCCCTTTGGTATTTCAGCTACAGTTCCAGCCGTATAGATTAACGCGGCGCTTTCTCCTACAATCCTTCCGATGCCCAGGATGACGCCGGCCAAAATGCCAGGCATTGCAGAGGGTAAAACGATTTTAAATACAGTCCTTAGCTTACCTGCACCCAGCCCATAACTGCCTTCTCGATACGAGTTGGGAACTGCTTTTAATGCTTCCTCGGTGGTACGCATAATTAGTGGCAGTATCATAATTGACAGTGTGAATGCCCCTGCCAGGAGAGACATCCCCCAGCCAAGAGCAGTTACAAAGAACAGCAAACCAAACAGGCCGTAAACAATTGACGGAATCCCTGACAGTGTTTCTGCAGTAATTCTGATTATGCTAACCAACTTGTTGCCTTTTTTTGCATATTCAACCAGATAGATAGCAGAAAAAACTCCTATAGGTGCCGCAATCAGAAGCGAAATGATCGTTATGATAACAGTATTAATTAAAGCAGGCATCAGCGACACGTTTAAGGTGTTGTATTCCCACTGAAACAGTTCAGGCTTGATATGGGGGATTCCCTTGATCATGATATACCCAATCAAAAAAAGCAAAAGCCCAATCGTAAGAATTGTTGATACAATTACTAAAAGGAATAAAACTAGCGATCTGGGGTCTCGTTTATAAGTCCTGAGTTTTTGAATATATGATAGTTTGTTGATGGATTCCATCAGCCAGTCCTCCTTTTAAGCAATGATAGTAATAAATTTATAATAAGAATGAAAACAAACAACACGACACCTGTCGCAATTAGAGCCTCTCTATGCAATTCCGCAGCATAACCCATTTCGATTATTATGTTGGCTGTAAGTGTTCTAACGCCTTTCAACAATCCGGCAGGCATTCTTGCCTGGTTCCCTGCAACCATGATGACTGCCATGGTTTCTCCTATGGCTCTGCCTATCCCTAAGACTATAGCAGCCATGATACCGGATTTTGCTGCCGGCAGAACTACAAAAAAAGTGCTTCTCTCATGACTTGCTCCGAGTGCCAGCGCACCCTCATAATAACTTTGGGGTATGGCTCTGATTGCTGATTCGCTTATACCTACAATCGTAGGCAGAATCATGATGCCTAAGAGAATGGATGCCGCCAGCATGCTGTTGCCGGTGCCCCCAAAGGTATCACGGATAAAAGGAACTATGACTACAAGTCCGAAAAATCCGTATACGATGGAGGGAATCCCTGCGAGCAGGTTTATGGCGGGTTTTAAGATGCGGTAAAGCTTTTTGGGGCAATATTTGGCCATGAATACGGCTGTTAAAACCCCTACGGGAACTCCGACAACCGCAGCGCCGGCTGTTACATAGATACTTCCCAGGATCATGGGTAAAATGCCGAATGAAGGAGGCGTATTATTCGGTTTCCATGTTGTGCCCATCAGAAAATCAAATATCCCGATTTTAGCAATAGCGGGGACACCGTTTATAAATAGAAATAAACAAATAAGCGTGACAGCCAGAATGGATGTGCAGGCTGCTGCAAAAAATATTGCTTTCATTATGCTTTCTTTGTATTTTGTCATAGATACTTAACCCCTTAAAAGCCAGAATGTGCGTCTCATCCAGCAAATGCTCCGCTGGCTTGTTTTATCTTACTTAGCAACCTCATTCCAAGAGGTAATTTCTCCTTTGAAAATACCTTTAATTTGGTCACTTGTCAGATTACTTACCGGGTTTTCCTTATTTACAATAACAACAAGACCATCCATGGCTATAACTGTTGGCTTTAACTTCTTCAATTCGCTCTCCTTCAATTCTCTGGATGCCATACCAATATCGCATGTTCCTTCCATAGCTAATTTCATTCCCGTTGTGGAATCACTCGCCTGTATTTCAATTTCTGCATTGGTATTCACTTTCAAATAAGCCTCTTTTAACTTCTCCATGAGCGGTGTTACCGAGGAAGACCCAGCTATTACTATTTTACCGGATGGCTTCGTACTGCTGTAAGGGCCTTTTTCTGATGCAGCAATATAACTATTTTCTTCCACGACCTTTTGTCCGTCACTGCTAAGGATAAAGCTGATAAAATCCTGAGTCAGTTCGCCGGGATTTTCCTTGGTTGCGATAATAAAAGGCCTGAAAACCTTGTAAGTATTGTTCTTGATATTCTCAACAGTAGGTTCAACTCCGTCAACTTTAACCGCTTTGACGGTATCATTCAAAGAACCCAGAGATATATATCCTATGGAATTCTTATTACCAGCGACTGTGGTCATTACAACAGAGGTACTGTTTACAACGGTTGCTTCGTCCGTTGTTTTATCTACCTTATTTCCGTTTGAATCCTTCTCTTCAATTCCAAACAGTTCAATAAATGCTCCTCTGGTGCCCGAACCTTCTTCCCGGGAAACAACAACAATTTCATTATTGTTTTCAGTTGCACAGCCTGTAATGAAGAGTGCCAGTATGGTTACGGTCAATACAATTCTTTTCATCTTTTTCATAACGTTTTTTCTCCTTTCCCTCCAGTTTTTTTACAATTCAAATACTACAGCAGAATAGTAAAATCTAAAGGCAGGTTAAGGTTAAATCTATGTAAAATCTCACGTAACACCCTTTTCTCAGATTAAAAAGCCGCCAATTAAGAAGGTTTCCTCCTCAACTGACGGCATTCTTTTTACAATTTCTCTAGATTCACTTCTATTTCTAATCCCGACTTAAACTCTACCATTAACCTGTCATCATATACAATTGCTTTTTCAACTAGTTTTCTAACCAGTTTATCATCGAACTCCGTAATATCACCCGTTTGCGTTTTAAGGAAGTCCGTCATTTCAGCAATCCGATCCCGCTTATCTTGGCGGAGAGCGTTTCTTGAAAGTGTTTCTTGCCTTAAATCTCGCAACCTATAAATTTCATTTACAATATTATTGTATTCTTCCTTTAAATTTGCCTTTTGGATCAACTCGGTTTGGAGTTCTTCTAGCCTTTTATCAATATCTGATGTACTCTCATCCAAATCCTCGCTTAATACGGTTTCAATATTCTTCTTCAGTATGGCCAGAAAAGAGTTTTTTCCGCTGACCGCTACATTGATGGCTTCTACAATTTTCTCTTTAAGCGTATCTTCAAGTATAGTGGAAGCGGTACAAAACAAACCGGTGTTTTCCAATCTACTAATGCATCTCCATACGATTGATTTCTTTCCTCGGTTATTCCAATGAACCCTTCGAAATATTTCATGACAGTTGCCGCAGAAAACCATCTGTGATAAAGGATGCTTGTTGCTATAGTTTCTCTTCTTTCCGTTCTTACTTATGTGCACACATCTTCTTTTGACAAGTTGTTCTTGAACTTGCATAAAAATTTCACGCGGGATTATAGGCTCATGACTGTTTTCTACATAGTATTGCGGAACAATACCATTATTGGGTACCCTTTTCTTTGATAAAAAATCTACTGTATAGGTTTTCTGTAATAGCGCATCACCGATATATTTTTCATTCCTCAAAATCTTATTGATGGTGCTGGTATGCCATCTGGGATTGCCTGCACCCGTCAGAATTCCGTCAGCCTCCAAACCCCCCTAGCTATCTGTAGCATACTGGAACCTTCAAGATATTCTCTGTAAATGCGTTTGACGATCTCAGCTTCTTCAGGTACGATAACTAAATTGCCATCCTTATCCTTTGTATAGCCAAGAAACCGGTTGTGATTGATATGGATTTTTCCTTGCTGATATCGGTATTGAATACCCAGTTTTACATTCTGGCTTAACGATTGGCTTTCTTGCTGTGCCAAAGATGCCATAATGGTCAACAGGATTTCTCCTTTGGAATCCAATGTGTTTATATTTTCCTTTTCAAAGTAAACTGGAATATTTTTTTCTTTAAGCTGCCTTATGTACTTTAGGCAGTCCAGCGTATTTCTTGCAAACCGGCTGATAGATTTCGTAATTATCATATCGATTTTGCCTTGCATGCATTCTTCTATCATCCGATTAAACTCTTCACGCTTTTTCGTGTTGGTTCCTGTAATCCCTTCATCCGCAAATATGCCGGCTAACTCCCATTCCGGATTGCTTTTAATGTAATTGGTGTAATGTTCGATCTGTGCTTCATAACTGGTTGCCTGCTCTTCGCTGTCCGTAGAAACACGGCAATAGGCTGCCACCCGAAGCTTAGGCAATTCCTCGGCCTTTGCACTATTCCCAATTCGCTTACGAGCAGGAATTATCGTAACATTCCTGGTTGTCATCTAAAATCACCTCGCTCTTGATAAGACTATAAGCATACTCTGCCTGCTGAAATGGATCATCGTATAGATTATCTGGCATTGAAGCATGAAACCTAAAATTCAGGCATTTCTTTTCATTTCCTTTATGTTCATAAATCCTGCCAAGCGCCTCAGCTCGTCTGCGTCTTTCAAGTTGTGCTTTTTCGAATGTGTCCCTGCTGATAATTGGCGGATAGAATTTATCCTCAACATACCGTTTATCTGAAAGCATTCTTGCAATAGATGTGTGGTAACGCTTAATGCCCGCTTTTTGAGCCGCCTCGGCTAAAGAAAGCCCGGAAAGATAAGCCTCAAATAGTTTCTTAATTTTAACTGCTTCCTCTTCATTAACGACAGCCCTGCCGTTTTGAATGGTATATCCAAAAGGTATATGGCTCATCATTTCATCAACCTTTCCCTCAAGTTCAACCCGCATTTCATTTTGAAACCTATTTCCTCCTGTGAAAACACAATGATTTCTTCAATAAAGTTCTCAAATATATCGCTATCAAATGCATCAATCTGCTTTTCAGCCTTCGTTGCAAATTTAAAAAGCTTTTCTACCTCAACAAGAGTAGTCATGCCTCCATCGATTACGCGTTTTAATGCTTCTCTTTGTTCTTTTAATAAAGCCGCTTCTTTGAGCAGCTCATTTTTCTGTGTATTAAAAAGAGCGGGTTCCAGGTATCCTTTGGCCATAAGTCCCATAATCACCTGAACTTGCTCTGTATTTTCTTTGATTTTAGTTTCCAGTTCCTGAATCTTAGTTATGTTATCTGAGTAATTTGTTTTCTTTAAGCTTTGCAGCAATGGCCTTAGAATGAACTTATGTCCGAAAATAAGCTTATTGATCATTACAACGAAGGCCTGATGGATCGCATCCTCTCTGACAAACTTCATGGAACAGCTTGATGCGTCCTTTATATGCTTTGTGCAGCACCAGGCAATGTATTTATGATTACCACTGCCATGAATTCGACGCTTAAAACTGCTGCCACATTCTGCGCATTTGATTTTCCCCGAGAAAGGGTAGCGGTTTTGATATTTACTGCTTCCCTTGATTACGCCTTTTTCTTTACCTCTTTGCTTCAATATTTCTTTGACGGCTTCAAATTCCTCATGGGATATAATGGCTTCATGATGATCTTTTATCATGTATTGATCTTTTTCCCCATGATTATAATGCCGTTTAAAATTCTCATCTGTATAGGTCTTTTGCAGAAGGACATCCCCAGTATATTTTTCATTGCTTAAAATGCCGCGGATAGTTGTCGCTGTCCAGTGTGAACCTCTCTTTGTTGGGATTTTATCCGAATTTAGCCCATCTGCAATTTTCTGTGTGCCTTTACCGTCCAAAGCCTCGGAAAAAATCCGCTTTACGATTTCAGCCTGTTCTTTATTGATAAATAGCTTTCCATCCACATAATCGTAACCATAGGGAGGATACGAAATTTTGTATGTTCCGTTTTGGAACCTACGTCTGATAGACCACTTACTATTTTCTGCAATGGATAATGACTCGTTTTCTGCAAGACTGCTCAAAATTGTCAGCACCAATTCGCCTTCCATGCGCTGTGTGTTTATATTCTCTTTCTCGAAATAGATGAAAACACCGAGATCGGTAAGTTTTCTCACCATCTCAATACAGTCGGTTGTGTTTCTGGCAAATCTGCTGACCGACTTGGTTATAATAAAGTCAATTTTCTTGTTTTCACAATCTGCAAGCAGCCTTAAAAGTCCAGTCCGATTCTCCTTTTTTGTGCCTGATATGCCTTCATCATAGTAAATCCCTGCAAATTCCCAATCAGGATTTGCTTTTATATAGGATTCATAATGGTCTTTTTGTGCTTCCAGGGTTGCCATTTGTTCATCACTGTCTGTTGAAACCCTGCAATAAGCCGCTACCCTCACCTTTGGCTTGAAAGCTTGGAGAGCATTGTTCCCATCAATCCTCGTTACCTTTCTCACTGTTTTCACCTCCTTTGGGTATGTGACATGTTACCTCTTTGTGCCGCTAATAGCAAGCCAATTAGGCCATAAGCTGTGCATACATCGGCGAGAAAGTTTTGCGGTTCAACTTGTCGATTTTGTTGAATTCTTCTTCTGAAATCAGTCCCGCCTTAAGCATCCTCTGCAGAATTTTGTACGCCCGCCAGTAATCAACCTCTCTTTGAATTTCCTCCTGTGTTATCTTTGTATAGTTCGTTTCCTGCGGGTTATATGGTATATGATTAGCCGTCTCTATCATTCAAGAAAGCACCTCCTATAAAAACTTAGGACAGCCGCGATTGGCTGTCCTTTATCGTTATTCCGGCAATTTCAGAACTTGTCCGGGGTAAATAGTATCTGAAGTCAGGCCATTGAGTTTCTTAATCTCCGGATATCTTGTTCCTCTACCAAGTTCTTTTTCCGCTATTCTCCATAAGGTATCGCCTTTTTGCACTGTATAGGTTCTATTGCCCTTGTTATCAGGAATGCTGTTTACAATTACAAGGTTTTCTTTTGCTACCCAAGTGTTTATGCCTGCGATTTCTTGACCGCCGGATTTCTTAACCTTTTTGCCAAGCAATACACATTCTTTGCCGCCTTTTATGACCGGCTTGCCTTTGTATAAAGTCTGTGTGACCCTGTGGTAATAGTCATTTTTGACCCACGTTGGAACTTCCACACTGCCGGGGTAGTAATTCTTTACACTGACCTTAAACTCCACCATATCTCCAATTCCAATATCAGTATTGTTATCTGTACTGTTCTCCAGCGCTTTTTTCACTGCTTTTCGGAAAGTGTCCATATTCTCCCCATGCTTGGGGAACCAGTGCATCACATCAGCATGGTTGCTGGCAATACCGAGCTTGTATCCTTCGGAGTGGCAGATGATGTCATTCTCGTCAAGTCCGTACTCCCTGCAGAGCATAACGCAGAGTTCAACCGCATTCTGCCACGCTTTAAAGAAATAATCTTCCTGCTTTGCTGCATCATAACCCACCATCACCGACCCGGATTTATACGAAAACCCAGCAGGCTCACAGATTTCAAAGCCAATATGGGTATTGTTTGCTGCTCCTCCCGCATGCCACCCGCGATGATCCCAAGGCAGGTATTGCCAAACCTCTTTATCGTCTACAAAAGCGTGAACACATACCTGCCTATTTATTTCGCCGGCCTTGTAAGATTTGTTCCAACGGGAAAACCACTCAGCCGCCATTACACCCGGCACAGCCGTCGAATGTACCATGATTCCTTTAGGCGTGATTTTCCGACCTGCTGTATAGCAATCGTTTCGCGTCATGTATTTTGTAAAAAGCTTCATTTCTTTTCATCCTCCTCATTTGAGTGGCCATGCAGTTGTTCCAATGCGTTCTTCAGCTTTTCAGGAATGGGCAGTCCTATATGTGCTGCATTCTCAAGAATTGAAATTCCCTCGTTACTCAGGTAAAAGAAAATCACCGCTGTCCGGATTGCCCCTCCGTTGCCGAGAACCTGGCTGTCGATTATGTGTCCCACACCCACAAGTACAAATATAAGCACTTTCTTAAAGATGCCCTTGGCTCCGACTTCACTCGAAAGCTTTCTGTCTACAACGGCACACATCACTCCGGTCACATAGTCAATGGCTACAAAAGCGATGAGTGCATATAAAAATCCATCCAGCCCTCCAAGAAACCAGCCAAGAAATCCGCCAATAGCAGTAAAAACCGCCTGCGCCCAGTTCCATACTGTTTTCATTGTCTTAAACCTCCGTTCAACTTGAGTTTTGCATATAAAAAAGCGCCCTGCCTTAAAGCAAAGCGCTGAAAATTAAAACTTCTAATCTATATTTGCTTCGGAAGCGCCTCCCACAACCGCATATCCTCCTGCCCAAGAGACCAGATGGCTATACCTCGCAGTTTCCATCGATAAGCCGCTTCGTTTGCCCAGTAAACAAGGCTGTCCACATCCTGATAATACAGAATAGAAAAACCATCTGCATCTCCGAGGAAGAGACGGGATATCCAGATATTGATGTCTTTCAGTATAATCTTTACTTCATAGTCATTACCGCAAGAAAGAGCCAAAAGTTGTGAGTGGAAGAAGTCATAGTCCATCGAAATGTCCTCACTGCGAGTTATCGATTCCTCCACATCGTTATTTACTGAAAACACCTGAAATTCATCATCCCACGTGACACCAGTGCGAGCAAGCCTGCCAAAGCTGGTTATATTTCCATCCGGAAGTTCCACATCAAAACGCTCGTATGGTTCATATACCCATGCATCGCCCAGTCGCAGCAGCTCGCATACCGTCCGGTTGTCCGAGCAGTAACCTACATAACCACTACCACCGGTTACATTCACTGTGAAGCGCAGGGTTGAAGCTGCACCTGAATATACTCTTACCTTATTGCCGCGTTTTCGCATCTCTATAGTATACATATTCGGATTAGCACGAAGATCGGCATCTACAGTTTTTGAGAAACTGGTGGAATAGCTACCAAGCAAGGAATTACCTTGATAAAGCTCGACTCTTTGCGTGTCATAATTTAAGCAGCAGAAAATATCCCCAAGGAACACCCCAGCCCGTCCACTGCTATTTTGAGGGAAAGCCAGCCTTGCCCGGATATGAATATCGGAAAACCCGTCGTATTTCCATGCAAGTTTGCCATATCCCTCGAGCTGGGAATATGGACGGTTTTCTGTGCTGTCTGGGTCTTGCCAAACATCCCATTCGCCATCCAGCACAGTCCAGTAGTTTTCAGGCAGGATGTTCCTGTCTCGAAAATCCTCATACCAAATAAGCGCCGAGTCGGGTTTTCTTCGCAACATTTCAAAGGTCAGTTTAAAACCTCGATCCGGCTCAACCATCACACCATTTACATCCTTGAACCGACGAGGAGAGAGCATAAAGCTGGCTTCACCGGCAAAGGGATACTCCGAAAATCCACTGCAAACCCTAAAACCGTAAAACTGGACTCCCGGCACACCACCGCTTATGCTGATAGCATGCGTTCCCTCTTGGAGAAATACACCTTTTGCAAGTGTCAACCAGCAAACTCTTCTCCAGTATGGCCACCATAAACGGTTCTCGCTGAAAGTCTTTGATATACCATCAAGGGAAACAATAATCGCATTTTTGTCCCAGTAAGGAAAGCAAAGCTGTACTGCAATATCGTAATATCCCGCTTCTCTTATCTCAAAACGGTACTCTGCTGACGCCTGGGCATCTCCCAGTGAGGTCATCTCATCAGTAATAATGACATTTCCTTCGTATTCATCCGGAACTCCGTTCCTGTCAATATAAATGGTTCCGAACTCCGCTTTCTGCTCCTTGCCATAGCTTGTCAAATATCTTCGCCTGTTGTAAACCCCTTTTAGCAGCGGATATTCCCAGGATACAGCATCCCATCCTTCCATATAGTCATATACATGAGGAAGAGCCCAAGGTACTTTGTTATAGTCATCCCAGTAAGCCACAATTGGAATAAACGGCTGGGGCGGTGCATCACCTGTGAAATTGTAAACCCCAGTCATCCAGTATTTAGCCGCATAGTAGGTATTAGACACTCCTCGATAGGTTATTCCGAGGTTTTCAGGCGTATCATGGATCCTCCAGTTCCAGCCATAAGCAGGCAAACCCATGAATATCTTGTCCGGCGACATAACGGAAACAGCATAATCATATATGCCCTCAAGCCAGTCACGGGGAGATACCGGACCGGGAGCAGAACCCGCCCATGCCATGCCGTAGCTCATGATGGCGGCGGTATCGCAATAGTCGTTAAGATCGGCATAAACACACCAGTTTTCACCGCCCACCGAGCCTTGAACACCGATCATACCCGGCAGGCAGATGTTGACAAGCTTTGTTGCATCATAAGACTTAACTGTATTGTATATATCCCTAAATAGTGCATTCGCCGCATCCTTGTTTTCATAACCGCCGCCGCGCTCCAGGTCAATATCTACCCCAGCGCACCATGGATACTTGTTCATTATTCGGATGATTTCAGTGAGAAACTTATCCTTTGCACCGTTTTCGTTGTTGCGAAGTGCAGTAAAAATATTGGCTATTCCATGATTCATAATAGTGAGCAGCCACTTAATGTGCGGCCATTTCTGAATATACGGAAGCATGCTGCTGATGCTGGTACCGGTTTCAGTGATTGTGCCTGTTTCGTCAACCTCAAAAGTAAAAATGCCTACCGTATCAAAGCGGTCGCCGTAGTCTCTAAGTGCTTCATACATTCGGGCATTTCCCATAAAACTCCACACCATGCACCGCTTACCTTTTAAATAATCCCTCACAACCGGTCACCGCCTTCTTGCATCTCCTGAAATTCAAAGAGCACCCGCGCCGATTTTCTCTCTTCCAGCTTCACCATATGTTTGCTATCCCATGCCGCAGAGTATTGATAAAATCCATCCTTACGAGTAGGGCTTCCGTTTTTAAGGCATTGACGGGTGGAAGCCTTGAGCGCCAGCTCATCGCCTGCATTAACCGGGTCAAGAAACTTTACCTTATGCGCACCTACACCTTGGGATAGTTCAATACTCCCTGCGGCCATATACTGTATAGGATAGATATAACAGTCAAGACCAGCAGAAGTTTTGCCAAGGTTGAATAAGACTACAGTCTCCGCTGTTCGCACCACACCGTTATAATGCCGGGGCGGAACTGGCTGCCCGTTTTCCTGCATTTTCTTTAGCATTTTGCTCGTGTGGACGGTATAACCTGTTAATTGATCTCCTTCCTGAAACTGCAAGTCGGTGAAATAGATTGTTCCGGTGCAGTCGGAAATCTTGAGTGTCACAGTAACGCCCACCACATGTTTATTGCTTTTTGGTTGTATGGTTTCCGCAAACCTTGAAAACTGCATCCATTTCACCTACCCGTCCAATGTCCACTGTATTTCGCATACATGCCCGATCCATCCGGTAGTAACCGCGCCACCTTGAAGCAATAAGTCTGTAAAGTACACTGTGCCGGTGCAGTCAGTGACACACAGCCTGATGGTGATAGATTTGACTCTGCTGATACTTTTGGGATAAATACTGTATGCAATCTGATTGAAATATGCCATATCATCACCCTCAAATCAGGTCTATAAATCTTGTTTCTGTTGTACCGTCCTCGTATTCAATGACTATCTCAACACCAACTTGGCCGTTTTCACCCTTTTCGAGGCTTTCGGAAGCAATTTGTGCTGAAAAAGTGTAGCTTTTACGCGTTGCTGGATATACCGTCTGTGAAAGGCTCTTTTTCATACCAGGTACACCGACAGCCTTGAAGGAAGCAGTTCCCGAAACACCATTTTCAGTATCCACTTCAAAACCGGAATTGACCCAGTAGGCAAAACCATCATCCGCTCTGGAATTGCGCAGATGGTTGAATGGTACCATATCTTTAATTTCCTGACGGTTTATCAACTCTGCTGAGGACAGCGCATCCGCTGCCTTGTCCCACTGTGCTGAAGAATCGCCAAGTTCCCGCAGTTTAGTTGAAAGCTCAATCACTGTTTTCCATGGTTCCTGCAAGTTATACTGCCTTCTCACAACACGAGTCTTTACCAAAAGGCCTAGTTCTTTATCGTCCACTGTAACAATATCACCCAGTTTCCATGCTTCGTGCTCATAACCGGTTAGCGCAGATAAATCCATTGCCGACAGCACATAAGAGACGCGAGGCTTCGAATATTCTGCAAGCCGCATTTTTGCATATTCCAGCATCTGATACGGATTTGTAAACGACGAACAATCAAGCGTCGACACCCTCACTTCACTGGAAAAAGTGTAATCTTCCACGTATTCCTTACCTCCATTAATTGAAGCGAAGGTCAATCCGTCCTTTCCATAAGCATAGAGCTTTGTCACTAATTCACGTGTATCGACTACCCGCTGAATACTTTTCAAATTCTTTCTATATGAAAAAAGCGCTCCGCTATCAGTACCACTAAAAGTCAAAAGGTGTACCTGGCGGTTGGCGCTGTCAAACACCAGATCGCCGCCATAAATATTCTGTACGGTGCGAAGGATGGATAAGGCATTTTTTTCTGTACACTGCCATGTCCGTTTCGTAGTGACAGTAACATTTCCTACTGTCCAGCCTGTACCCAAAAGTGCATATTGCATCGGAACATCTGCAGTATCTGCATTGAATTCTCTAGGTTCTTTTTCCGCACTGAAAGACAGATCGTAAAATACCGCTTCAGCATATACTTGCGTGATAACACGCCCATCTTCGCCTTTATTGTCCGTTAAGGTTCGGATCCGGTAAATGTCATTTACGATTTGCACTTGTTTTTCATTTTCCAGTGTGCTTCTTTTTGGATCATGGAACGGAAGCTTGAATTCCAGCGTATCCGCGCCGTTCACCTCACCAGTGACAATGATATCAAAGGCATTTTCAAGAACAGCTTCCCATGCTCCGTTTTTGTCCAAAATCACAGGACGGGCAAAGCCTAATTTCTCATAGGGCGCTTTCGGTATATCATGAAGCTGTATTTCCAGAAGTTTTGGCGTCTTCAACGGATCGCTGCTGGTAAGGGTAACACGGAACCTTATATATTGCCGATTTGGCGATTGAAGTTCACCGCTGGTTCCCACAGCCTGCCATGCAGACCATTCTTCAAGATCATCGCTTGTGCTGGTCTCTACTAGAGACACTGAAGTAACACCTGCAGTATATTCGCTTGTCACAGCTACACGACCGCTGCCCGATAATGCACATGGAACCGCCCTTGTATAAAGTACGCCACTTGCAGGATACTCGCCATCTGTTGCTTTAAGGGTGACTGCGCCAGGCTCTGCCAAAGCATCTACATCCGAAGCCGCATCCCCACCGTTTGCTTGTAAAGACGACTTAAAATATAACAGCAAATCATCAGCTGTAAGCTGTGAGTCCGTTTCCAGAAACCAGTCGTCGAAGCCTCCGGCATAGTAGTAGGTATTTGCATGCATCCCCATAATAATGTCTGCTATACATTCCCGATTCAGCTCTCCCGAAAAGGAACGCACAGGTGACACCCAGGTTGCCCCGTCGCTGCGATCGCATATGATGTTCTGCACCTTTTTGTTGTTTACTTCAATGATGGAGGCGATAAAGTACCAGCCGCCGTTTTTTAAGGTAATGGTAGCTGTTTCACTCTGGTCGTAGATTAGTGTGCCGGAGGAGTTATACAACATCAGCCTAAGTCTTCCTTGATAAAGTGAAACATAAAGAATTGGCTGACCAGGTCCTTGGCGGGTATTGAATATGGATATATATGTCTGGCCGACCGAATAGGTGGTAGGATTAATCCAACCGCCTACAACAATCTTTTCGCCCAGATTGCTAAAGAAACTCCCATCATTTTCTGCTATAAGATGGGTCTTTTCAGAAGTCGGATTAACAATATTTTGCCTAAAGTATCTTCCGAATCTTCCAGCAATAAGGTTTGCCGATGTCCCTGACCAGCCGGAGATGGTAAAATGTCTGCCATGTCCCGATGAATCCATAAGCAGAAGATTTTCGTCTGGTGTTTTTTCATTAAATCGCCATAAAGCAGACGTCCTTGATGTTACAGGAAACTCACCGGTAAAATCCTCTTGGCTCGTTAGAATTGATTTTATCGCCATGTTATCACCTCCATCTGCTTTTTGCCTGTATTTTTAACTCAGTAAAGGTCGCGTTTTCTGCGGCAATCTCAATATGATTAACACCTTTCCTGAGAATTGGAAAATTCAGATCCTGCAGGCTGGGAAGACCATTTCTCAAGGTTCGGCCTGTTTCATCAATAACCTTAGCTGTTACCATGCCGGAGTCGACAATCAGAGTTTCACCTTCAGATAATGAGCCAACAATTCTCAATTCCTCGCCGTTTGTAATAAGCGAAATATAGCTTGATGAGGACGTTGATATCAAACCCTTCAAGAGATAAACCGGATTGGAATCCGCATTTCCTTTAACCCTCTCCAATTCATGCAGACCTGTTTCAGAAAGAACAAATATCTCATCTTCCAACGCGTAAACATACGGGTCGGGACAAACAAACCGAAGTTCAAAGCTGCCCGCTGTCCGCAATATCCGCTCACAGTCAACCGCTTCTGATAAGCGAGCCATGAAATATCGGTCGGGCAAATCATCTATAACAAGTTGCTTAAGCCCGTTTTCCGGATTTAACCATTCTGCAACATTATCAAGAACCGATACAAGCTCAGCAAAACTGCGCTGGGGAAGCACACTACAGCTAATTATTATGTTTCGTTCTGATATATCGCAGCCAAAATCTGCAATACCTGCTTTGCCCGGCACAGTTTCAAAGGAATTGCGCAGGGCAGGGGAGACCTGCCATTTAGTAAGTCTTGCTCGTATTTTCATACTTTGCGACGATATTCCATTGTAGATAAATCCCATATGCTTCCCTCCATTACGCTGTTATAAAACGTCCCTGCGCCCTTGAACCTGTCTGCATCAGGTTATATAACTCCTGTGAAATCCTACGTATGTCTTCTTCACCACGAACAATCATCTGCTGCACCACAACAAGCGGCCCAGAAGCTAAACCGCTAAATTCACCTCTTCCACTTACATTAATATCAGGAGATATATTAAAATCTGTCGGCACTGCATTTTGCATATCGTCTGCCACTCTGGCCATAGCCTTGTCAAATCCCTCACCAATACCCAGTGCCATATTGCCGCCAATGCCTTCAAAAACAGTGGACGGAGATCTGATTCCAAGAAAATTCTTTACTCCATCAACAATACCGGAAAAGAAACCGGAAACCTTATCCTTAATCCAGCTACCAAGGCTTTTAATACCTTCCCAGATGCCTTTTACAATGTTCTTACCAATCTCAACTACTGAAACAACCGCCTTGCCCAAACCTTCAATAATTGCCGCAACAATCTGAGGTAAAGACTTTACTAGTTCTGGAATGGCTTTCACAAGCCCGGCAGCAAGATGTACGATAAGCGTAATTCCCAATTCTATGATCTTCGGCATATTGTTCGTCACAAAGTCAATGATTGTTGTAATTATCCTCGGCAGTGCTTCAATTAGTTCTGGCAATGCATTTAAAAGTCCCTGCGCCAACCCCTGTATGATCTGAAACGCTGCGTCAAGAATTTTATCCATATTGTCAAGAAGTACCTCGGCAATGAGGATAATGGCTTCGACAACAGCGGGTATCAGCTCCGGAAGCGCCTCCCCGATACCGGACGCCAGTGTGGCAATCATTTGCACCGCGGCTTCCACCAAAGCGGGAAGGTTGTCAATAATTCCCTGCACCAGCGCCATAACAAGCTGCAAAGCACCGTCGGTTATCTGCGGCAGTGCATCGATTAAAGCCTGCAGCAGCGTCATGACAATCCGCACCGCCGCGTCGATAATAACCGGCAGATTGTCCACAATAGCCCCGCCGATGGAGGTGACGATATCCAATCCTACCTGGATAAGCTTCGGCAGGTTTTCCATCAGCATGTTTACAAGGCTTCCCACCGTATTGCCGATGACCCCGCTGATCTTCGTCCAGTCTCCGTTTGCTTCAGATAATCCACGAGTAAATTCCCCGAGAAGCACAACCCCGTCGTCGGCCAATATCTGAAGCTGGGGAAGCAGCACGGTGCCCAGCATGTTTTTGGCCGCCGCGCCGCCCGCCTTGAGCCGCTGGATGCTGTCGTCAAATTTCCCGAGAGCGTTCAATGAATCCTCGCTCATCACTGCGCCCATGCGCTTTGCTTCCTCGGTCAGCTCCGCTATCCCTGCCGAACCCTGCGCAATCAGGGGATTGAGTTCCTGTGCGGACTTTCCGAAAATCTGCATGGCCAGCGCGTCACGCTCAGTTTCGTTGGACACCTTGCCAAGTGCGTCTATGGTTTCCCAGTATACGGCTTCGCTGTCGCGCAGGTTGCCGTTGGCGTCCGTGACCGAAACGCCGAGCTTCCGGTAAGCGTCCGCGATCTCACCGGTGCCTTTCCGTGCTGAAGACATGGATCTGACGTTCCTTGCCATGCTGCCGGTTAAAGTATCTAAGGAGACATCCACAAGCTCCGCGGCGTATTTATACGCCTGCAGGCTGTCGGTGGACATGCCGGTTACGGTCGAGGCGGTAAGGATTTCATCGGCATAGGCCGCCGAATTTACCGACATATCCACAAGAGCTTTTCCCGCACCGACCGCTGCTGTACCAATAGCGGCCAGGGCTGCTCCCATGGCCACACCGATACCTTTCAATACACCTCCCAGTTTTTCAAAGCGCCCGCCTGCGTCATCCGCCTGATCCGCGGCCTTTTTAATTTCTCTGCCAAATTCGCCCGCCTGTTTTTCCGCTTCGTCAAACTCTTTTCCCGCATTGTCCAGCGCTTTGTTGTTCGCTTCCAGCTCGCGCTCCATTTTGTTCAGCTCTGCTTTGGCGTTGTTAAGCTGTATCTGCCAGGACTGCGTCCGCTTGTCGGTCTCCCCGAAAGAGGAGGCGGCGTTGGCAAGCGCTTTCTCCAAAGTAGCAATTTTTTCTTTCTGCAATTCGATTTCTTTATTCAGCACCTTGTTTCTTGCAGTAACAGCTTCAACTGATTTATCTTGCTTATCAAACTGAGATGCAACCAGGTTCATCTCGCTGCCCAGTACCTTAAAACTTTGGTTGATCTCACGAATGGCGTTCTTAAATTCCTTTTCGCCTTCAATCCCAATCTTCAAGCCAAAATTGTCTGCCACATAACCGCCTCCTTTCGAGTAAAAATTAAAAAATTATAAAAGGCTATTGTATTTCAATGCGGTTTGGCATATACTAATAGTAGGGAAAGTAGGGAATTTCCTGCTTTTCAAATCCTAAAAAGGAGGACTTAGCATGAACGTTCCCATAGTTGATAATGCAAAGGTAATGGCAAAAGGCCAGATCACGCTGCCAAAAGATATCCGCTCCAAACTTCGCCTTTCCACCGGAGACCGCGTCACCCTCATTTGCGAGGAAGACCGGGTTATCCTTATGAACTCCGCTGTCTACGCCATGAAAATGCTACAGAAAGAAATGGAGGGCGAAGCGGAAAAAGCCGGGATCCGCAATGATGACGATGTTATGGATCTGGTGAAGGACGTCCGCGCGGAGATTGAAGGTCTATGAGAGTGTTAATTGACACCAACATCCTGATCTCCGCTTCCTTGAGCTGCGAAGGAACGCCTTATCAGGCGTACATTAAAGCTGTAACACACCCCAACCATGGTATGGTTTGCGATCAAAACATCGATGAGCTTCGCCGGGTATACAACCGGAAATTCCCCCATAAGATCCAGGCGCTTGAACGCTTTTTGGCGATTGCGCTTACTGTTCTTGAAGTTGTTCCAACTCCCGCAGTTGACGTGTCGGATGAGGCGCTTGTCCGGGACGCATCCGACAGGCCAATACTCAGGGCGGCCATTGCGGCAAAAGCTGACGTGCTTGTAACCGGAGACAGGGATTTCCTTGAATCCGGCATAACAAACCCAAAGATCGTAACAGCGGCAGAGTTTCTGCAAATGGAATAAAAGCAGCTTTTTAAAGCAGGGATTACAGCCACCCTGCTTTTTTGCTGCTTATATTCCATAAGGTATCACATCATCAATGGTCAGCATACGCTTTGGTTTCGCCAGCCCTAAAAACTGCTTATGGCACTCCCATAAATCCAGCAGGTACCCAACAGGCATTAGCCATACTTCATCCTCTGAACGATTAAGCTGGACGGTGCCGTAATATAAAAGCCGAGTGAACAATTCCTCATCGCTCACTCGGCCGGTGTGTTTTTTAAATCATCCTCACTTTCAACATTTCTTTTGGTGCCTTTGAACATCGCTTTCATGATAGCGTCTTTATATGCTGCCAGTTCCAAAGGAGATGTGAGAAGTTCCACTGTCTCTTCGGTAAGGAGTTCACGCTTATCCTGATGTTTGAGATTGTGTATCAGAATGCTCTGGTTAGCCAGCAGTGTAATCAGCCATACCACTTCGTCAAGAGCCATTTCGAAGTTCTCGGTTTTCATCAGTTTCGTGCCGAGGTTTTCAAGACCGCCGTACCTTTTTGCAATCTCCTTTGTCGCTTTAGTGGTTAGAATAAGCTGGTATTCTTCGCCGCCGATGCTGATGTTTGCGCTTCTGTCCGTATCCTGCATTATTAGCTTCCTCCTCCCACAGCAAATACCGGCTCATAAACTTCCGTATACCAGCCAGCGATAGTTTCAGGCAATACACCGGGATCGTCTTCGCTGACCTCCGCCTTCCAAGGGTGCTTTCCCTGGCCATCTGGTTTGTTACGTCTCATGACTGTCCCTTCAATGGTGGGGGTCGAAAAGGTAATGCTGTCACCTTTCGTTTGCAGATTTGTCGCCGGGATTCCGAATTTCACCCTGTAAAGCCAAAAATACCTGTACTTGCCGTTAGCTTTCTTGGCTCTAAAGCCAATTGCAACAGGCGCGCCTCCATCCTCGCTGGTGGAAATCAGCACCTTGTTGTCATCAAGGGTGGCTCCCGTCAAAACCTCAGCAGCGTCTACTCCGATATCTGCAACACCAAGAGTCAGTGTGCCGCTTTGAAATTCCTTGACCACTTCTGCCGCCCCGTCATCGGCATAAAGCGTCGCCTCTGCCAGCTCCACAGAAAGCTCTGCCGTAATAGCCTTAGCCAGCGGAACAGGCGTGGCGTATGTCTCTTCTCCGTTTTCATTCTCAGTTATTTTGGCATAATATAACCTGTCCAGTCCGATTGTGGCCATGTTTTTCATTCCTCCTTTACTTCATATTCTTTTGCCACATCAATGGCATAGTGGTGATAGCCGGTATCGTCCTCATGGCCTATATACCGCCTGTCGGTAATGGTAAAGCCTGCTTGAAGCAATGTGTTCACTATTTCGTTTTTACGGGCAGTGTAGTTTCCCTTTATAAATAAAGACAACCTTACCTCCTGGGTTTCTACCTGAGGCTGGTTGTCTGCAAAAACTTCAAATGTATCTGTCATCGGAGTAATGACAAGGTACTCATCTGGCGGTACACCGCTAAATACCCCGGTTTCAATGGGGATACCCAAACCATCCAATAACGAGTTTAATTCTGACAATATGCTCATATACGACCCAGCTCCTGTTCCAGTCTTGACTTCATTACTTCGATGCAGGACTTCCTTGTAGCTGATTTTGCCGGTTTCAAAAAGGGCCTTGGAGGCTGCCCGGACTTGCCATACTCAATAATATTAGCAATCTTCGCATTGCTTTCCCCATCCTTCCTTGGTTCAGTAAAGCCGATTTTTATGTTGTGGTTTCCATCCCTGTCCTGCTTGGCAGGAGAAAGTCCCAAAGCATTTACCAATTCACCGGTTGCTCTGGACGGATATTTAGTGCCGCTCCCGATAACTGACTGAAGATTGGACTTTACTTTTGAAAGAACCACTTCCCCGCCTGCTTCCAGCACCTTAGGTATGATTTCGTCTGTTCTTTCTCCAAGTCTGGATAACTTGAGCAAGAACTGTTCCGGCATTTTAACTTCCACCTTAGCCACGTTGCAGCCCCTCCTTTTATGCTTTGCTTGATTTCACCTTTTCCGCAAGCACCTCAATATACATTCCACGTCCTTTTACATCCTCAACACTTATAATGTTGTACCTGCCATCGCTGCAAACGAGTACAAGATCTGTGGTAATTTCAAGGTTAGGTATCTTACGGAAGCGGAACAGGGCAGACGCCTGCGAAAACGCCGCCCTGTTTGCCCATTTTTCACTGCCATGCCTATCTTCCTTGTATGCTCTTACCGAAGCAAGAATGACATCACCTTTTTCAGTAAAACCCTCACTATCCTTAACCGGCTTGACTGAGATAATGTCCACGAAAGTTTTCATTTTCCCAAGGCCCATATTTACACCTTCCAATCCCGGTCAAGCCGCAGCAATAGATTAACTGTATTCCATACCTGCTGTCCTGCCTGCACACTATCCCCAAAAAAGCCAGCAGTCGAGCCATCCCTGCTTTCATAAAAATGGCTCGACAGCATAATGACAGCCTGCTCAGTAGTAGGCGGCATGGGGTTTTCAGCATAATATCCTTCCGGCTTTTTCTGGTAACTTTCCGCATAGGCCACTGCGGCTTTGATATACTCTTGTAAAAGTGCGTCATCTTCGCTGTGCTGCAATATGAGGTTTGCTTTAACCTTCTCCAAAAGTTCCATGCCGCAGCACCTCCGTTTTCATTAAGTTGATTTCTGCTGCAGTATCTTGACTGCTTCAGACAGTACCAGCTTGCCATCTACACGCTGGGTTGCCATGAATCCAACTTGTCCGGTCGCAGCATACAACTCATTAAGCCGCTTAAAAACCCTGCCTTGACGGTCTGCCACCCAGTAATAAGAAAAATCGCCGAATACAATCGTTTTTGCTCCGGCGGCAATGGCTGGCATAAATGCAGAAGTTTTAACTGGACGATTGAGGATAGTATCCGGTGTTCCAGCAGTTACAGAAGGCTGCCAGAGATACTGACCGTTGTTGTCTTTGAGCTTCCTTATAGCTTTAATTGTCGAATCATTCATAATGAATACAGCGTTCCTGCGGTACGGAGACTTTAGGCTGTAGAACAAGTCCATGATCTCGTCAAGGGTAATGGCTGTTGCACTCGCCGCGGTTACTCCTATCTCGCCACCGCCGTTATCCGCCAAGATACCGGTTGGCTTGCCAGATCCGTCGCCGATAAAAAATGCTTCCTCCTCTTTTGCTCCGATTCGGCGGGCGAATTCTTTGGCTATATACTGTTCAAGGTTAAATACACTGTCGTTTAACAATTCCTCTGACACCTTGATCATAGTAGCCAGCTTATATGCGCCGATGGATACCTGTGCAAAGGAGTCATCGCTTTCGGGAATCTGGCCTTCCTCATCCACCCAGGATGCAGTACCCTTGCTTGCCACCACAGGAATTTTCTTGTCACCGCTGGACGTGGTAATAACATTGGCAATCTGCCTAAAGATATTCTCCTCCTCCAGTGCTTCCACAAGAGTACGCTCAAAGTCGTCGGGAACAAGATATCCACCTTCGGTGTCCTCTCCAATCTGCAGCGCGTTGTGTACGTCATATTTGCGCCTGCCGCGCATCATGTTCCAGAAAGACTGCCTGTACTCATCGCTGGCACGTCCGGTTTTTTCATTGTTGCCAGATATGGAAGTGGGTTTGTCTGTAATAGGAATATTCAACGGTTTTGACAGTTCCAAATCTATGGCAGCCTGACGCTCAAGACGCTCTATTTCTTTGCCCAGCGCAATAACGTCGGCTTCCATTTTTTCATAAGTTGCGGTATCCTCCGGTGAAAGCAGTCCGTCGTTCCCGCGTTTGCTGTCGAGGAAAGCTTTAGCAGCTTCCCCTACTTTCGCGCGTTTTTCACGCAGTTCCAGTATTTTGCTCATAATCAAATCCTCCTTAAGGTTTTATTTGGGGTCCCCGCTAAATCGTAGATTTAGTGGGGTAAAAGTAGAAAAAGCCGCTTTTCAAGCGACTCAATTGGTGTTCCTTTTGGTTTTTCTTTTGGTTTAAGCTTTTGCAGGATGGAATTTGTTACTGCCTGCCTGCTGAAGATCATTCCTCCTGATACTTCAAACTCGGATGGGAATGATTCATCCTCCATAAACAAGATTCCATCAGCAAAGCCAAGTTCCACCGCTTTTCTTGCGTTAAACCAGCTTTCTGCATCCATTAGGTGCGATATTTTTGCCCTGGAAAGTCCGGTTTTCAGCTCATAAGCGTTGATGATGGATTCCTTTATTTCTTCCAGCATTGCGATAGCTTTCTCCATTTCTTCTGTATCACCGATGGCTATTGTCATAGGGTTGTGAATCATCATCATGCTGACTGGTGACATAAAGACGTCACCTCCGGCCATAGCTATGACCGAAGCGGCGCTGGCTGCAATACCGTCAATCTTTACCGTCACTTTGCCTTTGTAATCCATAAGCATGTTGTAAATTTGATTAGCTGCAAATATATCTCCGCCAGGGCTGTTGATCCAGATCGTTATATCACCCTCTCCGGACAACAGCTCTGATTTGAACTGTTTGGGAGTTACTTCGTCTCCCAGCCAGCTTTCTTCAGCTATTGGGCCGTCAATATATAATGTCCGGCTGCCATCATCGTTTTGTATCCAGTTCCAGAAGCGGCGAACCGGTTTTTGTTTTTGTGATTTGTTCAACTTTTGATCCCTCCGTTTCAGCATTGTTTTTGCCTGCAAATGTACCTGCATCGGCAAGCCTGGTCATGTTACCGTTAACAAGATACAGATCTCCGCCCAACTCCGCCGGAATCCGGTTCATGTCCTCAAGCTCGCGGATATCGTTAGCAGACATCCAGCCGTTCTGGCGAGCTACAGCATAACCATTCATGCGGCTTGCATAATCACCGCGCAGAAGGCCATCTACATTGAATTTGACAAAGTATGCCCGCTTCTCTGATGGTAAAAGCAGCGCTTTTTGGAGAGCCTGTTCCCAACGCACCACCCACGGGTCAAGCGTGTATTTAACAAATTCCAGAGATTGCTGTTCGATGTTTGAAAAGCTTGACTTTTCAAGATCTCCAACCATATGGGGAGGTACTCGGAATATCCGGGCAATTTCGTTTATCTGGAACTTTCTTGTCTCCAAAAACTGTGCCTGTTCGGGTGGAATGCCGATTGGCTGAAACTTCATTCCCTCTTCCAGGACTGCAATACGGTGAGCATTGGCACTTCCTTGATAAACAGCGTTCCAGCTTTCACGCACCTTTGCCGGATCCTTTAATACGCCGGGATGTTCCAGAACGCCACCCGGATTTGCTCCGTTGGCAAAAAAGGATGCACCATACTCCTCACAGGCAATAGCCATGCCTATGGCATTCTTGGCCATAGCAATAGGGGAGTATCCGATCAGTCCGTCAAAACCGAGTCCCGGGATGTGAAGAACCTCATCACTTCGTAGGTATATAAGGCCTGCTTTTGGATTAACCCTGCTCTCATCGCTGTCGCGCCGATAAGTGTAATACAGCTCTCCGTTTGGAGCCCTGTCTACCGTCATTTTGTTTGGCAAAAGGGGATAAAGCGCCAGCACTCGCCCGGAACCGTCCCTGACAATCTGGGCATAAGCATTTCCCCATAAAAGAAGATGACTCATCAGTGTTTCTCGGAACACAAATGAAGTCATCTCAGGGTTTGGTTCGTCATGGAGCAAATAATAGAGCGGGTGGGTCAACGCTTTTTCTTTGCCACCGTCTTCCTTGTATCGGTATACATGAAGCGGAAGCCCGGCGATGGCTTCTGCAAGTATCCTTACACAGGCATACACTGCAGTTGTCTGCATAGCAGTCCGCTCATTGACAGCTTTTCCGCTGGATGTGCCGCCGAAGAAAAAGCTATATGCATTACCGAACAGGCTGTTTTTCGGCTTGTCCCTTGCTTTGAACAAGCGGGAAAATATTCTCATAAGCATCACTCCTAAAAATGGGCATGAAAAAAGCACCACATTTGTGGAGCTTCTTTACATTTTTATATTTTATTGATTAACTTCTTATTAACTTATCCTTATTTTGTAGTAAAATATCTGTTGTTTCTTTCCGTTCAAACAATTTACGATCCGTCAAATCTAATTCTTTTTGTGTTTCAATGAATTCAATTATTCTTAAAAAATAATCGAGACATTTCCCTGAATCATTCAAGATACGCAAAATTTGATTGCAAGCATTGATCATTTTTTTGGCACTATGATGTTTTGGTAAGTTGTTTGTTGCCATATACTTTAAAAGCATTATGGCATGATACTTTCCTTTACGGTATTTTTTATCAATACATTTTGTTTTTATCAGGTTTTCGAAACGAAACATGGCCAAAGAACTTGTGTAATACAATATAGGCTGGTCGTCAGGTAGAAAAATACGGTTTCCAATATCTTTCAATAAGCTACTATAATGACCAGCAGCGTCGTGTGGTTTATCATTGAACATTGATGATGCATTTTTTAACTGGGCACGAATAGTAACTATTCGATCTTTGGGAATCGATTCATTCCTATATTGTCCTGAACGACGTTCATAATACAAGCGTTCATCCTCAGCAGTGTATGTGCGATAGTATTCCTCCAGTGTTTTTTGGAAAGTTGATAACGCTTCTAATTGTTCTTTGGTTATACCAGTTTGATTATTTGTAGCTTTTGTAATACGGTTTTTTAAGTCCTCATCCTTGGTTACAATAATCTTAATCGGTATAAGTAAATCATGTATTCCAAGATTATCACGGTTAAGATACAAAACATGGCTGGTTTGGCATCCATTAACTATCTGATAGTTTGAAATTGTCATCTTATCGCTCACAAGCACAGCAGAATGAGCGACAATTGTTATTCCATTATTTAGCATGCAAAAAGCGCTATTTCTGCCTTCAACAATAGTTTCTTCAATGTCCGCATTAACATAATTATTCACTCCAAGGAAGTCCCGAATATTATCTTCAAATACTTTTTTTAGTGAACCATTTTCATCGCATATAATTTTATAAAATTCGCAGAATGGCAGTACCCCACTATATCCATAATCTCCATTATCATCAGAAAACATCATCACATTTTTTGTAAAAACAAAAGTCGCTTCTATTTGCTCTTGTGATTTTCTATACATACGCTGTATTTCTTGGGCACCGCAAGGTATAAATTCCACAGATGAAAAAAGTGCCATGTTATTAAGCGTATCTATATGACTATTAATTACAGCTTTCAAATTGGAATCATCATCGTTCCACTTCCCCGGAGCAATATAATAAAGTCGTATTATCGGGTTTTTGACTTTCATATAGCGAGAATTACTATAAATAAAATCCTTCATTTCTATGAAGTCTGCCATTTCCTCTGTACTGAATGTATTCTTAGCTTCATCAGAAAAAAAGACTTTAACAAAAGACAAAAAGTTACTTATCTCTGAATTATCAAAACTGTCAGATGTTTTTGCTTGTACAAATATAAATTTTACATCAAGTTTTTTATTTTGCTTAATTAACGTTTCTATCTCATCAATACTGCACACAATAGCTCCGTTTACTTCTATCGCTATTCCATCAATACCTTGAGTAGCATTGCCAGTATGCATGTCTTGAATATCTATTTCAACCATGCCAGTTTCTGCAGATAAAGCACAGAAATTGGCAAAATGCTCGAATTGAACACTTGTTTCGTACATAGTAAAATTATGGCTAATAGAAAATTCATCTAAAAAAGCCTGAGTTATACGATCCAAAGTTACTCCTCCGATAATAATCTTATTTGGAGGAATTATAACACGTTTTGTCAAAAAATTCAATTACTTCACTCCTCGAGTGTTTTTTAATTAAGGACTTATATAAGATATTATGCTCACTTATGATATATTTTGTTTATAAAAATAAAATTCCCCTTTCATCATAAATTGATCCGTTGCGTTCATCCCCGTCATGCCTTAACGCGCGGTCAAGCGCCATAATTAACGCTACCGCGCCATCTATTCTCTCGGTGGATTTTTCTTTATCAGGCTTTATGTTTCCAGCTGGATCAGTTTTGACATAGATATTGTCCATCATCCAGCGCAGTACTGGATGGCCACCATGGGCGATGCGTTCTTCCAATGTCAGCTTCATCAACTCTTTTGTAGGCGGCGACATATCTTTGAAACCCTGGCCGAACGGAACAACCGTAAAGCCCAAGGCCTCGAGGTTTTGCGTCATCTGAATTGCTCCCCAGCGGTCAAAGGCTATTTCCTTAATGTTATATTTCATCCCGAGCTCCTCAATAAAAGTCTCGATAAAACCGTAATGCACGACGTTACCCTCAGTGGTATATAAAAAGCCCTGCCGCTCCCAGACATCATAAGGTACGTGATCTCTCCGCACACGCTGATCGATATTCTCCTCCGGTATCCAGAAAAAAGTCAGTATCTGATATTTGTCCGATTCATCAAGCGGCGGAAACACCAGTACAAATGCAGTAATATCGGTAGTAGATGACAGGTCAAGTCCTCCGTAACAGGTTCTGCCGCGCAATTTTTCCGCATCAACAGGAAACGCACACTTATCCCATTTATCCATTGGCATCCAGCGCACCGATTGTTTCACCCACTGATTTAAGCGGAGCTGACGGAATAAATTTTCCTCTGCGGGGTTTTGCTTGGCATTTTCACAAGCCACCCTCAGTTTTTCGATGTCGACTGTAATGCCTAGTGACGGATTAACCTTTCTCCATACCTTTTCACTTGTCCAGTCGTCGGTATCGGATGCGCTGTAGATAACAGGGTAGAAAGTCGGATCTATCTTACGTCCCTGCAGAATATCCTCTGCCTTTTGATGCACTTCCCAGCAGATGGAATTGCGGTCTGTGCCAGCAGTTGTGATCAGGAAAAACAGCGGTTGTTTTCTTGCATCGCCAGATCCGTGAAGCATTACATCATAAAGATCCCTGTTTGGCTGAGCATGAAGTTCGTCAAATACCACACCATGGACGTTTAGGCCATGTTTCGTATATGCCTCCGCTGAAAGCACCTGATAAAAACTGCCTAACGGTTTATAAACCAGCCGCTTCTGTGACAGCATTGGTTTAATTCGAGATTTTAATGCCGGACACTGTTCCACCATATCTACTGCAACGTCGAAAACAATGGATGCCTGCTGACGATCAGACGCACATCCATAAACCTCGCCACCATGCTCGAAATCACCACAGGTAAGATATAAAGCAATTGCCGCTGCAAGTTCGCTCTTACCCTGCTTTTTGGGATTTCTATATAGGCAGTGTTAAACTGCCGGTATCCGTTAGGTTTCAAGATTCCGAATATGTCCCGGACAATCTGTTCCTGCCAGTCAATTAATTCAAAAGGCATTCCATACCATTCACCCTTGGTATGCTTCAGGCAGTTTATAAAAGTAACAGCGGCATCCGCCGCTTCCTTGTCATATCGAGAACCTTCCGCCATAAACTTGGTTGGTTTATATCGTTTTAACTTCCGCAGCTTTGCCGCCTCCTTTCCTAAAATTGAGCAAGAAAAAAGGAACCTCAGGGATGAAGTTCCTCTCGTTAGTGGATTTCTATGAAGCCTGTTACGTTATTACTGTTATCGTTTGCCTGTCAGGATAAACTCGGCATATTCTTTTTTGTGTTCATTTAGAAAGACCACCAATTCATAATAACCCTTTTTGTATGCCTCCTCCTGCACTCTTGGCAAATCAAACATATTGCAGACACCGCTGTCCCGTATGACAATTATCTGCCGGTAAATCTTATCAGTTATCAGATTTTCTATACCCATGTCCTACACCTCAGACTTCTCTGCCGCTGAAATTGAATCTCTTACCGCTTTATTGAGAACTGAAATATCAAAGCCCGCGTCTATATATCCGTGCCGAATCACCTCGTAATAGTAACGACCCGGTGCTCCCAGTGGTCTGCCTTCATTCATGATATACACCATTGCGGGTACCCACTGCCCTTTGAAACGTACCTTAACTGTTTCTTTCCGGTATAGATGCGGATAACCTTCATATCTGTCCAGCGCTTTCTCATCATTAGGCATGATTCTCCAAAGCAGTACTGGTACTCTTTCACCTTTTTGTTTTTCTATTGTCGCTACTGCGCCGCCATTCCCTCCTCTGAATAACAGCCGGTATCCTGTGAGTTTTGCACTCCCCAGCACTTTTGCCGTCGGGCAGCGGTATGCCATCTGCCTTAAGTTCAGATTGCTTCCGTATGCTAAATATATGGTTCCTTTTTCTTTGCTCATCGTATCATCCTCCTTGTATTTACCAAGGCAGGGGCGGAGATCCGCCCCTGCGCTTGTCTATCTATGCCGCCCGAAACCGCCATGCCGCGTTGCCGCCCAAGTGTTTGCAAAGGTGCTCCCGACAATTTTTGAACTCATCACCAATAAGTCCTATGCGGTTGAGATATGTCCGCATGGCAAACTTCTCGTTCTCGACCTGCGGCTTTTTGCTGGAAGCGCATTTTTGCGTCAGCGCCTGATGGTTGAGCGCCAAGGCAAGGACGATGTAGCTCCTTATTATCCCGGCGTGGAGTTCGCTGTTGAAGCCGCGAAGCTCGATCGTACCGTTGCCGTTGAAAAAGCTGTGCAGATTGAGAAAATAGTACCGACTTCCATGATATCGCTGGCTGCGGCTTTCGCTGTAACCCTCATACCAGATGCTCTCAATCGCCGCCATGGTTTTGGGCTTACGCCGATTCATCTTCTCAACCAGTGCCGCATCCATCTTTTTACAAAACCGCATCCTGTCCGGCTCAATCTGCAATGCTTTATAGAAAAGGTCATTCTTGCTGGCGATAATATTGATAAAATTGCGGATGCTTCGAGGCGTGTGGTCTGCCCCGTCTATATGGATATGGATCCCACAGCTTGTGTTTGCAAAACCTCCCGCCTTGCGAAGCCTCCTTACCAATTCCTGCAGGGTTTCAATGTCCTCGCGGTATGTCAGTATCGGACTTACCAACTCGACGCTATATTCCCGGCCAGCCGCCGCAATCCGGCCGTTTTCCTTTTTCTGAGTCCGAATGCTCCCGTCGCTCATGAATTTCCATATCCGTCCATCCGGTGCAATAACCTTTTGGGTATCGTAATAATCTCCGCTGGATTCAATCCTCCCTCCAAGAAAAGCTGCTGCAGTTTTTGCCGCCTGTTTTCTTGTAATCCCCGTCAATTCTACCTCGATTCCAAATCTCGTTGTAAGCATTGCGCTTTCTCCTCGCTTTCTCTGTGTTTTTTGCCCTTTGGCAGTGTACATTAGGCCATTGAAAACACAGGATAGCAAGGCAATTCTGCATGAGTTTCCGCTGGATTTTGGACAATTTTACATATCTTGATTTGTGTACATTTACAGCTTTCTGATCACATCTATACCATAGGCTGCACCCAGAGAAGAACCGCAGTCCCAGTTGATATGAACGGTTCCGATATCATCCACGAAAGATACTGTTCCTTGGTCTCCCGGTTTCAGCTTAGAATACGGATCATCCATGCAGATAAGTTCAACGCGTGTTCCCGGTGGATACTGCTCTTTAAGGCGAAGGACTGTTTCTTTTGAAGGAAAGCCTCTTGCACTCATAGTCCGTCCTCCTCTCCAGGATAAATCATTCATTTTCGTCCACCGCCTTTGCTCTGCCTTTCCGATACGCCCCGTTACCGGACAGCCTTGAAAGTAACACCTTGCGTTCAGTTTTGAAGTTATCACCTATAAACCCCAACCTAAGCAGGAAACAGCGAAAAGCATATTTTTCATTATCTGTTGGTTTTTCTTTTCGTAGTACTCGCTTCTGTAATTTTGCCTGTTCTGCCATCTGCTTTGCCAGCGTTATATAGGTCTGCACTTCATCAGCATTTAAAGTCGCGTTCCAGAAAGGAAAGGAAATCTCATCATTTTCAGCTAAGACTACAAGTTCCCCCTCAATCAACATTGCCTTCTTTATCAATGTCTCTTTGCTGGCCAGCATATTATTTAGGTTTTCAAGGCTAATCTCGCTAAAGCCCTCCAACGAAAGAGTAATTGTCATGGTTTCCTCTGCTGAAAAACCCTCCACATTCAACGCGTCAATAACTGAACGGATGGTTTTTATTTCATTGAGACTGATTTTCGGTGAGTGAACCACACTGTCCCTGTCAATCGTCCAACTGCCAGCAGATTTTTCGTCTTTAATCTCATACAAAAACTCCGGTGCTCCGGCATAGCGCACCTGGCCTTCAAGGGCTTCAGCTATGACCGAGGCAATGGCTTTTCTCTCCTGACCGACAATCTTCTGTGAAAAGCGAAAGCTGTTATTGCTCATGCCATACACCTCCCCTCAAATAAGCTAAAACATTTTTGATTCCCATAAAAAATCCCACCTTTCCTTTTTGGTGGGGTACATTAACGCTCTGTTTTGAGGGGAAAGCAAGGACATTTTTAATCAATCTGTGTTTCCGCGTAAGGTATTTTTTCACTACCTGTTACCAAGAATACTGAATCTGCGCCAAATTGTGAAACATAGCGCTTTACAATCACATCGCAGTATTTCGGGTCAAGCTCCATCATAAAACAAACCCGCCCGGTCTGCTGTGCCGCAATCATTGTCGTACCAGAACCACCGAACAGGTCAAGAGTTAAATCTCCAATATGGGAACTATTGAGCATTGCCTTTGCTACAAGCGATACCGGCTTCATGGTAGGGTGCTCCTCCGATACTTTAGGACGGGGTATCTCCCAAACATCTGACTGTTTACGGTCTTTAAGCGGGCAAAGGCGTGTTCCTTCAAGCCAACCGTACCAGATCGGCTCGTACTGGGTATGATAGTCCTTTCTTGACAGTACCAAGCTGTCTTTTTTCCATATAATTGTGCTCGACCAGTGATACCCTGCCTCCCGCATGACGTTCATCAAACTGCCCCATTCCTGAGCACTCATTACTATATAGGTCATGCATCCGGCTTCAGAAACCTCTTTCATGCATTTAAAAGCGCGCAATAAAAAAGCGCCGAATTCTTCGGTGCTCATATTGTCATTTAGAATTTGTCTTGGCTTCCAGCTTGGATGCCTGGTATCTGAACCGTAATCAACATTCCAGGGTGGGTCGGTGAAAACAAATCTCGCCTTTTGTCCGTTCATCAGCTTTTGCACATCTGAAAGCATGGTGCTATCACCGCACATCAGACGGTGGCTGCCAAGCACCCATATGTCGCCCTTTTTAGTGACCGGAGTTTCAATCTCTGCAATTGCCTTTTCTGTATCGAAATTATCCTCTTTGACATTAGCGGTTGTTTTATCACGGAACAACTCATCAATTTCCGCAGCATCAAACCCGGTAAGAGAAACGTCAAAACCATCTTCATTTAAATCCATAAGCAGATCGGTCAAAAGCGGAATATCAAACTCGCCACTGATTTTATTCAGTGCAACATTGAGCGCCTTTTCCCGCTGTTCATCCAAATCAACTACAACACAGTCGATCTCCTTATACCCCAAAGCTGTAAGTACTTTATAACGCTGATGTCCGCCGACAATGTTCCCGGTGCGTTTATTCCATATAACCGGCTCTACATATCCAAACTCTTCAATAGACCGACGTAATTTTTCATATTCAGGGTCACCAGGCTTTAAATCTTTCCGCGGATTATATTTAGATGGTTTTAGTTTTTCTGTTGGTATTTTCAGTATATCCATAAATCTTAACCCTCCAGTTTGATGGCTTTTTCGCCGGTGAATTCCTCCCAGCGCTTAACAGCTAAATCACAGTAAACAGGGGATAACTCCATTGCGTAGCATTTACGCTCGGTCTGTTCAGCCGCAATTATAGTAGTTCCGCTACCAGAGAACGGCTCAAGCACAATACCGCCTTTGTCGCTGTGCATTTTGATGCACCGCCATGGAAGCTCCACAGGGAACATTGCAGGATGCTCCTTGTTTGCCCGTACAGTGGTCATCTCCCATATCCCAGCATAACCCCATTTCTTGCGTTCTTCCTTTGTAAGCCGTTTCACAAATTTATAACTGTGTCCCGCAA
>JGI2924J29684_1078632_pt1 | contig 85393 bp, 82 predicted proteins | sample BenlonsequencITS_FD_29684 | JGI IMG/M metagenome (IMG submission 29684)
CATCGACTGACGAACACCCAACTTTTTACAAGTGTCCTGAAACGCCTGCGAGGTGTACACACTGCCGTGATCCGAATGAAACACCGCACCCTTCAGGCTGCCTCGCTGACTCTTCGCCATCAGCAATGCCTCCTGCACCAATGACGTGCGCATATGATCCGCAATCGCAAAACCCACCAGCCTACGGGAATAGCAATCAATGACCGTAGCCAGATACATGTTCGTGCCATCTGCGATCGGTAGGTAAGTAATATCCCCGACGTAAACTTCATTTGCTGCTAGTGCGTTAAAATGACGTTTGACCAGGTCAGGGAAGACAGGCTTCTTTTTATCAGACACGGTCGTGATGACCCTGCGTTTCTTCGTGAAACCAAACAGCTTTAATGATGCCATGATCCGGGCGACTCGTTTATGGTTAACCGGAGTGCTGCCAGGATCATCGTTGAGCTCAGCCGTGATGCGTTTTGAGCCGTAGCAGCCGCGTTCTTTCGTGAAGATGGACTTGATCTTCGCTCCTAAGACTGCGTCGCTGAGCAGGCGGTTGCTCCTGGTCGGGGCAGTCTTTTTCCATTTGTAGTACGAGGAGCGGTTGATTTTCAACACTTCGCATAACCGCTTAACCGGATAGGTTTTTCGCACGTCGTCAACAAACCGGAAGCAGCTCACCAGTTTGTCTCTTGCCGGGAAATATTTAGCAGCTTTCCGCAGGATGTCGCGTTCTTGCGCGTTGTAGCGCGTTTTCCTTCTTCAGCTGCCGGATTTGTTCAGCTTCAGAGACTGCCGCAGATGGGGTTGTCCCTTGTACGTTGTGGTTGGATCCGTATTTGATGATCCAGTTTTTCAGGGTTACTCGGTTGATGCCGAGATCGTTGGCGATCTGTTGGAGTGAGGCCCCGTCGGAGTTCTCGTACAAAGCAACGGCGTCGCGTTTGAACTCCTCGGAATAGGTCTTGGTTGGCATGATCGGTAGGTTACCTTTCTATCCCAGAATGTTGGGATGTTAGGTGTCTACCAAACAGGGGCCAGGTCCCTTTAACGACAAACAGGGAAGGTGGGTAAAATGTCGCAAATTCCAGCAGTTATAGTAAGTGATTGAACAAGTTCAACAAATAGAGACAATTTAAGAATCCTCACATTTCAAAGGTAGTGAAATAACTACTTTCCAGTATCCTTGCAGTGAAGTCACACAGACCTGTCCTTTAATATTACGTATCCTTCTGGTTAAGCTTTCTACGCCAATGCCCACACCTGGAATTGCGGACTCCCCATTTGCATGCCAATCTCCAATAGGATTCATTACTAGAATCTGAAGAGACTGTGCTTTTTCTGTTATGCGAATAGTAACGTTTGCCTTGGGCGGAGAATGTTTAATTGCATTACAGACTGCCTCATTGAAGGCTAAAGCAAACGCCGTTTCAGCAATATGGTCCAGCTTATAGTTCTTTTTTCTACTGTCAAAGGAAACGACATGTCCTGCATCTACTAATAACTGAATGGCAGAATTAACCGTGTCATGAATAGAAACTGCAGCCCATGCTCCAAACGCTGTGGCTTTTTCAGCAGACTCCTCGACCACGAGGTGTCTAACTAATTGATGCAAATCAGCCACTGCCTCTTGTCCAATTTTGGCAATACTGTTTAGTTTTTCTTGAATCTTTTTTGGATCAGGCTCTAGTTCAGTCAGCTTTGATTGAACTATCATTATTGCCAACGATCTTGCCATACTGTCATGCAAATAGTGCGCTATATCAGTACGGATTTTTTTGATGATTTCCTGCTGAGTAATTGCACGTTGCTTGCGTTCACTCAAAATTTTCCACCGACCTGCCCCTGTGCCAGCTGCTACAAGTATGAGCAAAATTTCGGTAATGAGAGATGGAGAGTCTTTAGCCTCAAGAGGCCTTTCCAAAGCTACCCCATAAGCAATTAAGATCCATTCAACTCCCAAAATCAATGCGAGAGCGAAGCGCCCACGGCTTGTTGCGTATTCCACAGCAAGATAAACAATAAAACCAGTTAGGAGAAGATGGTCTGCCCAAGCATTAAGCCATACAGTCGCCACTAATGCGAGAGGTAAGGCGGCAACGGGAAAACGTACATTAATAAGTGGGATCATTGACAGCGCGATTACCTGGATGCCAAAATTTCCCAAGCCTATTGCAGGCATAGTTAATGATAAAGTTATTAGGAACAAACTCGTTATACATTCGAGACTCCCATTATCTATATATCGAAGTAACGAGAAGAGTTTCTCCTTCTTCATTTTTTACTTTCATCTCCCTGGGCGTGATTAGTCTGTAATGAAGAATCTCAAGTTAAGCGTGTATCGCCCCCTCTCAAAGTCGGGTCGATGCTACGAGTTCCAGACGACTTGATACCTGAAATCGTTGCATCAATCGACTAACGGATTTTTTGACTGAAACTGTCGATAATTTCAGCTCTGCAGCGATATCTGCATTACTCTTCCCCAAATGAAGAAGGGTGAGAACATCTCGCTCTCTGGTCGGAAGATCACTTATGGAGGAAGGAGGCTGCGACAAAAATTTACGTAAATTTGTTGCTATTTCAGGGGAGATGGTAGTTCCCCCCATAGCTGCTGATTGGACAGCTTCTATTATCTCATCTCGGTCGGCACTTTTGAGTAAAAATCCAAAGGCCCCAAATTGAAGCATAGAGAGCATCGCATAATCATCTAGAAAAGAAGTTAATGCTAGCACTCTGCAGGTAAGTTTCTTTTCAGCAAGTATTTTCATCAACTCCACACCGCTCAAAAGTGGCATACGAACATCACATAACACCACATCCACGATAGTCTTTGATAGAATGTCTAGCGCTTGCACGCCGTTCTCTGCCGTTGCGACGACATTGATGTTCTCATTAGTGGAAAAATAAGTTTCAAGTGCATTAATGAAAAAGGGTTCATCATCAACAATTAGAACTTGAATCGGGCCAAGCATGAGAGAATCCTAACTATGAAAAAGGAAGAGTGAGCGCAGTATATTTATGCTCATATCATTGATTTTAAGATCTGCCATAACTGGGTAAAACGTGAATACTTCCACTACTTTCCGAGTCGACGTAAATCTCTTGCGAAGCTCGCCTTTCAACGGCTAGGTACACCTAGAGTCCACTTCTCCCGAAATTCTATATTCCGGGAAATTACTGCTAGATAAGTACACGTTGTTGCATATGATACAAGATCCCATGAGGATAGTGTTCTTCACATGATGCATTTAATTCTGATTCAGACATGCATCTTTGCTTTGGTCACATAATCACTGATGCGCTTGATTACTTCTCAGCCTCGCCCCGCCCGGCCAATCGGTCAACCTGGTATTTTCGGCAACCACGTCCACCGAAACCTAATTAATCTGTCCATCGTGGACTTTCCCATCAAACCGGAGCCATTAATGGACTTGCCAAAAGAAAAACTCCCCGACTGTTGGAATCTGATTTCTCAGGCCGACTTCCGGGGAGTGGAGAAACTCACTGATGTTTATCAGTACTAGTTGTCAGCTAGTACGTCATGCAGGACGATGGTCTGATCGCGACCAGGTCCAACACCGATGTAGGAGAAGCGAGCACCAGAGAGTTCTTCCAGACGTCGGACGTAGTCCTGGGCCTTTTGTGGAAGATCCTCGAAGGTCTTGCAGTCGGTGATGTCTTCGTCCCATGCAGGCATGGTTTCAAAGATTGGGGTTGCGTGGTGGAACTCTGACTGGGTCAGTGGCATTTCATCGTGGCGAACACCATCAACGTCGTAAGCTACGCAGATTGGGATTTCACCGATGCCGGTGAGCACGTCTAGCTTGGTCAGGAAGTAGTCGGTGAATCCGTTGACGCGGGATGCGTAACGAGCAATCACGGAGTCGTACCAGCCACAGCGACGCTTACGGCCGGTGTTCACGCCGACCTCGCCACCGACGGTCTGCAGGTACTCGCCCCACTTATCAAACAGCTCAGTTGGGAATGGGCCGGCACCAACACGAGTGGTGTAGGCCTTGATGATACCCAAGGAGCTGGTGATCTTGGTTGGGCCGATACCTGAACCAACACTTGCGCCACCGGCGGTTGGGTTGGAGGAGGTGACGAATGGGTAGGTGCCGTGGTCCACGTCGAGCATGGTTGCCTGGCCACCTTCCATAAGAACGTGCTTGCCCTGATCAAGTGCCTCGTTGAGCACCAAGGTGGCATCGATGACCATGGGGCGCAGACGATCAGCGTAGGAGAGGAAGTACTGCACGATTTCCTCAGCGACGATGGCCTTGCGGTTGTACATCTTCACCAGCACCTGGTTTTTGTAATCCAGGGCGGATTCGACTTTTTGACGAAGGATGGATTCGTCGAAAATGTCTTGAACACGGATTCCCACGCGGGATACTTTGTCCGCGTAGGTTGGGCCGATGCCACGGCCGGTGGTGCCGATTGCGCGCTTGCCCAGGAAGCGTTCCTGAACACGGTCCATCACCTGGTGGTATGGAGCAACCAGGTGAGCGTTTGCAGAGATGCGCAGGCGGGATGCATCCGCACCGCGAGCCTCAAGGCCGTCGATTTCTTCGAACAGTGCCTCAAGGTTGATCACAACGCCGTTGCCCAAAATTGGGGTGGCCGTTTCGGAGAGGACGCCGGCAGGAAGGAGCTTTAGCTCGTACTTCTCGCCGCCGACCACAACAGTGTGTCCAGCGTTGTTACCGCCATTGGGCTTAACCACGTAATCGACGAGTCCGCCGAGAATATCCGTGGCCTTACCTTTGCCTTCATCGCCCCATTGAGCGCCGACAATAACGATTGCAGCCATTGGTTTACGTCACATCCGATCCATGAAGTTGGAGTATGCACGCGTGTGCGCACACAGACGTTATTTCATCTTACTATCCCATGTGAGGTTTTTAATCATCGCGATACTAAGCTTGCGGTATGCGTCTTCTGGTTTTGCGGTGCGATGCCCCACACATCAACGAATTCCCTGCCCTTTCCACCTCTGTGGAGATCCACGATTTGCCTGCGGTGCCCACCCGAAAAGACCTCAAAATTCTTGATGATGTGGCCTTTGATGTGCTCCCTCAGGATCCCACGCCTTCTCTCGATGAGATCGCCAAGCAGCCTGATGTCGAGCATTTGAGCAGCCCTAAGTTTGCGCCACAACAGCCTGAAACCCGTTTGCGCATCGTGGTGATCGGTTCGGATGCAGCGCTGTCTGCGGTCCTGACTCGTCTCATGCGCGCCGATAATTTGTGGGCGGAGATTGGATTCGTGCCCGTTGGTCCTTCAACGGCTGCGAAGAACTGGGGTCTGCCCGCCGATGAGGCTGCCGCGCTTGAGCTCGCACTGACCGGATTGGTCAATCCTGCCCCGCTCATCCGCGATGACGTTGCGGTCGCCGTCGCCGGTTCAGCCACCATCACCAACTGGGAGCCGGGTGAGATCACCGGCGAAGTCATCGTCGATGATCATGTTCTCATCCGCCACGAGGCTGCCTCGAAGGCCCCACGCCGTGGCGTCTACGGTGCCCGCTTGGTGCCGATGCTTGACGCCCCAGGCATCGCTGCGGTCATCATGGACACTCCCCTGCCCGGCGAGGTGCCCTCCCGCAGCCTGTTCCCTCGCCCCTCGGGCTCGGTTATTCCAGAGAGCTTTTCGACGGGCCGTGCCATGCAAGCCGGCGGCCCCTCGCTACAAATCCGGGTTGACGGAATTTCCCGCAAACGTAAAGTGGAGCGCGTTACCTTCTATCGACATTTGCGCGATCTCCAAATCGTGCGGCCGTAAAACAAGGAGCCAGCATGGCACCAGCGACATCTCTCCCGCTTGAATCAGGAAATAATATTCTCTTCCCGCCAATGTATGACCTTGTTTGGTCTGTGATTCCCTTCGTCATTCTCTTGGTTGTGGCCATCACCGTCGCAACTGTGGAATACACGAGAAAACGGGATGTAGTGGCTTCATTGGGCTGGGGAGCTCTCGTGTTGTTCCTCCCCATCATCGGATTTGTCATTTGGGCAGTAGCAGCGCTTATTCGCCGTGAAAACCGAACCGCGATAAAAGGCTAGTCTTCGTCATCCCACAGCTCCGGAGGGTAAGCCGGACTCTCTGAGGTCGGAACCAACACTGCCACCGCAGATTCCCTGGACATGCCGCAGATCTGCAACAGGTCCACAATGATGGATCGCGATTGCGCCAAAATTACTTGTGCGGATAGCACTCGATCTTCGGCGATGTCCTCGCCCACTTCACTGCCCAGTTGACGCAGTCGGTTAACCAACTCAGGAATTTCCAGTGCTTCACTGATTTCTTTGTGGTGCTCATAAAGGTCTGACAGTCGCAGTGCAATGTCTGCGATTTCCTCAATCACGTGGATTTGTTCATCACTGACGGTGTCATTGTCTTCGGTCAGCACCACTGCCCGTCGCGCAAGGACTCGAGCATTTCGGATGACGTTGTCCACTGGCGCCAGAATGCGATACAGCGATCTCACGCGGGCCCTATCTCCCCATAAAAATGGCGATACGGTGGTTGCTTCCTTGCCTGAAGATGCCGCAGTTTCCAGCTTGTTCACCGACGCCTGCGACCTTCTCAATGCTTCCAAAGCATTGTTGAGTTTGGCTGCATCCTTGGCTTTTAGGGAAGCTGCCACGTCTTCCAGCACACTAGCTGCGATCCCCAAAACGTTGGCCACTTGATGCCGGCCTGCGTCAAGAGGAGATGAGGGAAGAAGTGCGATGACCAAAATTCCCACGCCACCACCAATGAAGGCGTCGATCATACGGTCAATGCTTCCACCATCACCTGGCGGGAACATCGTGGCAATCAAAATGCCACCAATGGCCATCTGATTACTCACCAACGGTGCCGGTGAAACAAACGAGGCCACCAGCAGCGCTAATCCAACTACCACAAATATCTGCCAATAGCCCGTGCCGATTTGCATGATCAGTAAATCACCCAAACCAACGCCTAAAGCACAGCCCAGGGTGAGTTCCGTGGCTCTTTTGATGCGGTCTCCTCCGGAGAGACCCAAAATAATCACCGCGGACATCGGTGCGAAAAACGGTTGTCCGTGTTTGATCACTTCCACGGCGATCCAATACGCCACACCCGCACCAATTGCGGAATGAACAATAAACAGCAGTCGGGAACGAACCCGCAGCAATCTATTGCGCAGGGACTTATCCAGTTCAGACAGTCTGGCGACAGTCCCCAGTTTCTTCTTTGCCATGGCCTCAAGATTAGCTATGCATATTCACAAGAGCATGAGAAGACACGAAAAAGGGCAGTCCCCCTGATGCGGAACTGCCCTTTTTAACTGCTGAGATTACTTAGAGGTGGTCTTTCCAACAGACTTGAGGTCCTGGCAAGACTCGATAATGCGCTCAGACATGCTCTGCTCAGCCTTCTTCATGTAAGAGCGTGGGTCGTAAGCCTTCTTGTTTCCGACCTCGCCGTCGATCTTGAGAACGCCGTTGTAGTTCTCAAACATGTGGGAGACGATTGGGCGGGTGAATGCGTACTGGGTGTCAGTATCAACGTTCATCTTGATGACGCCGTAGGTCAGCGCCTCTTCGATCTTTTCCTTCTCGGAGCCTGAGCCACCGTGGAAGACGAAGTCGAATGGAAGTGCGTCGTCTGCAAGTCCAAGCTTCTTGCGTGCAACCTGCTGGCCCTCAAGGAGGACCTCTGGGCGCAGCTTGACGTTGCCTGGCTTGTAAACGCCGTGGACGTTACCGAAGGTAGCTGCTAGCAGGTAGCGGCCCTTCTCACCGGTGCCGATTGCATCGATGGTCTTCTCAAAGTCTTCTGGGGAGGTGTAGAGGTTTGCGCCAGCCTTAGCCTCAACGCCGTCTTCTTCGCCACCGACAACACCGATCTCAACTTCCAAGATGATGTTCGCTGCCTTGGCCTTAGCCAGCAGCTCCTGTGCGATTTCGAGGTTCTCGTCGATTGGGACAGCGGAACCATCCCACATGTGGGACTGGAACAGTGGAAGCTCGCCGCGGTCGACGCGCTCCTGGGAGATAGCCAGCAGTGGGCGGACGTACTCGTCCAGGACTTCCTTCTGGCAGTGGTCAGTGTGCAGAGCAACGTTGATGCCGTAGCTCTTTGCTGCCTCGTGGGCGAAGGCTGCAAGCGCAACTGCGCCCTTGACCTTGTTCTTTACTGCCAGGCCGGAACCGAACTCTGCACCACCGGTGGAGAACTGGATGATTCCGTCAGATTCAGCCTCTGCGAAGCCCTTGAGAGCTGCGTTGATGGTTTCCGAGGAGGTGCAGTTGATGGCTGGGAAGGCGAATCCGCCTTCCTTAGCACGATCGAGCATCTCGTTATAGACCTCGGGAGTTGCGATAGGCATAAGGTGTCTCCTCCAAAAGGTGACTGTCACTGAACTATGTATGTAATTTCATCATGCAGAAACATGGTGAAGCGCGAACCGATAATCCCACATTCACAATGTCTGATTCTGTTGGATCAAACATTGATTGTGGCATCTTCAGTTGCCTATAGCCAATTATGCCTGCATCACTCAACTTTTGTCGTGTGATATTTCCTTCAACCTAAGGAAAATGCATAAACGCAGGTCAGCACATACACTATCGGGGCTATCGGGAGCGACCGGTGTAACTATTGCCGTTGTTTTCCAGTTCTTCGGCCACTTTCGCTGCTGCTTCCATGAGCATCCAACCGGACAATTGCACGGACAGATCACGTTCATCCACGCGCACAACACTCACCAGATCGCTCAAACTAGAGGAACTCAAACCAAAGTTTTGTGGCAGGCGTGCATCCGTTGTCCAGTCTGTGGCGAATACCGGAAGGCCATCAACTTCCAATCGGTGGTTCCATACGCTTTCCGCCGATTCCAGTACCAGGCGTGCTGCAATCTTTTTGGTTTCCCGGTTGGTTGGTGAATCGTCAGGCAGGCGGATGGCCACATCAGCTAAATAGCGGACCAAAATGCCCTTGAACAAACCGCCGTCGCCGTCACCGGTGTCCCAATCAATAACGCCGTGGAAGTTGGTCATCTTCCGCGACACAGCCTGAACCACAGCGTGGATGTGTGCAAAGTATTTGAGGGAGTCTTCTGCCTTATCGGCATCCGACCAGTGATCCACCACAGTAGTGGTCAAGCCTGCGCGCTCACGCAGTTTGAGAGCAATTTCCAAACACGCACCAATGGCGACACCTTGGCAATACGGGTGGATGGAACGGACAAGCTCAGGTCCGTGCATGCGCATGCGCAATCCGTCCATCACAAGGCCGTCGCCATCGATCAGGTTGTCAAAAATCCAATCGGTGATTTTCATAGCCTCGTCCAAACGGTCGGTGCGGGCCATCATGATCGCAGCAGGACCGTTGGAGGGAACGTTGTAGAAGGTTTCGCCGGAACGCCACGGCAGCACACCAGTAAGGGAATCAATGCCATCGACGATGTTTTGTTCCAACGAGGGCAATGATTTTGGTGTGCGCACCTTTCGCACTTTTCCGGCACGCCCAAGAGCAAGGGCCAGCCAAGCTTTGTCGTCGTAATAACGATTCGAGGTCAGCTTGCCCACATTGCGCACCGAAATGCCGCGGATGGTGTCCCTGATGCGGTCGCGACGGGCCTTTGTGGTGCGTCGACGAGCAGCATCCACCAGGCAGTCTAGATAATGCGCTTGCCACCAGTAGTGCCAGTGGATAAACAGTTTTTCTTTGGCGTTGGATGGCCATGCCACAAACCCAAGATTTGTTCGAGGCAGACCCCAAACCCTCGCGGAATGCCTTTCGTTGATGGCGGATTCCGCTAGGTCAGCTCTGTTTACCCATTTGTCTAACACTGAGTGTTTCTTCGCTCCAATGCAGGTGTTGTACAACTAAATACGACACCCAAAAGTATAACGAAAGTCTAACGATCTAGGGTATAAAATTACCAGGCTTGCGATAAGTCGGCATGTTGACGAATCCATGCATGCATTGCAATACCAGCAGCTACACCCGCGTTGATGGATCGAGTGGAACCAAATTGGGCAATCGAACAGGTCATTAACGCACCTGCACGCGCAGCTTCGGTGACACCTGGGCCTTCCTGACCAAACAGCAACAGGCAGTTCTTCGGCAACTCAGCGGTTTCCAAAGGCACGGAACCTGGGGTGTTATCGATCGCGACGATGGTAAGCCGCTCCGCGATTGCCCACGCAAGCAGCGAATCAACGTCTTCGTGGTGCATGAGGTGCTGGTAACGGTCAGTCACCATGGCTCCCCTGCGGTTCCACCGACGCCTGCCCACAATGTGGACTGTGTTCACGGCAAAGGCGTTGGCGGTGCGCACGACGGTGCCGATGTTGGCGTCGTTTTCAAAGTTTTCGATCGCTACGTGGAGGCTGTGGCGGCGGGTGTCGATATCTTCAACAATCGCCTCACGGGTCCAATAACGATAGGCGTCAACAACGTTGCGGCGATCGCCCTCGTTGAGGAGGGTGACGTCGAAAAGCGGGCTTGTAGGCCGAGGTACGCCGGGGTTTTCCTCTTCCCATGGACCTTTGCCCACGCGGGACTCGCCCCACTCCGTGGGGCCGGGGGTGTTAGTTGAGTCCAAGATCAGAAAGTCCCAGCAAGCTGCGGTAAGGAAGGCCTTCCGCTGCGATAACCTCATCTGCACCGGTTGCGCGATCGACCACGGTGGCAACGCCCACAACCTCAATGCCAGCTTCACGCAACGCGGCAACAGCTGTCAGAGGGGAATTTCCGGTGGTGGTGGTATCTTCCACCACGAGCACCTTCTTGCCCGTCAGGTCAGGGCCCTCAATGCGACGCTGCATGCCGTGCTTCTTGGCCTCCTTGCGCACCACAAACGCGTTGATATCGCGGCCGTCGGCGTGCATGATGGCGGTGGCAACCGGGTCAGCGCCCAAGGTCAGGCCGCCAACTGCGTCATAGTCCCAGTCAGCGGTGGCTTCGCGCAGCAGCTGACCGATCAGGCGAGATGCGCGCGCGTGCAAGGTGGCACGACGGACATCGATGTAGTAATCAGCCTTCTTGCCCGAAGACAAGGTGACTTCACCGTGGACGACAGCTAGCTCTTTGATCAGTTCAGCAAGCTCAGCGCGCGCTTCTGCGTTAATGGAATTAGATGACATGGATTTCCCAGCCCTTCCCTAATTTGATGATTGAGGTTTAAACCCGCGTTTGTTACAGCATAGAACCTGGGGTGGACACGGCCGAAAAACACCAGTTTTCTACCACTTTTTTGGTGGCTCATCCGCGTCGGTGGAATCTTGGAAAATACTGGACTGACCATTGAGATCACGCAGCACACGCGTGCCATAAAGATCGCTCGGACGCTCTGGATCGCCCTCCGCAATCGACTCCACATCATCCGCACCCAATGACCGTGGCTCGACCACTCCGCGGCTTTCCTGCACACCGCGAACCGGCATCTGCAACGGCTCCTCGGGGCGGATCACCAACGGCTGAGACAAATCTTCTTCCGAAGCATTGGGAGTAAACGCTGGCTTTTCTGGCTGCTCCGGCTTCAGACGGCTTGGTTCCAAATGCTTCAAATCCAAGGTTTGCGCACGCGTGGAACGAGGTGGCAACGTGAAAGACGCGTCCGTGAGCAGCGCCAACGGCCGCAAAATCTCTTCCCAATCGGAAGGCGTGGAACCCTTGATGGTTTCCGCCAACACCCAATCAGATTCCATCCACACAGCAGTCACAGCTTCTGGCATGGAATCCAAACCGACGTGAATGCGCTCGTCGACAAAACGCTGCGCAACCCCCGCCACGTTACTGAGCAGGCGGAATCCAGAGACGGTATCAATCTCGACTAAATCATCAGATTCTTCACGCTCTGGATCGGCAGGCTGCTCACCGCGGCGCGCATCAATGACCACGTCAGAGGTAATTCCACGGCGCATCGCCATCACGGGCACGCCCGCCAAATCCACCAGATGCGTTTCATATCCTTCAGCCATGCCACTGACCACATCACGTGCAACGGCACCAGTCGATGCCGCACCCCTTGACCATTCATCGGTCAAAAAGGCATCTTCCTTGATGAAATCGAAGTGGTGCTTCGCCGCCCAGTTTCGGCGCTCCCGGCGCTGCGAACCAGGCAAAGAGCTCAAAAACGAATGCTTATCGACGCCCCGTTGCTCCTCGTCCGCAGCTACCTCCGCCGTGGCAGGGGCTTGAGGTTGCTCAGACTGCACTGGCTCTTCCGGGTAGTCTTCTACCTCAGTAAGCTCAGCCAAGGCATTTTCAACATCAGCATCGAGTTCAGGGGAATCATCAAAATAAATGTCCTCAGCCTGATCCGGCTCAAGATCTTGAACTGGTTCTGGCGCAAATCTAGGCGCAACTTCCAGCTCTGGTTCTGGTTGCGCTTCTGGTTCAGGGTCCAGTTCTGGCTCAAACTCAGGGTCCGGCTCTTCTTCAACCAGCACGGGCGCAGGTGCGACTGAGCCCACAGGTGATTCAGCCTTTTTAGCTGCCTGTTTAGACGAGTCCGCGCGCCACAGTACGATGCCTGCCACCAAGATCAGTGCGGCGATGATCAAGACACTTATTTCCATCACATCACACACCTTACTGGCAGTGCGTACTCAAGCCACGATTTTAGGCCTCGATAGGATTCTCGGGGTTAGCGCTCCACTGTGACCAACCAGCAAAATAATGGCTCGCACCGGTTAGCCCCGCGTGCTCCATGCCAGCCAGCAACTGGGACGAGTGGTTACCGGAACCGGAATAAACGATGACGTTCTCTCCGCTGGTTACCCCCTTGTCCGCAAAAATCTGGCGGATTTCTTCTGGTGATTTGAAGGTGAAATCATCTTCCAGCAAAGATTTAGCGTTGATGTTGATAGCGCCTGGAATGTGTCCGGCTTTCAGATCGAGCTTTTCACTGCGACCCGCAAATCGTTGTTCATCGCGAGAATCAATCAAAATGCCCTGATGTGCCTTGACATCTTCGATGGTCGCTACCGACAGCTGACCTGGGTTGGGACGCACATTGCAAAAGTGCGGGAAGTTTCCAGGCCCGCCAGCGTGTCCCAGCTCATGGTCTTCCCACTTCTGGAAACCACCGTCAAGGATGCGAACGTTGGGCATGCCCGCCCATCGGAGGATCCACCAGGCGCGTGCAGCAAAAAGGCCACGTCCCTGATCGTAAAACACGATTTCACGATCGGTATTCAAACCCCAGGTCCTGAAAGAACGTGCCAACACATTCAGCGGTGGCAGTGGGTTGCGGCCATCTTCAGAGGAAGGAACTCCGGAAAGCTCAAGGGCAGGGTCGCAGAAAATGGAAGTTGGGATGTGCTCAGAGCAGAAAACTGTGCGGCCTGCTCCTTCAATTGGAGCCCAGAAAGCAGCGAGAACAGTTTGTTTCTTACCAGCGTGGATTGATTCAGCAAGGGTGGACGGAGAAATCAACACGGTCATAGCCCCGAGCCTAGGCGTTAATGTGACCAAGCGCAGCGCGGGCAAAACCTAACCGGTATAAGACACCGAAACTTCCCCTACCATTCACTTTGGTAACCCGTTGGGGTGCGTACGCTAAGTATTTTAGCGCCAACCGCTCGTGAGGTAATCGGCTTCCTCGAACATGTGGAGGCTGTGTAGATCAATAACTAATTGCACAGGTGCCACAAAATTTAGCCTGTCCTGGGTGTAACTTCCCACCAGTTCCGTGACCGTTGCGGGCAGGAGAATTAGATCGGCGTCTTCTGCCACATCAACAATGGTGCCCAGCGCTGAGACATCGAGATCGTGGGCAGGTTCGTGCCACACAATCGAATTCCCCAGCACAATTTGTCCCATGATCACCGTGGCAGCCGCAGCGCCCGACAGCGCCCATTTGGTTTTGTGCTGTTGGAAAAGCTCCGGTAGCTCAGCGATGCCGCGTGGATTGAGTTTCACAAACTGCGCATCCTGGCGATGTGTGATGCCCTGAAGCGTTCCGGCTTCAGAGACAAGGGTGAGCGGATCGTTGATATTCCACCGCTCAAAACGGTGCAACCAAGCGAGAATTTCCTGGTTGTGGGGATTTTCGGGGACGGAGGCGTCGATAAGCGTGCGCGCTGCAGCGGCCGCAAAGGGATCGCAGGCGTGGTGCGCGGCGACCTTAATATCAAGCCCGAGCGCCAACGCGACCTCACGCAGCGTCGACAGGGTGGGCTCGCTGGTGCCATCGCCGACCCGCTTCAGGGTCGAGCGCGAGACACCGGAACGCCTGGAGATGCGAGTGGGTTGCTCCGCGGCGAGAGCAATCAATTCATCGATCTTCACAACAAACCATGCTAATCATCACGGTTTTTCGCTCAGGCACCGGCCAACGCTTTTCGACGCGCCCCTCCACCTTTTCAGTAGCGTCACGGGCGCCAATCCTGTATTTTTAGCAGCAGTTTGAGGGTTTTTGCTCCCCATCTTTAGGAGACACCCCGTGTCCACGTTTCATAAAGTTCTGATCAACACCATGATCTCCAACGTCACCACTGGATTTCTGTTCTTTGCCGTGGTGTTTTGGATGTATCTTTCCACTGGCAACGTCGCACTGACCGGCATCGTCAGTGGAATTTACATGGGTTTGATCGCCGTTTGTTCCATCTTTTTCGGAACCGTTGTTGATCACAATCGCAAGAAGTCCGTCATGCTGTTTTCCAGCGTCACCACACTCGTGTTTTATTGTCTCAGTGCCCTGGTGTGGGTGTTTTGGCTGGAGGAAGACGGCCTGAGCATCGGAAATACCGCCCTGTGGGTGTTCGTTTCTTTCATCCTCATCGGATCAATCGTGGAACACATGCGCAACATCGCACTGTCCACCGTGGTCACGCTGTTGGTTCCTGAAGCTGAACGCGACAAAGCAAACGGCCTGGTAGGAGCCGTGCAAGGTGTTGGATTTTTAGTCACCAGCGTCATTGCTGGTTCCGCCATCGGGTTCTTGGGCATGGAAATCACCCTGTGGATCTGCCTTGGGCTCTCACTTGTCGCGCTGCTGCACCTGCTGCCGATTCGCGTCGACGAACCGGAAATCATCACCCAAGAAGACGCACAGCCTACTGTTTCTGACGATTCAGTTCCCACACCTACCTCCGATTTGGCGATCGTGTCCAAAGGCATCGACCTAAAAGGATCAATGAAAATCATCCTGAGTGTTCCGGGACTGCTCGCGCTTGTGTTGTTTGCGTCCTTCAACAACCTCATCGGCGGCGTGTACTCCGCACTCATGGACCCTTACGGCCTGGAACTTTTCAGCCCACAGCTGTGGGGGCTACTGCTTGGACTCACCAGCCTCGGCTTCATCGTTGGTGGTGCTGTGATCTCCAAAACTGGCTTGGGCAAAAACCCTGTGCGCACCTTGCTGCTGGTTAATGTTGGTGTGGCTTTTGTTGGCATGTTATTTGCCATTCGCGAATGGTGGTGGCTCTACATCCTGGGCATTTTCATCTTCATGGCTATCACCCCAGCTGCCGAAGCCGCAGAACAAACCATCCTTCAACGAGTCGTCCCATTCCGCCAACAAGGCCGCGTATTTGGACTAGCCATGGCAGTGGAAATGGCAGCCAACCCGCTCTCCACAGTGATCGTGGCGATTTTGGCCGAAGCCTACCTCATTCCATGGATGGCTGGCCCCGGCGCGGACACCATCTGGGGCGTGATCCTCGGCGAGGGTAAAGCTCGCGGCATGGCACTGATGTTCCTCGCATCAGGTGCCATCATGTTGGTTGTCGTGCTGTTGGCATTCATGTCGAGGTCCTACCGGAAACTCAGCCAGTACTACGCCACCACCAGCCAAGACATTGCGGGAGCTGCTGAGAAGTAAGTGCTCTAGACCGTTGTTTGATTGGCTTTTCTTGCCTGTTGAACGAGGGAAAGAAAAACAAACAGTCCTGAAGCTACACCCAAAGAAGCAGCATAAATTGGTTCCGCAGGGAACCCATTGGCAACAAAACACAAGATAATCATTGCGCCAACTTGCCAAACCGGGGCCCGCTTTTTCCAAAATCGAACTGTGGAGAATTTATTAATCCCCCATGACAAGGCAACAAGGAGGCCGATGAAAGCTATGGCTAAAAGAACTTGATTCAGAGTTAGCGAGTAAATGAACAATCCAAAAAAACATAGAAGCGATAAAACTCTGCCAGTACATATTCACCTTGAGAGGCTTTGGGTATCGGTAGTCAACTGATACAGAGGGATCTATTAAGTACATTTAAGAGTACTTCACTTTGAATCGTTGTTCTGGGATTCTCTCAACCCCGGGCCTAAAACGTCAGCTCTCTACAATTAGGCGCTCTATAACGCCCTGAAAATTACCCCCTGAGCATGCAGATCATCGAGCAGGATCTCCAAACCGTGCGACGGTGAATCGGGGGCAATATTGACAGTTAGCATTTCTGACATGGGAGCTTCCACGTGTAGCCCAAGTGTTTCTAGTTGGGCTCGCACGTGGTCAGCAGCGATGGCATCAACGAGCACCCGGAGGGTTTTGTTTCCGCCAGCAACTGCCACTTCTTGAAATTCCAAGACCTCATCAACATGATGTGCCCGCACGACGTCACCCAGGGCACAGTCCTGGGCGACAGCCGGCAAAGTGGCTACCAGGTAGTAGCCTTCGGCAAGCAGTTCTACACCTACCTCTTCTGATTCCACTCCCGGAACATCGAGAGGAATGCGCAGCTTTTCCTGCTTGCCCACGAGCCGTTAGACCGCCCTGGAAACGTCGAGCTTCTGGCCGCCGTCGGCGACGTCGACAAGCACACCATCGCCATCACGGACGTTGCCTGCCAGCAGTTCCTTAGCCAAAGTATCACCGATGGCCTGCTGGATCAGCCTGCGCAACGGACGAGCACCATAAGCAGGGTCGTAGCCACGCTCCGCCAGCCAAGCCTTCGCGCTGTCGCTGACTCGAAGGTTAAGCCTGCGGCCAGCCAAACGGTCAGTCAGCTGCTTGATCTGGATATCAACGATGCTGGTCAGCTGCTCAGGGGACAAACGATCGAAGATCACAACATCATCGAGACGGTTCACGAACTCAGGCTTGAATGCCATCTTCACAGCATCCATCATTTGTTCGCGAGTACCGCCTGCGCCCAGGTTAGAGGTGAGGATCAAGATGGTGTTGCGGAAATCCACGGTCCGGCCTTGGCCGTCGGTGAGGCGACCCTCGTCGAGAACCTGCAGGAGGATATCGAAGACATCAGGGTGAGCCTTCTCCACCTCGTCGAAAAGCACGACGGTGTACGGACGACGGCGCACTGCCTCAGTGAGTTGACCGCCCTGGTCATAGCCGACGTATCCCGGAGGGGCACCGACCAGACGAGCAACCGAGTGCTTCTCACCGTATTCGGACATATCGATGCGGATCATGGCGCGATCATCATCGAAGAGGAACTCCGCGACAGCCTTGGCCAGCTCAGTCTTACCGACGCCGGTAGGTCCAAGGAACAGGAAGGAACCAGTTGGACGGTTTGGATCGGCAACACCCGCGCGTGAACGACGCACCGCGTCAGACACTGCAGTTACCGCTTCTAGCTGACCGACCACACGGTTGCCCAAGACGCGCTCCATGTTGAGCAGCTTCTCGGTCTCACCCTGCATCATCTTGCCTGCAGGAATGCCCGTCCATGCGGAAACCACATCGGCGATCGTGTCTGGCGTGACCTCCTCAGTGAGCATGGCATTTTCATTGACCTCGACCTTGGATTCTGCATCCTCGATCTGCTTTTCCAGCTCAGGGATTCGGCCGTAGCGCAGCTCTGCGACACGACCATAATTGCCGTCACGTTCTGCAATATCCGACTCAGAACGCAGCGCTTCCAGCTCTTCCTTCATCTCACGGACATCGTCAATAGCAGTTTTCTCATTCTGCCAACGAGCCTTCAACTCAGAGAGCTTTTCGCGTTCATCAGCAAGTTCCGAGCGCAGCTTTTCTAGACGTTCCTTGGAAGCTGCATCGGATTCCTTGGACAGCGCCATCTCTTCGATCTCGAGGCGGCGGACGATACGCTCCAGCTCATCGATTTCCTGAGGTGAAGAATCAATCTCCATGCGCAGGCGTGATGCTGCCTCATCAACTAAGTCAATAGCCTTATCAGGAAGGAAACGGCTGGTGATATAGCGGTTTGAGAGTTCAGCTGCGGCGACCAGTGCGGAGTCCTGGATGCGGACACCGTGATGGACCTCGTAGCGTTCCTTCAATCCACGAAGAATACCGATGGCATCTTCTACCGTTGGCTCACCGACATAAACCTGCTGGAACCTACGCTCCAGGGCAGCGTCCTTTTCGATGTACTTGCGGTACTCATTCAGCGTGGTGGCACCAACCAAGCGCAGCTCACCGCGGGCAAGCAGTGGCTTAATCATGTTTCCGGCATCCATGGCGGATTCACCCGAAGCACCAGCGCCGACGATGGTGTGCAGCTCATCGATGAAGGTAACGACTTCGCCGTTAGCTCCCTTGATCTCATCCAGAACAGCCTTCAGTCGCTCCTCGAATTCACCGCGATACTTAGCGCCGGCAACCATGGAACCAAGATCAAGACTGATCAGAGTTTTGCCCTTGAGGGATTCTGGAACGTCACCAGCAACGATGCGGCGTGCAAGGCCTTCCACGATGGCGGTTTTACCGACACCTGGCTCACCGATCAGAACAGGGTTGTTCTTGGTACGACGGCTAAGCACCTGAACGACGCGACGAATTTCCTGGTCACGGCCAATAACAGGATCAATCTTGCCTTCACGAGCAAGCTTGGTCAGGTCAGTGGAGTACTTTTCCAAAGCCTGGAACTGTCCCTCTGGATCCTGAGTGGTGACACGCTGAGATCCACGAACCGAAGGGAAAGCCTCTTTGATGGCGTCATAGGTTGCACCCTTGTTGGTCAACAGATCCGCAGCATCAGACTTTCCGCGAGCGATACCGGCAAGAAGTACTTCGGTTGAGACGTACTCATCGCCCAACTCACCGGCAAGCTCCTGAGCTGCAGTGAACGCATTGAGGGCATCCCGGTTGAAGTTTGGATTAGCCATATTGGCGCCAGAAGCCTTGGGGTAAGAAGCAACCAACTTCTTGGCCTCTGCGAGGATCTCCTTAGGATCCACACCAGTAGCCATGAGGACTGGCGCTGCTACGCCATCAGTTTGCTCCAAGATGGCAGCCAACAGGTGAGCTGGACGAATATCAGGGTTGCCAGCCGAGGATGCCTGCTGAAGAGCAGCCTGCATGGCTTCATTGGTTTTGGTAGTTGGATTGAATGAACTCATCTTTCAACGCCCTTTCTTTGTTGGGCGCCAACCTACACAATCAGTGTTGATCTCAATTTCCTGCAGGTCAAGCGCCATTATTTAACTCTCTAATATCTATAACGCACAAAGAGTTGAGTATGTTCCACTCAAGTTCAAAAAATTTGAAAATAAATTGAGTGGACCGCAGTCAATTTTAAGCACTGACTACCACTTAAGCATCAGGGAAAACCCGTAACTTTAATGTTACGTGGAGGGAGGCGTCGAAAAGCATACGAAAAAAGCGCCGGACCTAGACCCGGCGCTTCCAACCTTTATTGCGGCTTACCCTCGCCGCGGACATGTCCGCGCTCCGGCAACCACTTCAGACCCCACGCGAGGCCAAAAATCACGATCGCAACAATCAACGACGCCCAACCCAACCCCATGGTAAAGCCTGCGAGCACCGCGATCGGCGCGATGATGGTCATGCCGATTTCAAATGGAGCAAAACCGATATAAGCCACGCCGTACTCATTAAGCGCTCCCGACTTCAACTTCGGATCCACGATCTTCAGCAACGCGATACCGGTAGCAACCGCGGCAGTAGCCCAACCCCAACCGAAGATCGCGCGCTCCAGCCACTTCTCGCCAAAGAAACGAGGCGCAACCCAGAAAAAGAAGAAACAACAGTAGATGGTGCCCAAAACAAACAGCACCACAAGAGGAACCCAGTAATCAGCAATCGCAGCAGGAGCAATCGAGGCAATACCAAACGCAATGAGGTAATCCGTCGCCGCGCCCGACACGGAATTCACGGTGTCGCGATCCAAATACTCAGGCTTCTTCAACAAACGCATAATTCCCATGCCCACAATGCCGACCACAAATGACATCGCAAACAACGGAATCTGCACGGTTGGGAACATGCTACCCAACCACTGATTAATGGAATACGCAACCGCAACAGTCAACAAAATAATGCCAGTATGCAGCGCCAAAGGCTCAATCGCAGACGGATTCGTACTCGCCTTACCAATCGACGGACGATCACTCAGCTTATCGATATAACCCGAACGCAAATCCCACGGCAACTGCGCAGGCATCGCCGCAGTCTTGCCCTTCTTAATACCCCACGTTGTGAAAATAATTCCACCAACAATCGCAGCAAAAGTACCCACCGTCGCAGAGGTAAAGCCCAAAGACATCGCAGCCTCCGCACCCGAAGACTCCAACGCAGTACCCACCGCAGCAGCAGTACCAAAACCACCAACAAAACCAACCGGCAACATCATGCCGAACCACTCATCGGTACCCCACACCGGCTGGAACAAAAACAGACCCAGCAAAATGAACAGACCCCACTGCCCCACAAACATCGCAGTCGAATACGCCCACATCGTCTTCATGCCAGTACGCACGCCACGGTCAAACTTCATCGAATACGGCATCGAAGCAAACACAATCGCAATGAGCACCGTAGTGTAAGTGGAAAGATGATCCGACCAACCAATCAGACCCAACACCTTAGGCCCCAAAATCATGCCGATGATGCCAGCAGTAATAGAGGAAGGAATGAGCAAAGTCTGGAAAAACGGAATCTTCCGGCGCATGATATTGCCGATGATCATCAACCCCGAGATCCACCCCACATCGAGAATCAGACTAAACGGTGTGTACTCCATACCTAAAGCACTTCCTTCCACTTCTTCATAGAAATCTTTTTTGAGATTCAGTTACATTCGGCCGGGTTCAGCCTTACTGGTTTTTGTTTTGCGTTCTAGTGCGCGGGTTTTGGGGCGCAATTGTTGAACAAAACACAACAACCCTAATCGAGTGGCGCGGATCTTCCACATTTCCTATACGGATCGACAAAATCTGCAGGGAATGGGCTCGGGTTGGTGGCATTGCCGGGTGCTGTTGGGGCTTTATTGGTGCATTCTCGGAACTTTCTCAGGGCATGAAAGGTGCGCATGCCTCAGTGGTGATTTAAGAGGCCGAGTTTTTGGAATGAACATAGATGTGGTCGCGACACTTTCAGGCCCTTAGAAGCGATTCTGTGAGGTTAACTTTTCTGGGATCTTGGCCGTGAAATCACTCTCTTCGAGCCAGACCAGACAGGCGTGACAAAGCCAAGTGAATTTCCAGATTCCTGTCACCCAGTCCGGTTTTCCAAAACTCCACCCCTCGATGCCCTAATTAACGCCTCAATTAGTGCCAGACCTTGCCGACCGCAGACCAAACTTCACCATTTCAAACCATCCCTAGCCACAACAACGGCAGTTGTGCAATGATCTGCGTATGAATGCAGATAAGAAAATGTGCGGAATGAACCCGGATAGCCAATACGTCGAACTTGCCGTCGAAGTTTTCGGACTCCTCGCGGACGCCACTCGAGTTCGCATCATCTTGGCACTTCGAAACAGTGGTGAACTTTCCGTAAACCACCTCGCGGACATCGTCGATAAATCCCCCGCAGCAGTTTCCCAACACCTCGCCCGGCTGCGCATGGCCCGAATCGTGTCCACCCGTCAAGAAGGTCAACGAGTTTTCTACAAACTCACCAATGAACACGCATCACAGCTAGTCTCCGACGCTATTTTTCAGGCGGAACACACCATTGCGGACGGCCAGACTCCCCCACACCACCACCGAGAACGAGAACAATCATGACCACCCACAGTCACCAAGAACATAGCCACTCCACACACAACCACTCCACACACAACCACGAGGGTCACGACCACCATCACCCCACCGGATTCAAAGGATTTTTGTACGAGATTTTCGTTCCACACTCCCATGACACCGCCGACTCGATTGATGATGCTATGGAGGCGAACTCAGAGGGTATTCGAGCGCTGAAGTTTAGCCTTGTATTGATGCTGCTCACGACGGTTTTGCAGGCTATCATTGTGTCTTTTTCTGGATCTGTTGCACTGTTGGCGGATACGGTTCACAACCTTTCCGACGCATTGACTGCGATTCCTCTTTGGATTGCTTTCATACTTTCCCGGCGCGCAGCGACTCAAAAATATACGTATGGATTCAATCGTGCAGAGGATTTAGCGGGGTTGTTTATTGTCGCGATGATTGCTCTTTCGGCGATTGTTGCTGCATGGCAGGCGATCGACCGGATGATTAATCCTCGCCCGATGGAGAATATTGAATGGGTGATTGCGGCAGGTGTTATTGGTTTCTTAGGAAATGAGGCTGTGGCAATGTATCGCATTCGGGTTGGTAAGAGGATTGGCTCGGCTGCTTTGGTTGCAGATGGCGTTCATGCTCGCACGGATGGTTTTACTTCACTTGCAGTTGTCGCAGGTGGTGTTGGAGTTTTTCTGGGATTCCCCCTGGCTGACCCAATTATCGGATTGATCATTTCTGCGATGATTGCCACCCTTCTTGTTGGTACGATCCGTTCGGTTGGCAGACGCCTCATGGATGGAATTGAGCCGGAGTTGGTAGAGAAGGCTACGCACGCGATCTGGCATGTGAAGGAAATTGAGTCGATTGATCGACTGAGGTTGAGGTGGGTTGGACACCGTCTTCACGGCGATGCCACGGTCAGCACTTCTACATCATCGCTATCGGAAGCCACCGCAATCGCCCTTGAGGCTGAGCTTTCCGTCAAACAACATCTTCCCAATGTGGATGAAATGACTGTGACCATCACCCCTTCCAAACCTTGAGTCCCGTGATACAATTGTTGATATGTCAACAAATTATGAAGCAATCATCATTGGAGCAGGTCAGGCTGGACTCGCGGCGGCGCATGAACTTTCCCGCCGCGGTTTCACTCCCGGAAAAGATTTTCTCGTCCTCGATTCCAACGACGGGCCCGGTGGCGCCTGGCGGCATAGGTGGGATTCACTCACATTAGGTAAAGCCCACGGAATCGCCGATCTCCCAGGGCTTCCCATGAATCGCCCCGATCCGAAAACTCCGGCTTCCACATTGGTTGCTGGTTATTACGGCGCTTACGAGAACGAGTTCTCCTTCGCAGTTGTGCGCCCAGTCAAAGTCTCACGAGTTGAGCCCACTTCCGAGGATCCTTCGAGCCCATTGCGCGTGAGCAGCGACGATGGTCGAGAGTGGATTACCCGCATGGTTCTTAATGCAACAGGTACGTGGACAAACCCTTATGTTCCGTACATTCCTGGCATCGATAAATTCCAGGGCAAGCAGCTCCACACCGTTAATTACCGCAAGGCCGAGGATTTCAAAGGTAAGAAAGTCCTGGTCGTCGGCGGTGGTTTGAGTGCTGTGCAATTTCTGCTGGAGTTGGAAGGCTTGGCGGAAACCACCTGGGCGACGCGTCGTCCGCCGAACTTCACGCAGCGCGAGTTCGACGCCGGCTGGGGCATTGCGGTTGAGCGCGCCGTCCGCGAACGCACGTTCAACGGTAAAGCTCCTGCTAGCGTCGTGCGCACCACGGGAATTCCGCAGATTCCTGATTATCTCGCTGGCGTGGATCGTGGACTCATTGTCAGCCGCGGCATGTTCGAGGAAATCACGCCCACCGGTGTGGTTTTCGGTGAGCCTCCCGCCGAGAGATCTGAAGGTTTAGGCCCTTCGGCAGGCACGACGCTGGCGGTTCCGGAAAGCTGGAAGCCATATCCTGCAGGCACGCACCTGGATGTGGACGTCATTTTCTGGAATACCGGCTTCCGCGCCGCACTGCGTCACCTCGCACCAATGAAACTCCGCGGGCAAGGTCGCGGTATCGAGCTGATCGACGAGGTCAGCCCCGCCTCCGACGCGCGCGTCCTGCTCGTTGGCTACGGCTCCACCGCATCCACGGTCGGCGCCACCCGCGCGGGCAGGGTCGCCGGCCGGGTTGCTGCTAAAAGATTGCTTGTCGACGTCTCCCCTCACGTAAATTAAGGTAAAGAAAATGAAAGCATTCGGTTTTTTAAGCTTCGGGCACTATCAAATCGGCCACGAACGTTCCATGCTGAAACAAGCACTGGAATTAGCAAAAGAAGCAGATGCCATTGGAGTAAATGGCGCATACTTCCGCGTTCACCACTTCGCTCCCCAAGGTACATCCCCGATGCCACTTCTTGGAGCCATCATCGGTGCCACCAAACACATTGAAGTGGGCACTGGAGTAGTGGATATGCGTTATGAAAATCCCTTGTATATGGCCGAGGAAGCAGCTGCTCTCAATCTGCTTGCCGACGGCCGACTAGCCCTCGGAGTTTCCAGGGGATCACCCGAACCAGCCGAGAAGGGTTGGGAAGCTTTCGGCTACGACGGCGGTGATGATCCTAAAGCTGCAGGCATGGCACGGGAGAAATTCCTTCGCTTCCTCGATGCCATCGATGGTCGCCCCATGTCCATCGCTTCCGAGAATCAATACCCACGCCTCTACCATCCGGGCACTCCCCTGCCGATCTTCCCGCATGATCCTGACCTGCGTAAATCCATTTGGTGGGGCGCCGGTTCCCACAACACCGCCGAACAAGCAGCACGCGATGGCGTTAACTTGATGAGCTCCACCCTCGTCGCCGAAGCCACCGGCCAATCCTTCGGGGATCTGCAAGCCGATCAAATCGCGTTCTACCGCCAAGCTTGGAAAGAAGCCGGACACGATTGGACCCCACGTGTGTCTGTCTCCAGGTCCATCTTCCCGATCGTCACCGACCGCGACCGTGAGCTTTTCGGACTTCAGGGACAAGGCGGTGACCAAGTAGGAATCCTGGATGATACCCGATCCACGTTCGGTCGCAGCTACGCCGGAAGTCCCGATGAACTCATCGACCAGCTCAAGGAAGACAAAGCTGTGATGGAAGCCGACACCTTGATGCTCACCGCCCCCAACCAAATGGGTGTTGAGATCAACGCGTCGATCCTGAAGAACTTCGCTGATCATGTCGCCCCAGCACTGGAGTGGCAACCAAACACTGAAGGTCTGGTTACTGGCTACGAGTTCTAACCCAGAACTTTGTCGATTGAGGCGTTGAGGTCTTCCCATAGATCTTCAACGTCTTCAATTCCTACGGAAACGCGGCAAAGAGTCATCGGTACTCCTGCCACCACTTCAGCATCCCGCCTGGTGCGACGTTCAATGGCTGTTTCCACACCTCCCCAACTGGTCGCGTGGGTTAAAAGTGACAGGCTTTCGAGAATCTCATCAGTTCGTTCAGGTGTTGCATCAAGCTCAAATGACAACATGTTTCCACATCCAGAGGGTAGGACTCGCACGGCTTTTTCATGTTGGGGATCATCAGGAAGTCCTGGATAATTGACGCGGGTAACCGAAGGATGCGCGTTAAGTCGCCGCGAAAGTTCTGCTGCGTTGGATTCTGCTCGATCAAGACGCACCGCCAAGGAATACAATCCACGGAGAGCAAGAAACGCTTCAAGACCTCCCGGCACTGAACCATGATCATGACGGTGAGTGGCAAGAAACTGCGCATGGTGCTCAGACTTGCACACTGCGACTCCAAGAAGAAGATCAGAGTGTCCACCGATAAGTTTGGTTGCCGAGTAAAGCACAATATCAGCACCAAGTTCCAATGGACGTTGACGAAGTGGCGTTGCGAAAGTCGCGTCAACGACAGTCAAAACTCCAAGCCCACGCACACCGTCGACTATTGCAGGGATATCAGCTACCACCATCGTCGGATTAGCGATCGATTCCACCCACACCACATCTGCACCTTGAGCAGCAGCAATCACTTCTTCGGTATTGTCTGCATCAACAGTTCGAACCTTCAGCCTTCCGCGGGCTTCCATCCTGGCGAAAATATTGGTCACGCCATAATAGGCAGCTTTAGGTAAAACAACTGTGCCACCAGTAGGAACCAAATCAGCAATCGACGTTGCCGCTGCCAAACCTGAAGAATAAGATACCGCGAACCCACCATCTAGAGTTCCCATGGCAGCCTCAAATGCACCCCATCCATCATTGCCATCGCGCCCATAAGCTTTTTCTGAATCATGAACATAAGTGCTGGACAACGTGATAGGTGGGTTCATCGGCGCACCAGGAGTTCTGGCTGGCCGTCCCGCTTGCACAGTTACTGTGGGTGGACGCCACGCAGGGTTAATAGGTACAGATGGTGGGTAAAAATTCATCAGGCTTCCTTACTTGTTATATCAAGCACGAGGTACACGCTTGTCCAAGGCAACTAAATACCTAGTGGCTACGGTGGTGGGATTAGCAAAGTCGGTATCTCGCGGAGGCCCAAACCGTAGACAATCCCCCGTTGAAAGTTCGTGGACCTCTTCACCTTCAGTAATACGAACGGCCCCTTCGAGTACCCAGACCACCTGATCCATGAAACGATAAGCATCAGCTGGGTAGCCAACTTCCGCCCCAGGAGGCAGCATTACTTCCACTAGTTCTAGTGGGGATTCTGACGGCTGTGACACTGCACGCCGTGTGTAACCGGTAGCTGGATCTGTCCATACAGACTGCTTTGACCGCCGAGCGCCCCGGTCATAGCCACCTTCAGCCTGTGCAATGAGCTCCGAAAGCGTCATACCCAATGCACCGGAAAGGCGTCCAAGTAATGCAGCGCTTGGTTGCGCCTCTGCGTTTTCCACGCGGGAAATCATTGCTCGCGACACACCGGAGGATTCAGCTAACGCCGAGATAGAGAGCCTGCGTTGGGTTCGCGCGTCGAAAAGCGCTTTGACGAGAGCAGCACTGAGATCGTCTTCCATGCAGACAATAATGTCGCTTTAAGAACAATTTTATCTACTATGAGAACATTTTTAGAGAAAGTAGCCCGCTCTGTGGGAGTAGCATTGGATTGCACAAAACGGATCGGGTCACGGGGCTCGGAAGACTACGATGATTCACCCACCTACCGAAAGCGCTTACTGCGATGAATAATCAGCTAGATCAGGGCCCCCTTTTCCACGGAACAATAGCGCGGCTTCAACCTGGTGACCTCCTTAAACCTGGTCATAAGTCTAATTACCGTCCTGACATAATCATGAACCATGTTTATTTCACCGCTCTGATTAATGGCGCTGGGCTTGCTGCCGAAATCGCTGCTGAATTAGACGCTGGCCTATCGGACGATGTTTTTCAGTTCCCCGGAAAACTCCGCGAGTTTATGAAGTGAAACCACTGGGGAGTTTTGACAACGATCCCAACGTGACCGACAAGAAGTTTCCAGGCAATCCAACGAGGTCTTATCGCAGTGACGAACTGCTGCAGATTATTCGAGAGATCACCGATTGGACTCGGTTAACTCCTGAGGCACTAGCGAAGTGGAGGGAAAGGTTACGCAATTACCCCCAATAAGAGCGTAGAAATCATTAACTAGCTGCATCGTTCAATATTAGTGAACGTTCAATATTGATGAACACACGCTACACTTAGATTATGCCAATAGTAACTTTTGAGGACTGGAATGAATCGTTCCTTCAGACGGGACTTCCCTTTGAACTCCTTGGACAGGTTCAAGGCAAGACTTTAGAAGACGAACCCTTCGCCGATATGGGCGAAGCCAAGTTAAGGATTAAAAATTTTGAATCGGTGAATGCGTCAAAAATAGTGCATGCGCTATATTTCCCCAACTTGAAATATCTCCGATTTACACTGCCACAGTCTGTGGACAAGTTCTTTATCTTATCCCCAAGTATTCCCCCTCGAGTTGCTGAACTTTTGCGCGAACAAGGGTTTATGTTCGCCGACCAACGAGGCAATGGTTTCGCATCATGGCCTGGGGTCCATATCGATGTCCGCGGTAAAACAAGCACCGATTCATCAAAGAAAATCAAAAGACGAACACCAGATCGTCGAACTGCATCACTTTTCACTCCTCGCAGAGCTCAAGTATCCGGAGCATTGCTTGCACAACCAGCCATATTAAGGTCACCAATCCGCGAGATTGCAGACTCAGCGTCCGTCTCTGTTGGCACCGCGATCCAAACTCTTGAATTACTCACCGAAGCTGGCTACTTGCGCAAAATAGAAAGCGGATACCGACTCATGAAAGGCGATGCACTGCTTGATTCATGGGCGCATGCCTATCCGACTGGGCTCGGTGTAAGCCAACAAACTTTCAGAGGCAATGGAGACCTTAATCGCTTTAAAAACATTGAACCTCTTGGGTGGATCAGTGGCGAACAAGCTGTCCCAAAACTTATCAGTGGCGGAAATACTGCACATATTTATGTCAACGATGACAGCGACGACAAGGCCACTAACAAAATCATTCAACAAGGACGACTTCGGAGAGATGATACCGAGGGCCAGGTATTAGTTCGACGAGCATTTTGGCGGCAATCAAAAAAGCATAATGAAAGCTACCATAAAAGAAATCTATCGCTAGCTTTTCCAACCCCATTTAACATGTGGCCGATCGCTCCATTACCAGTAATCTATGCAGATTTACTGTCCGTTGGGGATCCGCGCCTATCGGAAGTTGCCTACATTATAAAAACTCAGATTCAGGAATACACAGACCATGATGAATTCACCGAACGCGGACATTATTTTAGTAGTTAACAAGCTGTCCAAGTTTATTGATATCGAAAATATTATGCTCGTTGGAGCACGATGTAGAGACATTCACCAGCAAAAATATCGCGATCAAACAGCGGGTAGAAGAACTAAGGATGTTGACTTCGCTTTAGCTTTAGAAAGCTGGGACGACTTCAATCTATTAAAGCAACAATTCTCACCGACTGGTAACGCATGGCAAGGAATCACCATTGGAAATATTCCAGTAGATCTCGTGCCATTCGGAAATATTGAAAACCCACCCGGTGAAGTCTTGTCCAGAAAAGGTCATCTACTTAATGTCGCTGGGTTCAAGGAAGTATTCGAGCAAGCTGAGCTATATCCCCTAAATGATGCGATAGACATTAAGTTGTCTACAGTTCCCGGACTTACTGCGCTAAAGCTACATGCATGGCTCGACCGTAAAGAAAATAACATCAAAGATGCAAGCGATCTAGCATTAATCTTGTCGTGGTACGAAGAGGATGTAGAAACTTTATGGAATCGCTATTTTGCCCTGGAAAATCAAGGATACATAGGTGAACCAGAGGCAATGGCAGCTGAATTACTAGGACTTGACACTGGAAGAATACTCGGCCACAAGGAAACTCAAGCCCTCCTTGATCGATTTAATGAACAGTCTCCTCCTGAGCTAAACCAATTTGCTGAATCACTTGAAGCCCCTCCTGAACACAGTCACCCATTAGAACGGCGTCGTATCCAGGTCGAGGCACTGTTAGGTGGACTTAGAGATTCCCTCGGTTACGATGAATAGCTTCCAATCCCGCATTGTTCAATATTACTGAACGTTCAACATTAATGAACACGGCTGTTTAATTTTCTTTTATCCATCAGTCATTTTAAGCTTCCGCCCCTCGGCAAGGTGACGAAAATTTTGTTATTCTCTACGGTTTGAGGGCTTCTCGCGGGAAGGATTGGGTGAGGAGGGAGGCGTCGAAAAGCAAGAAACGCCTGACACGCGTAGCCGTGGCTGCGCACCTTTTACCTTGATTAGGTGCACAATAGGGAGTGTGACACCTCGCCCTGTTTCTTCTGTTGCGCGACTCGTTGAGGATAACGCGCAAGATTTTCTTCGCGCCGTTCAGGCGAAACTTTTAACGCTCGCGCCACAGGCTCGTGGGCATTTTCCCACTGCGGATGATGCGACTCATATCAGCATCGCCGAAATGGTGAGTGCGCTGTTGGAAGGCACTGGTGAGGAAGGGAAAGTAGACGACAAAACACTGGAGTTCTTTAAAGAAGCGGCGTTAGATGCGCGTCGATTTGGCCTGACCCCAGAAATGCACAGCGCTTTGGGTGAGGCCGTGCGCAGCGAACTATTGTCATTATGCGAGGATCTTCCCTTTGAAAATGTGCTGTTTGCCGAGCGTGCGATTGCTGCAACCACGGCTGTTTCCGTCGAGGCGGTTCGTGAAGCTGATGAGGCACACATTCCTGCCTCATATCAGGCAGAAATTGTAGAAGTTGAAAAGCGCAGCCGTAGGTTCACCGTCGTGCGCATGCAAGCTGAAACGCAACTGCCCTACCTACCGGGACAATATCTTGCAGCAACTGCGGATTTTCTGCCCAACACATGGCGCTACCTGTGCCCTTCGATCCCCACTAACGAATGGGGGCAGGTGGAGTTTCACATCCAATCAGACGCAGATGATATCGCTGGACTTTTAGCCACCACACGCCTTGGCGATAAATGGCGACTTGGCCCCGGTCGTGGAGATTTCGGACAAAGCAAAATTAGTTCCGGCAATGATTTGTTATTTATTGCACATGGAACGGGCCTAGCTCCTCTTCGCGCTTACATGTTTGAGCTGATGAACCAAGCAGCACCTCCACGTTTGCACTTTTTCGTCGGTGCCGACTACCCCGGTGAGCTGTATGAACTCACCGGCATGTGGAATTTTGCTGCAGCCAGCCCATGGCTTTCTGTCGTACCGGTGTCAACGCATGACAAGGATGCGTGGTGGGTTCAAGCCACCGAAGCATCGCAGCCACCGAGGGGTTTGCATTTGCATCAAACGGGTTCGATGGCGAAGATCGTCACCGAAGCAGGTGCTTGGGCCGACCGCGACGTGTTAATTGCTGGCCCTGAATCGTGGGCTCGGGATGTTCGGCGCGCGATGATTAGGCGTGGAACTCCGGCCCAGCAGATTGAGATTTTAGGGTTCTAGGTTGCCTCACCGGGCTGACCAATCAGAAGCGCCGACGTGCCCAACGAGTGATTCCTTAGACAGTGGTTAAAGAACAGGCAATGCCTCCCGAATTTTGGCCAAACCGCTGACATCAATATCCGCGATCAACATTTCTGGCTCATAACCCGCGCTAGCAATTACTTCACCGTGTGGGTTTGTCACCATGGAATGACCAATCCCCGTAGGGCCTTTTCGTTCATCGCGTAATTCTTCTGGAAGTCGCGCTTGCCCACACGCTACGATCCAGCAGGTGGAATCCAGTGCACGCGCGCGAGGGAGGACTTCCCATTGTTCTAATTTTCCAGGACCGTCTTGCCACGACGTGGGAACCACAATTATCTGTGCACCGTTGCGGGCGAGGTCTTTGAACTGTTCTGGGAATCGAATATCGTAGCATGTCGCCACACCAAATTTAATATCGTCGACCTCGAATACAACCAGCTCATCGCCCGGTTTCACAGTGTCGGATTCCCTATAACCGAACGCGTCATATGTGTGAATTTTGTTGTATCCCTGATGCAATCCAGCGCCACTAATCAGCACGGTGTTGTTGACGCGCGAGATCGTTTTTTCACCGCGCTGCACGGTGTCAGCAGGGGTGAACATGCCCGCAACGATGACAACGTCCAGCTCATCGGCTAATTTTCGTACCGCGGTGGAGAATTCGCCATCGAGCTCCTCCGCCTGAGTATCAAGCCTTCCCGTACCAAAGCTTTGCGAAGTCGCCTCCGGAAACACCAACACCCGAGCCCCCTGTTCCGCAGCTTTTTCAGCAGCATCACGCAGCAGGGCGAAGTTGTCCATCTTATCGGAATTCGTCGAGATCTGAAGCAAGGCAATACGCATAATCCACAGCCTAGGCGCTTTGAGGCAAGTTATACACAGGTTCGCGTGATCACTTCTTGCCCAGCATCGTAAAAACCACTTGAATCAGCAGCATGTACCTACAAACCGACCTCCCCAATCACCTCATCCACCGCGACATCACCTATCCCAGCCCCACACTTAACTGCACGCCCAGCCACACGGCCACCGCGCTGAGCAGCGCGAATCAACACTGGCGTCTATTGCTTTTCGACGCCAACCTCCATCTCAACAATCATCTTTCCGATATGCGCACTGTCAGCGAGCAGATGCTCAACATAGACGTCGATCTTGGCCACACACTGAATAAGTTGCACTGATGCTCGCCCTCAAAAGTTCAGAATTAGAAGGCATAGCCACATCACTCACCGCCGTGGCGGGTGCGCTCCACGAATCAAACACTGACCGGTTGCAGTCCTGGCAGCAGCTCGAAACGATGACCTCTGCCAGCTCCCTTATCCAGGGCTTTATCAAGCTTGTCGATTACAACCGACCCACAGTGAATATCGTGGAACAAATGCACAAAACCGCATCCACGCTTTTCAACACCGCTGATTTCCTACGCACTTTGGAAGGCTATGTTGATGTACTGGAAAAACAAGCCGATAAATCTATAACGCTCACCGTCATGCTTCGATATATTGCCAGCTTGAGTAGCCTTTTAGACCTCATGTGTGCACGCGAGATCAACGCGTTGTGCACAGCGATTACTCCAGAACCATTGAAGCATCTGGGCGATTTTGGCACTCTACCCGCCTCAGCAATCCACGAGTTTCATTTGGTGAATGCCCCACCAGAAATCCGTGCCTTAGCCGAAGCCCATCCCGATATGCAGATCCTAGAAGCCGGCGATGGTTCATTGGTAGCATCGTTTGGGGATATTGATAGGGCTACGACCGTGACCACCATCGTGGCAGGTGTGGGTTCCTCCAACCCAGAAGGGTGGAATACATATGTTGACCGTGCCCGCACAGTATCTGCTTCCACCGGTTCCGCAACGGTGTTGTGGCTGGGATATCAAGCACCCGCTTCGATTCCTGCTGCGGTATCCGGCGCGGCAGCGAATCGCGCTGCCGCGGATCTCCAGAGGTTTCAAGCGGCACTACAGTCCCGCAATCCCCACCAAAGAAAAGTAGTGATGGGCTACAGCTACGGTTCCACAGTGGTGGGAAAAGCTGCGTCTTCCGGCGAGCTCAGTGCCGATGCGTTGGTATTGGTTGGCAGTCCCGGCGCGGGTGTCTCGCACTCTTCCCAGCTTGGCGCACCTGTGTATGCGGTAACAGGGTCTGCTGATCCCATCGGTTTTGCCGGCACCCAATATGACGGCATCCACGGCACTGATCCCACCGCTGCCCTATTCGGTGCAACAGTGTGGGATTCGCCCTCAACGCATTCCGGTTATTGGAATGACCAGGAGTTCCTGGGCAATGTGGCGGAGGTGGTTCGCGGCAAATAGAAAAGCCGCCGCACACTGGAGGATGTGTGAGGCAGCTTTTCTAGGACTTAACGCTTAGATCAGAACAGTCCGGTTGGGTTTGGATCGTAGGAGACCAACAGGTTCTTGGTCTGCTGGTAGTGGTTCAGCATCATGAGGTGGTTCTCACGGCCGATGCCGGACTCCTTGTATCCACCGAAAGCGGAGTGCGCTGGGTAGTTGTGGTACTGGTTGACCCAAACTCGACCAGCCTGGATTGCGCGACCTGCACGATAAATGGTGTTTTGGTCACGGCTCCAGACACCAGCGCCGAGGCCGTAGTTGGTGTCGTTTGCAATACGGATGGCCTCATCGAAGTCGCTGAAGGTAGCAACAGAAAGGACTGGTCCGAAGATTTCCTCGCGGAAGATCCTCATGTCGTTGGTGCCGCGGAAAACGGTTGGCTCAATGTAGTAACCGTTCTCCATGCCATCAACCTTGTTGACCTTGCCACCAGTGAGGGTTTGAGCGCCTTCTTCTGGGCCGATCTTCAGGTAGGAGGAGATCTTGTCCATCTGCTCCTGGGACGCCTGAGCACCCATCATGGTTTCAGTATCAAGTGGGTTACCCAGCTTGATGTTCTGAACTCGCTTCACGCCAAGCTCGAGGAATTCATCAGCGATGGACTCATGAACAAGTGCACGGGAAGGACAGGTACAAACTTCACCCTGATTGAGGGCGAACATCGCGAAGCCTTCAACTGCCTTCTCTGCGAAGGCGTCATCCTGTGACAGAACATCGGAGAAGAAGATGGATGGGGACTTACCGCCGAGCTCCAGGGTGACAGGAATGATCTTGTCGGATGCAGCGCGGTTGATCAGCTTGCCGACCTCGGTGGAACCGGTGAAAGCAATCTTGCCAATCCGATTAGAGCCGGACAGTGCAGCGCCTGCTTCACCGCCGAGTCCGTTGACGATGTTGAGGACGCCCTCTGGGATGAGATCGCCGATGATGTTAATCAGATACAAAATGGATGCTGGGGTCTGCTCAGCTGGCTTCATGACGATCGCGTTACCTGCAGCAAGTGCCGGTGCGAGCTTCCAGGTAGCCATGAGGATTGGGAAGTTCCAAGGAATGATCTGACCAACAACACCGATTGGCTCGTTGAAGTGGTAAGCAACAGTGTTGTGGTCGATCTGTGAGGAACGATCTTCCTGAGCACGGATCGCGCCAGCAAAGTAGCGGAAGTGGTCGATTGCCAGTGGGATATCTGCAGCAAGAGTCTCACGGACTGCCTTGCCGTTCTCCCAGGTTTCTGCAACTGCGATTTCTTCCAGGTGCTCTTCCATGCGGTCCGCAATGCGGTGCAGGATCAGAGCACGTTCAGCGACAGAAGTCTTGCCCCACGCATCAGCGGCTGCATGTGCAGCATCCAGTGCAAGCTCCACGTCCGCTGCGGTGCCACGTGCGACCTCACAGAAAACTTCACCAGTGACAGGTGAAATGTTCTCAAGGTACTGGCCCTCTACCGGTGGAACCCACTTGCCACCAATGTAGTTCTCGTAGCGCTTTTCATAGTTAACGATCGAGCCTTCGGTTCCTGGATTTGCGTAGACAGTCATTGGGTCTCCTTTGGGCCACCTCCACCTGAGCACTACCTGTGCGTCAGGTGACACTTGGTCAACGATTGTGACAACGCGCACATTCGCACGCTTAGCAGCCACCATATTCACGAAAATCAATCCGCGCTAGAACCCCCGTTAAATTCACCCCCTTTTCTCAAAATTCTCGCAGCTCAACGCCGAAAGCCTTTCAAAAGTTATTACCCCTGTTCGGGTGGTTATACATGTATCTAATTGGCGAAAGCACGAAACGGGCACCTCCAAAAGATAAATGGAGGTGCCCGCTTAATTTGCTAGAAAGTGGCGTCGACAAGCATGTTTTTACTTGGAACGCCCCTTGCGGCGTTCCCACATGACCACCGCGGTGGAGCGGGGCACGTGCACCAGCTCGCCACGCGGACGCCCGCTGCGTAATTGATCTTTGAGCTGCTCATTCTCAGCTGTGACCTTACGCAGGGATTCTTTGAGGTTTCGGTTTTCTTCGCCGAGCTCGATGATCGCCTTGATTCCGGCGAGGTTTACGCCTTCCTCCTGGCTGAGGTGCTGAATTTCTCGGAGTAATTCCACGTCAGCGCGGGAGTAACGGCGACCGCCTCCGCGAGTGCGTATCGGGGTGACCAAACCCATGCGATCGTAGGTTCGCAAAGTTTGGGCATGCATGCCGGCAAGCTCGGCTGCGACAGAGATAACGAAGACTTCCCCTTGAAAATCGACACGGTCAAACTGACCTTCATCGTTGGATTTTTTCGGTGTGGATGCCATGTTTCGTCACCTCCTTTCTCAAAGAGAACGTCTAGCGGTTCTGGCCCGCCCAGTTAGCGCGGGGATCAAAACCTGAATTAGTTTCTGCTTCAGCATATGCGCGGAGAGCTTCCGCAGCGTTGTCATCCAGATTCTTCGGGACAGAAACCTGGACTGTAACCAGCAGATCACCAGTGGAATCACGTGCTTCGATACCGCGACCGCGTACACGCAAAGTACGACCATCTGGCGTTCCCGCAGGTAGCTTGAGTTTTACAGGCTTGTTGAGCGTTGGCACAGAAATAGCGCCACCCAAAGCCAGCTCGCTGAAGCTCACGGGAATGGTGATCAAAATGTTGCTGCCGTCGCGTGTGAACACATCGTCCTTTTTCACGTGGACTTTCACAAAGAGATCGCCCGCTGGTTTGCCATTTGGTCCTGCTTCGCCTTGGCCTGCAAGACGAACTTTCTGTCCATCTTCCACACCAGTTGGGATACGCACGGTGATGGAACGAGACTTCCGGACGGTGCCTCGGCCGTGGCAGTTATCGCAAGGATCAGTGATTATTTCACCAGTGCCACCACAGGTTGCACATGGAGCGGAGAATCCGAAAGCACCCTTGTTCTCAGAGGTGAATCCGGTTCCATCACAGGTTCCACATTTTGCGGGGTGGCCTGATTTGGAGCCCGATCCGTGGCAGGTGTTGCAGGGCGCATCGCCGGTGAGTTCCACTGGGATGGTCGTGCCTTTCGCTGCCTCAACAAACGAGAGAGTTATTTCGGTTTGTACATCCGCCCCCCGCGTCGGCCTAGCTGACTGGTGAGAACCAGCGCCGCGGTTGAAAAGGCCACCGAAGATATCGCCCAAACCGCCGTCCGTAGAAAACCCTCCACCTTGTCCTCCTCCGAAGAGGTCTGAGGTGTCGAATCCTCCCGTCGACGTGCGAAACCCGCCGGGGAATCCCGCACCTCCGCTTCCGAATCCTCCGCGGATTCCACCAGAAGCTAGAAGTGCTTTGAGCTCGTCGTATTCTTTTCGTTTCTTGTCATCACCAAGTACGTCATATGCCTCGGCCGCTTTTTTGAATCGATCTTCAGCGGCCTTGTCACCTGGATTTTTATCTGGGTGATTTTCCCTGGCGAGCTTGCGGTAAGCCTTTTTGATCTCATCTTCTGAAGCGGACGAGGAGACCCCCAGGTCTGCGTAATAGTTCTTATTTGCCCATTCGCTGTTGTTCACTGGGCATCCCCTCCTTCCATGAGTCTTATATGCGGTGAATTGTATGCAATTTCTTAAGTTATCTTGTGTTGCAAGTTTTGTTGTCCGGACACCGGCGGATACCTTTGAGTATTTATTACTTCAAGGATATCCGCCGGTGTTGTTCAAGGAGTTCCATCTGTGGACCGTGGACAACGGCGGAAACCACTAAGAGACTTAGTCTCTCTAGCTCTCCTCTGGATCCCCAATGAGGACCATTGCGGTGCGGATGACGCGGTCGCCGAGGCGGTATCCCTTGCGGAGTACCGTTCCCAGAACCTTGACATCACCCTGTGAGAGATCCTGTACTGCTTCGTGGATCTCTGGATCGAATGCTTCGCCGATCTCGCCGAAGGATTCCACCTTCAATCCACCCAGGATGTTGATCAGCTTGTCAGACAGTGACTTCAGCGGACCTTCGTTAAGGTCACCGTGCTGTTCAGCCAGGTCAAGATCGTCGAGCAACGGCAGAAGTTGGGTAACAACACCTGCGCGTGCGGTGTCGATGATGCCCTGGCGTTCACGCTCGGTACGTCGACGGTAGTTGGCGTACTCAGCGGTGACTCGCTGCAGATCCTCAGTGCGTTCGGCAAGCTGTGTTTCTACAGCGGACACTTCACCATCGCCATCCAAATCTGGATCAACATCTGATAGAAGATCATTGATCTCTGCTTCGAGCTCTGGAGAAATTTCTTCCTCTGAGGCCTGTCCAAATGGAGATTCCTCCGCTTGGCGGGCAGCTGCTTCTTCAGCTGCCTGCTCAGCACGATCAGCAGAGGTTGCCTCTGGATCGGTATTTTCAGGATCCCCAGGATTGTCGGGCATTCCGTTAGGGGTAGTCATTTACTTCTTGTCCTCACCATTGTCAGCTGCGTCGTCTTCGACAACTTCAGCGTCAACAACATTGTCATCTGCAGCGCCTTCTGCACCTGCGTCAGCCTGGGTTGCACCAGCAGCAGCGTCAGCCTCGTAGATAGCCTTACCCATTTCCTGGGACTCGGTGTTCAGCTTCTCAACTGCAGCCTTGATTGCCTCGAGGTCCTCGCCCTTGAGTGCTTCTTCAACGCCCTTGGCTGCCTCTTCGACCTTTGCCTTGAGGTCTTCGGAGACCTTCTCGGAGTTCTCTTCAACGAACTTGCGGGTCTGGTAAACCAGGGACTCAGCGTTGTTGCGGACTTCCTGCTCCTCGCGGCGCTTCTTGTCCTCATCAGCGTGAGCTTCAGCATCCTTGATCATGCGATCAATTTCATCCTGGGAGAGACCGGAGCCGTCCTGAATGGTGATGGTGTTTTCCTTGCCAGTACCCTTGTCCTTTGCGGTGACGTGGACGATGCCGTTGGCGTCGATGTCGAAAGTGACCTCGATCTGTGGGACGCCACGTGGTGCAGGTGCGATGCCGCCGAGCTCGAAGGATCCGAGCAGCTTGTTGGCGGTTGCGATTTCACGCTCGCCCTGGAAGACCTGGATCTGAACAGAAGGCTGGTTGTCCTCTGCGGTGGTGAAGGTCTCGGAACGCTTGGTAGGGATGGTGGTGTTGCGCTCGATGAGCTTGGTCATCACGCCACCCTTGGTCTCAATGCCGAGGGACAGTGGGGTGACGTCAAGAAGAAGAACATCCTTGACCTCGCCGCGGAGAACACCGGCCTGAAGTGCTGCACCAACTGCAACAACCTCATCTGGGTTAACACCCTTGTTTGGCTCACGTCCACCGGTCAGTTCCTTGACCAGTTCGGTAACAGCAGGCATACGGGTGGAACCACCGACGAGAACAACGTGGTCGATCTCCGAGACGGACACGCCAGCGTCCTTAACAACCTGGTTGAAAGGAGTCTTGGTGCGGGCCAGGAGGTCCTGGGTGATGCGCTGGAACTCGGCACGGGAAAGGGTCTCATCCAAGAACAGTGGGTTCTTGTCTGCATCAACGGTGATGTAAGGAAGGTTGATGTTTGCACTCTGGGAAGAGGACAGCTCGATCTTTGCCTTCTCAGCTGCCTCACGCAGACGCTGCAGGGCCATCTTGTCCTTGGTCAGGTCAATGCCGTTGGAGGACTGGAACTTCTCTACCAGCCAGTCAACGATACGCTGATCCCAGTCGTCGCCACCGAGCTCGTTATCGCCGGAGGTTGCGCGAACCTCAACAACACCGTCGCCGATCTCTAGGAGGGAGACGTCGAAGGTGCCGCCACCGAGGTCGAATACCAGAATGGTCTGCTCCTGCTCGCCCTTCTCAAGGCCGTATGCAAGTGCAGCCGCGGTTGGCTCGTTAACAATACGCAGAACGTTAAGGCCTGCGATCTGACCAGCTTCCTTGGTTGCCTGGCGCTGTGAGTCCTCGAAGTATGCAGGAACGGTAATAACAGCATCAGTGACGTCCTCGCCCAGGTATGCTTCAGCGTCGCGCTTCAGCTTCATCAGGGTACGAGCCGAGATTTCCTGTGAGGTGTAGTTCTTGTCATCGATAGCAACGGACCAGTCGGTGCCGATGTGGCGCTTGACGGAGCGAATGGTGCGGTCAACGTTGGTGACCGCCTGGTTCTTAGCGGACTGGCCGACTAGAACTTCACCGTTCTTTGCGAATGCAACGACGGAAGGGGTGGTGCGTGAGCCTTCTGCGTTTGCGATAACTACTGGCTCGCCGCCTTCAAGTACGGAAACCACAGAGTTGGTGGTTCCAAGGTCAATTCCTACTGCACGTCCCATAATGGTGCCTCCTGTTTTAGGTGATTTTAGTACTGTCCACGGCTTGAGCTTTGACTTGCTTCCCACCGACTTTCGCCGGTAAGAAAAACTCCTCATTGAGCCTGCCTGACTCAAGCTTACATATATAGCAACGGTAAATGCCACAAAGTTGTTCCAACTAGACTCAACTTTCTTAATTTACGCAGGTCAAAGCGCTTCACTTGAGAAAAAATCCGGGTTTACCCCTAATTTTCAACCACCCAATCAGGGAAGATAAGAGCTGTTTTCAACAGGTCCCACTCAACTTTGACACCAAGTCTCACGCAAAATTAACAGCCATAAACTTTAGAAGGACACCCTGTGTCCCACACCTGTGGCATAGTGATTTTTGTGAGCACAGAATCAGGAAACACCCCAAAAAGGGATGATGCAAAAAGCACCATCCCTCCGAAAGATTTGCCTGACACCGTCTTAGACGCGATTGAAGGCAATTTTGAGCCACCGCTAAATACCCAGAAGTCGGCGGTTCCCCCTAATGCCGAAGCAACTGTCGAGGCTGATTCTGAAGGAACTACCGACCGCTCTGTCATTTTGGGCAGGGACGGCCGCTGGCTGTCCGGATGGGCATTGCGCTTCATCGTGCTGGTTATCGCCGGCGTCATTGCACTTCGTATGCTGGGCTTCATCTGGGTTGGCATCCTCCCAGTCGTCCTCGCACTTCTAGTCTGCACCGTGCTATGGCCACCAGTGAAATGGCTGCGCGAGCATAAGATTCCCGCGGCGCTCGCCGTTGTCATCACAATTTTGGGTTTCTTCGCCCTCATCGGCGGAGTTTTTGCAGCCATCGCGCCAAGCGTGTCTTCCCAGACAAAGCAAGTGGTAGACCAAGCAACTGTTGGTATCGAAGATCTAATGGATTGGGTTCAGGGCCCACCTTTTAACTTAGATATCTCACAGTTTGAAGGCGCGCTCAATGACCTAACATCCATGCTGCAATCACAGTCTTCCACCATTGCTTCTGGTGTGTTCTCTGGACTGTCAACGGCATCATCCATCGTTGTCACACTAGCAGTGATGCTGGTGTTGACCTTCTTCTTCCTCAAAGACGGTCCTCGTTTCCTGCCATGGATGCGCGGCTTCACTGGTGAAAACGCAGGTTGGCACCTCACAGAAGTCCTGACCCGTACCTGGAATACCTTGGCCGGATTCATCCGTGCTCAGGCATTGGTGTCCATGGTTGACGCAATATTCATTGGTATCGGATTGCTGCTTCTTGGCGTCCCAATGGCCCTCGCGCTCGCGGTCATCACATTCTTCGCGGGCTTCATCCCCATCGTCGGTGCGGTGTCTGCAGGCGCCCTGGCTGTCATCATCGCGCTAGTTACCAACGGCGTGACCAATGCGCTTTTGGTACTTGTATTGATCCTGGCGGTTCAGCAGATCGAGGGCAATATCTTGTCCCCATTCCTGCAGTCCAAGGCTATGAACCTGCACGCAGCGGTTGTTTTGCTATCCGTCACCGTCGGCTCCACCATGTTCGGCATCATCGGCGCATTCTTGGCTGTTCCAGTAGCCGCGACGTTGGCTGTCTGGGTGCGCTACCACTCTGAAATGGTTGCTTTGCGCGCCGGTGAGATCACCAGTGATGACATTGAGATCGCCACGACGAAAGGTTCCCCAACCAGCCTCAATGGCCAAGAAACCCTTGCTGCCATTCGAAGCAGATTCGCCATCCTTGGCCGCAAGAAGCCGACATCTGCCACTGCAGAAAAAGCAGACTCAGAAAGCTAGCCAATAATGCTCACTCCCGATGCCGCCAGGCATCGGGTTTTTGTTATTTAAACTCCTTCACAGCCTCCGCCAACTGTCGTGCGCCCGCATCGACCGCATCAAACCACGACCCCGAAGCCTCCTCATCCGCGCTGTCACTAACCTGCTTCAGCAGCGTAATCGGAACACCAAAATGCTTTGCGACGCCCACCAGCGCCGCGCCCTCCATATCGCAGAGGGAGGCCCGGGTGGCCAGGTGGTTGCGGGTTTCTGAATCTGCAATAAATGAGTTTCCTGTTGCCAAACTCGCTACTGGGAAGTGCCCACTCGTGGCCAAAGTTGAACCATTTGAGCATGGCTTTCCTGTCATTTCAGCGATTAACTCGCTACTGAAATCATGCTGCAGAACGTATTCGATCTCGTATACGCCAGCCAATCCATCCACCAAAGCTCCCGCCGTACCAATATTGACAATTCGGGCAGGAAGCACCTCCCGAGTAGCCAACTCCTTAGTCAAAATCATCGTTGCTGCGGTCGTTCCGATGCCAGTCACCAGCAAGTCGATTCCATCTGGAAGATACACCGCTTCCTCAGTTGTGGCGGATACAAAAAGAGTCTCAGTCATGGTGACCAAGCATAGAACGACCAAGAGGTTACAGGCTGAGTTGTTTAATAAAAAACAACTCTGAAACAACTTCACCCACGAATTACTTTCTCGATTTCTTCAACAGCAACATCGAGGCGGATGCGTTCTTGTTCAATGCGGAGCTCACCGTCTGTAATGAGTAGGTCAAGTGCGTCAGATTCAAAATCATGAAGGTTGTCAAAGCTCTCTGCCTTGAATTCTCGGTCGGCAACGCCAAGGTAGCGCCAGCGGGAGACGGTTTCAGAGTTCATCAGCACGGATTCGGTGTGAGGAACATGGCTGCGGACGCCGTCGAGAATTTTGAAACCGTCCAGGTCAAGGTCACCCCAGTACAGCAACCGACCATTAGAAAAGTAGGGTCCTCGAACAATGTCTACTGCACGGTAGCCCGCACCCCAAGCAATTGTTACGCCCGGCCAAGTGGGTAAAGCGAGAAATGAATCGAGGTTTTCCACCATCAGAATTACTTGCGGTTCTTGTAATTCACACAGGTTGGAAAGCGGTACTTCAATGTCTGTGAGCCCAGCGGGAGCATCTACGGAATGGAAGCGGAGCCGGACGCGAGCTTCGGCGTCACCAAGTCCAAGATCGGCACGACCAGGTTCACCACGTTTGTCGGCCACTAACGTTTCAATGAGTACGCGGTGGTTTTCGAGCCATTTGGTATGCACGCCTTCAACTGCGACGGCGCGTTTCAGCAGGCCAGAGTTAGGGTGTTTCAAAAACCAATCCACAACTAACACTGCCTTAGAGAGATCATCGTTAGACAGCGAACGCCACAGCGACACATGTTTCGCCACCACCTCCGCTGTAAAACCAGACAGCTGTGAAAACCTCTCGTGAAGTGAAGACCATTCATCCTCTACCTGCGCAAACACAACTAATTCCTCAGTCGTGTTCAACGTCAGCCTAACGGGTACTTCAGTTTTACCTAAGCCCACAGGAGACCAGTTTCGAATGGCATATTCCACATCATCACGCCCCTCCCATTGGCGGATAAATTCCCTCGTGGCATCAATATCGGCGGCGGCTTTAGCTGCCGTCGGTGGGTGCAGGGGCAGGCTGAGGCCTGCAAATTCGCCGAGGAGCAGCTCGCTTAAGTGCGCGTGGAAGTATTTTTTGCTGCGGTGGAGGGCGTCGTCGATAAACAATGGCATGTTATTTCTCGATCCTAGAGAAACTGGAATTGCCCTGAATTGCGCCCTGGGCGTTTGGTTTTTCGGTGTAGCTGACCACGATGGTGGAGCCGACATAATCGCCGAGGGTTTGGATAAGTTTCAGCGGGGTCGCGAGCACCATGTGGAAGCCGAAGCTGTGGAAGACGTTCATGGTTTGGCGGGTGAAGGCGGGGTCGGCGCGGTCGAAGGCTTCGTCCAGAATGACGGTGGCGTAGGTGGGATAATGGGCGCCGGGTTCGGCTAGCTGGTAGCGCAAGGCAGCGGCGAGGCAGAAAAACACCAGCTTCTGGGCTTGTCCGCCTGAAAGTGATGCGGAGTCGACGTAGGTGTTGACGGTTGCGCCGTCGGAATCGCGCTCGAGGCCGATGAAGCGAACGTGGCGGCGGGTGTCTAGAACGGTGTTGCGCCAGCGGGCGTCGGCGGAGTCGTGGGAGGCGAGTTTGGAAATGATTTCAGCGATCAGCGCATAACGGGCGAAGGCTTGTTTCTCGGTACTGGTTCCCAGGTCACCGCTGGTAGCGGCATCAAGTTTCTGCTGGAATTCCCTCACAATCGGACCACTTTGATCACGGATGTCGATGTGCAGGAAGCGACCTTCGTTGAATTCCGACTGCGCCAAGGAGGCGTTGATCGGCTCGATGCGCTCCTCGATTTCCCGGCGCGCATCACGTAGACGCCGCGAGATTTGGCCGAGGTTTCGGGTGGACATCTCGTTCATGAGCCCTAGGAATTTGGCCGTGAATTCTGCCAAACGATCGCTGCGAAGCTCGCCGAGGCGGTTGATGGCCTCACCAACAAACTCAGGTTCGGCTTGTAAGTCAGCGCGGTTCGCAGGCCACGTTTCAATATAGCTGCGCAAAATGCCAACAATTTGGTTTTCACAACGTCGAAGTTCTGCCTCATTGGCATCGATTTGTTTGTCCAGATCCTCGCGCAGCGCAATGGTCTGCTCATCCACGTTGGCGGCGTGAACCCGGCGGGTGTTGGCAAGAAATAGTTTCTCCACTTCCCGCGCGATTTCTTCAGAAACCTCCGCAACCGGCAGGCTTTCGAGCCGTTTCAATTCAGTTTCGGCGCGTTTCAGGTTCATCGACGCCACGGTTTCCTCACTCTGAGCTGCGACAAGCAAGTCAGAAACCCTCGCGAGCGTCTGCTTCGCCGCCTCATGCCGCGCGGAAAGCTCGGTGGCCTCTGGAGTGTTGTTCAGCTCTTCCAGCAATCGGTCCAGCTCAGCAATCGCCGCGTCGGCTGATTCCACATCAATCTGAGCCCACGACACTTTCAAAATTTCTTGCGAAGCTTGATACTGCCGTTCAAGTTCCCGCAGCTCAGCGCGGTTTGCAGCAATGCGATTATCAGCTGCCTGCACAACTGCTTTGCCAGCTTTCACGGTTTCCCGAAGCGTTTCCACCTTGGCATCATTGGTGGAACCCAAACGGTATGTGGAACGATCCCCCAGCTTTCGGCGATCATCTTTTTCCCAACGCGTCGTCGGATCGCCTGTCTGCTGCGCAAATTTTCGCACACCCAAAATGGTCACGCCCTGATCGCGTGGCCCCAGCGCCGACAATTCCTCAGGAGTGCGCACGCACCGAATATTAAAACGCTTGCCTAATTCTTGATTTACCCAATCGCGAAACGGCGACTCCACAACATCAACTTTTCGGATCAGGGAATCCGCCGGAAAACGCGAGGTTTTGTACTCCCCCGTTGTCACCACGCCGTTGAATTTCAGCAGCGCTGCCAAATGTTTGGCATTTACCCAATCCCGAACCCGTGGCAACAACCCATGAGGAACCAACATTTCCGCAGCAAAACCACCCAAAATGCGCTGCACAACGGGTTCCCATTCCGCATTATTCGGATCAATCAGCTCACCGGCAAAGGGCATATCCCGCGGGCTCACGCCCAAATCCTGACACAAATTTTCCCGCACCTGCAGCAAACGGTACTCAATATTACTGCTGCCTTTACTCAAAGAAGACAGCTCTTGATCCGCCGCTTTGAACTCATCAACCGCACGGGTTCGGTCCTCTACATTCCTCTGACCTGCAGATTCAAGCGCTTCCCTCGCCGCCGGATACTCATCCACGGTCAGCCGCGCAGCGTTGTTGAGCTCCAAAAGCTCCTCCGCCGATTCCGGCGCCGCACCGCCCAGCCCCTTAACCAATGCGTCCAGACCAGCGCGCGCAGTGCTAATTGTTCTTCGCTTATCGACGGCCCCCTCCCTCTTCGCACTCAAAATTCCATGCTGCGCTCCCACAATTTGTTTGACGTTGTCGTGCGCGAGGGTTTCCATTTCGCGGGCACGATCTGTCTCAATTTTGGCGGACTCCACCTTCGACTTCGCCTGCGTTTGCTCGACAGTAAATTGTCGAACCAGCGTTTCTTGCTCTTCCTTCTTAATGCGATTCCCGACAGTCGGCAGCGCCTTCTTCAGTGCATTGGCATGATCTTTGGACTGTTGCGCTTTCTCTCGCCGATTCTTCAGCTGCACCAAAGGATCCAGGGTGTGGATCTGCCGTTTAATATCTTCGACCTGCTCATAAGCACCTTCAAGGTCTTGGAATTGTTCCACGGCAGTTTTGGCAATGCTGAACGTATCCGGTTCCACCAGCATGTAATCCCGAAATAGATCATCCAAGCTTTGAAGATCTTTCGCCGACTGCGCGCGGTGCAACAACAGCAAAGCTTCCTCACTGGAGATCCCCAAACGGCTTCTAAACCTGCCGGAGAATACAGAATGCTGCTCGCTAAAGATGGCTTCCTTGAAAGCAGCTCTGATCTGGCGTTTATCGATGCCCTCTTTCAGGAAATCCAGCAGCGCATTGATGTCTTGATCAACGGGAAACACACCATAATATGAAGAAATATCGGAGGTTAAATTGTGTCCCGATTTCAGATAGAAAATAGCCACCAAGGTGTGCTCGACGCCTTCACCGTTGGAATAAGTCAATCCAACCAGCGAATAGGTTGCGCGGGGACGTAGGTACGTGGAGACAATCTGATCCTGCAGCGGATCCTCCTGCGCACGCCAAGCGCCACGGATATAGGTAACCAAACTGCGTCCCTTATTCCGCGGAGTATTAGCCTGTGCGGCAGAGTTAAACCTCAGCTTTCCTTGCGGAAGCAATACCGCCGTGATCGCATCAATCAGCGTGGATTTTCCTGATCCCGAACCACCGGTAACTAAGATTCCTTCCCTGGTCACAGGAATGTCCACCGTTCCGTGGAAGGTTCCCCAGTTGATCAACTGAATCCGAGAAAGACGGAACTGACCTGGGTGGATAGGATCTAAAGCTTGTTCGCTGGTCACTTCTGTTCCTCTTCATTTCCATCATGGGCTGCTTTGTTAAATTTTTCGTACTCAGCGCGCACACCTGCCACAGTGTCGGCATCAAAAATCTGGCGCAGTGCTGGTGAGACCTCAAAACGTTCAGGTGTCTCTGTCTTTTTAGCTAATGAATAATCCACGATGCGCCTAAATGCAGCGTCGAATCGCTTAGCTAGTTTGGCTTCATCTCGCTCTTCATCAACGCGGTAGAGCAACACTTGTTCGCGGATTTCTTCACGATCCACAATGACTCGTTCCCCCGGTGGCGCCATGGTGAGTTCTTGGCGCAGAATCAAAATGATCAACGTATCAAAATGCGACAGCGTCTCCGTGCGCAGCACTTTGGGCATCGCTTCAGTTTTGTTATTTCCAACCAATACTTCTTGTCTACCATTGGCAGGCCGAGTAAATGCAACACCCGCATCCTCATCAAGAACCAACTCGAGGAACAAATTGTTAAGCACAGCATTGAGCGCATCTTGATCTGTGGTGATAGCCCGCCACACTTCAACATGCTGCAAAGCATTCACCATGGGACCTTTGAGTAATTGCACCAGAGCTTTCCTGGACCCAAAAGTCAGCGTTCCAGTGTCGCCTTCCCACAGCTGATCATTCATTTATCCATCTCGCTTTCTGCCAAATCTTCACTGTTTAAACCCCTGATGAACTGCCATCCTGTAATCCGCCGGCGGTGTGTGGCATCATCACTTTCCCACTCCACTATTTGCGCGCGACCTGTGGGAACACCATCACGCATCGCCAGGTATAACAATCCAACAATGCTGGCGAGACCTTGCGTTGCCGGGAAATGTTCTAGTACCTCGGTGATCGTGGCGTGCGATTGCTCGGCAAGAACTAAAGAAACAGCCTCTTCCAATTCCTCAAAATCAATCTCGCTTGCCCGAATTTGTTCCATCAAGACTTCAGTGTCTAGTTCTTGTTCTTCAACTGGCTCAGGCAAATCTTCGACGCGTTCTTCACCTGGGTTCTTCAGTTTCAACCCCGCAATCGAGCGAACATCCATACCAATGCGCACGAGTGGTGTGTCCATGTGATTGAGTGAGGTCACTTCACCAGCCTCGGCGGCCTTAGCAGCGGCACTGCGGGTATCGCGAAGCAACTGAATCATGCGTCGGCTCTCTGCGAACTCCTCGGTAGTGACATAGTGACGCAAACTTCGAGCCAGCCCTGTCATTTCCCCGTTGACCTCGAAGCTGGCATCCTCCATATCCCGGAAAATTCGGTACAGCCCTGTCCTTAATTTTGAATCCAGATCAATAGCCTCATCGCGTCCCAGAACTTCTCTGATCCATCGATCAATCAGACTTGAGCGTTCCCGATCGAGCAAAACATCAAAGAAACTATTGAAGCTGCGCCCCGCATCGGAATCCCCAATCAGATCAACTCCCCTGAAGATCTCTTCCAAAACATCACCACGGGAATCTTCAGGATCAAGCAACTGCCTGCGCAGCTTCCGGTTCAGATCGCTCAGCTCATGCCTTACCCTGGCGAAATCTGCAGGAATAGATGCTGCTAGATCCAAAATATCTGCTACCCGATCACCAATCTGCACGGTGGTGAGGACTTCAAATTCACCAGCGTGGACCGCTTCAATCTGGCGTTCAATCCTGTCGCGTTCACGCTCTAACTCAGCTAAACGTTTCGCTGTGCTGGGGTCCGATTCCAACGCCAAAGTCTGCAACGCCTGCGTCAACGATTCAATTCGAGACGCCGAAATGCTTCGATGCGGGTTATCCCACCGCTGCACCGAATCCAGCACCGCCAACAGCTCTTCACTCGGTTCCACGGTCTCACCAGTCTGCGAACTACCCGGACGACGCACAAACCACCGGGACTTCACCCAATCACTCACATAATCCGACGGGCTTTTCGGCAGCTCAAATCCTTCTTCACGCAGCACCCGAAAATCATCGCTGAGCAGCTGATACAGCTCTGAGGCCGGCTTAGCGATAGCCCCCTGCGGAAAATACTGCGCTACCACGGCGAGCACCACCGGAAAGTTGTCACTGCGCAACAAAGACAGCTCCAGGGATTCCTGCCTAAATCGCTTAAACCCAAGCGCGTGCGATACAACGGTCATGCCAATTGACTATTCCAGAAGGGGTGGACACGTGTCGTACATTCCTGTTCGAATCCGGTCACACTCCCCCATCACCGCACCAACTTCAAACAAAGGTCATGCCTTAAGCAGCAAAAAGCCACGCCCCTCCTTTAACTGGCTATGAACCAGCTATATATAAGGAGAAGCGTGACTTTTCAATGATGAGAATGATGAGAATGATGAGAACGACCAGAACGATGAGAATGTCGAGAACTACAAAAGCGACGAAAGCTCAGCCAAAGTTCGTCACATTTTCAGCCAAACCGCTCTGCAGCAACCGCCTCAAAGTAGCTTCAGAGCAGTTTCAACACAATCCGTTAGAAACGAATCGCCACACGACCATCGATCTTGCCGTTTCGCATGCGGTCAAGCACACCATTGACCTCATCGAGGGAGCACTCACTCACGGTTGGCTTGATTAGTCCGCGTGCAAAGAAATCGAGCGCTTCGGCCAAGTCTTGGCGGGTTCCCACGAGGGATCCACGGATGGTCAGGCCCTTGAATACGATGTTGAACACGGATGCTGGGAACTCTCCCGGTGGCAGACCGTTGAACACAATTGTTCCTGCACGTCGAGCCATATCCAGTGCCTGGCCGAATGCTGCCTCGTGAACTGCAGTCACAAGCACGCCGTGTGCGCCACCGTTGGTGTACTTCTGTACAGCTTCGCCTGAATCTTCATTACGCGCATTCACGGTAAATTCCGCACCGTGCTTACGGGCAAGTTCCAGCTTGTCATCGGCAATATCTACCGCAATGACACGCATGCCCATCGCCGCTGCGTATTGGACTGCGATGTGGCCAAGTCCGCCGACACCGGAGATCACCATGAATTGGCCCGGGCGGGTTTCAGAGACTTTGAGTGCCTTGTAGACAGTCACGCCTGCACACAGAATTGGTGCTGCTTCGAGGTAGTCCACGCCGTCTGGGATGCGAGCGGCGTAACGGGTATCCACCAGCATGTACTGGCCGAAGGATCCATTTTGGGTGTAGCCACCATACTCAGCTTCGTTGCACTGAGTTTCCCTGCCGGTGATGCAGTATTCGCAGGTGCCACACGCTGACCAGAGCCACGCATTGCCGACAATATCGCCGACCTTCACATCGTGTTCACCTGGTCCGAGCTCAACAACTTCACCTACACCTTCGTGTCCTGGTACGAATGGTGGTTCCGGCTTTACTGGCCAATCGCCCTCCAAGGCGTGGAGGTCGGTGTGGCAGATGCCGGAGGTGAGTACCTTCACCAATGCCTGGTGTGGCCCTGGCTTTGGAAGGTCAATATCCTTCACGGTCACGTCATGACCGAATTTTTCAACAACAGCAGCGGTAAATTCTTGGGGTGCAGCAGTGGTCATAAAACTCACTCCTTCTCGCTTGGATTACTTGGCAAATTGCTCTTCTGGCACATGTAATTTCACACCGACATAGATGTGCCTTAAATTACAATCCTTGCAATTGTGTGATTTACAACATTCAATTGCTGCCATCGTCCACCCTAGCGAAATCCCAATAAGGTGAAAATAGAAAGTTGAGTTATTACCCCCGAACATTTCAACAACCGTGAATGAACTGGCAATTGTAAAAAAACAAACCACCCCCGCACGTTGAAATTTCGAAAAATAGATTCACAAAACTCCAGCAAATCACCCCCTAATGGAAATGTTTTTCAATTAACTTTTCAAGATTCACACAATTCCCTTTAAAAGCATCAAAGATGCTTTTCGATGCCCCCAGCCACCCATTCCCCACCACCCCAGCGGGCAATTAAGGCACGCGCGCCGTACCTACTAGATAGACTCGACAAACATGCAGTACACAACAACATTCCAAGGATCGTTTTAGTGTCGATTTTCAAATGGAATGAATATATGCTGCCGGTGCTTAAGGCACTGCCCCAAGATCAGATTATGGTCCGTCGGGATTTGATTGAGCTCGTCGCCTAGTCAATAGGAATCACCGAAGAGGATCGAAAGGAATTCATCAGCTCAGGTCAGCTCACTTATGTCAGCCAAATTAACTGGGCAATCACTTATCTTCACAGAGCACTATGCTTAAACCGTCCGCAACGTGCTCACTACGCGATCAATAATCTGGGCAAAAAACTCCAAGCTCAGCACCCGGATGAAATTTCGCAAAGTGACCTTGCCAAGTTCGCCCAAGATCATGGAATAAAGTATCCAAGCGGTGTTGCTCAAAGAAAGCTGAATAATGAAGAACGGTCCGTCGACAAGCAAGAAGCCGAGCTGACGCCGACCGAGCAAATGGAAACCGGCCTTGTGCGGCTGTGCTCTAGGATTTCAGCCGATTTGTTGGAGCGATTGCACAACAACGCTCCGGTGTTATTTGAGCTGGGGTTGCCCGCAAGTGGTGGACACATAATTAAGCTACTTGTTAGTTTCCTACAGGTGAAACAGGGCGATCATGATCCTGCTCAAACTGAACAGGAGAGATAAACCCGAGCGAGGAATGCCTACGCTGGCGGTTATAAAACTCCTTCTTTACCGTTGACCAAAAGACTTAAGCTATCGAATTATCAAAACACACCCCAGTCCGGCCCATCGACTGAGCGATCCCCAATTCCTGACACGCCCGATACAACTGATCCGATGTGAACTGCGAAAAACCACACCATCAGGCACACCACACCGCAACGTATGCGCCATCCGCAACGCACGCCCAACAAGCCGTGTCGTTTGAGTATCATCCATGCCCATCCCAACACACGCCGTGAACAACCATCACGCACCACACATGGACTCAGCCAGCCCCACTTTCCCCTTTCCCATGAAAGATCCACGCGGAAAACTAAAACCCGCCCCGCTTGCGAAGCACTTCGATAGGTTTATGATTGTTTGAATGAGAGGTTTCTGAGTTTCAGCAAGGCTTTCGCAGACTATTCCAAGGAATTACCATTCAGGAAATTCTGCTCACTCTCAGCGAGTGTGAAAAAGCCACATCCGCTTTCCTTCTGAATGAAACAATAGAGTGACCTTAATATCTTTCTCGAATAGAATATTTGTTCTATAATTAGGTTTCACCTACCTGAAGCGGGAAAACGCCCACCCGCGGTGGTGCGGGTGGGCGTCGAAAAGCGTGTTTTAAGTGCTTTTAATCTTTTGGCCCTTTGGTTCGGAGACAACTTCGCTGGAGATGGTCTCGTTGAGGAGATTTTTGCGGTAGCGGCGGAAGCCGAGGTACGTCAGCGGCAGGCCGATGAGGAGGACGGTGACCTGGATGAGGCCGGTGGGGATGAAATCAAGGCCAACCACGTTGAGCACCTTTGGCAGGTTCAGTGTGACAATCAGGGTGCCCACGAAGCCACCGAGGACGGTTGCATTAACGCGAGAGATCATCCAGGCGCCGATTGGTGCTGCGATTGCGCCGCCGATGAGCAACGCGAGAACTGCAGAGAGGTTAGCTACTAGGTCATCCCACAGTCCCACGACGAAGCCCAATGTTGCGGCTAGGGAGACTAAGAATTCTGCGGTGTTGACGGTGCCGACTACTTTGCGGGGTTCGGTGCGTCCCAAAGACAGCAGCGTAGAGGTGGTCACTGGACCCCATCCGCCGCCACCGGATGCGTCAACGAAACCACCGACAATACCGAGTCCGCCGAGGAATCCCCTGCTGTGCGGGCGATCGGAATAGTCGCGGCGGATGCGTCCCTTGCTGAATCGCCAGACTAGGTTCATGCCGATCAGGGCAAGAATCAGGGAGGTGATCGGTGCTGCTGCTTCGGTGGAAATATTGGACAAGAAGGTAGCGCCAGCAAATGCGCCGATAGCGCCGGGGATACCGAGCCGGACAACTACTTTCCAATCCACGTTGCCAAATTTCCAGTGGCTTAAACCAGAAACTAAGGTGGTTCCAACCTCTGCGGTGTGCACGACGGCGGATGCCTGCGCAGGGCCTAAACCTGCGAGCATGATGAGGATGGTGGTTGAGGTGACGCCGAACCCCATGCCGAGGCCGCCATCAACAAGCTGTGCTGCGACGCCTGCAATGGCGATAAAGATTAATGTCTGCATAGCTGATTTCCTTAGCGGTCTTAGATATGTGCCAGCAGTGCGCTCAATGCAGCGTGGTAACGGGCTGCAACAAGTGGTGCGAGGTCAGTAGTTAGGGGTTCGGAATAGGTGAAGTTTGTGCCGGTGGCAGCTGCGATGTTGGCGGATTGATCAATAGCCCGATCCAGCAGCAAACCTTCCGTAACAAACAGCGGCAGGATGTGGACGGCCTTGTGTTTCGAGGCCACCTCTATTACTCCGGCGCCGCCGGCACCTGGCCCACCGGTAGCGGGCACCACCTCAACCGAAAAGCCAGTGAGGAGAGCAATGGTGTGGGCAAGATCGATGACTGATTCATTGGCGGACACGTGTGAGCTGCCAACGGAATACAAAATCACATGGGCATCTGTGGGGGCGTCCGCACTCAACCGCTGCGCAAGCACGCTGGCTACATCGGAGCCAGTGCCCAAATGCGGACCCACGAGAAGTTCCACACCATACTTTTCTGAAGCATCTTTTACTGCCTCAGGAACGTCAATCTTTGCGTGATACGCATTGCTAAACAGCAAAGGAACCAACGCTGCCCTGGTTACACCTTCCGCACTGAGCGTTGCCACAACCTGATCAAGGGAAGGTTCAGCAAGCTCTAAATGCGCTTCCACGGCTGGTGTTTCCAGCATTCGTCCGGCCTCATGAGTCAGCGCAGTAATGCCTGCAGCTGCGGACTTTTTGCGGGAACCGTGGGAAAGCGTAATCAGGGGAATCATGAGGTGTCCTAAATGGGGTCTTGCCTAAGACACTGGTCTAGATCGACCAGTTATTGCGTAGGCGGTGGCCAACCAAGCCAGCTGCGAGGGTATCGCCGGAGGATTGGTCGATGAGGAGGAAGGATCCGATGGCGCCGCGGGCAGCGTAATCTTCAACTTCGAGTTCGCCTGCAACGTCGATGCGCACGTGTGCGATGTCGTTGAGGCCGTAGGTTTCTGGTGCTTCGTTGTCGTTGACGCCGTCGATGTCGAGGACTCGTTCGATGGCTGCGACGCGTCCGCGGACCAGCTCGGTGCCGTAGCGAACCTTGACTGCTGCACCTGGTTTGATGGTGCGATCGGCCAAGCCAACAACAGTGGCGTTGAAGGAGCGAACGGATTCTGGGCGGTCTTCGCCAGCGATGAGTTCGCCGCGGATGAGGTCGATTTCCTGGGCTAGGCGCAGGACAACGGCTTCTCCAACTGATGCGGTCTGGAGGGATCCGTCAGCGGAATCGATGTGGGTGACCTGGGTGGTGCGGCCTTCAGGTAGGTACACGGTATCGCCCACGGAGACGGAACCAGCGTTGATGGTGCCGGCGTAGCCACGGTAGTCGGTGGCGTGCTCGCGGATGACGTACTGGATTGGGAAGCGGAAGCCCAGGTCGTGTGCACGGCCGTGGGAAACTTCTACGTTTTCCAGGATTTCCAGCACGGTTGGTCCGGTGTACCAATCCATGTGGGTGGAAGGTTCTGCAACGTTGTCGCCCTTGAGCGCAGAGATTGGAACAACGTGGGTGTCTGTGACATCAAGTGCAGATGCCAGGCCAACGAATTCCTTTTCAATGTTGCGGAAGACTTCTTCGCTGTAATCAACAAGGTCAATTTTGTTGACTGCGAGGATCACCGTGCGTACGCCCAGCAGAGCCGATACGGACAGGTGGCGGCGGGTCTGCTCGACGACGCCGTGGCGGGCGTCGACAAGCAAAACTACAACCTGGGAGGTGGAGACGCCGGTGACGGTGTTGCGGGTGTACTGCACGTGACCTGGGGTATCAGCCAGGATGAAGGTGCGCTTGTCGGTGGCGAAGTAGCGGTAGGCAACGTCGATGGTGATGCCCTGCTCACGCTCGGCGCGCAGGCCGTCGACGAGGAGTGACAGGTCGAGGCCTTCGAAGCCACGGTCGGCGGAGGTGCGCTCTACGGAAGCCAGCTGATCAGCAAGAACAGACTTGGTGTCGTGCAGGAGGCGGCCGACGAAGGTGGACTTGCCATCATCTACGGAACCTGCGGTGCACAGACGAAGGGTCTCGCGTGATGCAATCTTTTCGGATGCTTTATTCAAGGTTGGAGCAGTCATCAGAAGTAGCCTTCCTTCTTGCGGTCTTCCATTGCGGATTCGCTGAGGCGGTCATCGGCGCGGGTTGCGCCACGTTCGGTAAGGGTGGAGGTGGCGATCTCTTCGATCACATCGTCAATGGTGCGGGCTTCGGAGAGCACAGCACCGGTGCAGGACATATCGCCGACGGTGCGGTAGCGGACAGTCTTGGTGACGATCTCCTCGCCCTTCTTTGGTCCACCCCACTCGCCTGCGGTCAGCCACATGCCGTCGCGCTCGAAAACTTCGCGGTCGTGGGAGAAGTAGATCGGTGGAAGTTCGATGCCACGGGCGCCGATGTACTCCCAAATGTCAGCTTCAGTCCAGTTGGAGATTGGGAAAACACGGATGTTTTCGCCTGGCAGGTGGCCACCGTTGTAGAGGGTCCACAGCTCTGGGCGCTGACGGCGTGGATCCCAACCACCGAAGGAGTCACGCACAGAGAACACACGCTCCTTGGCGCGGGCACGCTCCTCATCGCGGCGAGCGCCACCAAGCACTGCGTCGTAGCCCTGCTCAGCGATGGTCTCCACCAAAGGGACAGTCTGCAGTGGGTTGCGGGTGCCGTCTGGGCGTTCCTGCAGGTCACCGCGATCGATCCAGTCCTGGACTTTAGCTACGCGCAGGCGGGCGCCGGTGCGCTCCACCAGGTTGTCGCGGAATTCCAAAACCTCTGGGAAGTTGTGGCCGGTGTCCACGTGCAGCAATTCAAAAGGCACGTTAGCTGGAGCGAAAGCGCGGCGCGCAAGCTCGTACACCACGACGGAATCCTTACCGCCGGAAAACAGCAGGCCGACCTTATCAAACTGGCCAGCTACCTCGCGGAGGATGTGGATGGATTCATTTTCAAGATCTTTAAGGTGTGGGGATAGTACTGATGCAACGGTTGTGGTCATGAGTGAAGTCCGCATTCTGTCTTGGCGTTTCCAGCCCAACGGCCGGCCCTAGGGTCTTGTCCTTCAGCAACAGGAAGGGTGCAGGTTTCGCATCCAATTGATGGATAACCCTGATGGGTAAGTGGGTGATCGATGAGGTTGTTGTCCGCAATGAACTCGTTGGTTTCCTCCAATGACCAGGTGATAATTGGAGAAATCTTGAGCCTGCCGGTGGCATCCAAGCTCAGCGCAGGGGCTTGAGCACGGGTTGGGCCATCAGCGCGGCGCAGGCCGGTGATCCAGCCAGCGTATGGGCTTAACGACGCCGCCAGCGGTTCAACTTTGCGCATTCGGCAGCACGCCGCTGGGTTGCTGCGGTACAGGTTGAGACCATAAATGGAATCCTGCTCCGTGCGCTTGAGGATCGGCAGCGCGGTGACAAGCTTCTGGGAATAGCGCTCATCTACCTGACGGGCAACTTCAAGGGTCTCCTTGAAGTGGTAACCGGTGTCCAAAAAGAGGAAATCAGCTTCCGGCAGGTGCCGCGCAGCCAGCTCCGCCAGCACGGTGTTTTCCATGCTCAAGGTCACTGCAATAGCGCCCGGCGCGTGCTCGGCTGTCCATTCCAGGATCTCTTGCGCGCTGGCGTCATACAACGCAGCAGCATGCTTTTCGACGAGTTCCTCGTTATGTTTTGCTACCTCTGGTGACAACGGTGTGGTCGTGCGAGGTCCTTCGGGTGAGATCTCGGGATCTTTTACCGAACCAGTATTTTTCAGGGCGTTAACTAGTTGAAAGCTCATTGTTGCGACTCACCTCTTTTGTGTCTTTCGAGAGATTCTTTTAATGCTTGCGATGTGGACTTTGCTGGTGCTGGCCTGTGCACTGGATCGTCCTGGCCGTGATATTTCACTTCAAAAACTCTGGTGCAATCCGCACACAACCACGCGAATTCTGTTTGCTCATCGGGGAAAAGAACTTCTCCCGCGCAGTATGGGCAGTACAGAGGGTGGTTGCGGTTGGGATTGGGTTTCCTCCGAAGACTCACACCAAATCTTCCTCAGCGGCCCGCTGGACCCAATCGCGGAAGTGCTCGTCCTCGTGGCGCTGTTCCTTGAAGTGGGTAACAACGCGAGTGACGTACTCTCCCACTTCATCGGCAATAACCTTGTGGCCCTTGAGCTTGCGTCCGAAGTTTGGATCCAAGTTCATGGAACCGCCCAGGTGAACCTGGAAACCTTCAACGCGGTTGCCGTCAGCATCAGTGACGGTCTGTCCCTTGAATCCGATGTCGGAAACCTGGGTGCGTGCACAAGAGTTAGGGCAACCGTTCAGTGCAATCTTGATGGGAACATCCAAATCGCCGAGGCGCTCTTCCAGTTCGTCGACAAGCTCAATTGCTCGTGACTTGGTGGTTGCGTGCGCAAGCTTGCAGAACTCCAAGCCGGTGCAGGAAATGATGCCGCGGCGGAACTCGGAAGGTGAAGAGTACAGTCCGATTTCATCCAGGTCGCGTGCAACGGTAGTAAGGTTCTTTCTCTCAATATCGAGGAAGAGCAGTTCCTTTTCCGCCGTGGTACGAATCCTGGTGATGCCGTGCTTTTCTGCAACATCAGCAATGGCAATGAGCTGCTCACCGGTGGTGTGTCCAACGGTTGGCTTCACACCGAGGTAGAACTTGCCGTCCTTTTGTGGGTGAATGCCAATGTGGTCACGGTAGCCAGGGTTGGTGGTAACAACTGGGCCATCGATCAGCTTGCGCTCGAGGTATTCGGTCTCAAGAACTTCACGGAACTTCTCAATACCCCACTGTGCCACCAAGAACTTGAGGCGAGCACGGTTACGCAGGCGTCGGAAGCCGTAGTCGCGGAAAATTCCGGCGACGCCAGCCCACACTTCTGGAACCTCATCAAGTGGAATCCAAGAACCAAGTGGCTGAGCAAGCATTGGGTTGGTGGACAGGCCACCGCCCACAAAGCACTCAAATCCTGGGCCGAATTCTGGGTGAATCGAAGGAACGAAGGAAACGTCCTGGATTTCGTGGGTAACATCCTGGCGCTGGTTGCCAGTGATAGCAGTCTTAAACTTACGAGGAAGGTTGTGGAACTCTTCCTTGTCTAGGTAGCGCTCACGAATCGCATCGATAGCCGGGGTGGCATCGATCAGCTCTTCAGCAGCTACGCCAGAAACTGGGGAGCCCAAGATAACACGTGGAACGTCACCGCAACCAAGCATGGTGGACAGTCCGACGGTTTCTAGCTTCTCCCAGATCGCAGGCACATCTTCAATACGAATCCAGTGCAGCTGAATGTTCTGGCGGTCGGTGAAGTCCGCGGTGGAACGAGCATAATCCCTAGAAATTTCACCCACGGCACGCAGGCGCTCAGGGGAAGCCAGTCCGCCATCAAAACGCACACGCATCATGAAGTACTCATCCTGCAGCTCATCATCAGGAAGCTGACCGGTCAGTTCACCGCCCAGATCCTGCTTACGCTGGGTGTAAATGCCCAACCACTTAAAGCGTGGGGCAATGTCATCCGGTGCAATGGAAGAAAAACCCTGCTTGGAGTAAATATCAATGACCCGCTGCTTGACAGCAAAAGCGGGTTCTTCTTGCTTAATTTCCTCGGCATGGTTAAGCGGCTCGGTGCCGTCGATTTTCCATTGGCCTTCGGGCTTAGGCTTCCTGGCGGCACGTGCTGGCCGGGCACTTCCGGTGGTTGTTGTCATGGGGAGTTAATCCTTAAAGAGCTAGTGAAGTACATGTCACTCGGTTTGATCTATCCGCAAACTTAGACGTACCGCTCTGTCTAGACCAACCATTAGATTCATGAGACTGAAAGCAATGGAGTCACCTAATGCCCGTTTAAATGAATTAACCTGGGGATATTAGGTTAGGTTCACCGTGAATATAATAGACCGATCTGTCTAGTTTTTTCATGGAGTTTGAATTTAATTAAGCAAAAGTCTTCGCATTGTCGCATTTCGCTGCTACGTTTACAGACCAAGCGGTCTAGGAGTGTTAAACAGCCTGGACTTGAAACACCTTTAACTACTTGATTTTCACACCCTTGTTTCCATAAAAGGGCTCACGAAAGGCAACTTCAAACACATGACAACTCCCCTGCGCGTAGCCGTCATCGGAGCTGGCCCTGCTGGCATTTACGCATCCGACCTCCTCATCCGCAATGAAGAGCGCGAAGTGTTCGTTGACCTTTTCGAGCAAATGCCTGCACCGTTCGGACTCATCCGTTACGGCGTTGCTCCAGACCACCCACGCATCAAGGGCATCGTTAAGTCCCTGCACAACGTGTTGGACAAGCCACGCCTGCGCCTGCTCGGTAACATTGAAATCGGCAAAGACATCACCGTCGAAGAACTCCGCGACTACTACGATGCAGTCGTGTTCTCCACCGGCGCAGTTGCAGACCGCGACCTCAACATCCCCGGAATTGAAGCAGAAGGCTCCTTCGGTGCCGGCGAGTTCGTTGGCTTCTACGACGGCAACCCACGCTTCGAGCGCTCCTGGGATCTGTCTGCACAGTCCGTCGCTGTTATCGGCGTTGGTAACGTCGGCCTCGACGTAGCCCGCATCCTGGCTAAGACAGGCGACGAGCTCAAAGTCACCGAAATTTCCGACAACGTCTACGACTCCCTCAAAGAAAACAAGGCCACTGAAGTGCACGTTTTCGGACGTCGTGGCCCAGCACAGGTCAAGTTCACCCCACAGGAACTCAAAGAACTCGACCACTCCCCCACCATCAACGTGGTTGTTGATCCAGAAGACATCGACTACGACGGCGCCTCTGAAGAAGCCCGCCGCGCATCCAAGTCCCAGGACCTGGTCTGCCAGATCCTGGAACAGTACGCAATCCGCGAGCCAAAGGACGCTCCGCACACCCTGCAGATCCACCTCTTTGAAAACCCAGTTGAGGTTCTTCAAAAGGACGGCAAGGTTGTTGGCCTGCGCACCGAACGCACCTCACTTGATGGCAACGGCGGCGTAAACGGAACCGGCGAATTCAAGGACTGGCCAGTCCAGGCTGTCTACCGCGCAGTCGGCTACAAGTCCGACCCCATCGACGGCGTCCCATTCGATGAGAACAAGCACGTCATCCCTAATGACGGCGGACATGTCCTCACCGCTCCAGGCGCAGAACCAGTACCAGGCCTCTATGCAACCGGCTGGATCAAGCGTGGACCAATCGGTCTAATCGGCAACACCAAGTCCGACGCCAAGGAAACCACCGACATCCTCATCAAGGATGCCGTCGCCGGTGTACTTGAAGCTCCAAAGCACCAGGGCGAAGAAGCCATCATCGAGCTTCTCGATTCCCGCAACATCCCATTCACCACCTGGGAAGGCTGGTACAAACTCGACGCAGCAGAGCGCGCACTCGGTGAAGCCGAAGGCCGCGAGCGCAAGAAGATTGTTGATTGGGAAGAAATGGTCCGCCAGGCCCGCGAAGCTCCAGCAATTGTCTAAATTGTTTTAACGCGTGAAGCAGTCCCCGCCCGATTTATTCGAGGCGGGGACTTTCGCTTTCCGGGATAAAAATTGCAACGCACTACACTGAGCAGTATGAATGATGAGAATATTCAAAGCTCCAACTATCAGCCATTCCCGAGTTTTGACGATTGGAAACAGATCGAGGTGTCGCTCTTAGATGTCATCGAATCCTCACGCCATTTTTCTGATTTGAAAGATAGCACTGATCGTTCTGCGTTAGATGCTGCGCTAGAGAGAGCAAAAAGAGCTGCCGCAGTTGATACCAATGCCATAGAAGGAATCTTCCAAACTGATCGCGGTTTTACCCATACAGTTGCAACGCAGGTAGGGGCTTGGGAGCAACAAATGGCGATGAAAGGCAAACATGTTAAGCCTGCGTTTGACGATACTCTAGAAGGCTTTGAGTATGTTCTCGATGCAGTAACTGGTAGAACTCCAATCTCTCAGCAATGGATTAGAAATTTGCACGCCGTCATTCTGCGGAGCCAAGAAAGCCACGAGGTTTTTACAGCCGTTGGAGTCCAAAATCAGGCGCTTCAGAAAGGCGAGTATAAAACTCAGCCAAATAGTCCACAGCGCTCAGATGGATCTGTACATGCATACGCCCCAGTTGAAGATACTCCTGCTGAAATGGCTAGATTTATTTCAGAACTTGAATCTAAGGAATTCTTAGCAGCCGAGAAGGTTATTCAAGCTGCCTATGCCCACTATGCTTTCGTATGTATTCATCCTTTTGCAGATGGGAATGGACGAGTTGCACGAGCCTTGGCTAGTGTTTTTCTATACAAAGATCCTGGTGTCCCTCTCGTAATCTACCAAGATCAACGCAGAGATTACATCCATGCTCTAGAAGCAGCGGACAAGAATAACCCGCTCCTGCTGATTAGATTCTTTGCTGAACGAGTGACCGATACTATTAACTCTATTATCGTTGATCTCACTACCCCGATCGCGGGTAAATCTGGTTCGGCTAAGCTTTCGGATGCGCTACGCCCCACTCGCGTATTACCAGAATTACATGATGCTGCACATAGGCTCCAAGAAAGTTTATTTACAGAAATCCGATCTCGATTGGATGAAGAAGGAAAAAGGAATGGGTTGGAGTTTCTACTTCAACGGATTTTTATCGGTTCCCCATTCAATCTGCCAGAGGGCTATAACGCTTTCCCTGATAGCTATTGTCTGACCTTAGCTTTCAATAGCAACTCTCCAAAACAAATCTTCCACCCGCTATCCATAGTAATAGCAGCTCGAGATGGGAAAAGAGCGAGCAGCGACCTCGTGGCAGCTACTTCTATTGGATACAACTTTCACGCTTACGGACGTGAAGTCGAGCCTGTTGTTACTGAAAGCTTTCGAGAACGTGTGAAAATTTACGCCGACGGGATTGTAGATCACTTCTTAACCGAACTGGCTAAAAAGTTTCAACAGAATTAATTAGCCTATCTCGGCTTTCGCCTTCCGATCCTCAGTCTAGGTTTAGCGACTTTTAAAGTCCCCGCTCGTTTTATTCGAGGCGGGGACTTTCGCTTTCCACCTTGCGCGGCCGATTCACCATATAAACCAGCACTGCCACTACCAATCCGGCGATCATAAAACCAAGCGCAACCAGCGCATTGGCATACATGATGCTGATGTACATTCCGGTGAGAACTCCAAGCAAGAAGATAATGAACGCCTTAACAACGGCCCTTCGTTGAAGATCTTCTTTCATGGCAACCACCTTTTCCTCAATGCTCAAAATCAAGCTTTAAGTCCAGAGTTGCAGTTGCCTCACCCGAATTCAATAAGTTTCCAAAAGTTTTAGCCACCGATGTTGAACATCCAGTGAGTTCCAAAGCGATCCTCCAGCGCACCATAAACCGCACCCCAAGGAACAGCTTCCAAAGGCATGGTCACGGTGCCGCCCTCAGACAACTTCTCCCAGTAGCCACGAATTTCCTCTTCCAGCTCAGCGCCACCAGTCAGCGACAACGGAGTGTCCTCGCCCTTCATTCGTTGCATCACGCGCGGAATATCACTGGCAAAAAGCAACTTCTGACCATCAACGACCAGCTCAGCGTGCATGATTTTCTCGCCGTCACCACCAACTTCCTCCTCAGAATGCATGGCGGAAAACGGCATCATCTGAAGCTCGCCACCAAAAACTGTTTGGTAGAACTCCATTGCTTCTTTGGCATTTCCATTGAACTGACGGTACGGGGTGAGATCGGCTTTCATCGGATTCCTGCCTTCCAAGCGAGAGCATTTTCTGTGACCCACATTACGCTAGAAAGCATGCGTCAATCTGCTTCCAGACATGTCACCCTCCTCAGCACCGCCACCCGACCAAAAAATTTACGAGATAGCGCGCGATCTTCCTAGGCTGCCCGCTTGGGCTTCAGGTTTAGCAAGCGGGACGCTTTCGCTTATCGACGCCAACTCCCTCCATTTGGAATCCCCCATGGGCCTAGTTCACACCGAATTCACCCCAATAAACACCTACGGAATCCTCGACCACGTAGTCACCCTCCCCGACGGAACTAAAGTGCTCAACCCTTTCCGAGTCATCCCCCACGACACCGGCTCCGAACTCATTTTCACCGTCCGCCCCAACGAAAACTTCGAAGAAGATTGCCAAGCAGTCGCAGCAGACCTCGAAAGGCTGGTCGCACTGGCCGAAAAATGACCCCACAGAATGGTCTCTAAGCGACTTCGAGGCCTTAAACAAGAAACAGGCAAACCGTAGCCACAGCTACGGTTTGCCTGTTTCTATACGGGGACTTTAAGCGTCGATGGTTTCGAGCTGAGAAGTCAGGTGCTTGCGACGACCGCGGATTGCAGTGATGACACTGACCGCGATGAAGATGGCGAGCACTGCGTAGAGGGACCAGGTGATGGGGCTGGAGACGAGGATGGAGAAATCGCCAACCGAGGACAGTAGTGCGTCGCGGAGGGAGGTTTCAGCCAAAGGTCCAAGAACCATACCGATCATCAGCGGTGCCAGCGGGTAACCGTAGCGACGCATGATCAAAGCCACGACACCGATGCCGAGCAGCATGAGCAGGTCGAACACTGCGCCGGAGGTGGCGTAAATGCCCAGGCCACAGAACAATGCGATGCCGGAGTAGAGGTAGTGGTTTGGAATGAGCAGGAGCTTTGCCCACAGCTGTGCGAACGGCAGGTTGATGAACAGCAGGACGATCATCGCGATGAAGAAGCTGGCAAGAAGTGCCCAGACAAGTTCAGGGTTGCGATCGAAGAGTAGTGGTCCGGGCTGGATTCCGTACTGGCGGAACGCTGCCAACATGATGGCCGCAGTTGCAGAGACTGGGAGACCCAGGGCAAGAAGAGCGCCCATCGCCATGCCTGTGGTGGCGTTACCTGCAGCTTCAGGAGCAGCGAGTCCTCGGATTGCACCTTTATCGCCGAACTGCGGATCTTTGCGTCGTTTATCCAATGCGCGCTCGGTGGAGTAAGCCAAGAAGGTTGGAACTTCAGATCCACCAACAGGGATCACACCGAAAGGCAGACCAATGATGGTTCCGCGTGCCCAGGCTGGAGCGGCTTCTTTGAATTCCGTTCCGGTAAGCCACGGACGGCCTGCAGAGCGCGTCTCCAGATTTGCTTTGTCACGGCGTGCGCGGGCTGCAATGTAAAACACTTCTCCCAGTGCCAAAATCGCGACGGTAACAGTAACGAGGGAAATTCCGTCGAAAAGCTGCGGTGCCCCGAGCGTGAAGCGCTCGATGCCGGTGACCGAATCGATGCCGATGGTCGCAATGCCGAGGCCGAAAATGAGGGACGCAAGTCCCTTAAACACGGAGTCGGACACCACGGAGGAGGTGGCGACGAACGCGAAGAGTGCCAGTGCGAAGTACTCGGCGGGGCCGAATGCGGTGGACAGTTCCGCCAGGGTTGGTGCGAGGAAGACCACGATGAAGGAGGAGACGATACCGCCGATGAAGGCACCGATCGCTGCGGTAGCCAGAGCCTGTGGCGCACGGCCGTTAAGAGCCATGCGGTGGCCCTCGAATGTTGAGGCGATTGCCGATGCCTGACCTGGGGTGTTCATCAAAATTGCCATCGTGGAGTCACCGAAGAGACCACCGAAATATACGCCAGAGAACATAATGAACGCGGCAGTTGGATCAAGCGCGAAGGTCATTGGCAGCAGCAGCGCCACAGCCATGGAGGATCCAAGACCAGGCATGACGCCAACCGCGGTGCCGAGCAAACAGCCGACAATCACCCAGAGGAGGTTCATCGGCGTTAGCGCGCCGGCGAAACCTTCCATCAAGAGGGACAAAATATCCATTAAAAGCCACCACCCAAAAGTCCGGAAGGAAGATTAAGTCCCAAGCCCACATCGAATGCGAGGTAGACCACGGAGCTCATCATGAGGGAAACAAGAACATCGAAACCTGGGCGTTTGGAACCGAAAGCCCTGGTCATTGTCCAGAACAACAAGGAGCCAGCAAGGACCCAGCCAAGATATGGAAGCAAGACTGCAAAGGCGAAGAAGCCACCGATCGCCCACGCGAGTGAGACGTAATCAGAGTGGAATTTCCAGCTTCGGCCAGATTCATTTTCTGGATGCATGGGGTACTTGATGGTTTGAATGGTCAATGCCACTGCCACCAACAAACCCGCGATGCCGAGGATTGTTGGGAAGAATCGAGGTCCTGGGAATGCTGCATTGCCCACATCCATGTTTAAAACACCGATGAGCAAATACAAACTAAATGCCGTAAGAATTGCGGGCATGATGAGCCCGGAGCGGCCTTCCCAGAAAGTGCCCTCGCCAACTGGACGAGGTCCGGGCAGCTGGTGTGATTCCGGGATGTCGATATGGGACTCGCCGGATTGTTCAGTGACGTTCACTAGCCCATCTCCTTGAATAGCTGATCAATTCGGTCAATTTCATCTTCAACAAACTGGTCGAGTTCTTCGCCTTCAAGTGAGGCGTTCATCCAGTAGTTTCGTTCCACCGCGGACTGCCATTCAGCAGTCTCCACAGACTCCGCAACGATTGCTCGAAGTTCCGCAATTTGATCATCGCTCAAACCAGGAGGAGCGAACATGGCACGCCAGTTGGTCAAGGTCACGTCATAGCCTTGTTCCACTAGCGTTGGAATGTCAGAACCTGGAAGGCGTTCTTCTGCAGCAATTCCCAAAACCTTCAATCGACCGGCTTCTACCTGCGGATACATATCAGCAAAACCACCAGTTGATGCCTTTGCGGTTCCGTTCAGTAGCGCCTGAATCGCTTCGCCACCACCATCAGAAGGAATAAAGGTGGTTTGCTTAGGATCTATACCTGCAGACAGTGCAATTTCTGTCATAACAAGCTGGTCAAAGGAACCACCACCGGTCCAGGACACTCCTGCTGGATCTGCCTTCCAACCTTCAATGAGCTCTTCAAGGGTGTTGTATGGAGAATCCGCTGGCACGGTGATGATGTCGAACTCTTCCACCACACGAGCAATTGGGGTGACATCCTGGATTTTCGCAGGGGTATCGAATTGAATTTGTGCTGCGATATGCCCCGTTCCACCCACCATCAAGGTGTTCGGTGCAGTCATGGTAGACAGTTTGCCAAGTGCAATGGTTCCACCAGCTCCAGGGATGTTGACCACCTGAATATTGTTCACGATCTTATTCACGCGCATAGACTGCTGCTGCTCACGTTGGAAAGTATCCCAACCTCCACCTGCAGCTGCAGGAGCAATCAGCGTCATGTTGGAACGAATATCCTCGCCACCGGATGCAGACTGGATGGAGAAAAACGCAGCGATTGCAGTGATGACCACCGCTGCGGTACCTACAACAAATTGTTTAGTTTTGGATTGTGCAGACCCTGCGGGTTCTGCTCCTACTTCGGCCATTTTGGGGGAATCCCTCTCGGTCGGACTTTTGGACAACAAGCTCTTGAATGTTTGATGCCTAAGTGCTTGGGTGATTCACGTCACCGCTTCACTGTGGTGTGGACTACATTAAATGGCTTGCCGTGATCCCTAAAAGTCCTTGATGGAATTCTTTGAGATTCACCCCCAATCAGAGTGTTAAAACTCATTGACCTCGATATATGCTTATTTGGATCATTTTAAATCATTTAGCGCACAGTGATTTGTAGATCATTCTTCAAGGTTTTGTGATCCATTCGAGAACTACTTGTGAGCTAGGACTCCCCCTTGTTGTCCATCATGACGTCCATCATGTACTCAGCAATTTCTTCCGGATCCTCAAAGAAGTCACGTAGCGCTCGAAACGCCGTTGTCACCTCAAAATCAAACCCTCGATGCAGTTCCCCCGATGCACTAAACTCCCAAATTTCTGCACCCGGAATAGCCATCAACACCGGCGAATGCGTCACGATGATAATTTGCGCACCACTTTCCGCCAGAAAATTAAGCTCCGCCAGAATCGCCATCTGTCGAATGAACGATAGCCCCGCTTCAGGCTCATCCATCAGATACAGCCCCTTGCCCACAAAAGCATTCTGCACAATATGCATCACCGACTCCCCGTGCGACATGTGATGAAGGTTCACCCAGCCGGGAGCCTCATCGCGATATCCAGACGCGACGTTGAAATGAGTTTCCGCCCGCAGGAAATACCCCCGCATCGGCTCTTTTCCCTTGTGTGCTTTTGCCACAGTTTGCAAAGGGTTGTCGGAAGGTTTGAACTTTCCGGTGTGTTCACCACCTGCTGTGTCGAAGCCCGCATTGATCGCGATAGCCTCCAGCAATGTCGACTTACCCACACCGTTTTCCCCGGTTATGACGGTGATCGGCGCACGAAAGTCCAGCATGCGCTTTTCTCTCAACACCCGAAAAGCAGGAACCTTCTCTGTCCAAGCAGCAGCCACACCCACATGTTCAAGCGCTGCAATATCGGTGATATACGGCATCATTGGTGATCCTCCTCCGCAGTCAGAAACGCCGCCGTACCTCGCGGATCTGCCACAAATTCCCGAGCCGCACGAACAGCCTCCGCATCCTCAAAATTCACCTTTGCAACACCCGAAGATGTAATTTCAAGGATCTCTGCCCCCGGAATAGCCAACAATATTGGAGAGTGCGTAGCCATGATGATCTGCGCACCACCTCGAGCAAGGTTGCCCAACTTTCCCAACAACTCCAACTGCCTCAGCATGGAAAGGCCTGCCTCAGGCTCGTCCAAAACAAAAAATCCTTGATTGTTAAAACGCCGATCAATCACCGCAAATACCGATTCGCCATGGCTCATCTTGTGAAGATCATGCATGTTCTTTTCCCCCATTAACTCCTCATAATAGGAAGCCACGTTATACATCGTCTCACCCCGAAAAAAGAACGCATCCCGAGGGTTTTCTCTCCGCACCAACTTCAACGACTGATGAAGCGACGACACAATATCGCCTTCCCTGCCAAAGTTTGCATGCCTAGAGCCACCAGACGGATTAAGGCGCATCCCCACCGCCAAAGCCTCAACCAACGTGGATTTACCCACCCCATTTTCACCAGTAATCACAGTAATCGGTGCACGAAACTCCAACGGCTGTTCATGCAGATATTCCACGATCGCCAGGCTCGATAAATACCCCGGCAATGACTCCGGATGATCAAGCAGCGAAACCTTTGTCAAGAACATAGCTCCCCACCCTAGACAAAAGCCCAAATAAATCTGCTCAATAACCTAACCTAAAGTCCATGCACGCCTCGTCGCCCCAACCTCACCCTCAGCGCACCCGTGTTCTCAGCGGCCTGATTTTCGCCCAAATCATGGTTGGTGCATCCAATGGCGTGACGCTATCGATGGGAAGTTTGCTGGCAGCACACTTGGCGGGAGCTTCGTGGGGAGGATCAGCCGCCACATTGACCACGATCGGCGCAGCTATCTTTTCGATTCCCCTTGCCCGCATGGTCTCCACATACGATCGCCGAACTTCACTCAGCACGGGCATGTTGCTTGGTTGCGTGGGCGCACTACTGGCGATCCTCGGCGCACAATTCGGCTTGTTTCCAGTAGTACTTTTGGCATTTTTGTTCCTCGGATCCATGTCGGCGGTTAACCTCCAAGCACGTTTCGCCGCAACCGACGTGGCCAGTGAAGAAACCCGCGGCCGCGACCTCTCGATCGTTGTGTGGTCCACCACCATCGGCGCAATCGCCGGACCAAATTTATTTGAACCAAGCGCCCGATTCAGCGAAACCCTGGGCCTCGAACAACATGCCGGCGCATACCTGCTGTGTTTATTTGGCCAGCTCATCGCCATCGCAGTCTGGCGATTCACCCTCCCCAAAGGCCTCAAACCCGAAGCCACCCCAAATGCACCAACAGAAAAGAAGCGCCTCACCCCGAAAGCCCTCCAAGCCATCACATCGGTTGCAACCGCACACTTCTCCATGGTCGGTCTCATGTCCATGGCCGCCATCCACATGCAAGGCCACGGCGCCAGCCTCACCATCATCGGCTTCACCATCAGTTTGCACGTCGCCGGAATGTACGCACTCTCACCAGTGTTCGGCCTGCTCACAGACAAACTCGGCCGCAATGTCACCATCTATTCCGGCTTCGCCATGCTCGCCACATCCGCAGCATTTCTTATCATTTGGCCCGAACCACAGTGGGCCATGATCACATCCATGATCCTGCTTGGGCTCGGCTGGAACTCTGCCCTCGTCGGTTCTTCAACATTGCTTGTCGACGCCACCCCCATCCACCACCGCACCTACGCCCAGGGGCGCAGCGACCTAACGATGAATCTTGCGGGAGCTTCAGGCGGGTTGATCGCCGGACCGTTAATTGCCATGGGCGGAATGCCCTTGTTGGCAGGCGTCGTTCTTGCAGTTGTGGCGCTTCAAACGGTGCTTAGTTTCAGAACCCGTTCAATTGAAAAGACTCCTGCTTCATGTTTTTAGCCTAGGAATTCACGCACGACGGAGTCATAACCCCGAACAGTCAGTTCAAGATCTTCCAGGTACAGCGCCTCGTCATGGGAGTGAAGTTGCCCCATTGCTTCCGCCAAAGTTCGTTCACGTGCATGAACTGCAAAACCATAACCAACACCGCCTAGTCGACGACCAAAGCGCAGGTCAGAGCCACCAGAGGAAATAATTGGGACCACAGGCGCATCGGGGAAGAAATCACCAAGAACTTTTTCCAAGGTGTTATACAACCTGGAATCAGTTGGGCTCACCGTTGCTTCTTCAGAGATGAGGTGTTCGATTTCTACTTCATCGGCAAGATCGCCCAGAGCAGCACGCAGGGTGTCATCAACATAGTCATTGGTTTGGCCTGGAAGGGTACGGATATCCAGTTCCAAGTACGCATGCGATGGCAATACATTGATGGCTTGACCTGCACGAACCACAGTTTGGGCGATCGTGAGATGAGACACCGCGTGGGCGAAGCGGGAGAGTCCGCCGAACTCTGCGTAGGCCTCAGGGGAGGTCCCGCTAAGAAGCGCCTGCTCCGTTTCTGGGTCGAAACGGTGCGCTTGGACGAAGCCTTGCCAGATATCGTCCTTGGCTACCTTCAGATCGGCGGCAGCGATTCGGCGGGCGACTTCACCGATCTTGACAATAGCGCTGTCACGGTCGAAAGGAATGGAACCATGACCAGCATCGCCATTGACGTGAATACGACGTTGAGCTGCACCTTTTTCTCCAACGTTAATTACTACTGCGTCGCTGCCGTCGTGGACTGGAAGGTGCGATCCACCGGATTCGGAGAGGCAGTTTTTCCAGCTGAAGAGGTTTTGGTGTTCTTCGGAAAGCCACTTCGCTCCGAGTCCGCCGCGGGCTTCCTCATCAGCAACGCCAACGAATGTCAGCGTGCCACGCAGGCCGCCTTCACGGGCTACTTGACGGGTGACGGCCGCTTGGGTTGCGGTAATAAAGAGCATATCGACGGACCCTCTACCCCAAATCTGTCCATCCGAAATCTCCGCACCGAATGGATCTTTAGTCCATTTAGGCAGATCAACAGGCACAACATCAGTATGTCCAAGCAGTGTTAAAGGCTCAGCATCTGGATCGCTGCCTGGAACAGTCACGATAATTGAGGTCCGGCCCGGATGCGGTTCCAGCTTGGTGATTTTAACGTTGGGGGTTCCTTCAAAGAAACGTTCTAGGCTTTCCGCGTTTCTAATTTCCTGACCTGAATCTGGGGTTAGATCATTCACGCAGGCGTTGCGGATAAGTTCCTGAAGGAGGGTGAGGGTTTCGTCGTAAAGCGTCATCTTTTTCTTTCTAATATCGCGTTCATCGCCACTGTATCGAATTTCCGGCTAACTGACGCTGGATTCTGTCTGTTTTCCCTGGAGTTTTAGACCGTATCGTTCAATGCGTATAGACTATGCAGTCTAGTAATGTTTCTTCGAACACGCTAACCATGCACCAGCCCACATGACTTTCCAGCGTGCCCGATTCGAAAGCATCACCCACCCAACACAACGTCACAGTATGAAACAAACCAGCTCACGATATGGAATTTCACCAAATGCGAACTACCCTAAATACCAAAGACAGACAGTGACAGCCCCTTCGAGAATGCAGCAAGAGACGACACCTCCTATGGACGGCACCTCGCCACAGAACAAAATTTCCACCACTCCCCCAGCGCCAGGAAATGCTATTCCTGCACCTGGAGGCGCCATTCCTACACCAGCGAAAACTGAGCAGGACGCAGTACCTCCAACTGTGGCGGCGAAACTACCCGTACCTGGAAGTTCTATTCCAGCACCCGGTAGAGCATTGCCAACTCCAGTGGCTCCGGGAGGTTCCGTCCCAGCTCCGAGAGCGTCCGCACCTGCGGTTCCTAACGTTCCTGCAGCTCCCGGCGCTGCTGTTCCAGCTCCGGGAATCTCGATCCCGGCAGCACCTAGTGCCCCAGGCAGTGCAATTCCAACACCAGGCACAGCAATCCCTGTGCCTGGAAGTGCAACTCCTGTCCCAGCACCTGGGGTTAGTGCACCTGGCGCAAGCGTTCCAAGCATTCCAGTACCAGGATCTGTCACCCCACCTGCACCAGGAATTTCCGCACCTGGCGGTGCACTTCCGACTCCTGGCAGTGCGCCCCCAACACCTGGCGGTGCCCTTCCGACTCCAGGTGAGGCACTTCCCGTTCCCGGAGCACCTGGTGCACCCGGAGCATCCGGAATCCCAAGTCCTGGCCTTCCAACCCCAGGTGTCCCAACTCCCGGAGCTTCCTTACCAGTCCCAGGAGCACCAGACGCACCTGGAACCCCAAGCATTCCCGCAGCTCCCGGCATTCAAGCACCAGGAATTCCAGCAGCACCAGGAGCCCCTGCCCAAGCTGCTGCTCACGCAAAGCCAGTATTCCAAGATGCAGAGAAACGACCTCGCACAGATGAAGCTGGAAATGCGAAGAAGGAACTGCCGCTGAGAGTTCGGTTGGCGCAGCCAATTACACGTAAGCAGTGGGCAATGACTCTTGGTGTCCTGGTTCTCGGAGCAATTGTCGTGGCTGCAATCGCGGTGGTCCTTGCCAAATGGGCGTTTACCACGGAGTGGTTGCAGGACTTCGTCGAGAAGTATCCGGGTAAATATGACAACCCCGAAGGTGCGCCAGTAGGAATTCCAACGTGGCTGAGTTGGCAGCACTTCTTCAACATGTTCTTCATGGTGTTGATTATCAAGACGGGCATTGAGATCAATAGAACCCGCAGGCCAAAGGGTTATTGGACGCCGAAAAAGGGTGGCAAGAAGATCTCCTTGACGTTGTGGATCCACCTGGTTTTGGATTTGTTGTGGATCATCAACGGTGCGGTGTTCATCATTTTGTTGTTCGCGACGGGTCAGTGGATGCGCATTGTTCCAACCAGTTGGGATGTGTTCCCGAACGCGCTGAGTGCTGGTTTGCAGTATGTGTCGTTGGATTGGCCGACTGAGAATGGTTGGGCGAATTACAACAGTTTGCAGGAGCTGACGTACTTCTTCACTGTCTTTATTGCGGCACCGTTGTCGATTGTGTCTGGTTTCCGGATGTCGAGTTACTGGCCTAAGAACAATGCGACGATGAATAAGTTGATCCCCATCGGGTTTGCTCGTGCGCTGCACATGCCAGTGATGGTGTATTACATCGTGTTCATTTGTATCCACGTGTTCTTGGTGTTGGCGACCGGCGCGTTGCGCAATTTCAACCATATGTATGCAGGTCAAGACGTTGTGAACTGGGTTGGTTTTGGTTGGTTCGTGGCGTCGTTGGTGGTGATCATTGGAGCATTTGTGGCATTGCGTCCAACGATTATCGCTCCGGTGGCCAAGCTGTTTGGTCAGGTCACTGCCCGTTAAGCGAGATCCCTTATGGCCCTTCAGATGTAATTCTGAAGGGCCTTTTCTGTTGAGTGCTCATCTAACGGGTCGAAGTCATGAGATGAGCTCTTTGTATAGCTTGGGTGCGTTCAGGCTCTTAGACGCGATTCTGAGAGGTCGCTTCTTTCAGACCCCGAGGTAGATTCCTGACTGCACCAGACCACAGTGCCCACGAAGCCTCGAAACCCAAAACTTGGGCATCTGTGACCGGTATCGAGGGCGATAAAACAAACCACAGTGCCCACGAACTCGGAAAACCCGATCCGTGGGCACTGTGGTTTGGTCCAAAGAAACCTAGAGCCCCATTTCCTTCACTATCGCGTATTCAGCTACCTCTGCCACGAAGGTTTCATCATGGCAGGTCAGGATCAGCGCTCCCCCATTCCCTAAGAAATCCGCAAAGCGCTGGTGGATGGCGTTTCGACCGCCGACATCAAGGCCGACGTCGGGTTCATCAGCAAGCAAAACTTCCGGGTTATTACCCAGGGCTGCGTCGCATTGGGCAAGGCGGAGTTCGCGTTGCGATAAATCCAGCGGATGTTCTTCACTGTTACTGCCTGGCACCCAATTAGCAACAGTGGAGTCAATGACTTGATCGCTAGGGTTTTGCAGCATCAATTCAGTGCCGGGTTCATTGGCAAGACCACGCAGGAGTGTGGACTTCCCTGAACCATTGGGACCCTGCAACCACAGCACTTGACCTGCAGAAACAGTAATATCCAGGGGGCCGATCTGAAACTGTGGTTGGGATTCGTTGAATTGCCACCAGCGTCGGCGTTGTTGTCCGCGGGTTCCTGTAATCGCTGAAAACGTTCGCGATGGACCGGAAAATTCCACCCGCGCAGGCAGGGACAGCTCCTCCAAATCCCCTAAGTACACAGTCGGCGCGTCGAGCCACCGCTTGTGCGCAGCGACGATGACATCGCCCTCATATGATTCCAACATTGTGATGAGTTGGGCTCGCGAGGAGGTATCAAGACCGGAGAGGGGGTCGTCGAGAAGCATCGTTGGCGCCTCTAAGATGGCGACGGTGCCGATCGCCAGCCGCCGTGTTTGCCCGCCGGAAAGTTGCGCGGGTGCGCGGTCTAGCAGATTCTCGAGGCCGAGCCCGATGTTTCGGACGCGCTCCCACATCTGCGCGGGTACGATGCCGCGTTGTTCCAGCCCAAAGGCCAGCTCCTCGGCGACTGTCGCGCGCAGGTAGGTGATATGCGCGCGCGGGTCGGCGGTCAGCATCACCGCTCCGGGCGTTTCCCGGTAGCGTTTTTCCAATTCCCGCGTGAGCCCGGAGCCGGACGGTCCGACGATTTGAGTTAGAGCCACCACGCCATCCCGACTGCCAAAAGCGGCAACAACCAGCGACAATGCTTTTCGACGCGCCCCTCCACCACCTCAACCAACACCGTACGCGGCCCCGGCCTGTCCAGGCCTGCGACCTCCAAGGGAATCGCTCGCGCGGCACCTGCACTAAGTAAATGTGTAATCAGGGGCAAACCCACATATTTCACCGCGCGCACGGGACCTTTAACGCTGCGCCCGCGCAAAGCATTGGCATCACGAACCAACGCCAAGGTCTGTTTACCCTGCGGAATCATCTGCAATGCAGAACCCACGATATACGCCAGCTTGGGCCAACGATATAGGGATTTCACCAGCTCAGGAATAGTAATCGCTGTTGCTGCAAGGAGGAAAATAGACATCAACGCACTAAAACGAGCCGTCAAGGTAAGAGCAATCAACCAGCCGTCGGAAGAATACGGCATGTGAATCAGCGCCATCGAGGCCAATGCAGGAACCGATAACAATGCTGTTGAAGCCAACACAGATACATTGCGCACCCGAATCATCGCCACGACCTGCGCGATGATGATCACTGCGATGCTTAAACCAAGCTTATTAACGCCCAGCACCACGATCCACATGCTGAATGCGCCAATGATCCATGTCAAAGGATTCATGTTTAAGCGACGTCCTCCGGAACCCGCTGCGGAACCAATGCCCTAGTGGTGCGCTTGGGTAGCGACTTGACCACCACAAACACAATGAGCATAACAATGGCCTTATCCAAAGGATCGGAAATAAACGACTGCCAGGTTACCGATGCGAGCAAAGAGTTACCCATTTCGCGGAAGAGGCTAACCACCGCACCAGTTCCCACACCGGCGGTTCCGCCATAAACAAACGCCGCAACCGGGGCAGCGACAGCACCCGTGATCAAACCAATGACCGCACCAGAGATGATGGTGGCGAAGATATTCTTAAACGCACCCTTTTTAATCACCACACCGGTCAACCAACCAGTCAGCGCGGAACCTGCAGCAAACGGCAAAGCCAGCGGATTGAACAACGCCCACACCACAGAACTTAAAGCACCTGTTGCCAAACCAGCACTAGGACCAGCAAGAGCTGCGACCAGCACTGTGCCCACCGCATCTAAATACAGCGGAATGACAAAAGAACCAGTGACTTGGCCTAACAAAATATTGAGCACCAAAGCCACAGGAATGATCGCAATGGTCCTGGCTGGAAGCGTAGGCAGCACACCAACCAACAACGCGATCGTGCCGGCAACATAGCCCACCAACGTGATCAACGCTTCCGTGGAACCACCCACTGATTCCCAATCGGTAGGCCTGACCAAGACCAAATACAGCCAGGTAGCAGCGATGAGTAGGCCACCAAACGCGACCGAAATTTTAGATGAGCGTGACATAGTAATCCCCATGCAGATCGTCGAATGCAAAAACAAGCCAGCAGTATGTCACCTCGTGCTGGCGGAAACGATTTGAAAGTATATCGGACTAACGGAAAATTCTTTGCATGCAGAGAAACCTTGAGGGGAGGGAGGCGTCGATAAGCATGCTTTTATCTCAGCCCAAACCCGGCGCGCTCAAACACGCGCCTAAGGAACTGCCTGTTGGTTTTTGTAATGCTTTTCGACGCCGCCCTATGCGCCGTCTGCTTCGACCAGAGCTGGTGCTGGCCGTAGCGAGAATAGTAAGTGTCGAGGGCGCGGTCGTAGGAATCGATAAGTTCGAGGTTTTTCTCGGTGTAGGTATCCCAGTGAACAATGGCTTCTTGTGGCAGGCGAGGTTTAATTCCGGCAGGTTCAGACGGATCCGCATGCCCAATTTCCAAGCCCACGACAGGCACGATCTCAGGTGGAAGGCCAAGCAATTTCTGCACGGCTTCCGCATCGTTGCGCACCGAACCCAAATAGAGCGTTCCCAATCCAAGTGACTCCGCAGCAATTGCAGCGTTTTGAGCTGCGATTCCGGCGTCGAGGAACCCCAACGCGGCCTCATCGAGATAATCAAGAGCCCCTGTTGGGAGATCTTCTCTGGCTGCCACCGCACTGATTCGGGAATAATCAATCAACCAAATCAGCACCGCGGGAACCTGCTCAAGGTGCGGAAACATCTGGCGAGTGATCCCCGCGAGGCCTTTCCTCAGCTCAGGATCTTTAACCACGATGACAGAAATGACCTGCTTATTGGAAGAGGTTCCAGCCGATTGTGCGGCGGAAATAATGGTGCGGATGGTGTCATCATCAACCGGTTTATCCAACCACCTGCGAACTGATCGATGCTGGTGAATGACATCAAGCGTCTCATTCCACTGCGGTGGCGTCCAGGTTGCAGGTTGTCCGTAGCGGGCGGCTAAAAGTTCTCCTGGTGACGGCATGGGCTTCTTTCTCTCGCTGTTGTCTGCCAGATTAAGCGAGTTGCCCTGCATCAGCACCGGATTATTTCATTCCACTGCTCTTAGAAGTTCCGCGTGGGCGGCCTCAATGTCTGCGGTTTCCACAAGAAATGCGTTAGCTGGCTTGCCCCAATGTCCGCGAATATCTGCAACAGTGGTGCCACGCATCAAGGGCGAATCAGCCTCCACGTCCACGGTTACTTCACGGCCTGAAAATGGGATTTTATCCAAGGCAATCATGCAGGTCAGCAGGTCATGAATTTGAGCAAGGTAACCTTCGCCCTGCACTTCGTGAAATTCAAAGTAAAAGCGCAGCATCTCAGGTAAATGCTCTGCGATGGGTTGGCTGCCAAGCGTGTTGATAAGTGTAGAAAGGATGTCCGGGTTCAGCGTAAACTGCTCGGTCACGCCCAAGGAACACACCGTAATGGGCTTTTGGGCTGCCGCGAATGCTTCTTTAGCTCCGTGTGGATCAACCCAGGTATTCCATTCTGCCGTTGGAGTGGTGTTGCCTGGATAAAGGTAGGTGCCACCCATCAGCGTGACGTTTTCCACTGGCCCGAATTCCGCAAGGTTGGTGGCGGGCCCGGTGACAATCAGCTTAGTTTCTGGGTTACTGAGGTGTTCTTTCCACAGCTGCTTCCAGTCACCTTCTGGAATTTCGACGTGACCTGGGTTTATATAACCAAGGCCATGGTCGCCGTGTGTTTCTGGAGTAGTCACTAGCGGCACGTGCTTTGGTTCAGGTTGTCCTGCGAGGACCGGGATGTCCGCTAATCCACACTGATCCAACACCCACCTGGTATTGATGGCGGTTTGTTTCACATCAACATTTCCTGCGGTGGTCGTTGCTCCAAAAAGTTGGATTTCACCACGTTTATGCAAAGCAACCAGGTAGATCAGGGCGAGGGCGTCGTCGATGCCGGTGTCGCAGTCGATGAGAACAGGAATCATGTCTCACGAGCTTAGTGTTTTCTGGTTTTGGGGTTGGGTTCTAGTTGGGGTCTAGTGCTGGATAGGCTCCTCTGGCAGGCTTGCTGCCATAGAGGACTAATAGGGGAAAGGATGTGCGAAAATACACCACAAATTCCTGGCGGGTTACAGTTTGTGGTGGATCCTTGCGTCCCAGAGTCGGTTTAATGCAAAAATCAGTTCGATCAACTGGTTGGACCTCACGGATGTGGTGAGAATTTGATCAGCAACCTTTCAGGTTTCACTCCTGCCCCACTAGTCACAAAATGGACACTCTCCAGATTTGCCCCTAAGCACTCAAATCAACCCCGCCCACACTTGAGAACATTCCGGAAATCTAACCCTTTAAACCGCCTCCCACCCTCCCGAAATTAGAAATCCCCTTTTAATGTGATATCACTTTCTGTTAAACTGATATCACATTCTTTTTCAGCACCCCAGACTTAAAAGGAGCACCACCATGAGCACCATAGAAGAGCGCACTCCTGGAGCTGTCGCCACAGAACCAGTGGGACACGAAGGCGCACGCGTCAGCATTAATGAGAAGAACGTGTGGTCTTTGGGCGCAGGTCCAGCAGCTTTCGCACTGCTCGCAATGATTGTGCTCATGATTGCCAGTGGAGTTTTCTTCGCTCAATCCATCAACACTTTAGAAAACGATGGCGGTGGAACACTTGCGGTTACGGGACTGATTGCCAGCATCGTCGTTTTCACTGTTGCATTGGTGGTCACCATAACTTCGGTGAAGGTGGTCAGCCCTGGACATACTCTGACTGTGCAGTTCTTTGGACGATACATCGGAACCCTGCGTCGAACTGGGTTGTCTTTCGTTCCCCCACTGTCTGTGACGAAGAAAGTGTCCGTGAGGGTCCGAAACTTTGAAACCAACGAAGCCAAAGTTAATGACTACAACGGCAACCCCATCAACATTGCAGCGATCATCGTGTGGCAGGTAGCCGATACTGCACAGGCTAGCTTCTCTGTGGAGGATTTCGAAGAGTTCCTGCACCAGCAGGCCGAGTCCGCACTGCGTCACGTGGCAACCCAGCACCCCTATGATTCCCCAGTTGATGGTCGTGTTTCCTTGCGTGGCGCTACCGATGAGGTCAGTGAAGAACTCGCAGATGAGGTGGCACAACGAGCAGCTGTTGCAGGTCTTGAAATCGTCGAAGCCCGCATCTCTTCCTTGAGCTACGCACCGGAAATTGCCCAGGCGATGCTGCAGCGCCAGCAGGCTTCCGCGATTGTTGATGCCCGCGAAAAGATCGTCGAGGGCGCTGTCACCATGGTGGAAACCGCACTTGACCAGCTTGAGCAACGTGAAATTGTGGATTTGGATCCAGAGCGACGCGCCGCGATGGTTTCCAACCTGTTGGTTGTGTTGTGTTCCGACACCAATGCTCAGCCAATCGTCAACGCCGGTAGCCTCTACCAATAAGACAATGGCCCGCAAACAGGTGCCACTGCGCCTTGATCCGGCAGTCTACGACGCAATCGCGAAGTGGGCTGCCGATGAAGCTCGCAGCACTAATGCACAAATTGAAATGATGCTCAGGGAACAATTGCGCAAGGCTGGTCGGTTGCCTAAAAATATTGGGGATATCCCGAGACCCGGCCGCCCCAAGGAGAATCCATGAGTTCATTAATCGTTGGCACGGACGGCCTCAGTCGCCCGAGTTGGGCTGCGCAAGATCCCCTGATGCGCGATTATTACGACACCGAGTGGGGAATGCCGATTCGCGATGAACAGGGATTATTCGAAAGAGTTAGTCTGGAAGCTTTTCAATCCGGGCTGTCCTGGGCGACGATTTTGCGCAAGCGCGATAGTTTCCGCGCAGCTTTCTCTCAGTTTGATCCGGAATTAGTCGCAAAATTCACCGATGCTGACATCGAACGCCTCATGGAGGACGCCGGCATCGTGCGCAACAAACGTAAAATTTTGGCCACCATTAACAACGCCAAAGCCACCCTTCAATTGCGTGAGAAGGGTGGCTTGGTGGAATTTGTATGGGGTTTCAAACCGATTGATACCCCACAGCCGGAGACCCTGGAGGAGATTCCGACGCAGTCGCCGGAGTCAGTTGCACTGTCTAAGGCGCTGAAGAAGGAAGGTTTTTCCTTCGTTGGTCCCACGACGATGTTTGCCCTTATGGAAGCCATAGGAATCGTCGACACCCATTTGGTGGGCAGCCATCGCCGCGGAAGTTCTGGGGTGTGGGCTTAGGAAATCAGCCAGTCGTTTGGTGCGAAGAGCTCGAAGTTTACGTCGCGAGGCTGCTCATCGAGCGCCTCGATCTGCTCACGCACGTTCTTCAAGAATTCCACGCCACCGCACAGGTACACGGACGCACCTGATGGAATGCGGCCAGCGACCTCGAGCCACTGGTCGTTGTCGCGGTAGAAGATTTCAAACGCAGCCTTAGGGAGCTTTTCGACGAGCCCCTGCACTTCCTCCACCTGCGCGTAGGTGGACTCGGCCTGGTCAGCATGCAAAACCACAACGTCACGTTCAGGGTTCATACCTGCGAGCATGCCCACCATTGGGGTGGAGCCGATGCCCTGGGAAATCAGCACAACTGGATTGGTGTCCTTGTTAAGAACCAGGTCGCCGGCCGCGATGGTGGCTTCAATCTTGTCACCAACGGATACGCGATCACGCAGGAATCCAGAAACCTCGCCGTTATCCTCAACCGCAATGCGGTACTCGGTGTCGGAGCCGCCGAGCAAGCTGTACTGGCGCAGCTGGCGGGCGCCGTCGTCAAGCACTACTCCGATGGAGGTGTACTGACCTGGCTCTGGGGCAACCAGCTCACCTGCCAGGGTGTATTCCCAGACGGTTGCGCTGAGCTGCTTCTTCGCGGTCACGGTGACTTCGCGGAAGACGTCGCCAGGCTCCAGATCGTTGGAAGCATAAAGGTTGTTCTCAAAACCGATCAGCACATTTGCCATGATCCAGTAGACAGCATCCCAGGCTTCAGCGACAGGTGCGGTGACAGTTTCCGCTCCCAAAACCTCAACGATTGCGGCGAACAGGTGCTCGTGAACAATGTCGTACTGATCAGCAGTAATGCCGAGGGACACGTGCTTGTGGCCAATGCGGGACAGCAGCTGAACTGGGTCAGGAGCATCAGGAGTAACGAGCATGGTGGCAAACGTTGCAATCGAAGCCGCCAGCGCCTTCTGCTGATCGCCTTGCTTCTGATTGCCACGGTTGAAGGTGTTAGCGATCAATTCTGGGTGAGCCGCAAACATCTTGTTGTAGAAAACCGGCGTGATCTCATTAATCTTGCCGCCCACGAGAGGAAGCGTTGCTTTGATCACCTCTGCGTGTTCTGCCGAGAGTGCGCTGCGATCAGTAATGGGCTGGGTGGAAACGATCAAGGGGTTTTCGCCTTTCCATGCTTCATGGGCTAATTTCTACGGATTTAATCTAATTAAATAAATCCCAGGATCCAAGCAATTTGGCCTTAATATGATGGCAATCACTAATTGGAAAAATGTTTAAACGGGCATTAAAAACGGATTCAACCGGGTTTAATGCCGTTTTATCGCTATTTAATACAGGCCTACCCCCACTACCCCCATTCAGTTCAGGGAATCCCCGGATTTAAAACAATTAAAAACCCTCTAGAATGAGACATTATGGGCGAACAATTTCCAGGCGATAAAAACATCCGAGTCAGCGACACCGAAAGATCAGCAGCACTAGCAGCACTCGGCCAGTTCTACGCAGAAGGTCGCCTCTCCCTAGAAGAAACCGACGACCGCTGCGAAGCCGTCGCCGACGCCAAAACCCGCGGCGACCTCAACGCCATCTTCTACGATCTGCCCAACCAACAAATCGCAGTCGTCGACCGCTCCGAACAAACCTACACAGCCACCGAAGTTGCCGAACTCCACCGCAAAGGCGCACGCCCACGCGCCGGAATCCTCGGACTCACCACAGTTTTAGCCATCACCGGTACCGCTGCTTTCGCCAGCACCACAGCTTTTGCAACAGTACTTTTAGCCCTGATTCCGATCGTGTTCATCATGCTGTACGTGATGAAAATTGGTCCTGAATCCTGGCACGCACCAACACCTCGCCAACTTCAGCGAAAGCGCATGATCGAACTGCGTGAAAAGGAAAAACTCCGCGACATGGAGCTCAAAGCCCAGCGCAAGGAACGCACCCACGCATTAACCAACCGCGCGTTGGATGCTGCTGAAACTGCTTTCAACACCAAGCCCTGGAAGAAGAACAAATAGGGCTTTTGAAGTGTGTCGCGTGTGCGGACTGAAATAGTTTCCGCTTCAACTTGGTTGCTAAGGATAGGCTCCATAAAAATAACCAAAGGCGGAAAATTTCAATGTCACACACTAAGCCATCCATTGCCATCCTCGGTGCTGGCCGAGTGGGTTCTTCACTTGCCAGGTCAGCGGTCGCCGCAGGCTATGAGGTAAAGGTTGCTGGTTCAGGTGCTGTGGACAAAATCGCTCTTACCGCTGAGATCCTTATGCCCGGCGCGGTTCCAAGCACTGCTGACCAGGCTGTAAAGGATGCAGATATTGTGTTCTTGGCTGTTCCCCTGCATAAATTCCGCAGTGTCAATCCAGCCACTTTAGAGGGCAAGATCGTTATTGACACGATGAACCACTGGGTTCCGGTCAATGGTGAGTTGGAGGAAATTGATCAGGATCCGCGCAGCACTTCGGAGATTATTGCGGAGTTTTTCGCGGGATCAACCATGGTGAAGTCTTTTAACCACATTGGTTATCACGAGATTGAGCAGGATGCGGGTACCGGGCGTGCGATTGCGTATGCCACGGATGATGTGGATGCAGGTGCCCAGGTTGCACAGCTAATTAAGAGTTTTGGGTTTGTTCCTTTAAATATTGGCGCATTGGAAAACGGCCGTATTCTGGAACCTGGCCAAGAAGCTTTCGGCGCGCACCTTAATAAAGATTCGCGCCTAGAACTTGTTAATCAGCGGTAGTACCTCGATCTTCAGCCAACCTCGCGACATGGAGCGCGAGGTAGGTTTGCTCGTCGGAGGAAAGTTCGGCACCCAATCGAAGGCTGAGGATTTGGCTGAGTCTTTCCGCACATGCCACCGAATCCGGGTGGGAAATTTCTAGGCTGTTGCGCAGCACGGACATGCCGTCGTTGAGTTGTCCGTCGTGGTGAACGCGAACAAAGAAGTAGCGCATGTGGGTGATAAACCGTGCGGCGTTGACGGATTGTCGGTCAAGGGTGATGCCAAACGAGGAATCGATTACCTCAAAGAGCTGCTCGAAAACGCCAGTCATCACGTAGGTTTCTGCGAGGTCTTCCGTGCGGAAACCAGCATTAACCAGGTGTAATGAGATGGCTACAACTTCCGCTGGTGGCAGCGGAGGGATCCCTTTTTCAGCAAGCCAATTGTTGGTGCGTTCCAGGATCTCCGTTGCAAGACGAGTTTCCTCAGGATACAAATGATGCACTTCTGCGCTTAATGGGTTGGGGTTGGACGTCAGCTCGGGTTCCAACTCATTACGTTTCACCGCCATTTGAAGGTGATCCGCCAACGCCACCACCGTGGTACTTCCGCCAGCAAGCTGACCGTATGATCAGCGTCGCGGTTATTTTCTGGCACAAACACCTGCGCCACTTTGGACTAATCAATATCTTCACCTGGTTTTTTCTGGAAACCCACACCTCATCCGGTCAGTACCACCTCGGCACCGTCTTTCATGGCAAGCACAACATTATTGTTGAGCACTCTCAACCCTTTCACCGAAGTGACACCTACCTTTATTTCTTAGGATTCCAGGCTTTCGCCATTGGTGGCGATGATGTCGCGGCACCAATCAAAGGACTTCTTCTTGTAGCGCTTCAAGATTCCTGAGCCGCCGTCGTCGAGGTATTTGATGCGGTAGTCATCGTTTACTGTTGGGCCGGAGGGTCCGTCGATAAGCACGTCCTTTGCTCCTAGTCCGTTTTCGACGATGAACAGTGGCTTCTGCCAGCGCTCCCAGTAGTTGTTCAGGACGATGCGCAAACCGAGGGGATCAACTTGCCAACCCCATTCGGAAGCCGCGAGAGTGGGGCTGACCACTCCGCCGATGATGTTACCGCCACCGGTTGAGTAGTTTTCGGGGTTGTGGGCTTCACATACGGACATGTAATAGGAGAAGGAAATGAAATCGACGGTGTTTTTTTAAGATCTCACGGTCTTCATCTGTGATGTCGATGGTGATACCCTTTCGCGGAATTTGTGCAGCAAGTAGCCTGGGTATTCGCCACGGACGTGAATATTGCCGAAGGCATAGTCCTCGTGGGACTTTTGCTGGGCGGTAAGTTGATCGCGTGGGTCCGGGGTAATGCCATAACGAGGAACGGCAATAATCATGCAACCGATCTGGTTTTGTGGGTCGATCTCATGAGCAATCTTAGTTGCCAAAGCACTTGCTACTCAATCATGGTAAACAGCCTGGTCGCAGTCCTTCACGATTCAAACTTTGCCTTCCGCTACGCCTTCCACCTGATCATCATAGAAGACGGTGAAGTAACAGCAGCCGGAGATCCCACAGAGATCGTCACTGCGGGACTGATCGAAGAAGTCTACAACGTCAAAGCCTGTGCATCCCAGACCCCGTGAACAGCAAACCGATGATCGTGCCACTGGAAAGATCTTAGGCAGCCGTGGGATTACACCCTTTTAGAGCTAGAACAGTAAAAATTCACCCAATAGCTTTCAACTACGCACACAAAGTGGCAACATTGAGCGGGTGACTACAGACAAGCGCAAAACCTCTAAGACCACCGACACCGCCAACAAGGCTGTGGGCGCGGATCAGGCAGCGCGTCCCACTCGGCGAACAACTCGCCGCATCTTCGATCAGTCGGAGAAGATGAAGGACGTGCTGTACGAGATCCGTGGCCCGGTGGCCGCGGAGGCGGAACGCATGGAGCTTGATGGGCATAACATCTTAAAGCTCAACACGGGAAATCCAGCCGTGTTCGGATTCGATGCCCCCGACGTGATTATGCGTGACATGATCGCCAACCTTCCAACTTCCCAAGGGTATTCCACCTCCAAAGGCATTATTCCGGCCCGGCGAGCAGTGGTCACCCGCTACGAAGTTGTGCCCGGATTCCCCCACTTCGATGTTGATGATGTGTTCTTAGGCAACGGTGTCTCAGAACTAATCACCATGACCACCCAAGCACTCCTCAACGACGGCGATGAAGTTCTTATCCCCGCACCGGACTACCCACTGTGGACTGCCGCAACCTCCCTGGCTGGTGGTAAGCCTGTGCACTACCTCTGTGATGAGGAAGATGACTGGAACCCATCCATCGAAGACATCAAGTCCAAAATCTCAGAGAAAACCAAAGCTATTGTGGTGATCAACCCCAACAACCCCACGGGAGCTGTCTACCCGCGCCGGGTGTTGGAACAAATCGTCGAGATTGCACGCGAGCATGACCTGCTGATTTTGGCCGATGAAATCTACGACCGCATTCTCTACGATGATGCCGAGCACATCAGCCTGGCAACCCTTGCACCAGATCTCCTTTGCATCACATACAACGGTCTATCCAAGGCATACCGCGTCGCAGGATACCGAGCTGGCTGGATGGTATTGACTGGACCAAAGCAATACGCACGTGGATTTATTGAGGGCCTCGAACTCCTCGCAGGCACTCGACTCTGCCCAAATGTCCCAGCTCAGCACGCTATTCAGGTAGCTCTCGGTGGACGCCAGTCCATCTACGACCTCACTGGCGAACACGGCCGACTCCTGGAACAGCGCAACATGGCATGGACGAAACTCAACGAAATCCCAGGTGTCAGCTGTGTGAAACCAATGGGAGCTCTATACGCGTTCCCCAAGCTCGACCCCAACGTGTACGAAATCCACGACGACACCCAACTCATGCTGGATCTTCTCCGTGCCGAGAAAATCCTCATGGTTCAGGGCACTGGCTTCAACTGGCCACATCACGATCACTTCCGAGTGGTCACCCTGCCATGGGCATCCCAGTTGGAAAACGCAATTGAGCGCCTGGGTAACTTCCTGTCCACTTACAAGCAGTAGTAGTTGTTAGGATTCACCACGAATCTCAGGATTTTTGAGATTCGTGGTGAATTTTTGCGTTTTCCAGTCAGGCTCCTGCAACTTTCGGACCGATTTCAGAGGGGCGGAGCTGGTTTGTGGTGGATCCTTGAAATGGAACCTCGCAGGAAGCTTTCAGGAAGACCAAGTTGGGCCTAGGGGTGGCGGGATTGCAAAAATCCGTCCCCGGTTCGCCATGAAATGCTGATTTTGATCGAATCTTTGCGCTAACTGTAGGGCGGGTTCAGGGGGTGAATGCACCACGAGCAACCCGAAGGGTGCGAAGTGGGCATTCGTAGAACAATCCCAGAGGAAAGC
>JGI2924J29684_1078631_pt1 | contig 85149 bp, 70 predicted proteins | sample BenlonsequencITS_FD_29684 | JGI IMG/M metagenome (IMG submission 29684)
GGAAGAAGCAATCTCGTCATACGTGCAATGAAAGTACATCGAGATCACTTCACTCCGCTCGTGATGACGGATTATTTATTTATGAAACAACCTCGGCACATTCATAGCCATGGGTGAAGCCCATGGTAAATTAACCCATTCAACGTTTTCCGTTTAACCCGCATTGACCGCCCTATTTTCCACAACTTCCCGTTAAAGCCCAATCGAGCAGATGGAGGAAACCCATCGTTTTAGCGGTGTGAAATTTTCTTTCATAAGAACATATCAAAAATCATCCCCCCAGAAATATTGCTTGATCCGAATAGTTGGAAACCCACAGATTGTCCCCAGCCTTTTTCCTTGATCTTTCTCCTATCACCCAGTAAAATAAAATAGCATCGAGCCTACACCCGATGCTATCTGTTATGTCTTGCTAAAAAACCAGAAGAGGTTAATTAGGCTGTATTCAAATTACCCCTGACTATTCCACCATGTGGATTTTCAACATATTGGTCTTTCCTTTATTTTGGAGCGGCATACTTGCCGTATTGATCATGATATCACCGACTTTCAGATGACCTTTTTCCTTCAACGTGTCTTGGATAAAGGTAATGGTATCATCGGTAGATACTTGCTTGCCCTCGAAGAAATAAGCCGTCACGCCCCATACCAAGCTCAACTGTGTGATCAAGGTCTTATTGTGGGTAAAGACAAAGTTTTTGGCAAATGGCCGATGAGAAGCGATTCGGAAAGCAGTAAAGCCTGATGCAGTAATGCCCACAATGGCCTTTGCGTTTACATTTTTAGACAGCCCTGAAGCCATCATGATGACATTGTTGCTCACGAAATATTCGCTTGACTCTGGGATGTCGTATAGGTAATGGTAAACATCCGAATTCTTTTCTACATACTGGATTACTTTGGTCATGGCTTCCACAGCATGAACAGGATAAGCCCCTGAAGCTGTTTCAGCAGACAGCATTACGGCGTCTGAACCGTCCAATACGGCATTGGCTACATCATTGGTCTCGGCACGGGTAGGACGCGGATTTTGGATCATGCTCTCCAGCATTTGCGTGGCGATAATTACCGGCTTACTGGCTTGCTTGCATTTTTCAACGATTCTTTTTTGCCATAACGGCACCATTTCCATGGGCACTTCCACCCCTAGGTCTCCACGTGCCACCATGACACCATCGGTCACTTCGATGATTTCATCGATATTATCCAGGGCTTCAGGTTTTTCGATCTTTGCGACGATCTTACATCCCTTCCCTTTAGCTTCAATTCTCTTTTTTAGGTCAATGATGTCCTCGGCAGAACGCACGAATGAAAGGGCAATCCAATCCACCTCATTATCCAAACCAAAAGCCAAGTCTTCCACGTCCTTTTCTGTCAGGGAAGGCGCACTCACCTTGGTATTGGGAAGGTTGATGCCTTTTCTGGACTTCAGAATACCACCATGCACCACCGTACAATTAACATTTTTGCCGTCGGTGCTGTTAACGGACACCTCTAAATTACCATCATCAATCAGGATTCTGTCACCGGGGACCACATCACGGGGAAGGTTTTGGTACACCGTGCTCACGAGTGATGGTGTCCCCACTACTGGCTCATTTGTAATGGTTATCGGATCACCTTCTTTGATCTCCACGCCATTGTTCTCTACTTCACCTACTCGGATCTTAGGGCCTTGCAAATCTTGCAAAATTCCCACGTTCCATCCGTAATCCTTGTTGATTTTACGGATCAGTTTGATCACTTCTGCGTGCACTTCATGGTTTCCATGGGAAAAATTCAGCCTAAACACATTTACTCCGGCCTTTACCAGCTCGGTAAGCGTCTTTTCGTTATTAGAAGCCGGACCAACAGTGGCCAAAATCTTGGTTTTCTTATTCGCGATGGATAAGTTCATGGTTTATATATTATAATATTTAATAGGTTAATAGGTTCTCCTTTGATTTCAGCTTAGTCACATCCAGCCTTACTACATTCTGGACATAGCTGCTTTGTGACAGCTGACCTATACAGTGATTAAGGTTAGTCTCCTGGGTGAAATCCTGAAGTAGGAGAAAATAATCCATAATCTTTAATTCTGGCACAAGATACAGTGTTTGTCCCGAATCTGAAAAAGAACGGTTCTTTAATAACTGAATATAGCCATGATCTTTTTCCAAAATATACCGGGAAATAATTAGCCCTGGCCGATTTAAGAAATCCAATTCAAAATCACCGATTTTTATCATCCTGATTCCCAAGGAACTATTCACCACCCAGGCCATCTTGTAGTCCTTTAAAGGAGCTACCAGCCCTATGAGATCAAATTCATAATCGTGTTCTACTTGGAGTTTTGTTTTCCTCATGAAGGAAGGATTTTTAAAACAACAAAATTAAAAATTATTGGTCAACTTCAATGTTTCACCGGAATATCTTAAATTTAGTTAACGGTTTTTTTTGACATTAAGGTATTAAATATATTTCTTTGCGGAGTGTTTTAACTAAACTAATCACAAAATGTCTGAAATTGCACAAAAAGTAAAAGCCATTATCGTGGATAAGTTAGGCGTAGAAGAATCTGAAGTAACTCCTGAAGCAAGCTTCACCAATGATCTTGGCGCTGACTCTTTGGATACGGTTGAGCTTATCATGGAATTCGAAAAAGAATTCAACATTTCTATTCCAGATGACCAAGCTGAGCAAATCGGCACTGTAGGTCAAGCTGTAAGCTACCTGGAAGCAAACGTAAAATAATTTAACTACTCAAAATTCATTTATGAATTTAAAAAGAGTTGTAGTAACAGGTCTAGGCGCCCTCACGCCATTAGGCAACACCGTCCCAGAGTACTGGAAAGGTCTTGCTAATGGTGTGAGCGGTGCTGCTCCTATTACTAGATTCGACGCCTCCCAATTTAAGACGCAATTTGCTTGCGAGGTCAAAGGCCTCGACATTGAGCAATTTATTGATAGGAAAGAAGCCCGTAAAATGGATCCTTTCACCCAGTATGCAGTCATTGCAGCTGAGGAAGCCATGAACGACTCTGGGCTGGACCTTGATAAGATAGATCTTAGCAAGGCCGGTGTGATATGGGGCTCTGGCATTGGAGGCTTGAAGACTTTTCAGGACGAAGTAGCCAGTTTTGCTACAGGTGATGGAACACCTCGTTTTAATCCGTTCTTTATTCCCAAAATGATCGCTGATATCAGCGCAGGATTTATTTCCATGAAATATGGTCTCCAAGGGCCGAACTTCGTGACCGTATCAGCGTGTGCCTCGGGCACCAACGCACTGATCGATGCTTATAATTATATCCGATTGGGCAAAGCAAATGTCTTTGTTTCCGGAGGTTCTGAAGCGGCCGTCACGGAAGCCGGTGTAGGAGGTTTCAATGCGCTGAAAGCACTTTCCCAGAGAAATGACTCCCCGGAAACTGCCTCCCGCCCATTTGACAACGACCGTGATGGTTTTGTCCTTGGCGAAGGCGCAGGAGCCATTATCTTGGAAGAATACGAACACGCTAAAGCACGTGGAGCCAAAATCTACGCAGAAATCATCGGAAGCGGCATGTCTGCAGACGCCCACCACATTACCGCCCCTCACCCTGAAGGTGTCGGTGCAGGCAATGTGATGAAATTCGCGCTGGAGGATGCTGGAATAAAGCCGGAAGAGGTAGATTACATCAATGTACACGGTACATCCACTCCATTAGGGGACGTAAGTGAAATCAAAGCCATTCAACGTATTTTTGGCGATCATGCTTACGACCTGAATATCAGCAGTACCAAATCCATGACTGGCCACCTTCTGGGTGCCGCCGGGGCCATTGAAGCCATTGCTTCCATTATGGCCATCAACCATAATTTGGTACCGCCGACCATCAATCACTTCACCAAAGATGAAGCGTTTGATGAAAAGCTGAACTTGACTTTCAACAAGGCTCAGGAGCGGGAAGTAAACGTAGCTTTGAGTAATACCTTTGGATTTGGCGGACACAATGCATCTGTCATTTTCAAAAAATTAACTGAGTAAACCGACCTTGAAAATATTTCGAAAACTCAGATTACACGAACTACTTTATAACAAAAAAGATAAAAGGCTTGCTGCTGCCATCAAGTTAATGGTCGGCAGCAAGCCTTTGAATTTATCTTTATATAAACTGGCCGTGCGCCATTCCTCTGCTGCAGAAGAAATCAAACATGGCGTTAAAGCTTCTAACGAGCGCCTGGAATTTTTAGGTGATGCGGTGCTGGGAACTGTCGTGGCAGAGCACCTTTTCATGAAGTTTCCTTATCGGGACGAAGGCTTTCTTACGGAGACGCGGTCACGAATCGTCAACCGGGAATCGCTCAACCGGGTAGGACAAAAAATAGGTCTTTCCAACATCGTCGAATCCGACCTGTCCGATAAAGGCTTATATTCGCACAAATCCATTTATGGTGACACCCTAGAAGCCCTCGTGGGTGCGGTATACTTGGACCGAGGATATATTTTTTGTCGTCAATTTATCCTGAGCAAGATCCTTTCCCCTTACTTTGACCTTGATAATATCATCACCACAGTCACGAACTTCAAAAGTAAGATCATCGAATGGTCGCAAAGGGAGAACAAGGAGGTAGAGTTCTTTCTGCAGTCCGTTACCGGAACGCAGCGATTTAAGGAATTTACGATCGAACTGAAGGTCGAAGGAGAGGTTTTCACCGAAGGAAAAGGGCCTACAAAAAAGAAAGCCGAGCAAGAAGCCGCAAAAAATGCTTTCGAAAAACTAAAATTGGCCTTATAGAACCCTATATTTGCCACTTATGTTAATTGGTTTTGAACGAACTTTCCACCTGCATCACAGGGAAAGTCACCTTCAAACTTACCTTGCTATATGTCAATCTTGAAAATAGGTGGAGCCACCGTCAACCAAACCCCACTGGACTGGGAAGGCAACCTCAAAAACATCACGGATGCCATCCAAGAAGCCAAATCACAGGGCATCGAACTTTTGTGTTTTCCCGAATTGGCCATTACAGGTTATGGCAGCGAAGACTTATTCCTGAGCCGATGGTACCCTGATAAATCATTAGCCCAGCTCCAGAAACTGCTTCCCTATGCTAAGGATATCACCATTTGCATAGGGCTTCCTGTGCGAATCGGAGAAACGCTCTACAACTGTACCGCTGTACTGGAAAACCAGAAAGTCCGTGGCATCATGGCTAAGCAATTTCTGGCTATCGATGGGGTACACTATGAATTTCGCTGGTTTAGCCCTTGGCAGGCCGGAAAGATGACCACCTTGGATTTCTTTGGTGAAAACATTCCTTTTGGCGATATGGTCTTTGATAAAAAGGGGATCACCTACGGTTTTGAGATTTGCGAAGATGCTTGGCGCGGAGACCTTCGCCCAGGGTACCGATTGAAGGACCGGCATGTAGACTTGATATTTAACCCGAGTGCCAGTCATTTTGCCATGGGGAAAAGCGCCCATAGAGAGGACTTGGTCACCGAAAGCAGTATCGCTTTAGATGCCACCTACTTTTATGTGAACTTATTGGGAAATGAGGCCGGCAGAATGATCTTTGATGGAGAAATCCTCGCAGCTCAACATGGTAAATTGCTCCTCAAAAATCCACTCCTTTCTTTCAAGCCTTATCAGGTACGTGCATTTGATTTCGACAAGGATGCCATTCCTCATGAGGAAGCTGTTTCAGAGCATGATAAAAATGAGGAATTTACCGCTGCTGTTTGCTTGGCGCTGTTTGATTATATGAGAAAAAGCAGGAGCACAGGTTTTGTACTTTCCCTAAGCGGGGGAGCCGATTCTTCCTCCATCGCGACACTGGTGGCCGAAATGGTCCATCGTGGCATTCACGAGCTGGGGCTAGATGCTTTTTTAGAAAGGGCACATATTTCACAGCTATCCTCTACAGAAAATTCGACAAAGGCCGTTGTCCAAAAAATCCTTACCACGGCCTATCAAGGCTCAGACAATTCTTCAGCGGATACCCTGGAGAGCGCACGGTGTTTGGCAGAAAGCTTGGGCGCTACTTTCTATGACTGGAAAATTTCCACAGAGGTAAGTTCTTACACCAAGAAGATCGAAACTGCCATTGGTCGCCAGCTCACTTGGGACCAAGATGATATTACCCTGCAAAACATCCAAGCCAGGGTCCGTGCACCAGCAATATGGATGCTCGCCAACCTCAATAACGCCCTCCTCTTGGCCACATCAAACAGAAGTGAAGGGGATGTAGGTTATGCTACCATGGATGGAGACACCAGTGGCAGCATCTCTCCTATCGCCGCAGTGGACAAGGATTTTATTTTACAATGGCTGCAATGGGCTGAAAAACACCTAGGCTACAGTGGTCTTCATAAGGTCAATGCTTTACAACCTACTGCAGAGCTCCGACCCCAAGAGCAACACCAAACAGATGAACAGGACCTTATGCCCTACCCGGTGATTGTGGAAATCGAGCGACTGGCCATTAGGGATCGCCGAAAACCAGCAGACATTTACCTGATCCTAAAACAAGAACTTGATATTTCTCCCGTTCAACTAAAAAAGTATATCCAAAAATTCTTCAGGCTTTGGTCCAGGAATCAATGGAAACGGGAACGCTTGGCTCCATCTTTCCACTTGGATGACTTCAATGTGGATCCTAAAACTTGGTGTAGGTTTCCCATCCTATCGGGAGGCTTCACAGAAGAATTACGTGAATTGGACCGTTTAGATGAATAATAAAACTATCTTAGCAGAAACTAACTAGACCAATGATCAGCACAATTTTAGATTACGTAGTCTGGAGTCCCAACCCAGCTGTTTTTCCTGGTTTTGATCGCATCAGATGGTACAGCCTTTTATTTGCCTTGGGCTTTATCATTTCCCAGCAAATCGTCATTTATATCTTCAAAAAAGAAGGGCACGACGAAAGATTAGTGGATAAGTTAACCATCTACATGGTTCTGGCCACCATCATTGGTGCCCGTTTGGGGCATGTCTTGTTTTACGAACCCGAGAAGTACCTCAGTAACCCGATCGAAATCCTTAAGGTCTGGGAAGGTGGCCTCGCCAGTCACGGTGCTGCAATAGCCATCTTAATAGCCCTGTGGCTTTATGTGCGTAACACTCCAAATCAGCGCTACCTTTGGGTAGTGGACCGCATTGTCATCGTGGTCGCGATGACGGGGGCATTGATCAGGTTTGGAAACCTAATGAATTCTGAAATTGGCGGCAAGCCTACCGGAACGGACAATGGCTTTGTCTACGCCCATAGCACTGAAGAGATCCTCGGCACCCTTAATGTCCCAGTGGAGCATGTTGCTGCCTATAAACCGGATGACCGATCAGGAGAACTGCAAGGCAATGGACAGGTGCCCGTGAATATTGACATTAAAATCAAAAAAGGGAACTACCAAGAAGCTGACCTCAGAAAAACCTTGGAAAACGATGTAAAATACGTCCTGACCAAGTTTAACAGCACTGAAAAATACATGGCTGAGCCAACGGACTCCCCTTTGGACTATGACTTAAAAGATGAAGGGGATCACTACCTGGCCACTGTCCGTACCTTTGGGCTTGCGAAGCACCCCACACAAATCTATGAATCCATTTCTTATTTTGTCATTTTCTTAATTCTATACTCCCTCTGGCGTAAATACAAAGCAAGACTGCCGGATGGGCTGCTGTTGGGCCTATTTCTGATTTCCGTTTTTGGAATGCGGTTTGTTTGGGAGTTTTTTAAAGAAAACCAAGTAGACTTTGAAGAGAACCTTGCCCTTAACATGGGACAGACCCTGAGTATCCCATTGGTTCTGGGAGGGATATTTCTGGTCATCAGGGCTTTAAAAATCGGCAATCCAACCCAAAAACACTAGGGAACGGGATCATGGCCATGGCCTCCCCAAGGATGGCAACTGGCAATACGTTTGATCCCTAACCATCCACCTTTGATAATGCCATGCTTGAGAATGGCCTCTTTGGTGTATTGACTACAAGTGGGCGTATACCTACAAGTACCCGGAAACATCGGCGAGATCAAGTATTGATAAAACAACACCGGAAAAATTGCTATTTTTCTTAAAATAGTTTTCAAGATTTAGTTCATTTGAATTAAAAGGCCAAAATATAAAACAAAGTTCCACAACGTGAAACAAATCCGTTTTTCGATACCGCAAAAGTACATCAAAAAGGCACGGTTATTACTATGCTTCTTTGGTTTGGTATTGATTCACGGTACACGAGCACTGGGACAAGACGGAGATAGTACCGCCCAAACCGCCAACTCCCTCCAAATCCCCGAAAAAGTAACGGTCAACAATGTCTTTATCATTGGCAATGAAAAAACCCGAAAAAACATCATTCTCAGGGAAATGGACGTCGCTCCCGGAGTGGTGTACGACTGGGAGGAGTTCTTGGCCATGATCAAAACCGATCAGCAACGGATTTATAATCTGCAGCTCTTCACTTCTGTAGAGATCACCCCGCTTTTTGTGGAAGACGAAGAAGTAGAGCTGCTTGTTTCGGTAAAAGAGCGCTGGTATGTAATCCCCAGTATTATTTTCGACCTGGCTGACCGAAATTTCTCCGAATGGTGGATCAATCAAAACAGGGACCTCTCCCGCGTAAACTATGGGCTAAAACTTAACCATAACAACGTGGGAGGCCGTAATGAAAAACTACGGGTCATGGGCCAGCTGGGCTTCACCCAAGCTTTTGACTTGGTATACAGCATCCCCTATATTGACAAAGACCAAGAACATGGCCTGGCACTTCGGGTCAATTATAATACCAACAAGACGATTGCTGTCAAATCCGCTTATAACAAGCAAGTATTTTACACTAATGAGGAAGAGGAAATCTTAAGGAAGAATATAGGCGCCACGGTCCAGTACACTTACCGGGGCAACTTTTATAACTTCAATTACCTCACCCTCGGGTTCAGCAACACCAAAATCCATGAGGATGTATTGACCCAAAACCCTAATTATTTTCTAAACGACAGTACGCGACAAAAGTATTTTTATGCCTCCTACTATTTCAAGCACGATCGAAGGGACAATGTAGCCTATGCCACTCAAGGGGAACTGATCAACGTAGGTGTGACAAGGTATGGCCTCTTCACCAATGATGACGTCAACGAAACCGAAATTTCCCTGATTGCCAACAAGTATTTCAGATTTAACGACAAAACTCACTTCGTTACCGGCATTTCGGCTTCCAGCTACCTTAGCTCTAGGCAACCATATACTTTGGTCCGGGGGATTGGTTATGCTCCTGATTTTATAAGGGGATATGAGATCAATGTAATCGAAGGGCAGCAAACCATCATTCATAAAAACAGTTTCAGGTATAAGCTGCTGGACGTAGCATATGACATCTCTAAGCTCATCCCCATTGAAGAATTCAGTACTTTTCCAATCAGGGCGTATATAAGTGCCAATTTTGATCATGGCTACGTCAATGACCGTAACCACATCCCTGAAAATGTAGCCCTTACCAACACCTACTTGTACGGCTATGGCCTGGGATTAGACCTTGTCACCTTCTACGATCAAGTATTCCGGTTTGAATATTCTGTAAACAGCCAGCAGGTGGGCAGCTTCTTCATCAACATCAAAGCCCCACTTTAAAAGACGATATTTTTATTTCTTCATCATTTTTTACAGTTTAATTCAAACACATTTTTTAACTGTTTATTTTCACTATTATGAAGTTTATTTTATATGCTTTTTCGTGTATTTTCCTTGTCAGTCCTTATTTCAGCTATGGACAGCATGGTTCGGAGATTTTTGCGAAAGGCGCTAGAAGCTATGGAATGGCCCATGCACATGTGACACTATCTGATGCATGGAGTATTTTCAACAATCCCGGTGCCATGGGAAGGGCAAGTACTACTACGGCCGTAGTGGGCTACGATCACCGATTAGGATTAGATGAATTGACCACCTTGGGTGCAGGGGCGGTTATGGCTACGGAAAAAGGAAATTTTGGCATCGGACTATCACACTATGGCGGGGAGTTATTCAATCAACAAGCCGTCGGAATAAGCTATGCCAACCAAATGGGCATCGCCAGCTTTGGCATCAAAGCGACTTATCTACAGACCAATATCTCAGGCTATGGCAGAAATGGAGTGCCTGTCTTTGAATTTGGCGGGACGGCTGTACTCGGTCCTCAGCTTACCTTTGGAGCGCACATCTATAATTTTTCAAGGAGCCAATTGAGCAGGGATTCGCAAGATTACCTCCCCACCATTGTAAAGGTGGGGCTCTCTTATAGACTTTCAGGAAAATTGCTTATTGGATTGGAGGCTGAAAAGGACATTCTATTACCGGCAGTGGCCAAGTTTGGATTGGAATATAACTTTATCGATCGCTTCTGGGCGAGATGTGGCGTTCGTACCAACCCCTCCAATCTCCATTTTGGTATTGGATTTAACCCAAAGCGATTTCGATTTGATTATGCAGTGGCCCAAAACCACCAACTGGGATTCACCCATCATTTTTCTTTGAACTATACGATTGGATCGCTATGAAAGTATGGTTTACTTTTCTCCTTATCTTCATCCTCACTTGCTTCGGAACGTCTCAAGCTCAGACCGAGTTTGATGTGGAAGCATTCGCTGAAGAACTTTTCTCACTTCAGGAAGAAGACCTGAATTATGAGCAGCTATACGAAAACCTTTTACAGCGCTACTTAAACCCTATTGACCTTAACCGTTGTTCTCCGGATGACCTCCAATCGCTTTACATCCTCACTCCGTTACAAGTGAGTAACTTTTTCACATATCAGCAAATTTATGGGAAACTGCTATCCATCTATGAGCTCCAATCCATTCCTGGCTTCGATCGGGAAACCATCAAGAAGCTTGTGCCATTTGTCACCTTGGGGGAAAACACCAAAAAATACGCCCATAAACTGCCCAAACGGATATTAAGTGAAAAAACGGCTTACCTCATTTACCGACACCGTATTTACCTGGAAGAGCGCAAGGGATTCACTCCTCCAGATACCTTGAAAAACGGCTCGCTTACCAGCAGGTACCAAGGAACTCCAGGCACGCAGTACCTCAGGCTAAGAAGCCAGCACACGGGAGACTTTAGCATTGGCATTACCATGGATCGGGATGCAGGAGAAGTATTTACTTGGGATCCTTCCTCAAAAAGATACGGGTTTAACTTCCTGAGCTATCACCTCACCCTTTACGATAAAGGCCCTTGGAAGCAAATTACCGTCGGTGATTACCAAGCACAATACGGACAAGGACTGATCTTCGGGGCGGGCTTTTCGGTAGGCAAGGGAGCCGAAACCATCACCACTACCCGAAGAAGTTCGACAGGCATCAAGCCCTACACCTCTTCCATGGAAACGGGATATTTCAGAGGGATCTCCGCCACGTACCAAAAGGGGCGGCTTGAAGGATCCATCATGGCTTCTTCGGTCGCCAGAGACGCCAATATTGACTCCAGTGCTGTCCCATATCGCATCACCTCACTCCCCTCAAGTGGCTACCACAGGACCGCCTCCGAAATCAGCAAGAAAGCTGCTGCTCACGAAAAAAACATCGGCATAAACCTTAACTATTCTTCTAATGACCGAAACCTTCAAATTGGCCTAAATAGCTTGCTAACCCATTTTGAATGGCCTTACATCAGGGATCTCCGAAATTATAATGGCTTCGAATTCAGGGGCCAAACCAACCATCTGCACAGTGCTTATTTCTCCTACAATTACCAAAATCATTTCTTTTTTGGAGAAACAGCGATATCAAAAAGCAAAGGTGTGGCCTATGTGGCGGGAATCATGAGCAGTTTAAGCAAGCAATTGGATATGGTATTGCATATCAGGAATTACGACCGAAATTTTCACAGCTTCTACGGAAATGCTTTTGGGGAAGGTTCTCGACCGATCAATGAAAAGGGGATTTACCTTGGGCTAAGCTACCATCCCACCAAGCAACTCCAATGGAGTGGATACTATGACCAGTTTAAATTTCCATGGATGCGGTACCGCGTATATGCGCCTTCCTCTGGTCATGAATGGCTCCAACGCATCAGCTATACGCCCAACAAATCAATGGAATTATACTTTCAAATTCGTGAAGAAGTAAAAGACCGTAATGTCACTGCCTCACAAAATGACCTGACTACTTATCAGATCCAAACCGGCAAAAAACACAACTACCTGCTTAACCTTGACATGAAAATCAGCGAACATTTTTCCATGCGTTCGAGGATCCAGATGAGTTCTTTTGATTACCACCAAGACCTTACTAAGGGCTATACCATCGTCCAAGATTTGAATGTTGCTTTCAAAAAGTGGAAATGGAGTGGCAGGATCGCCTTATTTGACACAGACGATTACGACAATCGTCAATATGTCTATGAGAAAAACGTCCTTTGGGCATTTTCCATACCAAGCTACTATGGTCAAGGTATGCGCTATTATCTCCTAACCCAATTTAAACCCATAAGAAAACTAAGCCTCTGGCTTCGGTGGGCCAGGACGGTCTACACGGACAGAGAGACCATCAGCAGTGGTCTTCAACAAGTGGAAAACACTCACCTGACTGAACTGACATTTCAGGTCCGCTATCAATTTAACCGATAGACAGCGTGGTCAAAGCTATAGCAGAAATGACCACATCGAACTTCCCATTTATGAGACCGCCTTATCGGACCCTATTTAACACCTTACTTGGCCTTCAGGATATCCCTTATTTCGGTAAGCAGGGTTTCCTCTTTTGAAGGTGCAGGAGGAGGTGTAGGCTTGGCTTCTTCTTTCTTTTTGAGCTTATTCATGGTGCGAATAGCCATGAAAATCACAAAGGCAATGATCAAAAAATCCACAATGGTATTGATGAATGCGCCATACTTAATGGCAACTGCCGCCACTTCCACTCCATCAGCAGTGACCGAAGGTTCCTTCAGGACCACCATCAGTTCCTTAAAATTCACGCCACCAAGAGCCAATCCTATTGGAGGCATGATCACGTCATTGACCAAGGAGGTAACGATTTTCCCAAAAGCACCTCCAATGATGACCGCTACAGCGAGATCAACAACATTGCCTCTTAAGGCAAACTTTTTAAATTCCTGTACGAAACCCATATGATATACTTTATAAAACCCTTAAATATAATTTGTTTTTGAATAATCAATCATTTACATCATAAAATTTTAAATACATTTTTACTATTCCATTCCGGACAGGCCTCACTTCCGATCAATTTAGAGGATGGATAGGTTTATTTTTTCATAGACAGTACCTTTGCTCCGAATTACAATGAAAGATCATCTATGAAAGCTATAAAAGCCCCTAAGGCTCCCATTAAAATACAGGACATCACTTACCATGAGCATACACGGAGAGATCCTTACTACTGGATGAATGAAAGGGAAAATCCTGAAGTCATCCAATACCTGAATGAGGAAAATGCCTTCCTAAAAGCCAGTTTGGCCCATACGGAGCCACTTCAGGAAAAGCTCTATCAGGAGATGAAAAACCGCATCAAAGAGGACGATGAAAGTGTCCCCTATTTTAGGGACGGCTATTATTACTATACGAAATTTGTCAAGGGAGGGGAATACCCTGTCTTTTGCCGAAAAGAAGGCTCGCTACAACACCCGGAAGAAATTTTATTGGACGTCAACTTATTGGCAAAAGAACATGATTATTTTAACGTCAATGCGGTAACCCTTTCCTATAACCAACAACTGCTTGCCCATGCAGAGGATCATGTCGGCAGGAGGGTCTATAATATAAAGATTAAGGATCTCAGCACCGGCTCGGCACTCCCAGATCAAATCACCGAAGTAACCGGAAATATGGTCTGGGCCAATGATAACAAAACCCTCTTTTATTCAAAACAGGACCCCAACACCTTAAGGGCATATCAAATTTACCAACACACCCTCGGGACACCTCAGGAAGAGGACATTTTGGTTTACGAAGAGGCTGATGAGACGTTCACCTGTCATGTGGCCAAGTCTAAATCCAAAGACTATATCTTTATTGTCAGCGAAAGCACCGTCTCTTCGGAAATCCGCTACCTGGATGCGCATCATCCGACGTCTCCCTTCCACCTTATCCAAGAAAGGGAACGTGACCTGGAATACAGTGTGGAGCATTTTGAAGATCACTTTTTAATCCTGACAAATCACCAACATGCCAAAAACTATAAACTGGTCAAAGCACCCACTAAAAATCCGGACAAGAGCCAATGGGTAGACATCATCGCTCATCGAGATGACACGTTACTGGAAGGATTTGAGGTATTTGGTCAATTCCTAGTGCTTGAAGAACGCTCTAATGGCCTGACTAAAATCCAAATCATCCCTTTGGACGGTTCTGACCATCATTATATCACCTTTGATGATCCGACTTATGCCGCTTGGTTAGGCTATAATCCTCAATTTGACACCACTACGTTACGCTTTGGCTATAATTCCCTGACAACGCCCTCTTCTACTTATGACTATGATATGGTAAGACGGGAAAAAGTGCTCCTCAAGCAACAAGAAGTACAGGGAGGTTTTGATCCATCACTTTACCAATCTGAAAGGATTTGGGCCACTGCACAAGATGGGACCAAAATCCCTATCTCTTTGGTCTACAAGACGGCTACCTTCAAAAAAGACGGCAGCAATCCTCTGCTTCAATACGCCTATGGATCCTATGGATTCAGTACTGATCCCGTATTCAGTTCAAGCCGCCTAAGCCTACTAGACAGAGGTTTTGTATTTGCAATTGCCCATATTCGGGGTGGCCAGGAATTGGGAAGGCACTGGTATGATGACGGGAAAATGCTCAAAAAGAGGAATACCTTTACCGATTTCATCACCTGCTCCGAGCATCTCCTCAGAGAAAGCTACACTTCCCTTGGAAAGCTATTCGCCATGGGCGGAAGTGCAGGAGGCATGCTGATGGGGACAATCATCAACATGCGGCCCGATCTGTATGAGGGCGTCATTGCAGCGGTACCGTTTGTGGATGTGGTCACTACCATGCTTGATGAAAGCATTCCGCTCACGACTGGGGAATTTGACGAGTGGGGCAATCCGAAAAACAAGGAATATTATGATTACATGCTGTCCTACTCCCCTTATGATAATGTCGAAAAAAAGGAATATCCTCACTTGCTGGTTACTTCAGGATTACACGATAGCCAAGTCCAATACTGGGAACCTACCAAATGGGTTGCAAAACTAAGGGTCGAAAAGACAGACAAAAACATGCTTTTACTCTATACGAACATGGATGCTGGACACGGTGGGGCTTCAGGAAGATTTCATGCGCTCAAGGAAACCGCCATGGAGTACGCCTTCCTTTTAGACCTGGCAGAAAAAGGCCAAAATCAACCACCGGAGTGACTGAACAGCTCCAAGGGCATCTTATGTCATCAGTAGAATGTCCCTGTGCACAGGGCAATCATAAGGCGTATTTCTGCTAATGATCTACCGGTATTCTAGCCCAATCGTCATTGGCTGGAATTAACGATTACCTTCGCCATGAAAGGCTGATCACTGGATACGGATGACGGTAAAATTTACTCATTCCCCTTCCGCGGACTGGATTTCTTCTGCGAAGAAGCTTTCCAGTTCCCGGAGTGTGGCATCGGATGTTTTAGTATCCCGAACCACTTTCCCTTTATTCAGCACCACAATGCGCTGACAGACTTCAGTGACATGAAGCAAATCATGGCTACTGATCAACAAGGTCACTTCTGGATCATCCTTGTATTGGGCAATGATCTTCTTAAGGCGAATTTGGGTCGTAGGATCTAAGTTGGCAAAAGGTTCATCGAGGATGATTACTTTAGGCCTGCCCAAAAAAGAAGCAATGATCCCGACCTTCTTTTGATTCCCCTTGGATAGGTCCCGCAAGTATTTTTTACCTCCAAGGATCTCACCATGGAAGAAATCTTCAAAGGGTAAGAGAAACTCACTGACATCCTGCTTGTTCATGCCTCGAAGTTCCCCTATGAAATAAAAATATTCCTCGGGAGTCAAGTAGCCAATCAAAAAGCTTTCATCGATAAATGCCGCGGTATAAGGCTTCCAGTCCTCACTGATGTTTACTTGTACTTCATGGTTTAATACCTTCCCGGTGGTTGGCATGATAAGATCCAACAGCAAGCTAAAGAGCGTGGTCTTCCCTGCTCCATTATTTCCAACAAGGCCAAAAATCTCTCCAGCGGGGATTTCTAAGGCATCAATATCCAGAACTGAATCTTCTGCATATCGTTTCGATAGATTTTCTATTTTAATCATATTCTCAAATTAGCTTTTTTGCTTGTACGCTGCTAGGGTTTTGTACTTCTCGGTTTTATAGTTTTTTTCGATCAAATTGAACACCTTTTCCTTGAAAGCAAACCCAAGGATTGCTGATATCGCCACGAGCAAATACCCCAAATAAGGGCCTACAGTAAAGTGGCCGATGACATATAACACCATGGGCAATAATAGCTTTGGGATCGTCAGCAACAAAGTTTTGGCATTAAATGCTTGGGAACTGCCCAAGGCGCCCTTATTGCTGGAAAGGTCAATGGGTGTCCGTACGTAAACCCCTCCCCAAAGTACCATATAGGAATTCACCCCGATGTTATAGATCCCTGCCACCAAAATGGCCAAGTAAACTTCCCATCCAAAGTATGCATAGAAAGAAGCCAGGATGGTCGACACGACCGTTGCTATCACCATCAACCACCATTTGGCATTAAGGTAATCGCGGTAACGGATGTTTTGGCTCATCATCAAGGGATAATAGGAGCTATCCCAACTGGGAACATACTGTCCAAAGCTGAACAAAAATCCTCCTGTCACAAATAGCGCCGCGAAAATCCTCCATGCCGGCCCTTGGTATGCTTCAATGGAATTGGTAAAAAACAACAACCCATAAAACAGGAACATGACACTCATCAACACAGTGGTCTTCGAGCGTTTGTTTCTCTTGATGAGCTTAATATCATTTTTCAAGAACACAGCGATGCTTCCAAAGCGATCCAGCCAGGCTAAATTTTCAGATTTCGCTTCCTTCACTTTGCTGGATAATCCTGCATCCAAATAGAGTCGTTCCCTGAAATATTTAAATGCTACCCAATACACGGTCAGCATAAAAAGCACAGGAATGAATGCCAACAACGGCAGGTCATAAAAAGACTGGAAAACAGGACCTGTATAGATGGACAAATCAAATACCCCGTAATACTGGATCAATCCTAAAGATGCCAGCAATCCCAGTACCGAAAAAAGGACAGCATCCACGCCATTCAGGAAAATATTAATAAAGTTATTGGCCAACAACAACGCATAAATCCCCACCATCCACAGCAAAACAGGTACTGCCTCATATCCATTGATCACAAGGACAACCGCAAAAGGAATAAAGAAAAATGCATGGATAATATTAAAAAAAGAAAGGATGGTTTTCCAAATACTATACTGGACGATGGTAGACTTTTTAATGGGCAAAAACAGCATGGGCTTTATCTGGACGACAGGCATTTTCTGCAACATATACCTGACCACCAAGTCAAAAACCAAATAATAAACCATAAACCTATTGACTGTCTCAAAGGCATTCAGCTCCATCTTCTCAAGCATGTAAAAGGTAGCCACTCCCATGAAGCCAAAACTCAGCATCATATAAAGTGCCGCAAACCCCATCAAAATCTTGATTGCCAAATTGGAAGAAAAGGCTGCCGACCTAAAAAACGATTTCCACTGAAGTATGACGAGATGTTTTATCATGATGGATCCCTTTTGGGTTTTGGAAACTTATCTATACAAATAAACTTAATGCTTTCAGCGCTTAAAAAGCCTAATAAAAAACGCGAATCTGGTAGTTAAAACAATAAAACGGTCAGATTACACATTAGCCATTTAATATACGAAATAAAATTTCAAAACAAAGGGTAGCGTTATAGGAACACTATTCGGTAACCCGCTACTTCCCCTCATGTTTCCATCATGATCACCACTCCCTTTTACATCCCTAAGCCACAGGTAATTAACAAAAACATAACGCGTAACCCCTGAAGAAATCACCAATTTTTCACCATAAAATATCATAACCAAACAGTTATTGTTTTTTATCAACAAAAAATCAGGTATCATATATATACAATCGATATTTACAACTAAACAAGCTTACAAAAAAATAATCATTATTCGTTTTTAATAATTCAAAATACATTTTTATTTGTGTAAAATTATTTAATTTTATAAAAAGAACACTACTACAATTTCCTACTTCACGCTAAATGCGTTTCAGGAATATACTCCTTAGCTATGTATACCACTAACCCTATACCCGAAATGACCATCGTGGACCTATTTAAAGAGCAAGCAATCATTGCTTCCTCGAAACCTGCCATCTCTTATGGAGGGGATCAAATATCCTATCAAAGGTTAGAGGACAACAGCAACCAACTTGCTCATTTAATGATAGAAAAAGGGGTGTCTCCCCAGGACACCGTTGGTCTCTGTGTGCACAGGTCAACTGAAATGATGGTGGCGATCCTAGCCATCTTAAAATGTGGGGCGGCCTATGTCCCCATTGCACCAGAATTCCCCGAAGAACGTAAGAAGTTTATCTGTGAAGCAGCAGAAGTCAAACTGATGATCACTGACCAGGGAGATCTTCTGGAAACCCTGGCAGGAATCCCACTGCTGGACATCAGAGAAAATATATCATCAGCGTACCCCATCCTCTCTCCTTCGGTCAATTTTTCGACCGATAATACTGCCTACATCTTATTTACTTCAGGATCGACCGGTGAGCCTAAAGGGGTTTGTATGCCCCATAAAGCCCTGGTAAACCTGCTTTTGTGGCAGAAAAAGCAATTTAACAAGCATGTGGGCGTGAATACGCTCCAATTTTCAAAGTTCACCTTCGATGTATCTTTTCAGGAAATCTTCAGCACCTTGACGACTGGAGGAATCCTCCATTTATTGGATGAAGAAACCGTAAAGGATCCATTTGCACTGCTTCAGCTGATGGAAGAAAAACAGATCAACCGGCTTTTCCTTCCCTTTGTTAGCTTACAATCTTTGGCTCATACTGCCGTGGCACACCAACTGTATCCAAAAACCCTAGAGGCAGTAATTACGGCCGGGGAGCAGCTTAAAATCACTGAACAGATCACTGCTTTTTTCTCCCAACTTGACCGCGCCACGCTCTACAACCAATATGGCCCCACCGAAGCCCACGTGGTTTCTCAGTTGACCCTTAACCCTGAAAACACCTCCTCTTGGCCTGCTTTACCATCCATTGGCTACGCTATTGACAACACTGAATTATACGTTTTGGACCAAAACGAGCAACCTGTGCCACAGGGCTCGGAAGGTGAACTGTACATTACGGGGGATTGCCTTGCTTCAGGTTACCTCAAGCAACCTGCCCTTACCCAAGAAAAATTCAAATTCCTCGACAGCATCAAAGGGAAACCTTCACTACGTGCTTACAAAACCGGAGACATCGCCAAGATCAGTGCAGCAGGAGAAGTCATTTTCCTTGGTCGCCGTGATGACCAAGTGAAAATCCGTGGTCACCGGATCGAACTTGGAGAGGTGGAAGCAGTCCTTGGTAAATATCCAGCCATTTATCAAGTGGCCGTTCAAGCAAAAATGTACGAGGATGGTCAAAAATACTTGGTGGCCTATTATATCCCCGCACCAAACCAACAGCCCACTCAAAAGCAGTTGATCGAGCATTTGGCACAAAGCCTACCGGAATACATGATTCCAGCCATCTTTTTCCAAATGGAAGCTTTCCCCAAAACATCCAGTGGAAAAATTGACCGCAAGTCGCTGCCTGATCCGATCAATAAACGTGAAAAGATCGAAGCGCCGATAGTACCTGCTAAAACCACTCTGGAGAAAAAGCTGGCCAAATATTTTCAGCAAGTACTCCACTTCGATAGAATCGGCATTTCTGACAATTTCTTCGAATTTGGCGGCAACTCCCTCTTGGCCCAAAAACTATCAAACGATATACGTTTGGCCCTTGGACTTACCGTTCCGGTCACCAGCATCTACCAACATCCAACCATCCAAGCCCTGACCGCTCATCTCTCTCAGGACGGATCCACTGCTCCAGGCACAAATGTGGCTACCAGAACTCCTGCACAAAAGGCAGTGGCCATTGTAGGCATGACCGGCAGATTCCCCGGCGCTGACGATATCGACACCTTCTGGAAAAATCTGGTGGAAGGAAAGGAAACCGTCACCACCTTCGAAGAAGCAGCGCTGGACCCATGGATCGCTGAGGCCGTTAAAAAGGATGAAAATTATGTAAAAGCCAGGGGTATTCTCAAAGATGCGGATAAATTTGACCCAAATTTCTTTGGCATTACTCCGCATCAAGCAGCCTTGATGGATCCACAGCAACGCCTTTTCTTGGAGCTGGCTTGGGAGCTTTTGGAGAAAACCTCACCGCTCCATCCAACCCCTTCTTACAAAACAGGGGTTTTTGCAGGCACCAACAACAACACCTATTACCAAAAGAATCTTTTAAGCAATCCTGACCTGATCGAACAAAACGGGGCACTACAGGTCATGACCTTGAATGAAAAAGACTATATCGCCACGCGTACGGCCTACCAGTTTGACCTCAAAGGCCCTGCGATTAGCGTGTATTCCGCCTGTTCTACCTCTCTATTGGCCATAGCCCAAGCAGTACAGAGCATCCGTACCGGCCAATGCCAAATGGCCATCGCTGGGGGCAGCACCATCACCTCTCCCATCAACAGCGGCCATCTTTACCAAGAAGGAGCGATCTTCAGTAAAGACAGCCACTGCAAACCTTTTGATGCCTCCGCTTCAGGCACCCTTTTTAGTGACGGAGCAGCAGCCATCATGCTAAAAGACTTGGACATGGCCATCCAAGACGGGGATAGAATCTATGCTACCATCAAGGGCATCGGTATCAACAATGACGGCAATGCCAAAGGCAGCTTTTCCGCCCCAAGCATCCAAGGGCAGGCAGATGTCATCAAGGCAGCCTTGGAGGACGGGGAGCTCCACCCCTCTTCTATCAGTTATGTGGAAGCCCATGGCACGGCCACACCGCTAGGTGATCCCATCGAAATCGAAGGGTTAAAATTGGCTTTCGGCAAGCATGAGAAGCACCGTTTTTGCGGCATTGGCTCGGTCAAAAGCAACTTCGGTCACCTTACCGCCGCAGCAGGGGTCACGGGACTTATCAAAACCGTCCTGTCCATCTATCACCAAAAAATCCCCGCCACGGTAGGCTTTCGAGAGTTAAATCCGCAAATCGACTTAAAAGACACGCCTTTTTACATCAATGGAGCCACCACCGCATGGCAGGCTGAATTTCCGCGCAGGGCCGGGGTCAGTTCATTCGGCATCGGAGGCACTAATGTGCATGTGATCCTAGAAGAATACCCACAGGTGCAGGAAACATCAGATGCTCCCACCTCTCCCTATCACCTGCTTTGCTTCTCTGCGAAAACAGCAAACAGCCTTGAATTGTACAAGGATAAATTACTCCAGCTGGTTCGATCAAACCCAACGATGAACCTGGCTGATCTTTGCTATTCCATAAACCTGAAGCCACACCAATTTATCCATAGAGCATACCTCACCTTCAAGGATAGCGCCGATCTTCTTTCCCAGCTGGTCCGTAAAAACAACACTACCACCAGACAAAAGACCGTCAAGCAGTTACCTCAAAACACGGTATTTGTTTTTCCGGGCCAAGGTGCACAGTACCTGAACATGGGCAAAGACCTGTTCGAATCGGCTCCGGCCTTTCGGGAGGCGTTAACGCAATGTGCCAATTTGTTCGATAAATTATTGGACAGGCCACTCTTGGACATCATCTGCCCAGCAGCGGAAACAGCAGAAGCCGAAGCCCTCTTAAAAAATACCCGGTACACCCAGCCCGCCATATTTGCCATAGAGTATGCCCTTGCCAAGCTATGGATGGCATGGGGAATCTCCCCTTCAGCCATGGTCGGACACAGCATTGGGGAGTTTGTAGCGGCGCATTTGGCAGGCGTATTTTCCTTGGAGGATGTCACGCGGCTAGTAGCCAAAAGAGGACAATTGGTAGCGGCCCTACCCGGTGGGGACATGCTCTCCGTTCGAGCTCCCCATAGTAAAATAGAGCACCTCATCGAAGGTGATATTTCGCTGGCCGCGATAAACTCACCCAACTTATGCGTACTTGCCGGCCCATCAGAAGCGATAGCCCACATCAGTTCCCTGCTTGACCAAGAGAACATCTTGCACAAGAAACTGTTCACAAGTCATGCCTTTCATTCTTCCATGATGGATCCTGTACTCGACGACTTTGGCAAAGAGGTGGCAAAGACCAACATGAGTGCTCCATCGATCCCCATCGTCTCTACCGTCACGACCAAACCATTGACCGATCAGGAGGCCACTTCGGTACCGTACTGGACCGCACACCTGCGCAAGGCCGTTTGCTTTTCGCCGGCCATGGAGCACTTACTGGAAGAAGATCCGAACACTATTTTCGTGGAAATTGGCCCAGGAAATGTCCTTAGCACACTTATCAAACAACATCAGCAGGCCCGAAATGCCGTAACCGTCCACAGTACCAACCGGCAAAGTGACAAGAACCATTACCAAGAACTTCTCGGGAATCTTGGAGAAATCACCCTGTCAGGCGGAAAACCTGATTGGCACCGATTTTATGCTGGGCAAAAACGGATCCGCCTCGAAGAGGTCCCAACCTATGCTTTCGATAGGAAAAGGTGCTGGATAGATCCTCCAGTAAAAGCGCCCATTTCGCAACAGCCTGCTCAAAACACTCCCATTATTAACGGAAAAAAAACTACTACACCCATGAGAACAGAAGTTCTTCGCAAAAAAGCCGTTGACGTACTTGAGCGTCTCTCCGGTCTGGACATCGACCACCAACCTGGTGACAGTTCATTTCTAGAATTGGGACTGGATTCGCTTTTGCTCACACAATTATCGTTTGCGTTAAAAAAAGAATTTGGCGTACCCCTGTCCTTTAGGCAACTTAATTCCCAGGTCAACACAGTAAATGCCCTCGTGAATTTCTTGGATGAAGCACTTCCAGCGGATCAATTCCAACCTGCTGCCGAGCCTTCTCCCATTCCATCACCAACCACCCCCTTGGCGGAAAACGAAAACAGGCAGGCTGTCCCTTCGCACACTACCTATCCTTCGGCAAATCACCATTCCGCCATCGGGCTTATTGGCCAACAACTTGAACTGCTCTCCAAACAGCTGGCGCTTCTACAAGGCTCCGCCGTGCCCGCTGCTGCCGTTTCCCAGCAGGAACCAAACACCCACCTGAATGGCCATGCTCCCGCAGCACCGCCATCTCCTGCCAAAAAACCAGCAGTGACGCTAAGCAAAGAAGATGCTGAAAACCTGAAAAAGCCATTTGGAGCCACGGCCCGGATCGACAAAAACGGCCAAAGCCTCCCTGAAAAGCAGCAAAACTTTATCGAAGCGTTCACCAAAAAGTACACTTCCAAAACAGCCTCCAGCAAAGCATACACCCAACAAAACAGGAGCCACATGGCAGATCCGCGGGTGGTCAGTGGATTCAACCCAAGCATCAAGGAAACGGTTTACTCCCTTGTGGTAAACCGCTCAAAAGGAAGTCGAATTTGGGACATTGACGGCAATGAATACCTGGACATTTTGAATGGTTTTGGCTCCATTTTATTTGGCCACAAGCCTGACTTTATCGATGAGGCGCTCAAAGAGCAAATAGAAAAAGGTTATGAAATTGGGCCGCAGCATGAGCTATCCGGAGCTGTCTGCAAACTCATCTGTGACATCACCGGCCACGACCGCGCTGCCCTGTGCAACACGGGCTCTGAAGCCGTCATGGGCGCCTTGCGCATTGCCCGCACCATCACCCAACGATCGCTTGTCGTGGCCTTTAACGGGTCTTATCATGGGATATTTGACGAAGTCATCGTCCGGGGAACGAAGAGCTTAAAATCCTTCCCGGCTGCTGCCGGCATCATGGCCGAATCGGTCGAAAACATCCTCATCCTTGACTATGGAACAGCGGAAACCCTGCGGATCATCGAAGAAAGAAAAGATGAAATCGCTGCCGTGCTGGTGGAACCTGTCCAAAGCAGAAGGCCGGAATTCCAACCGGTAGATTTCCTGAAGAAAGTTCGGGAGATCACCGCTGCTGTCGGTTCAGCATTGATTTTTGACGAAGTGATCACCGGATTCAGGATGCATCCACAAGGTGCACAGGGGATCTTTGGCATCAAAGCTGACTTGGCCACCTATGGCAAAGTCGTTGGCGGAGGGCTGCCCATTGGGGTCATCGCAGGAAAAGCGGAATTTATGGATGCGCTGGACGGAGGACATTGGCAGTACGGCGACGCCTCCGTTCCTGAGATAGACGTCACCTATTTTGCCGGAACCTTTGTCCGTCATCCGCTAGCCCTTGCTACAGCCAAAGCTTCCTTAGAGTATATCCAACAGGACGATGGTCAACTCCAACAGAATCTGGCAGCCAAGGTCCAGCGACTTGCCGATGGCCTGAACGGTTTCTTCGAAGAACACAACATCCCGGCCTACGTGGCCAATTTCGGTTCCTTATGGAAAATCAAGTTTAAGCAAGAGCTTCCCTACACAGAATTGCTTTTTGCCACCTTTAGAGAGCAAGGGCTTCACATCTATGATGGCTTCCCCTGCTTTGCTACAGGCGCCTACCAAGACGAAGATACTGACCTTATTCTAACGGTCATCAAAAGCGGTTTCCAACAGCTTGCTTCGGCGACATTCTGGGATGCCCTCGTACCGGGACTTTCTGAAGGCTTCCAAGCCTCTCCCGACGTACTTTCCAAAGATCAACCGCCCGTTCCTGGCGCCAAACTGGGCAAAACACCGGAAGGTAAAGCCGCCTGGTTTGTCCCAGACCCAGAGCGTCCAGGGAAATACCTTGAGCTAGCTTTTAAAACCGCCTAAGTCCATTGTCATGAATACTATGAATGCTGATTTAACCTATAAAGTAGTAGATTACGATCCTTTTGGACTTGCGATCGAGAAAGCCTATGCCAGTATTACCGCTCAACGTGAAATCTGGCTGGCCTGCAAAATCGGCGGAGATGACGCCAACCGGGCCTACAATGAGTCCATTTCTTTGGTTTTGAAGGGGGAATTTGACCAGGCTGCCTTTGAGGAGGCACTGCAAGAAGTGATCAAGCGGCACGAAGCCCTTCGGGCCAACTTTGCTATCGACGGAAAACAGATCCTTATTCAGGAAGAGATGGCCTTTTCCCTACATACTGAGGACATTTCATCCATGGATGCTACGGCAGAAGCCGCCTTTATCGAACAATTTCACCGTGAGGATTCCCTCCAGGCTTTTGATTTGGAAAACGGACCATTGTTCAGGATGGCCCTTCACAAGCTTGTAACGTCAAAGCATTATTTCACCCTCACCATCCACCACCTTATCGGCGACGGATGGTCGCTCGGGGTTTTATTGGAAGACATTTGCAAACTGTACAATGCAAAGGTTTTAAAAATGGCTCCCCAATTGCCCAAGGCCAATCCACTCAGTGAATACTGCCAGCAGATTACTGCCCTGGAAAACACGTCGGAACATGCCGATACCATTTCTTTTTGGCTTGAAAAATACAAGCACCAGAAAAAAGATTTTACATTACCAGTAGACCATCCTCGCCCCGTTGTAAAAAATTACCAAAGTGACCGGCTGGATTTTAAATTACCCAAAGCCCAGATCGATCAAGTGCAAGCTTTGGGAAGGGCTGCTGGAGCCTCCCTCGTCAATACTTTCATTGCTGCGTTTGAACTATTCCTGTCCAAGAAAAGTCATCGAAAGGAAGTGGTCTTGGGCGTACCTGCCGCCGGACAATCTGCCACAGGACTGTTCAACCTGGTCGGCCATTGTGTCAACCTTCTTCCTATGAGGAGCTTGATAGATGAAAGCGTCCCTTTCAGTGCTTTTTTGCGTCAGCGAAACGAAGAAATACTGGATTGCTACGACCATCAACTGTTTACATACAGCAGTCTCCTAAACGAACTTAAGCGTAAAAGAGACCTCTCGAAGACCGCACTGGTCCCGGTGATCTTTAACCTGGACATGGGCATGGACACACAGGTCCACTTTCATGGGCTCGACCATGAACTGATCAGTAACCCCAGGAGCTTTGACAACTTTGAATTGGCCCTGAACCTGACTAACAGCAAAGACAGCTACCAATTTGAGTGGTCCTATAACACCGCGCTTTTCGAGAGGACGACCATCATCCGGATGATGGATGAATTTAACCGGCTATTGCAAACCGTCGTAGCCAATCCTGACATCCACCTGAGCGACATCTACCTATTTGACACGGCAAGACTGAGTGGATTTTACGAAAAATGGAACAACACCCAGCAAGACTACCCCGAGAACATTCCATTCACGAGGTTGGTGCACGCCATAGCCAATCAATTTCCCACTAAAACGGCCATTGAATTTCAAAACCAACATATCACGTACAAGGAGTTGGAAGACCAATCCAACCGGTTTGCAGCGTTTTTAAAGCATAAAAATTTCACAAAAGGAGATCGAATAGGGCTGTTAATGCCGCGATCTGCGGACATGGTCATTGGCCTGTTAGGGATTGTGAAATCCGGATTGACCTACATCCCTATTGATCCTGCATTGCCGCAAGATCGCATTCAGTACATGCTGACAGATGCCAGTGCAAAAGCCATTGTCACCAGTACGGCGCTGGAAGCGTTTCCTATCGCCGCAGAGCAATGTGTTTTCATGGAAGACTTCCATCAGCAATCCGAAAACCTACCTAATACTTACCAGGAGGCTAATATACAAGTAAGTGACCCGGTTTACATCCTTTATACCTCCGGCTCCACAGGTCTTCCCAAGGGAGTGCTGGTCAGCCATCAAAACCTCACCAACCTCCTCTATAGCCTCAGGGACCGACCCGGAATTTCGTATGCCGATCGGATATTGGCGGTGACCACGATTTCCTTTGATGTGGCGGGGATGGAGCTTTTTGGCCCTTTGGTGGCAGGTGCTACCTTAGTCATTGCCGATACCGCTACCCTGAAAGATGGAAGACTGCTTTTAAGGGCTTTGGATGAGAAGAAGATTTCCCGCATATTCTCCACTCCCGCGACCTACCAAATGCTGGTTCAAGTGGGGTGGGATTATCCATTGCCCCTTAAGATCGTTTCCGGGGGAGAGCCCTTCCAAAAAAGCCTCGTCGAAAAACTACTGCCGATCACGGATGAAATCTGGAATGCCTATGGCCCCACCGAAACCACTATCCTTTCCAGCCTCAAGCTCATTGAACAGCCTGAAGATTTTGATTCGATTGGCACCCCGATAAACAACACGGAAATCTACCTACTTGACGACCATGGACAATTGGTCGATTTAGAGGAGACCGGGGAAATTTATATTGGCGGAGCGGGAGTAGCGATAGGCTATTGGCAAAAGGAAGAGCTTTCCGCTGAGCGCTTTATCCCGAACCCGTTTAGTATTGACGAAAAACGCCTTTACAAAACTGGAGATCTGGGCAAGTTTAAGCCCAATGGTGAGCTAATGTGCATAGGAAGGATCGACAACCAAGTCAAAATAAGAGGGCACCGCATTGAACTGGGGGAAATAGAGCAGCAAATCAATCAATTAGAAGGGGTGATGGCCTCCCATGTAGCGGTACAACAATCGCAGCAAGGCCACAAACAACTGGTATCCTATGTTATCAGTGATGACACTGATTTAGCGGAAGCAACCTTACAAGCCTGGAAAGAACGGATCAAAGCAAAATTACCCGAATACATGCTGCCTTCCCACTGGGTAAGGCTAAAACAGTTTCCCCTCACCCCGAACGGGAAAATTGACCACAAAAGTCTTCCCAGACCGGATTCGAGCCCTTTAAAAACCACTTCTTCGGAAAGTTCAGCGTGGTCTCCAAACGAAAAACTCATTGGAGAAATATGGAAAGACAGCCTTAAATTGAGCTACATTCAGTTGGATGATGATTTCTTTGAACTTGGGGGGCACTCTATCCTTGCCGTGGAAGTCATGAGCTCATTGGATAAAAAAATCGACACCCAACTTCCCCTTACCACGATCTTCAAACATCCAACGGTAAGGTCATTTGCCGCATTATTGGAAAACGGTGAAGAAATGGAAGCGGCAAACCCGTCATGGAGCTCCTTGGTCCCTATCAAGCCAGAAGGAAGCAAACCTCCCATATATGTAATTCATGGCGTCGCTGCCAACATCACTAATTATTTCAAACTCATCGATCATGTGGATAAAGACCAACCCATCTATGGTCTACAGGCAAAGGGATTAAACGGATTGGATAGCCCAAACGTGGGGCTGGAAAATATCGCAGCACACTATGTCAATGAAATCCTAGCACACAATCCTGAAGGGCCATACCATATCGGAGGCTATTCCTTTGGCGGGTATGTGGCATTCGAAATGGCTCGACAGCTTATTGCCAAAAACAAGCCTATGGGCAAACTGATTATATTTGATACCAGTGTAGACCCCATGGATGATAACGCGCCCAAAACGGGACTGTTGGAGATGATCTCGAAGGAATTCAACAAAAGAAAAGTGGAGATGCAGCTGTTGGTTGAGGCTCCGAATACGTTCCGAACCACTAAGGGAAGAATGATCAAACGTAAAACTGAAAACCTATTGACCAAGATAGGCCTTCAAAAAGACAAATCGCCCCTTGATCGGAATGCGATCATCAAGAAAATCAAAAACATCAATAAGGATGCTATGATTAACTACACCCTAAAGCCTATTCTTACCGACATGGTACTCTTCAAAGCCCGCATCAAGCTGGCACCAGTAAGTGAAGAGAAGTATTACGGTTGGGCTCCATATGTGAATACCATCCAGGTTATCGATATAGACGGTGACCATAACAGCATGTTTGACCTGCCATTTGTTGGCCCATTTGCCAGCAAACTTCAGGACGTACTTGATGATCATGCCTGAAAATTAAATTGCTGAGCAGTATCAACCTATTAAAGATATTGCTCAGCTTGCTCAAATTAGAACTATCTATTGATAAAAGATAATTTTTTCTTGACGATATACACTATTTACACTGGATTATTGCTGTAATGTATCGTTTCAACTACATTTTATTTAAATTCATTTTTTTTAATTCAAAATACATTTTTATTGATTTAAAAAATAACTAGATTTACTTTTAAATAACACGAGCGGAAGTACGTACTACTTGCTTTCATATTGAATTTCTTAATGCTTGGAGGCAATAAAACACGACACCAAACACTACTTATCGCCTGACTGTTAACACCTTCCATATAATATGGAAAATGCTATTTGAAAAATGAATAATAAAACTACCCTTTCCGCTACTACAACACACCGTACTTTAACATCTCAAGTAATATCAAACAGCACAATCAATAATGAATTTGTTGTTTGCCCTTTAAAAACCAGGAGAATAGAACGCGTCCTATGAACAGCCAACTATATATCAGCAAGATTCATTGCAGCACCGTTTTACTTCCCAACTGGAACCCAAAATCGGATTATTTGATCGATGATCAAATAGACCTATGGAGAGTTTCTGTAAAAGCACTAATGGAGGAATTGGCTCCTCTTCAGCAATACCTTACAGAACAAGAACTCACGACAATGAACAGGTACCAACGGGAAAGTGACCGGATCAGGTATATCATTGGCAAGGGTTACCTAAAGGTGTTATTGTCAAAGTACTTGGATAAAGACCCTGTTGAGATCGAATTCATTGAGGGCATCAATAAGAAACCTATTTTAAAAGGAGACAAGAAGATCCATTTCAACATCTCGCACTCCAAGGATTGGGTGATTTTTGGCTTTTGTCCAGATGAATTGGGAGTAGATATCGAGCATGTCGACAGCGATTTTGACTTTCTATCCCTGATCAATAATTGCTTTACGAAACCGGAAACACACTTTATAGAAAATGCTTATTCACCCCGGCATGAATTCTATAAGCTATGGACCCGTAAAGAATCCTTGCTCAAAGCCACCTCAGTAGGGATGGTGGACAACCTTCACTCAATCAATTGCCTCGATGGCACCCAATATATTCCCTATGAAGTAGGTGGGGGATTTTCAGATTGGAAAATCAAGAGTTTGCTGATGGACGAAACCTATTTTATCAGTTTATCATTTCCTGTCAAATATCGGAAGCTTCGCTTTTTTGATGTTTGATACTGAAGTGCTCAACTTTCATTCATCCAGATTAACATGAAGAAGGGTGAACAATTGCCTTTGTATGCTTTTCACAGCAGCATTCACTTACTTTTACATTCTCAAATTTCTTAGATGCAGCCCTATGTGCTTCTGAGCAGTTATTAAACGGCCCCAAATAACTCAGTTCATTCATTGCCGGCATATCAGGACACCCCAAGGCATGAATGACGTGCAAAGCAGATGGTTCGTAAAAGTTAGTGATGTAAAAGAAAGTCATTTGAAAGTCGATTAGGTTAACGCTACATCAAAACTATCCATTAAATATTTACAAAAAAATACCCCAAATTGGGTATTTTTCAAACCAATTTTACACACCTAATCTTTACTTTATCCAATTATAGGTTCAAATTAACTAATAAAAGTAAAAAATTACTGATTACAATTCTTGCTTCTTTCACTCCATTACCGATTTAGCAGCTCGATTTCACTCCTATCGGAAAAAATTAACAAAACATATATGCAATGTACTTTTTACAATAAAAAGGCTGCCTCAAAAGTAATCCGTCATGACGATCCACTGAAGATCATCGTGACGGATTACTAAAATTAAGGCAGCCTTTTTTCCTAAAACTTGCTAATTATCTTGGCTAGTTGATCGCGGAGCCGGGTGCAGCTGGCCCATTTGGCATCATCAAGCGCAATGATCCATCTTTATCTTCAGCCATTAGGATCATTCCTTCCGATTCGATTCCCATCATTTTCCTAGGGGCTAAATTTATCAGCATGGTCACTTGCTTTCCAATGAGATCTTCTGGTTTATAATATTCAGAAATGCCACTGAGCACCGTACGCTTGCCAAGCCCTGTATCCACCACCAATTTCAATAGCTTTTTGGATTTTTTCATTTTCTCGGCCTCGAGTACCGTGACCACCCGGAGATCCATCTTGGTAAAATCATCAAAAGCTATGGTGTCTTTCACAGGCTCTACTGGAGTATTTGCTGCTTCATTCTGTTTTTTGGTCTCCAACAGCTTATTTACTTGCTGCTCCACCACGCTGTCTTCCACCTTTTCGAAGAGCAAGGTCGCTTTACCGATGGTCTCCCCTCCTTTCAGGATTTCACTATTACCTGCTTCGGTCCAGTTTACACCGGCTGTTCCTAACATATCAGCCAGCTTCTGCGCAGTGAATGGCAAGAAAGGAGCTGACACCACGCCCAAGTTTGCGGCGATATTCAAGGCAATGTTTAGGACAGTACCTGTTCGGTCTTTATCTTCTTTTATGCTCTTCCAAGGTTCTGTATCGGCCAAGTACTTATTGCCCATACGGGCAAAATCCATTACTAACCCAAGTGCCTCTCTAAACCTGAACTTTTCGATAGAAGCCGCTATTTTATCAGGATAAGCCGCCAAGCCTTCCAAAACTTCCTGGTCATAGGCCGACAGTCCAGCCCTCTCGGGAACTATCCCGTCAAAATACTTATGGGTAAGGACCACTGCCCGATTCACAAAGTTACCATATATGGCTACCAGCTCGGAGTTATTTCTTCCCTGATAATCTTTCCAAGTAAAGTCATTATCCTTCGCTTCCGGAGCATTAGCGGTCAACACGTATCGCAATACATCCTGCTTGCCTGGAAATTCCTTCAAATATTCATGCAGCCACACCGCCCAATTTCGAGAAGTAGAAATCTTTTCTCCTTCAAGGTTCAGGAATTCATTTGCGGGCACATTGTCAGGAAGCACATAATCCCCATGGGTCTTTAGGATAGCCGGAAAGATGATACAGTGAAACACAATATTATCTTTTCCAATAAAATGTACCAATTTGGTATCTTCATCTTTCCAATACGGCTCCCATTCTACGCCCTTCTCTGCAGCCCATTCTTTTGTGGAAGAGATATAGCCAATCGGGGCATCAAACCACACGTACAGCACTTTTCCTTCAGCTCCTTCGACAGGAACGGGTACCCCCCAATCCATATCCCTGGTCATAGACCTGGCCTGAAGGCCATCTCCTGTTTCTAACCACGAGCGGCATTGTCCCAGCACGTTATTTTTCCAGTCCTGCTGATGTTCTTCTAAGATCCACTTTCTTAGAAATCCAGCGTATTTTCCAAGGTCCAAGAACCAATGTTTGGTTTCTTTAAGTACCGGAGAATTCCCACTGAGCTTGGACTTGGGATTGATGAGCTCGGTAGGACTCAGTGACGACCCACACTTTTCACATTGGTCACCATAAGCACCTTCATGGCCACACTTAGGACAAGTCCCTTCGATGTATCGGTCAGCTAAAAACTGGCCCGCCTCTTCATCGTAATATTGCTCGGTGGTCTGCTCCAGAAATTCACCTTGGTCGTAAAGGTCCTTAAAAAACTCCGAAGCAGTTTGATGATGGACGGGAGAACTGGTACGGCTATAATGATCAAAGCTGATTCCGAATTCCTCGAAACTGGCCTTCATGATCCCGTGATAGCGGTCCACAATTTCCTGTGCGCTGACCCCTTCTTTCTTGGCCTTTATGGTAATGGCTACGCCGTGTTCATCAGAACCACCTATATACACCACGTCCTTGCCAAGCGACCGAAGGTAACGTACATAAATATCTGATGGAATATAACAACCCGCCAAATGTCCTATATGCAGGGGACCATTGGCATAAGGTAATGCGGAAGTAACGGTATATCTTTTAAAGTCTCTTTTGCTCATAGGCTGCAAAGATAGGGAAATTTGATTTTTTTACGGGAATAAATCCCCAGGTGATTTGCCTCCTTTGGCGAAATGAAGGTTGGCTACTTCCAGACCTTGCCCATCATCCCTGTGCGGCCACCTTTTTATTGGCTGGAACTTTATAGCTGTCAAATATTTGCGTCCTAATGCTCACCAAGAGTGAAATACACATTCCCATCATGGCGATCACCGCAAAGGACACCTGCAGGTCAAACAGCTCCGCTATAAAACCAATCAATGGAGGCCCCAATAAAAAGCCAAAAAAAGAAATCGTCGACACCAACGCCAAGGAAATGCTTGGCGAATACATCTTGGACCTGCCGGCTATGCTATAAGAAAGAGGAATCACCGAGGCGGTCCCGAAACCTACTAATAAAAACCCTGCCACGGCTGTCCAAAAAGAAGGGTAAACTACCGCTATCAACAAGCCCAGGCAAATCAGCGCCCCAGAAATCCGCAGCATCACAATTTTACTCCATCTATTTGCCAAGGTATCCGAAAAAAACCTTCCAGAGGCCATGGCGGCCATAAAGGTCACATAGCCTAGCGGCACTAAATCCGGGCTCGCCACCACTACCTTCTTCAAATACACTCCGCTCCAATCAAACATACATCCTTCACACATCATCCCAAAAAAACCCACCAAGCCTATCCGAAGCAGTAAGGCATCGGGCTTTTTAAGCGTTAAACCTCCACTCCCGGCTCTCTTCTCTTCTTTGAAAAGCAAATTAAAACTGGACACCAAAATCAAAAGCATGATGCCCGCTACCACCCAATAATGCTGCAGCGGTGCCCAGTCTAGCTTGATCATCAAAGCACCGATACCTGCCCCTGCAAAACCTGCTAAACTCCACAGACCATGAAAGGATGCCAAAATACTTCGGTTATACCCATCTTCCACCAACAGCGCCTGCGTGTTCAGGGAAATGTTCATGATGTTTCCCATCATCCCAAAAATCACCACGGCCACTCCCAGCTGGACCGCTGAGCTTGTAAAGCCAAGACTCAATAAGGATACTGCATAGAGCAAGCTTCCGGTCACGATAACTTTACGGCTACCATACTTATCCACTGCCCATCCGGCCAATGGCAAAGCAATCAACGACCCCAAGGGCATTCCGAGTAGTAATGTCCCCAATTGCCCTTCACTTAAATCAAATAGCTGCTGGAAGTCAGGAATTCGAGATGCCCAAGAAGCAAAGCTCAATCCTGCCAGAAAAAAAAGTCCACTCAGTGCAATCCGTCGTTTCCTCAGTAATTTCATAGGTCGTACTAATAGGTTTGAAACACAAAGTAAAGGACTTTTTCAGCATTAAAAACCTTGATTTTCAAACAAAAAGTGAAGCAATCGATTTCGACGAGTATATTTTTTCAGATTTCCATTACTTTTCGCCTGATTTAGATTTAATTTCCAGAAATCAAACCAAGGGCCATGGAATTTGTCATCGCAGGAATCACCATCATCATCGCTATCTTCATCATCAGAACGGTCTATAAAAAGGTTTTTAAATAGCTGTTTCACTTAATGAAGGGCGCGAAGCCTTCTCTTTCTCCTTCGTCAATTAGGTAATTTATCAGCAAGCTTACCATAGACCCATGTCCCTGCCACTGCACTGATAAAGGTTACGATCACCACCGAATAGCCAATTCCTATTTGGGCGAAAATAGGCCCCGGACAGGCTCCTGTAACCGCCCACCCCAAGCCAAATATAAAGCCTCCGAAAATTTGACCTTTTTTAAATTCCTTGTCTTTAATCACCACTTTCTCTCCTGAAATGGTTTTGATGTCAAACTTTTTGATCAAGAACACAGACAGCATCCCTACGGCCACTGCCGCACCGATCACACCATACATATGAAACGACTGGAGCCTGAACATTTCTTGGATCCTGAACCAGGAAATCACCTCAGCCTTTACCAAGACGATCCCAAAAAACATTCCTACAAACAGGTATTTCAGCAGGGCCAATCCCCTTTCAGTTTTTTTAGCACTCATGTTTATTCTTTTTTAATCGATTTGCTACCTTTTAACAAGGCCTAATGCTCAACTCAAAATCCGGCCAAGCGCATTAAAGTTGGTAATATCAAATGGGTCATGGTAAATCCTCCAAGCATGAAGAAGATGGTGGCCACTACGGATGGCCATTGGAGATTACTGATCCCCATAATGGCATGGCCTGAAGTACAGCCTCCTGCATAACGGGTACCAAAACCGACCATAAACCCTCCCAAAACAAAGAAAATCAAGCCCCTCATTGAGAAAAGATGCTCCCAAGAGAATATTTCAGAAGGCAATAGGTTTTCGAATTTTGTAATCCCCAAAGCCATGAGGTCATGCTGTGTGCTTTCTGCCACGACCATATCCGCCGGATCCGAAAAGACCAGGGCGGCGATCACCCCGCCTAATACAATCCCCGTCACAAATAGCAAATTCCATGACTCTGCCTTCCAATCATACGAAAAGAAGGGGATTTTTGCCGGCATACAGGCGGCGCAAACATGTCGTAAGGAGGAAGAAACACCAAATGACTTATTACCGATCAGTAGCAATACCGGAACGGTGAGGCCAAGCATTGGCCCGGCTACATACCAAGGCCAAGGCTGACTGATCCAATCTATTATATTGTTCATGTTCTTAATTCATTATAATTTAGTAGTCGGGCAGACAAAGTCGGTAAGATCAAAGGATTCTGAATCTTTAATGGCCTTGAACCCGCCTGAAATATCCACAAGGTTTTCATATCCCCTGGCACGCATGATGGACGCAAAAATCATGGAACGGTAGCCCCCTGCACAATGCACAAAATATGTTTTGTCCTTATCCACTTGGCCCATATTTTCGTTGATGTAATCCAACGGACTGTTTTCTGCATCTTTTACATGCTCACTGTCAAATTCACTTTGCTTGCGAACATCTAGGATTTTGGCGTTTGGATTATCCTGAATGGCCTTGGCCACCTCTTTGGGGGCTAAGGAAGTGATGGTATCCACCTCATTCCCTTCGGCTCTCCACGCTTCAAATCCTCCTTCTAAATACCCCAAAGCATGGTCATACCCCACCCTGGCCAATCGAGTAATCACTTCTTCTTCTCTACCTTCTTCAGCGATTACCAGAATCTTTTGCTTCACGTCGGGAATCATCGTCCCCACCCAAACGGCAAAGCTCCCATCAATACCTATGTTTATGGCATTGGGAATAAACCCTTTTGCAAAAACCTGGGGACTTCTTGTGTCGAGCAATATGGCCCCGGTCTCATTGGCCACTGCTTCAAATTCAGCCGGTGAAAGCCCCTTCACGCCTCGTTCCAACACCTCATCGATGCTATCATATCCTTGAATGTTCATCTTGACGTTTTGAGGGAAATAGGCTGGTGGAGGGGTAAGTCCATCAATCAGCTTCTTGACAAACTCCTCTTTGCTCATCTCCTGCAATGCATAATTTGTTTTCTTTTGGTTCCCCAAGGTGTCTGAAGTTTCTTTGCTCATATTTTTACCGCAGGCACTTCCTGCACCGTGTGCAGGATACACCACCAAATCATCTGGTAAAGGCATGATCTTATTGCGCAGCGAATCGTATAAATGCCCTGCTTGCTTCTCCTGCGTCAAGTCCGCGGCCACCTTCTGTGCCAAATCCGGACGCCCCACATCTCCTATAAATAAAGTATCTCCGGTAAAGATCGCCTTGGCATTGCCGGATTCATCGTGCAGCAGGTAACAGGAGCTTTCCATGGTATGACCTGGCGTATGCAGCAATTTGATTTTCACATCGCCGATAGTGAATTCTTGCTCATCTTCCCCTACAATCGCTTCAAAACCCAACTCCGCATCAGTAGGACCAAAAACAATCTTTGCACCTGTTTTCTGAGCCAAGTCTTTATGCCCTGACACAAAATCAGCATGAAAATGGGTCTCAAAGACATACTTGATCACGGCATCGTTTCGCTTTGCTTTTTCAATGTACGGCTCCACTTCACGTAGTGGATCGATGATGGCCGCCTCCCCATTGGACTCAATGTAGTAGGCTCCTTGCGCCAAACATCCCGTATAGATTTGTTCGATTTTCATTTCTAGTTCTTAGTTATATTTGCGGTTGATTTCTTTATAATGCTTATTAAGTGCTTACCAGTTCCTAATGGTAAATATTACTACTAAATTAAGGCAACAAAAGTACTTTGTCAGTGACTTCCATCACATAAGCCCCTAGTTAACCGAATGCGAGTTCTCTGATCAAAATATACCCCCCCATCAGCAACACAAACCAGCCAAAGGCCTTTTTCAGTGCAGATTCATTTACTTTTCGGGAAAGCTTTCCACCCATAAAGATCCCGACAATGCTCAATCCTGTAAAGATCAAAAGAAAGCTCCAATCGATATCCTGTGAGATGAGGTCTCCGGTAAAACCCAGCAACGACTTTATCCCAATGATCAACAGGGAAGTTCCTACCGCCATTCGCATGGGAAGTTTGGCGATTAGCACCAATGCCGGAATGATCAAAAAACCACCTCCAGCTCCTACGATACCTGTAATACTGCCCTCCACTAACCCTTGTAGGGCAATGAGAGGATAATTAAGGGTTTTAGCTTTGCTGTCAGGTGTCAGCTTGGTTCCATTCTTGATCATCGAATAAGCCGCCAGCAACATGATTGCGGCAAAGAAAACCATGATCGCCAAATTCTTGGATACGGTAAAGCCTCCCAAGGCAAACAAGACTTCCGGCAAGGCATGTACCACATATTTCCGCATTAGGAAAATGGCCAAGAAGGAAGGCAAAGCAAACACCAAAGCAATTCGGTAGGATACTTTTCCTCGTTTCAGATAGCTCCCAGCACCTACCAAGGAGGTACTTCCGACCACAAAAAGGGAATAAGCCGTCGCCAGGACTGGCTCTATCCCCAACAGGTAAACCAAAATGGGTACCGTCAAGATAGACCCTCCCCCTCCGATCATCCCTAGACTAATGCCAATCAATATCGCCCCTCCAAAGCCTATAAGTGAATTTATTTCCATGCGATTGTTACTCTTTGCTTAAACTTCTACAAAACTAACCTATCCCACCATACTGCGCAGTGACTTTTGTTACATTAAGATTAATCTGCTTCCACTTTCTGTTGAGATTATACTGCAATGTTATTATATTTAGTATGATAGGCTATTAATACCAAAAAATGAAATTACTGGTTGGTACTGACTTTTCTGAAAACGCCCAAAACGCAATGGATTTCGCACTGCAATTGGCCAAAGCCCATAACAGTTCGATTACGCTCCTGTTTGCTTACACCCCTGTGTACGATTTTGCAGCGCAGACGGCTGAGTACATTACCACGGTCGAACAGCAAGCTACAAAGGAATTAAAATCCTTAACGAAGAAATGTAAAAAAGAAGGAATTGAGATCGATTATCTTATCGAGCAAACAACCCCTTCTTCGGCCATATGTTCGGTAGCAGACAGGGAATCGTTTGACTTAATCATTTTGGGCAGCCAAGGAAAAAGTGACTTCCCTTCAAAAATATTTGGCTCTACCACTTCCGAGGTCATTCGGTTGAGCAGCACTCCAGTGCTTACTGTTCCAGCAGGTGCCGCCTTCAAGGCGATGGACAATATTTCCCTGGCCATGGAGCTTAACAGGGAAGACATCGTCTTTTTAGGACAGCTGATTGCCCTCACCCGTCATTATCGGCTCCCTTATCAGATCATTTACATCAAAAAAGACGAAGATTCCCTCCCGGAAATGCCTTTTTCAGAGTTGTCAATGTATTTAAAAGACCGTTTTCCTGAGCTGGTCATTAGCTTTGACACCTTGGCTGCAGACCGGGTGGATGAAGGCCTGAAGCAATACACCCAACAACACCCCAGAACCATGCTATCCATGTTTTCGAAACATCAAGGGTTCTTTGACTATCTTTTCAGGACCAGCCACTGTGCGGACATGGCCCTCCACACTACAGTTCCTTTATTGGTCTTAAAATCAAAAAAATTCTAACCCCTACTGAAGCTTCCTTCACACCTCAGCCAATTCTTCAAAATCATCCCGGATGAAGATCTTGTTCCGGCCCAATTCAATCCACTTTTTCTTTTCCAATTGTTTCAAAAGCCTGGAAATCACTTCCCGTGAAGTCCCTAGCTCGTTGGCTATTTCTTGATGGGTAATGGAAAGGGCTGTCGTATCATTCTTTTTCATTTTGGTCACCAGGTACCTTGCCAGTCGCTGGTCCATTTTCAAAAACGCTACCGAATCCAGGACCTTCAGCATTTCCTGAAAACGCTTTTGATACGTGGCCGTGACAAAATCCTTCCACTGCTTGTACTGCTCATACCACTGCTCATGATACTGCACAGGAACCAGGAGCACTTTGGTATCTTCTTCTACTATTGCCTTGATCTCACTGGCCTTGCCAGCCTCACAACACGTCAACGACAACGCGCACGTCTCCCCAGGATACAAGTAATATAAAAACAACTCTTTGCCCTCGTCGTCCATCCGCAACACCTTAATTGCTCCCTCCAACACAATCGGTACCGTCTTGATAAACTTCCCCGGCTCCATGATCGTCTTACCGGCTGCAATGTTCATTACCGTTCCTTGACGTTCCATTTCATCCAGCAGATGAACATCTGTAATGGTCGGCACTCTTGCATTGATCCTTTTTTCTTCCATGACCCTTTACTTAACGATTCCCCATACTTTTTCACCATCCTGCACATCCCGTAACACCGTGCTCCCTGCGCCTATCACACAATTTTCTCCCACCGTAACACCGGGAAGCAAAGTACTACCTGCTCCTATCAAGGTTCCCTTTCCGACTTGCACATCCCCGCAAAGGCCTGTTTGCGGTCCAATATGCACAAAATCTCCTATCCGACAGTCATGATCCACAGAAGCGCCGGTATTGATGATGGCATGGGCTCCGATTATGGCATCCGGTTGGATTACCGCACCGGCCATCACTGCAGTACCCTCTGCTATCTCAGCATAGTTACTGACCATGGCATTTCGGTGGATTGCCTTGCCGAAAATCACTTCCTTCGCTATCCTGGAGACCACTAGTTCCCGAAGCCTGTTATCCCCAATACTCACCAACACATAATTACTGTCGCGCTTCACTCCACCCCACCGAAACACAGGGTAGCCTAAACACGCCCCTACAGAAGGATCATCGTCAAACAACCCGTGAATCAATTCCCCTTGGCTTTCCAAATTTGAGATCACCACTTTCGCGTGACCAGATGCCCCAAACAAATACATGCTAGCTATAATTCTAATTTAATATCGTTAAAGATAGGAAGTTTTATATTACACCGGGAAGTCTACCAACGTAAAAACCACCACTGATTTTTATTAATTAACACAACAATATTTTCGAAAAAGGAAAGGAAGAGAAAGTTTTTATATTCGATAACCTAACAAACTTTAAATTTACCAAATAACCTGACCGAGCCCCCACTAAAAAACTAATGGCTTTTCTTTCATCTTTTAATCTTATATATTTAAACCTTGTCTAGAAATAAAATCTTTTAAGCTAATAATAAATGTAATCATGAAAAGAAGGGACTTTATGAAAACCGGTGGCGTTGTCTTAGGCGGATCCCTACTCCCTTACCAGCTTGCAAACGCTTTTCGTACCAACACCGACAAAGGCCCCATTAAAATAGGCATCATTGGCTGTGGAGACAGAGGGAAAGGACTGATGCACGTCATGTCTGGAATGCCAGAACAGTTTGAGATAGTGGCCATCTGTGACAACATGGACTTTAGACTTGACCAAACCCGCAAAGCATTCCCAAGCCTTCAAGCCAAATCCTATAAAAACTACCAAGACCTCGTAGACCATCCTGACATTTCAGCGGTGGCCATTGCGACGCCGCTGAACATGCACTTTGCTCCAGCCAAGGCCGCCCTCCAAGCCGGGAAACATGTCTATCTCGAAAAAACGATGACGTATGACATCCCCGAGGCAATGGAACTGATCGAATTGGTAAAAAAGAATCCCGATCTTACCCTGCAAGTGGGCCATCAATACCGGTATACTCCGCTATATTACAAGGTAAAGGACATGATCCAATCAGGCTATATGGGCAAGATTACCCAAATCGACTCCCGCTGGGACAGAAACTGGAACTGGAAACGACCAGTCCCCGAGCCATCATTAGAGCGAATCATCAACTGGAGGATGTACAAGGAATATTCCGGAGGCTTGCCTGCCGAATTGCTATCCCACCAAATAGACTTCATCAACTGGGCATTTGAAACCCATCCAGACACCATCATTGGAACCGGCGGAATTGACAATTACCACGACGGGAGGGAAACCTATGACAATGTACAGTTGCTGCTGAGATATGAGAAAGAAGGCATGATCGGGAATTTTGGTGCCACCTGCAGTAATGCCAGAGAAGGATATTCATTCTCCATCAAGGGCACCCAAGGAACGGTAGAATTATTAATGAACGAGGGTTATTTTTATCCTGAAGAGGAGCGAATGGAAGAACTCCAGATCGTCGACGGCGTTTCTGGTGCCACCAAGCTCACTTGGAAGGAAGGCAAAGGTATTCCGATACTGGAAGAAAAAACCAAAGACGGAACCTGGTATGCATTCAATGACTTTTATAAATCCATCCTAAACAAGGAATACCCCGCCTCCAATGTCATCAGCGGTGCTACCACTGCTACTTGCATTCACCTGGCCAACCATTCCTTATTCCACAAAACCATCGAAGACTGGAAACCGGCATACAATTATGAATAAAATCCCAAGGGCTCTTTAATTGCTATTCCAAAAGCACTCCCAATCAAAGCCATCCACCACAACGGATGGCTTTGGTGTTTTCTATATATTTAACCGTCATGTACAAAAGAGGATCAAGCCATATTTCTAGGGGGGATGAATGTGGACATGTTCTTATGACTGAAAATTTCAAACCGTTAAAAATGATGGTTTTCCTCTATCCGCACGAATGGGTTTTAGCGGAAAGTTGTGGGGAATAGGACAGTCAATGCGGCTAAAACAGAAAACGTTGGATGGGCAAATCTACCAGGGGCCTCACCCATGGCTAAGAATGTGTCGCCCCTTTGGGACGTTGTGGCATGTTTATTTATCCGTGATTTTGCCATTAAGTAAAACTGGCAGTCCCCAACTTTTCCGCTTGGCCCATAAAATATCATCCAATCAATCGGCAATTTTCAGACATCACTTTATACAAAAAAACTATAATCCATGTATTATAAACAGAGTGGAAAATCAGAGGATGTTGTTCATGAGTGATAAGCATTATTTTTTGAGCACCTGGCAGGAGAAATTTTAGCAAAGGAATTTTCATAAGGGGCAAGAATTATCCGTGCCGCTGACATTTTGTAAAAGGATCAATTTTCCTAAGCATCCTGAGACAAATTGAGGCTGTACCCAGGACACTTGGCGCGGACACGCCCTGTCCATACGAAGTTTAATAGGCGAGCAAAACCGCCCGATATTCATCCGCCTTCGATCGAGGCTTCACCGTTCAGATGAATGCCTCCAAACTCCAAAGATGACTCCATGACTTCCAGCGCACCCAAAACAATTTCTTAACAATGGGTTAACAAAAACTTTTTCATGATCATCTACACGCCACCAAACCGATCGAGACGCCAAAAAAAACCTTAAAACACTAAAAAACTGACACTTACACTCAAAAGGGTCAAAACACACGGTATATCAATTAACTAAATTGCAAAAACCAATAAAATCGGTTTAAAAAAAGGTCTATATTTTAACTTTTTATGCATTAAGCAGAAAAACCGGTTTAAAAAAAGACAAAAAAAAGAGGAATCCTTGCAGAGATTCCTCGAATGGGTTTATTTTAACTGACTAACAGCCGTATATATTTTGGAAAAAAGGAACTTAATCCTCGTTTTTAGAACCAAAACTTCTTTAAACTTAGTAAAAATATTTTTGATAACAATAAAAAGCCAAAAATAATTTCCCCGATCAATCGTTCGGTTTCTTAATCTAGAACTCTTTTTTCTTCTGTCGAAATACAACAAAACCTCTTTATACTACACTAAAACGATTAAATTCTTTTTTCACATAAAACGCCATATCATCTTAATCTTCTTTTAACTTTCCCCAAACCATCACACACCATATGCCACTTGCACAAAACACCACTAACCGGCCAAACATTACCCAAATACATCAATAATTTTATTAACTTAATAAAAAACACACTTATTAAACTGATTTTTCGCCAATGTCCTCTTTAGAAGAAGTTATCGCCAGAATGGATTTGATTGTAGCGGATTGCAGCAGCAAAAAAAGCCGGATTGGCTACTTTGCAATTTTGTACAGACAAGTTACCAAAAGGATAAAAGAAGGGATTGACCGTGGAGAATTTGAAGATAATGCCCGTATGGAACGGCTTGACATAAATTTTGCGCAGCGTTTTTTTGACGCCTATGATCATTATTTGTCAAATGACCCCACTAGTAAAAGTTGGCTGTGCGCTTTCGAAACAAGCGAAAAAACCGGCAAAGTCATCCTCCAACACCTCCTATTGGGCATAAACGCTCACATCAACCTTGACCTCGGCATCGCCACAGTCGTGACCATGGGAGGTGGACAGTTAGAAGACATAAAAGAAGACTTTGACAAAATAAACATCATTTTAGCCAGCATGGTCGACGGTGTCAAAACCAATCTTTCCATCATCTCACCTTTATTTGGTTTTTTGATTCAATTGGCAGATGGGAAAGATGAACTCCTGCTTAATTTCAGCATCCAAATTGCCAGGGACGGAGCATGGGAATTTGCTCAGGAATACCGCATTGCCCCAGACACCAACCAATGCCTTTCGGTCCGCGATCAAGCCATCTACCGGATAGGAGACAAAATCGCCAACCCCGGGAAATTATTTGGCTGGGTAGTATTTATCATTAACCTGACTGAATGGAAATCCATCCCGCAAGTGATGGATCGACTTGAAGGCATCGCACGAAAGTCCACTCCAAACAACCTGCGGACGGCCAATTTATAAACGCAAAAGAGGGGGCATGGCCCCTTTGTCCTCCTAACCTTCTACACCCTGCTCCATCTCTCCGAGTCTTCTTTCCAAAAGCTCCATCTCCGCTCTGGTAATCAGCTCATCACGGTGGAGCTTCTTTTGGATTTTAGCTGCGGTCTCAGAACTTATCGTTTTGTCAAACACCTCTACTCTCCGCGTACTCTCTTCCTCGTTTTTGTATTTCCTTTCTTTGGCATACACACTTACCGCACTTTCAGATTGGTCCAGCACCTCATCATACGGCCCTTTTCCAGCCATTAATTTCACCATAACCGGAGCCGCTTCCATCGCCACAAAAAGTAACATGATAAAAATATTGGCCCAATATACCGCTTGACTCTCCGAGGTCAACTGCGACAAGGCATGGATTCGCGCGGCTAAACCATCATATTGATCAATAGCCGCTTGCTGTTGCTCAAACACTTCCTGCTTTCGCGCCATTACCGCTGCCATTTCCCGCTCATGTTCATCAATTTTCACCCAATTCCTTTCCTGCAATTGCTCCAAATCACGCTGGGCCGCATCCAATTGCTGCTCTTTCTTTTCGGCGTTAACCCCCAGTCCCACAATGCCCGTAGTTCCCGGTGTTTTCACTCCGAAACGTTCGGCATCATACTCCTCTTGGAGCTGGTCGCGGAATGCTGCTTTTGCGGCAATTTCATCTCGCAATTGTTCGTTTTCAGTCTTCAAGCGGGCAATTTCAGGATAAGCCATTTCCAAATTATCCTTTGCCTCCTGCATCTCCAGCACCTTCTGCTCACTTACTTTTTGATCAATCTCCTTTTCAAAAATCTTCAACTCCAAAGGCTTGGAAATCACCAAGGCCAAAAAAACAGCAAGCAAAAGACGTGGAAAGGCCAGTTTCCATTCGGCCCAAAAACGTTCCTTTTTTCGCATACTCGAAACGATAAAACGATCCAAGTTAAATATCATAACACCCCACACTGCTCCAAAAGCCACTGCCCAGTACCAACTTTCAAAAACCGTATACAGCGCATACCCTGCGGACAATGCGGCGAGCACTCCTGTAAAGAACACCGTCCCACCGATTCCTACATATTTATTAGTCTCGGTGGGACATTTCTTTAGAATGGCAATATTGGCCCCACTGCAAAACCAAAAGAATGCTTTCATTTTCTCCATGGACACTAGATTTCATTTGATAATTCCCTTCACCTTTGCTCAAAAAACGAGCAACTCTTCAATGAAATTACCGGCCACAGGGTGTATCCCATAATTAAAGTGACGAAATCGGCCAATCCTGCCACCAATCAATGGTATTTTGGGTCAAAAAAAACTTTACTGCAACCCACATAACGTGTAAAAGGCGCTGCCCAAAAAACGAACAAGTCCTTCATGTGTACGGAAATGTGTTCAGAAATGAAAACTTACAGCACACCACTTTCAGTTTACCTACCATTTCTCCTTTTCCAATATTTTTAGTTATTTACATCACAAACCATCAAAGAAACCATCCCATTAAAATGACCATCTCACGTTCCCATCTCCGATTCCTTTGCGTTTTATGCAGCTTACTAATGACAGGACTCATTCAGACAGCTTTCGCCCAGGATAATCCCGTTAAATTTCAAGAAGAAGTCGATCAGATCGTTTCTGACACCCCAGTTCCACCTGGCGACATTTACCTTTTTACGGGAAGTTCCAGTGTAAGAATGTGGAAAGACATCGGCAGCTATTTTCCAGAAGTCACCGTGGTCAACACGGGTTTTGGCGGATCACAGACATTTGAATTACTTCATTATGCCCAAGAACTGATCATCCGGTACCACCCGCACAAAGTGTTTATCTATGAAGGGGACAATGACCTGGCAAGTGGCAAAACGCCTGTAGCCATCCTGAAGACCATGCAAAAATTAGTGGGTAAGCTGCAGGCGGAACTTCCTGAAACAGAAATCGTCCTGATCAGCCCAAAACCGAGCCCTTCCAGGTGGCAGTTGAAAGAAGAATACGAAACCTTAAACCGTCTTTTAGAGGTGTATGCAGACAAAACCGGAGGGGTATCCTACGTCAATGTCTGGGACGTCGCCCTTAACAGTGAAGGAAAACCAAAGCCTGAGCTATTCCTGCAGGACAGCCTGCACATGACCAAACTCGGCTACGACGGCTGGGCAGAGATGCTTGCCCCGCACATTCCTTAATCGCTCATCTTGCCTACTGAAAAGCCAAATAGTTTGGAAAATCAACTGTGCTGATGTTACTTTGCATGACTTCAGGAAACTGATTTATACAGAAGAGGCGAGAGACCAGGCTCTGCGACCCTCTGGCAACCATTCGAGACAGCGAAAAGGTGCCAATACCTGCCCAAAAAAATTGAGGGAACTATAAATTAGACATTATGACCAATCTACCTTTTCACCGCTTTTTTCTCATCCCTTACCGGATTTCATTGGCCTATGCCATGCAGCTTCTCTATTGTTACGCAAAATCATTGAATCAAAAACTGAAAGATATTAAATACCATGTCCAATAAGCATTTTGAAACGGAAGCCGTCAGGATTGCGTCTTCCAAATCCAACCAACGGGAACATTCTGCACCCATTTACATGACCTCCAGCTTTACATTTGACAGTGCCGAGGAAGCACGGCAGATGTTTGCTGAGGAAATCCCCGGAAACATTTATTCCCGCTATGCCAACCCCAACAGCTCCGATCTGATCGAAAAAGTATGTGCAGTGGAAGGCACAGAGGACGGCATCGCCACGGCATCCGGAATGGCGGCAATGTTTGGCAGCATGGCCTCTCTTCTTGAGCAAGGTGACCATATCCTCGCATCCAGGTCCCTGTTTGGTTCTACCCACCAGCTGCTGACAAGGGTATTTCCGAAATGGGGCATTACGTCTACGTATGGAGATATTTCAGATATCGAAAACTGGGACAAGCTCGTAAAGCCCAACACCAAGATGCTGTTTATCGAAACCCCTTCGAACCCTGGCCTGGAAGTAATCGACTTGGAGTGGATCGGGAAATTTGCCAAAGCCCATAACTTGATCCTTGTGGTGGACAATTGCTTTGCGACGCCTTACCTCCAGCAGCCTGCCAAATGGGGAGCAGACATTGTGGCCCACAGCGCCACGAAATATATTGACGGTCAAGGCCGTGTTTTGGGCGGACTGATCCTTGGTAAGCAAGAATTGATCAAGGAAGTGCAGTTCTTCACCCGTCACACAGGCCCATCGATTTCTCCTTTCAATGCCTGGATCCTTTCACGAAGCATGGAAACACTCGCCATCAGAATGGAAAGACACTGCGCCAATGCCTTGGCAGTAGCCTCTTATTTCCAGGACAACAAGGAGCTAGAGTTTGTAAAATACCCTTTCCTAAAAAGCCATCCGCAACATGACCTTGCTAAGAAGCAAATGAAACATGGTGGCGGCATTGTCACGCTCACCCTGAAAGGCGGAATCGAGCGGGCGCAGCGGTTTATTGATGAGTTGCAAATGATCACCGTCACGGCCAACTTGGGAGATACCCGAAGTATCATCACCCACCCTGCCTCCACTACGCACAGCAAACTAACGGAAGAAGAACGGCAGCGTGTAGGAATTCTGCCAGGCTTGATCAGGCTTTCTGCCGGACTGGAACACCACGACGACATCATTGCCGACATCGAAAGGGCTTTGGAAAGATCAAAATAAGGTTTTCAGCCTACCTGTCCTGGGAAACTTTCTGCATAAAAAGTCAACCCATCATGAAAACACAACCTGTTTTCATGTGAGAAACATCAGTGAAGCGAAGCAGTTAAAAACTACTTCGCTTTTTTTTAACCAAAATAAAAGCCAGTGTTCATCACTGGCCTTTAGTTTATTACTCTGCTATTTCCTTTTCTTTTAACAAGGGCGAGGCATAATAATCTACCTCCAATGCCTCCAGCCTTTCAGTATGCTGGCGCAATCGATCCTTGTAACTATCCCAATTACGCTTGTCGGGTGACGTCCACGCAATCTCAGCGATCCCTATCAATCGGGGAAACACCATGTATTCGATATCATCCATCTTTTCAATGGTCTCCGTCCACAGCGGTGCTTCCACGCCAAGAATATCATCCTTACCGATGCCCTCCACCAATTCAGTAGGCTCCCACATATAGGCACTGTCCAGTTCTATATACGCTGCCCAATGCAGGCCCAACTGTGTGGTGGAATCATACTGCATATCCAGGTAAGCCTTTGTGGCCGGAGACATGAGCACCTTGGCACCTTGCTCCACAGCCATCTTGGCATTTTCTGCCTTGGCCCAAAACTGGGCAGTCGTGCTAGGCCGCAACGCCGCATGGGCTATTTCATCCCAGCCAATCGCCTGTTTATCATACGAATTCACGATATCCTGCACCTGCTCAATAAACGGAATATAATCTTCCAACGCCGTCACATGAGACTCATCTCCACCGATGTGGATATAAGGCCCAGGGGTCATTTCTACCAGTTCACGCACGACATCATCGATAAACTGATAAGTGACTTCCTTGTCCGTACATAGTGTACTAAACCCAACTTCAATGCCTGTATACAACTCTGGGGCTTCATCATCACAATTGAGCTCAGGATATGAGGCCAAAGCCGCATTGGTATGTCCCGGCATGTCGATTTCCGGCACAATGGTAATAAACCGCTCCTTTGCATACTGCACGATTTCCTTGTATTCTTCTTGGGTATAAAAACCTCCTTCGCCACCGCCTACTTCCGTGCTACCGCCAATTTCGGTCAGTTTTGGCCAAGACTTGATCTCTATCCGCCAGCCCTGGTCATCAGCCAAATGCAAGTGCAGATAGTTAAATTTATACATGGCCATCAAATCAATGTAGCGTTTCACATCATTGACATCAAAAAAATGCCTGGCAACATCCAGCATGCTTCCCCGATAAGCGTATACAGGATTATCTTCAATTTCCCCGGCTGGCACCTTCCAGGACACTCCTTCAATCGGCCCTTTTTCCTCGATGGCTAACGGTAATAATTGCCGAAGGGTCTGTACTGCCCAAAAAGCTCCCGCTGCAGAACCTGCCTTCACTTGAATATGATCGTCTTGCACATGAAGCTTATACGCCTCTCCACTACCTTCCTGCCCCAAAGAAATGTAATTCCCTGATTCCGGAAGTTCGTCGACCACCTGGATATTGTATCCCGTAGACTGATTGAGCAATGTGGCCAAAAAATCCGCCACCCCACGCATCTCTCCAGCATCCTGGGCCACGTGTATCTTGGTGGACTTATTGATTTCAAAAGCACCTTCTGCTTCATGCACCTTCTCCGGCAAGGGAATCAAAGCAGCAGCTGAAATTTTGGGATCTGGCTCACATGAAAACATCACGGTCAAGATCATTAGCACTACTGAAATTCCGCCTATTTTATGTACTGTCATCTTATATATATTTATTAAATAACTTTTCACAAACGTCTAACTTTTCTAATATTTTACCCAAACATTTTAATGATTGAAGAAACTTTTTCCAACACAACAAACATGCACTAAACAATAATTTAACGATTTAGCAACATTGTAAAGGCTAAATATCGTGTAATTTTCAGTAAGACACACCGCCATTCATCCGAAAATATAACCATTTGGGCTGAAAAACTACATTTTAGCTGGAAGTAAAAAAAGTTTTTGATAAATTGATTGACTTAAAAATTATCAAAAAAAAATTTCAACCGACAATATTACCCATGAAAGAACAAAAGCCACTCCAATCTGGCAATTCCAGAAGAGCGTTTTTGAAAGGCGCTGCCACTGCTGCAGCTGGATTTTATCTGGTCCCCAGACATGTATTGGGAGGCCCTGGTTTCACGGCTCCCAGTGACAAAATCGTTATCGCAGGTATCGGGGCTGGCGGAAAAGGCCAAAGCGACATCAACGCCATGTACCAAAGCGGTCATGCAGAAATCGGATATCTATGCGATGTGGACGACAGAAGAGCAGCCACTTCCCGTGAGCGCTTCCCTAAAGCCAAATATTACAAAGACTTCCGGGAGCTTCTCGAAAAAGAGCATAAAAACATTGATGCTGTAACGGTATCCACCCCAGACCACAACCATGCCGTCATCACCTTGGCAGCCATGCAGCTGGGCAAGCATGTTTACGTGCAAAAGCCCCTGACCCATGATATTTATGAAGCACGTATGCTCACAGAAGCTGCCGAAAAATACAAAGTGGTCACGCAAATGGGCAACCAAGGCTCCTCCGGAGATGGCGTCCGCCGAATGGTCGAATGGTACGATGCTGGACTGATCGGAGAGGCGACCAAGGTATGGTGCTGGACAGATCGCCCCGTATGGCCACAAGGCATCAAATGGCCAGAAAAAGGTACCACTCCCCCAAAAGAGCTGGACTGGGACCTTTGGCTGGGCACTGCTCCATATAAAGAATACGTAGACAATCTCGTTCCATTTAACTGGCGTGGATGGTGGGATTACGGTACAGGTGCGCTTGGAGACATGGCCTGTCATATTATGGAGCCACCTTTCAGGGCCCTCGGACTGGGCTACCCCACGGAAGCGGAATGCAGCGTAGGATCCGTCTATGTAGGCGAGTTCCAACGAGGCTATTTCCCTGACGGCTGTCCTCCTTCCTCCCATGTCACCCTTAAATTTAAAATGCCTAGCGGAAAAGACCTGGAATTCCACTGGATGGACGGCGGCATACAACCCACCCGACCAGAAGAACTTGGCCCTAACGAGCAAATGGGAGATGGTGGAAATGGCGTGATCATCGAAGGCACCAAAGGCAAAATGATGTGTTCCACCTATGGCATTAACCCAATGCTGCTCCCCACTTCCAGGGAAGATGGTGAAAAGGTCCCCAAAACTATCCCAAGAGTAGAAAATGGAGACAATGGTCACTATGCCCAATGGGTGAAAGCCTGCGTAGCCGGACATGGCAGCAAGGAGTTCAAAGAACTGAGTTCTCCTTTCTCTATTGCCGGGCCACTTACGGAGTCAGTACTGATGGGCAATCTTGCCATTCGTAGCTATGACATCAGAAAACCGCGTGAAGACAACGGATTTGACTATCCTGGCAGGGGAATCAAGCTTGTATGGGACGGACCAAATATGAAGGTTACCAATTTCGATGAAGCCAACCAGTTTGTCAAACGGGAATACCGAGGAGACTGGACCTTGAACGTATAAACAACTACCCATAGAGGCCATCACTTGACCACAAAGTCCTTCAAGGCAACTACCTGAAAAGTGCAGCAAAATCCCTGATCCAGGTACCTGTCTGATGAAGCATTGATGTGGATGAACGTGATGGCCTCTTTTTCTTTTAAAAATGCTTTAGACCTTAAAAAAAACACCTAACTTTAGTAAAAACACACTTGCACTATTTGTCATGAACATCCATTCGACCATCAAGACCAGGGAAAATTTCATCAAATTAATCAACGACATGACCTTGGATGAATTAAATAAAATCCCCGAAGGCTTCAACAACAACATCGCTTGGAATTTTGGTCATGTCATTGTCACGCAGCAAATCATTTGTTACAAACTATCCGGTCAAGAAATGTTGGTTCATGACCAATTGGTAGAAAAATACCGCAAGGGCACCAAACCGGAGGCTCCTATTAGCGCAAAAGAGCTTGAAGAGCTGAAAATCTTGTCGTTATCGACATTGGAAAGTTTCAAAAACGACCTGATGGCAGGTAGCTTCACGAAATATAGTGAATACACGACCAGCTTTGGGGTCACCCTAAAAAGTATTCATGAGGCAGTAGAATTCAATGGTATCCATGAAGGCATGCACCTTGGCTATGCCATGGCCCTTAGAAAAGCGGTACGGGCTTGACCACCATCTCTAGGGCCAAAGATATTTTTATTGCTCTCCAGGGATTTATTTAGTGGCTTCCTTACCTAAATACCGCCTTTCCCCTAACCCTTTCTCGTCAGGTTCCTGTTCTTTCAACACGGAATTCAGATCACTCAAGGCAGTAAAAATTCACCTTATGCGGGATCGCTTCGATTTTGACACAGTCTGTCGGAGGCATCACCTCTCCATCAATCTGAAAATCTGCACCATCTGGGTTTTCAATTTCAGCTTTATCAAAACTCCTGCATTTCACATGGGCGACGCGTTCTAAGGCGTCATTGAACATGGCGAAGGAAAGTCCTATAATCTCGTCCAGTCCCTCTGGATCCACGGTCACTACCTCAAACTTTCCATCACCAACCTTACCAAACGGATTGATCATGGCTCCAGTGCCATATCTATTACCATTGGCCACGACCAGCATCTTTGCGGTCACCTCTTCCTCTGTTCCATCTGCTTTGATGATAAACGTGTAGGACTTCATTTCCCTCAATTGCTCCAAGGAACTTTTGGCATAGGCCAACATCCCCCTGTGCTCCATGGTCGTGGATTTTTTTACCAATCCAGCGTTAAAGCCAAAATCACTGAGATGAATGCACAGCTCACCATTGATATCCCAAAGGTCCACCTTTTCGATTTTGCCTTTTTGGATGGCATAACACGCATCGGAAATCCCATGGATACCAAAGCCTGTCGCCAAGCCATTGGCAGATCCCAATGGAATAATCCCTACGGGAATATCCGTACCTAAAACAGCAGAAACGACCATCTTTATCGTACCATCCCCACCTCCTATCAGGATTCCATCCCACTTTTTCTCCTTTAACTGTTCTTTGATCTTCTCGGGATCATCCGATTCTCCTGTGGTTTCCCATACGGTGACCTCTATGCCATAAAGGTTATTGCTGAGGATTTCATTCACCTCAGCTCGATCGACCCCATCTCCAGAGATAGGATTAAGAATGTATAAAAACTGCTTGCTCATAGTACTTAAGATGATATAAACTCGTGCTGTTTGGCATGCGTGATCGCTTCTTGGCTGTTCTTCACAAAAACCATCTCTGGAGATTTATCAATTTCCTTCAATTCCTCCACCAGCATGGCCCGTCCCTCTTCATTATCATCACTCACCTTTCGAATATAGACAGATTTTATCCGCTCAGGGTAGGACTTGATCACATCGGCATACAATTCCGGATCATGCTGTCCACTGTCACCAATAAGAAAAAAACGCATGCCAGGATACATTTCCAGTAGCATTTTGATCTTTTCAAGTTTATGCTGGTGGCTGCCTCCTCCCGATTTCCAGATATTCTTCAAACTTAAATGCAGGTCCTGCAGAAGAATCGGCCCGGTAGGGATATGTCTAAACGCCAAAAAATCCTTGATCAAATCGAATAAATTCCAATCACTGCTGGAAACATAAAATATCGGGTGTTTTCCATCTTCGGTCAACGCCTTGTAAAATCCGCTCACCCCAGGAAATGGCCTTCGTGTAAACGCATTCTTCGAAACCGACAGCCATAGCTTTTTCCCAATATCCGTGGCATGGGAAATCAAAACAGTATCATCAATATCCGATATTACTCCGATCGGATAATTTTTTGGAAATTGACTTACCTTCAGGAAATTGTTTTTTTTCTCCGCTACCAATCCATCTTCCTCCAACAAGCTAAAACTCACCCGGTGTACAGATTCGGTTTGCTGGCTGACGGCATGAAACTCACAGCTGATAATCCCCTCTTCATCGCTGTACAACTCCTTTTTCTGGCCAAAATAAGTTACCAGCACCTTGGCGTCCGGCACGCTGCTTCCTGCATAGCGCCGAAGGGCCGCCACGATATTCTGAAGGCTGTTCTTTTTCTCGGAAGGCTTGCTTTGCTTATAGGCCTCCACCACCCTTCCCTTCACATAGATACAATCTTCATTCCCAAAAGCATATAATGGCTCAATTTTGATTTTGCCCAGTTTCCCGACTACTTTCTTTACTTTTCCAAATGTATAGCGGAAAGGGAACGTCAATAATCGTAAAATCATATTCTTGCCTTTTGTAAAGTTGCCTTTATGACTTACTCAATAATCATCCCAAAAAAAACCTTATTCTAAAGATACCTTTATTTTTAATAAAAATTATCCGAAATTAATGACTTTCAGCATCTTCACTGTTTTTCAAAACCTTTTTACATCATCATACCCATTTCCAATTTGAAAAAACTAACGACCTTTCTCCAACCCCCCATTCGAAAAAATGTTTTTTGGCCTCCCTTTCTGCTTATTCTAGCGGCCGTCGGCACCAGTCTCATCAATGCAGATTTTTTCGAATCCTCCATGGAAGGAATCAACAATTTCATCTTGGATCACTTTTCACTATTATTTTCCTACAGTTCCTTTGCCATGGTCATCACTTGTGCATTGGTGGGTTTCTCTCCCTTGGGTAAAGTACGCATAGGCGGCAAAACAGCCAAGCCCAAATTCAACCGCATCAGCTGGTTTTCCATTGTCCTGTGCACTACCGTGGCCGTCGGTATCCTTTTTTGGGGGAGCGCAGAACCTCTTTTTCACTATCTATACCCTCCTTCCTTCACGTCCAATCCCAGCGGTTCTGAAGCCGCAGCCCAATTCTCCATGGGCGCCATTTTCCTCCACTGGGGCCTGACCCCCTATGCCATTTACGCCATTCCCTCGTTGGGGATCGCATTGGCCATTTATAATACCAAGCTAACCTTTAGCCTTAGCAGTCCATTGGCACCACTAATCGGAAAAAAACACCGTCCGGTACTTGCTGCACTGATAGACATGATCTGTCTTTTTGCCTTGGTAGCAGGCATGTCCGCTTCCCTTGGCGCTGGCATCCTAAGCATATCTGGCGGGTTATCTGACCAATGGCCGCATTTAAATAGGACCTTCTTGCTGCCTGTGGTCACCTTGGTCATCATTTGCACCTTTATCCTTTCGGCCGCTTCCGGGATAGAACGCGGCATCAAAAACCTCAGCCAGCTAAATTTCTTCTTTTTTGTCCTGTTTAGCATCTTCATCCTTTGTATCGGCCCCACTAGCGCCATGGTGGATGCAGCATATTGGGGCATCAAAAGCTACCTTAAAGAGGTGCTCCCCCTTAGCTTACAGTGGGGCGATGTTCGAAACAGTGACTGGTCCCAATCTTGGTCCGTCTTTAATTGGGCCAACTGGATGGCTTGGGCGCCCATCACGGCCTTGTTCCTAGGAAAAATCGCCTATGGCCGTACAGTGAGGGAATTCCTGCTCTTTAACTGGTTGCTGCCGGCTGCTTTCTGCCTCTGCTGGATGAGTATCTTTGGAGGGAGTACCCTTCACTATGCCGCGCAAGACACCACCCTGTTCAAAAACCTGTTGGAAACCATTGGTCCTGAATCCATCATTTATCAAGTCTTTGGGGAAATCGGATTTACAAACCTCCTGCGTCCGGCCTTTGTGACCGCCATGTTTATCAGTTATGTAACGGCCGCAGACTCCAGCACAGAAGCCATGGCCTCCCTTAGTATGAAAAAATTCTCCTTGGAGCGCTTTGACTCGGACACCAATTTAAAAGTAATTTGGGGCACATTAGTGGGGCTGCTGGCTTGGATCATGATCACTTTTACTGGCATCGACGGCATCAAAATGCTGTCCAACCTTGGCGGGCTGCCCGCACTGCTACTGCTTTCAGGAATCACCATTAGCTTAAACTTCCTAATGTGGAATCCAACAAAATACCTCCATCGATAATCAGCAAACAGCCGAGTGCTATCAGGCAGTAGGGTCGTATTTTAATTTGCCTGCAACGTATAGGTACAGCACCTTGGAATACCGCAACATCACTGGCAGCAAGAGGATATTTGCCACCCCAACGGACACAAGGTAAACCCACAGTTCGGGATCATCAAAAACAAAATTAAGGATGATCATGACATTGATCACCAAGGCCACCGACAGGGCATAACTGATGTACATCGCTCCATAATAAAAGTCCGGCTCCGGCTCCAGTGAAGCATTACAGTGCGGACAATGGCTGTTGACCACAGAAAGTTTTTTAAAGCTGACCATCGAAACAGGAAACATATTGCCTTGATGGCATCTCGGACATTTTGCTGCCAAAATCGCTGCACCTTTGCTCTTCATATTCACCATTTTTTGCTTGCCCAAAGATAATAAAAAAAGCTGTCCCATCCGCTTGCGTCCGCGAGTTCCTTTCCCGTTTCCAGCATACTTATTCAGGACAAAACAGCTCTGTAGCCCCCCTCTTTTTTTTACATAAAACGCCATGTGAAATGTTTATTAAATAAACTTTATTGAGTTTGTTTAATAAACATTTATATTTGTAACACGATCACAAATCACTCATAATCATGTACGTTAACTGCCATTCCTACTTTAGCTTTCGTTACGGAACCATGCCGGTTCAGGAAATGGTGGATCAGGCAAAAAAGCTTGGCGTTAAAGCCATGGCCCTGACTGACATCAACTGTACAGCTGCGGTTTATCCATTTCTAAAAGCCACAAAAGCGGCCAACATTCATGGTGTTATCGGAATTGATTTCCGAAATGGTATTGACCAGCAGTACATTGGATTGGCCTTAAACCATCATGGCTTTTTTGAAATGAACCGGCATCTCTCTGACCATAAGGGGAAAAAGCGTCCCTTTCCGCAAAAAGCCCCCCAATGGCAAAACACAGCTGTCATCTACCCTTTCCCCCAACCCTATTTCAAATTAGGACCACGGGAATACCTGGGCATTCCTGCAGACCAACTGAAAAAAGCGCTTCGCTCCCCATGGATAGCAGAAAAGGATCGCTGGATCCTACTACAATCGGTGACTTTTCATTCCCAGCAGTCGTTTAACATCCACCGGCTTCTTCGCTGCATAGAGCTGAACATCCTGTTGAGTAAATTGCCTACTTCCGAGCAAGGCAATTTGTCTGATCGTTTTTACAGCACCTTGGAATTGGCCGAGCGATGTGCTCCACACTACTGGCTCCTTCAGCAAACACACGCCCTACTTTCCCGCTGTCGCTTTGAGCAGGATTATCAGCCAGTTGCAAACAAAAAGTCTGTCTATGGATCTGAGCAGGAAGACCTTGCCCAATTAACCGCCCTCACTTATCAAGGTGCCAAAAACAGGTATGGCACTCCCCTTTCCGAACGCCAAGAAACACGGATTTTAAAAGAACTGGACATTATCCGGCAGAAAGACTTTGTTTCATACTTTCTGATCAATTATGAAATCGTGAAATTTGCCCGCGAGCGGGGATTCTACTACGTTGGCAGGGGCAGTGGAGCGAATAGTATCGTGGCCTACTGCCTGAACATTACCGATGTGGATCCGATAGAGCTTGACCTATACTTCGAACGGTTCATCAACCTTTACCGCTCCACTCCTCCAGATTTCGACATTGACTTTTCTTGGCGCGACCGTGATGAAGTCATCCAGCACATTTTCCATAAGCACAACACCGAAGACCACGAACATGTCTGTCTGCTCGCCACACACAACACCTTTCAGATCAACTCCTCCATTCGGGAATTGGGAAAAGTCTTTGGGCTTCCCAAGACGGATATTGAAGCCCTCATCAATCACGTCGTCAAACCGGGCAACTATATTCCGGATCGTATTGGCGCCTTGGTGCTGAAATATAGCCAACTCATCCACGGGATGCCCAGCCATCTGAGCATCCATGCGGGAGGCATTCTCATATCGCAGCAGCCCATACATTACTATACCGCCACCGACCTCCCTCCGAAAGGCTTTCCTATATCGCACTTTGACATGGTCACCGCGGAAGAAATTGGTTTTGCCAAATTTGACATCCTTAGCCAGCGTGGCCTTGGCCACATCCGTGACAGCTTAGAGATTATCGAGAAAAATCAAGGCAAAAAAGTAGACATCCATCGGATAAAGGACTTCAAGCATGATGAAAAAATCAAACAACACCTGCGAAAAGGCCATACCATTGGGGCTTTTTATGTGGAATCGCCCGCCATGCGCATGTTACTGGCAAAACTTGAAGTAGACGAATACCTGGGACTGGTCGCGGCCAGCTCAATCATTAGGCCCGGCGTGGCCCGGTCCGGCATGATGCGTGAATATATCCTTCGGCATCGAAAACCTGAAATGAGGAAATCCAGGGCACACCCTATCCTCCACGACCTGATGCCGGAAACCTACGGCATCATGGTCTACCAAGAGGATGTCATCAAGGTAGCTCACTATTTTGCAGGACTGTCTTTTGACGAGGCGGATGTCCTAAGGAGAGGCATGAGTGGAAAATTCCGCTCTCGTGCAGCGTTTCTTAAAGTCAAGGAAAGCTTTTTTAAAAAATCCATGGAAAAGGGCCATGCCCCAAAAATCACCAGTGAAATATGGTTTCAGGTCGAAAGTTTCGCGGGATATTCATTTGCCAAGGGCCACTCCGCTTCATTTGCCGTCGAAAGCTACCAAAGCTTATACCTGAAAGCCCATTTTCCATTGGAATTTATGGTGGGGGTCATCAATAACTTTGGAGGGTTTTACAAAACGGAATTCTATATCCGTGAACTTCAAGGCTATCATGCCGACGTCCAGCTGCCCCACCTCAATGAAAGTGACTACCTCACGGTGATCAAAGGCACCACCGTCTATTTAGGGTTTATCCACTTGAAATACCTCCAAAAGGACATTACCAATACCATTTTACAAAACAGGGAAACAGAGGGGCCTTTTACGGGTCTCAGGGACTTTATCAATCGCATCGCCATCAGCCTCGAGCAGCTATTGATCCTGATCAGGATAGATGCTTTTCGATTTACCGCAAAGCGTAAACAAGAACTCCTCTGGGAGGCCCACTTCTTGACCAACAAACAAAAAAACAAACCCTCTACCAACCATCTCTTCCGCCAGATCAACCTTCGGGAACTCAGCATCCCCCATCTTGAGACCAATGATCCACGACAGGACATTCTAGATCAATTGGAAATCATGGAATTTTCCATCGCCGATCCTTTCTTATTGTTAAAAGCCCCACCGCATGACACCTTGAAAGCTCAGGACATTCCTTCGTATGCAGGAAAAGAGATTCGGTTGATGGGCTATTTGGTCACCGTAAAGTATACCCGAACCGTAAAAGGAGACATCATGAATTTTGGCACCTTTCTCGACAGGGACGGCCAATGGATAGATACCGTTCATTTCCCTCCTGTGATCAGACAATACCCCTTAACGGGGCGCGGCATCTATCTTTTGGAAGGAAAAGTCTCGGAAGAGTTTAACTTCTATACCATAGAAATCTCCAGCTGCAAAAAACTGGCCTACTGGAATGCTGCTGATGACCATCCCAATCCTGTCACCAACCAATCGCCCAAGACCTCAATTGACAACTAACGACTTCTTTCCTTTCTCTTATCGGCTATTCCTTCACCTTCAAGGCTTCCTGATTAGTCACTGGATTTGCATACATGGAAAGGAAATTCTTCACTGCCAATTCGTCCCGAAGATCTATGCCTTCCTTCATACGCTCTTGGAACTGATCACGCTCCAGGGCAGAGTACTCATCAGCAAACTGTTGGCTGTTGTGGAGCAAATCATGGGCTATATAATTGGTAGGCCACAGTTTATAATTACCAATAATCTTTTCATCGATCACTTCACTTAAATATTGGAGCTGTTTATTGGGCGATTCGCCGGTTTTGATGATTTTATCTATTTCATCATCCAAAGGCTTGTCCACATGGACATGAATATGCTTCTTTTGCCCCATGATCCCGTTCAAGATGGTATTGAAATCCTCGTTTTCATGCTTCACATACACTTCAGAACGGGATTTGGCCATCAGTTCTGGCATTTTCAATACATCGGTAGGATCATACTCATAGGAAATGGATACCGGTACGATATGGATATTTTTAAAATATTCCATTTCTCCAACCTCCCCTCTGGCCATGGAAATCATCTTTAGCACTCCCTTTTGAGTCGCATCATTTCCGTCTTTGGTACGTCCTTCCCGCTGGGCTATCCACACAGACCTGTTTTCATGGAAAAGCAAGTCTTGGATATACTCCGACATTAGCTTAGAACTCTCCAGGAGTTCCCGCGAAGAAAGTCCACGCTGCACCATAAAATTACGCGTCAGCTTAGAAAGTGTCTTTAACAATGGTCGCTTCACCAAATTATCGCCTATTGCTGAAGATGTCATCATCAGTCCATTATTATACAGGACATAGTTCAGCAAAGAAGTATCCAAGATAATATCCCGATGGTTGGAGATAAACAGGTACGGCACATGCTGGTCCAGCTGGTCCAGCCCAGAATAGCTCAGTCCTTCAGAACTGCGCTTAAGCACCATTTCTATGGCCGGATAAATAAAGTTAATCTGAAAGTCCCGAATGGAATGCGTCCTGTTCAGCTGTCGTTTCCATTCGCTTTCCTCCATTGCTGGAAAAGTGAAGTTCATGATCGCCTTCATCATGGGATCGTCGACAATCCCCCTGATGGCTTGATTCACTTCAGTATCATAAAACGGCCTTATATGATCAAATTTGGACATGTAGTTCTCATTTACAAAGTCGCAAAATACAAAAAATAATGCGTCATTGACCCATATAAGCCAACTTTAGTTAGACTCATGTAAGGAAACCCAACTAAAGTCAAAAAAAAAGCCATCAAATGATGGCCTTTCCCTATTTCTTTGTTCGGAAGTTTTTATCGTAAAGCTCAATACTCTCGTTTACAATTCTCATGGCATCTTCCTTACCGAGGAAGTCCTCCACTTTCACTTCTTTATTTTCCAGTTTTTTGTAATCTTCAAAGAACCGGTGAATTTCCTTCATCAAGTAAGGAGGAAGCTCATCGATATCATTGATGTAATTCACGGATTGGTCATCAGCAGCTACCGCAATGATCTTATCGTCTGCCTCTCCTCCATCAACCATTCTCATCACACCAATCACCTTAGCCTTTACCAAGGTCATGGAAGGAATGTCGATCTGCGACATGATCAAAATATCCAAGGGGTCATGGTCCTCGCAAAAAGTCTGCGGGATAAAACCATAGTTTGCCGGATAATGAACAGCAGAAAACAACACCCTATCCAGCATCAACATACCGGTCTTCTTATCCAGTTCGTATTTTCCTTTACTACCCTTCGGAATCTCAATGATGCCTTGAACATATTCAGGTGCTTCTTCGCCTATTTGGACATCATGCCATGGATTAATCATATTAAAAACTTTTTGTTACTTTATTTGTAAAATTTTACGGACGGCAAATTACTGCCATTTACGTAGTTAACAAAACAAAAAAAGCTGAATTTATTATATTTTTTGACTGTACTGTCATATTGGCTTATGTTTTGTCGTATAGGTGTTAAAACTGACTATTTCTTATGAAAAAAACGCTTTTAATTATCGCAGTCATCTGGGCAGGAATTGCTACGGCAAATGCCCAAACCACATCAGACAAAAACCATATTGCCGTCACTGGCAAGAGTGAAATCGCCATCAAACCTGACGAAGCTGTCATCAATGTGCATCTTAGGAACAAGGCCATGAAAGCGAGTGATGCTTCCAGTATGCTCCATAAAAAGACCAACCTCATTGAAAAACAATTAAAAAAGAGTAAAGCCAAAGACTACAAACTGACCACGAACAATTATAATGTCACTGTCAACAGGGTGTACACCAAAGGAACCAGTAAAGACAGCGGCTATGTCGCGAGCCAAACCATCAAAATCATCCTTCCAAACCCGCAGGAGGACCTGGTAAAAGTCGTGGAACTCCTCAATGAAAATGATGCGATCATGTTCGACGTCAATTTTTCTATCTCTGAGAAAATGACCAAAATGTATGAAGAGCAGCTCCTCGAAAAAGCACTCCAGGACGCCCAAGAAAAAGCAAGCCTTATTGCAAAAACAATGTCCTTGGGGAAATTGTCTGTAGCCACTATCAACTACTCCTCCAATGCCCCCATCACCTTCCCAAGACCTGTACAAATGGCCTATATGAGAATGGAGAAAAACATGGCCGCTGAAGCCGCTCCATCATTCTCTCCTGAGGAACAAAAACTTACAGACGAGGTGCAGGTAGTCTTCAGTTTTAAGCAATAGGGAATACATACTCCCCGATAAAACTTGATATCAAAAAAACGAAAATTGCTTCTCTGTGCTTACAGAGAAGCAGTTTTTCTTATAAGGAAGGAATGGTGATCTTAAAGAGGGTCCCATAACCCACCGCCGAATCCAATTCAATGGTGCCTTTCAGCTGTTCTACAGACTCCTTGACCATGTAAAGGCCTATACCAGAGCCGACATTTTTCTGGGTGGCCCGTTGAAACAACTCAAAAACATCCGATTGGTATTTTTCATCAATGCCAATCCCATTATCTTTCACTTGAATAACGGCCTTTCCATCTTTTACATCCACCCCAATCTTAATGTACTTTTCCGGATTAATTTCCTGTTGGAATTTATAGGCATTGCTAAACAGGTTATTGAAAATCACCCTTAATTTAGCTTCATCTGATCGAAACCGTTCCTCTTGGTTAATGGTTGTTTCTACATCCACCGCCGTAAGGTCCCATTTATTTTCGTACGCCTCGTACTGCTGGGCTAGAAGTTCTTCAAAATTTATATTGGTGACCACATTATCAATCTTGGTAGAGCGATAAAAGTCAAGCATCTTATATATAAAATCATCCAGCTTTACCGTGGCGGAGTCGATCATTTCAAAATATTCCAAAATGGTCCGATCATCGCATTCCATTTTAGCCAGTTTTGATACGCCCGAAATGCTCATCAACGGCCCTCTCAGCTCATGTGACAAGCTATAGACAAATTGGTTCATCTCGGAGTGCATCTTTTCCAGACGGGCATTCTTTTCTTTTAATTCTTGACGGATAAAATAGATATCAGCCGCATTCTTGATGGCGTTTTTGATCTGCTCTATATTCCATGGCTTATCAATAAACCGATAGACTTCGCCTTTGTTAATCGCATCAATTACACTGGAAATATCCGAGTACCCTGTCAATAAGATCCGGATGGGCTCTGGTTTAAACTTCACCAATTGCTCAAAAAATTCCACACCGGTCATTCCCGGCATCCGTTGGTCAGCAATAACGACATGAACATCTTCTTGCTGAGCGATAACGAGTCCCTCTTCAGCATTCAGGGCAGTAAAAATCTTAAAATCCCTTCTTAAACTTGCTTTGAAGGAGTTAAGGTTGTTATGCTCATCGTCTAGATATAAAACATTTATCTTACTACTCATTACGTGCTGTTTTTTGATAAATTGGCAAAGTGATCACAAAAGACGTCCCCCTTCCTTCTTCAGAGAACACCTCCAGTGTACCTTGGTGGTTTTCAATAATTTTATAAACTATGGACAGCCCTAACCCTGTCCCTTTCCCAACTTGCTTGGTCGTAAAAAACGGTTCAAAAATCCGCTCCTTAACGTGATCGGGCATTCCCGGTCCATTATCCTTAATTTCGATCCGTACCCAATCCTTATCCACCACGGAAGTTAGAATTTCCACCAGCGGATGTTCATTGTTTTCTTGCTCTTGCAGGGCTTGAATGGCATTACTGATAATGTTCATAAACACCTGATTTATCTTCCCTGCCAAACACTCGACCATCGGAATTTCACTGTAGTGTTTTTCCACATTTACACGGCCCATTGCGCTGTTCAGCAAAATCATGGTGCTGTTCAACCCATCATGCAAATCCACCTTTTTCACATCCTGCTCATCGACCCTAGAGAACAATCTCAATCCCTTTACGATTTCAACTGTCCGCTTGGCACCTTCTTCCATTCCCCTCAGGAGCATGTCGATTTCTTCCACCAAATAAGAGAATTCTAAATCCTCTTCCAGGTCATTGAGGGCCTTACGAGTGGCTTCTGAGAACTCTTCTTTTCCTTTTTGCCTGTACTCATCCACGATCTCCAAAACATCATGAAGATCACGCTTCAATGGCGAAATATTAGAGCTTACAAAATTTATTGGATTATTGATTTCATGGGCAATCCCTGCCGTAAGCTGCCCTAAGGACGCCATTTTCTCCTGATTTACCAATTGCGTTTGTGTATTTTGAAGATTTTTCAATGTCAGTTCAAGCTCTTCGGTCCTTAATTTAACTTTTTCCTCCAAAATAACATTCTGTTCCCGCACTAACCTTTCATTTTCTTTTAAAGCTTCCAGCTTTCCTTGCTGTTGTTGCTCCTTTTCTTTTTTAAGAATATTGATTCTATTGGCCAAAGCAAGTGAAAGCAAAATCGCCTCCAAGGCCGTCCCCACCAGCATCGGGAAACTAGCCAAATCCTGAAACACCTCGATTCCCATGTTTTTCAGTACAAAAATCACTACGCCAATCAAAAAGAAGGACCAAGCTATCAGAAAATATAATGCCGGCCGATAGCCACTCTTAGCAGCCATGATTGCCGATAGAAAAAAGAAAACCGCCACTAACATCCCCGCAAGGTCCGTCAACCGGTAACTCAGTTCGACAAATGAAAAAACCCTAGTAAAAAGCACCAGTCCATAGATCACACCAATACCCAACAATACCTTATCGAGTTTGGGAATAATAATTTTTGTTTTAAGAAAAGTCCGGATAAAGGTCACTGCAAATATCCCTGATACCGCTGAAAACAGGACGGCACTTACCTCAAAAAACCGATAGTTATCACCAAACAGGAACAGTTTCGAATATCCCGCAAGAGATAATTGGGCCAACGAAATAAAAAGGATATACAAACAATACACCAGATAAACCCTGTCACGCACTGAAAAGTAGAGCACGAGGTTGTATAAAAATAATGCCAGCATAATCCCGATGTATATATTTGCCAGCAACATCCTCCTGGAATCCATTTCCTCAAAAACACTTTCTGCATAAATGGACGTCTCAAAAGAAATCGGTTCCTCAGAATACAATTTAAAAACAAGGTCTCCCGTCCCGAGATTATCCACTAAAAAAGAGGGAGCCAAATGACTATTTAATCCATCCCCAATAATTACTGTTCCTTTCTTTCCTTGGGAAACATAAGTCCCTGAGAAATCCTTGACAAACAATTCCAAGTACCTAAGGGTAGGATTTTTTACTTCAAGGAAAAACGGCTCTTTAGTTCCCAACTCCTGAACATCTGCAAAAGCACGGACATAAACCGTATCAGAGCGCATTCCTAGATTCAACAATTCATTTGTAGAAAAATCCTTTAGGACAGTAGCAGCATTTAAATCGTCATTCTTTATTTCAATCAACTCGTAATTATTGATCTTTACATTTTTATTTTGTGCACCACCTTTCTGATTTGAGCAACTGAAAAGCGCAAGAACAATCAGTGGCAGAAGAAGGATGCGCCTTCCAAAACAGATTTTTGTGAACTGTGATTTCATATCAACTTCAGGTCTCCAAATCATACAATATTGTAAATTCTCCTTTGGGGCTGGTTTCATTTGCTGCGTGAACCGGATTATTCTTCAAATAAAAGATTTTCTCTTTTTCCTCATCATTTGCATTGGGTAAATCTTTCAGGTTTTTGATATCCAAAATCGTAGCGATCAACCCCTCCTTTGGATACAGGAATGTTCCACTATCTCCCAGGCCTTCTATAATTCCAAAACCCAGTTTTTGGCAATTTTCCAAAGTAAACGGAGAGCAAAATCCCATAAGGCATTTTAGATTAAGCAATGATGCCACTGCAACACCTGCGCGTATTAGAAAAATACTTCCGATGCCATAACCGGCAACCTCTTTGGAATTCCATACCCCGCATAACTCAGCCACTTCCAAATCTTCGAATTGGGACATATATTCCACTATCCGCGTGTCCTTTTCAATAATAGCAGGCTCCAATGGTAGGTTATAGTTTCCACTCTTTATTTGCACCCTACCTCCACCAAACACTTTCGAACCATCTTCAGATTCCACCACCAACAGGTACACGTTTGGATTTTCTGCCCATGAACGGTCTGCCGAAGTGACCTTGGTCACACCATAGGATTCCAAGACGGAAAAATGCCCGTCAATATATTTGTTAGTAGTAGTAGTATCACATATAGATCTGACTGCCCGTATCCTTACCCTCATTGCTTACGACTAATTTATGGCGTCCAAATCTACATAAAATCTATTGGAGGGGACATTCTGATCAAGCAGTATCATTCTAGCATAATGAGCTCCCATAGCTCCTCCCATAATTACAGAAGAAGCCAGCTGAGGCCACGTAGTAATCGTTTTACCAATTTCGCTCATACTATATTTCAATCTTTCGGATAATTGCTCAAAATGCAAAATCGCCAACAATATTTCCCTATAATTATCCGCTAATTTATCAAGCAATTCCGTTTCATTCCCAAATTTACTCAGATAACCATGAAAAATAGGTCGTTTGGGATCAAGATCAAAACGTTCTATATCCATCATCCCCCTATCACTAGTATCCATAATCACCGGTATTTGTTTTGCTTTTGCCATCAATCTACTCTTGATTTTAACGGGCAGACTATCACATTCTTCCACCAGCAAATCTATTCCTCCATCCCTAGTAAAAAAATCTTCAATATTTTCATCTGAAATACCTTCATCATAAATGGTCACTTTAAGAAATGGATCTATTTCTGCTATTTCCCTAGCCACTACCCATACTTTCTTCAACCCCAAGCTGTATAGCCCTGTTCGGATCCTGTTCATATTGCTAAGCTCAAGGGTATCGAAATCAGCAATACGCAATTCCCCAAATGATCTCTCCATGGCCAAACTCAATGCAACACTTTGTCCCACAGAAAGCCCAATGACTCCAATCTTTTTCGTATAAAGACGTTGTTGCTCCTCATCCTTGATCTTATACCGGTTTCTTGACGTCCGCAGGTTTATGAAATCCTCTTTAGCTAAAATACGAATTAATTGCCTTCTCCAAGGATAATAAACCCAGTTTCCGTATTGATCCCGCGGGTGCTCGTTGAAAAAGGAAACGGTTTGATGACGCAATTCCTTCTCCTCAAATTTCTGCGAAGGATGTGCGATTTTGATGAGCTCCGCTACTTGAATGTCTAGCTGATCAATTTTCTCAACGCCCCCATTTCCCAATAAACGACGTAAAGCCTCCCCTTGAGGCCCTTGGGCATCAGCGGGAATAATTAACGCTTGATAGTTGCCATCAAACTCTTCAATGTCCTGTAAAATCATTTATTTTATTGGTGGTTCATTAGGTAATTAAAGCAAGTAAAGTTATATTATTGATCGCAGAAATAAATAAAAAATTGCATTTTTTGCAGAACCTCTCCGCAATTGATCTAAACAGAATTGTTAAAAAAGAGTTTGAATAAGTAAATTACGTCTATATTTGTATTATAATTCAATAAAATATTGAAAGACTCAATCACCATAAACCACTCATATTTCTACCAGAGTATTGCCCTAAACCGAATACCCAATGAGTGAAGAAGCTAAAGATAAGATCCGAATCCTGTATGTGGATGATGAAGTGAACAATCTCCAGGCCTTTAAAGCTACCTTCCGGAGAGAGTTTAAGATTCATTTGGCTGAATCTGCTGCCAAAGGCAGGGAAGTATTGGCCGATAATGACATTGACATCATCATCACTGACCAACGCATGCCAGAAGAAACTGGTGTGGAATTTCTTGAATCCATCATTGACAAACATGCTGAACCGATCCGTATTCTTTTAACTGGCTATACAGATATTCAAGCTGTCATTGATGCGATCAACAAGGGCCAAGTATATCACTATCTGACCAAGCCTTGGGAAGAGGAATACATAAAAACAGTCATTAAAAATGCCTACGAAGTTTATTCATTGAGAAAAGAAAACAAGAAATTGACAGAAGATCTTCTTAAAGCCAATGAGCAACTTGAATTTTTATTAAGGCAGAAACTTTTATCCTAAAAAAGAGATCCCTATTGATAATAATCACCCATAAATCTTTGTAGGACTTTCTTTAAATTAAATTGATCCATAGCAAAATCTCAGCCATCTATTCGATGCCATTGCCTAATTGTTAAAAAGGTCACATAACCTAGTACCTGGCTGCCAGTAGTAATTGGAGTTCCTTATGGGTCATTTGAAATTTTCTGGCCAGATGGGCATTGGTAAGACTTCCCCGGTAGGTGTAAACCCCTTTCATAAACCATTTGTAATTAAATATCATCTCCTCTGCACCTCCAAGGTCAGCCATTTGCAGTAAAATAGGAGTAAATATATTACTTAGTGACATCGAAGCCGTACCCGAAACCCTCGAAGCGATGTTGGGCACACAGTAGTGAATAATATCGTACATGCTGTAAACTGGCTCGTTGTGAGTCGTCATGCGGGACGTTTCGATACAGCCTCCTTGGTCTATGCTTACATCGATCACCACGCTTCCGGGCATCATTTCGGCTACCATTTCCTCTGAGACCACTACCTTGGCACGCCCCTTTTCACCCCTAAGTGCCCCTATCACCACATCGGCTTTTTTTAGCGCCTCACCTAAGGTATAATTGTCGATGGTAGACGTATAGACCTGTTGTCCCAGCAACTGTTTTATCCTCCTGAGCTTATAAAGGTGATTATCAAAAATCTTAATGCTGGCTCCAAGGCCTAGCCCCGTCCTCGCCGCATACTCGGCGACCGTGCCCGCACCTATGATGACCACGTTGGTAGGTGGTACTCCGGTAATCCCTCCTAAAATCAATCCTTTACCGCCTTTTTTGGCGCTGCTGAGGTACTCTGCTGCTATCAGCATCACCGAACTACCGGCTATTTCACTCATCGCACGTACCACGGGCATTCCGCCTACTTTATCTTCAAGGTGCTCAAAAGAGACTGCAGTGATCTTTTTTCTGTTGAGGGCATGGATATAATCAGCACTTTGCTTTCCCAGCTGAAGGGCAGAAATGAGGCAGCTTCCCGGCTTCATAAAACCAATCTCCTCTTCAGTAGGCGGCTCTACTTTCAGCACCACCTCCGCTTCAAATGCCTCCTTGGAAGAATAAACTACCTTTGCACCTGCATCTGAATAGGCCTTATCTGAAAACTTGGAAGGCTTCCCCGCACCGGACTCCACCATCACCCGCTGGTTATTATTGACCAATAACGCAACAGCTTCTGGTGTCAGCACCACTCTTTTTTCTTGCAGCTCCGCTTCTTTGGGAACTCCTATCAAAATCGAATGGTCAGAAGTTCCGGTTTTTGCCAAGGATTCCTGCGGATAGATTCCTGCCTCTTTACTTATCTCAGCCATTTTAGCCCCCATCTTAAAACTTTTTTATGCTCATCTCCCTACCTCCTATATCGTCGACGGCTATCCTGATCAGGTAAAATTCCTCGGGCAAATAGTCCTGGATATTTTCTGCCCATTCAAGCCAGCAATAACTTCCACTGTAAATATATTCATCCACCCCAATCTCCAACGCCTCGTCTTGCTCCTTTATTCGATAGAAATCAAAATGGTAGAAGGTTTCCCCTTGATCATTTAGATATTCATTGACGATAGAAAATGAAGGGCTGCTCACCACATCTCCCACACCAAATTCCTTTGCGACGGCCTTTATCAATGTGGTCTTGCCAGCTCCCATTTCTCCTTGAAAGACCCACACCGGCAAGTCCCTACAGTACGAGATGATCTCCTTTGCCACTTCTGGCAATGTTGCTATAGTTCCACACTTGATTGTTTTCAACCTTCTTTTTCTACTTTAGTTTAGGTGATAAATGCATGATCGGAACAATCATTTCTTCCAAAGAAACCCCTCCGTGCTGGAAAGTATCCCTGTAGTAATTTACATAATAGTTGTAATTGTTCGGATATGCAAAGAAATAATCTTCTACTGCAAAAACATAACTGGTGGAAACATTAAATCTCGGAAGCTTGATATCCTCAGGTTTTCCGATCTCAAATACTTTTCCGGATTCAAAATTAAGGTTTTTGCCCTGCTTATACCTTAAATTCGTGGTAACTTTTCGATCTCCAATGATTTTATAGGGGCGGTTTACCTTTTTGGTGCCGTGATCTGTCGTCACGATGACCTCACACCCCGCTTCACTCACTTTCTTAAACAGTTCAAACAACGAACTGTGCAAAAACCAACTTTCCGTGATCGATCGGTAGGCGGATTCATCAGGGGCCAATTCACGGATCATCTTCATGTCTGTACGGGCGTGTGACATCATGTCCACAAAATTATACACCAGCACATTAAGGTCATTGTTCATCAGGTTAGGAAATTGCTCCAAAACAGATTTCCCTTGATTGGCCTGAAGGATTTTATGGTAACTAAACTTACTCTGTAAACGGTTTTTCTTAAGGTTAATGGCCAAAAAATCTGCCTCATGGCTATTCTTACTTTCATCCGTATCTTCATTTTCCCACAAATCTGGATGAAAACGGGCCATGTCCAAAGGCATCATGCCACTAAACAGGGCATTTCTGGCGTAAGCAGTAGTGGTGGGAAGTATACTGTAATAGGTGTCTTCTGACTTGACATTAAAATAATCACTCAACGCCGGCTCAATGATCTCCCATTGATCCAACCGCAAGTTGTCGATCACGACAAAAAACAACGGCTTTTCAGATGCCTTTAACTCGGGAAAGACCTTCTCCTTCATCACTCGGTGTGACAAAATCGGCTTATCGGCATCCCCATCATTTAACCAGTCCAGGTAATTATCCTTTATAAACCGCGCGAAGTTGGCGTTAGCCTCTGCCTTTTGGGTGTCCAGGACCTCTTGCATGCTCTTGTTTTCGGTCTTGTCAATTTCAAGCTCCCAATAAGTCAGCCTTTTGTAGATGTCCGCCCATTCATTATGGTCGATCGCATCATTATAAGCCATGCTGATCTTAGAAAAATCTTGCTGGTACGAAAGATTGGTCTTTTCGCTGATGAGCTGTTTATTTTGCAATATTTTCTTTACAGAAAGCAAAATCTGGTTTGGATTGATGGGCTTGATGAGGTAATCTGCAATTTTACCACCAATGGCATCATCCATGATGTGTTCTTCCTCACTTTTGGTTATCATGACCACAGGCGTCTGCGGCTTAAGGATTTTCACCTGCTGCAAGGTCTCCAACCCCGTCATTCCGGGCATCATTTCATCCAAAAAAATCACATCGAAGTTGGTACTTTCCACCCTATCAATGGCGTCCACACCACTGTTTACAGTGGTAATTTCATATCCTTTTTGCTCTAAAAACATGATGTGAGGTTTCAATAGGTCAATCTCATCATCTGCCCAGAGTATTTTAAATTTTTGCATCTTATCAGGTTTAAATCTTTTAAATTTATAATTACTTTTGAATTCTATCAACTAATTCTTAGGCAATTGAAAAGCCATAAAATACTTAACGATCCAGTTTACGGTTTCATCACTATTCCCAGTGAGTTGATTTTCACCATCATCGACCATCCTTTTTTTCAAAGGTTACGGAGGATCAAACAACTTGGTTTGACCGATTTGGTCTACCCTGGAGCTTTGCACACCCGATTTCACCATGCCATTGGCGCGATGCACCTTATGAGCATCACCTTGGACAACCTCCGAAACAAAGGTCATGAAATTAGTGACCATGAATACGAGGCTTCACTGATTGCCATTTTGCTCCATGATATAGGCCATGGGCCTTTTTCACATGCGCTGGAATACACCCTGCTGAAGGGAATTCCCCATGAGTCACTTTCGCTGCTCCTTATGGAGTCTTTAAACAACCAATTAAACGGCCAATTGGATCTGGCTTTAAGAATTTTTAAGAATAAATATGAGCGAAAATTCTTCCATCAACTGGTTTCCAGCCAATTGGACATTGACCGCTTGGACTACCTCCAGCGGGATTGTTTTTTCACGGGGGTATCCGAAGGGACCATCGGTGCAGACAGGATCATCAAAATGATGAACATTAAGGATGATCAGATCGTAGTAGAAGAGAAAGGTTTATACAGCATAGAAAACTTCCTCAGTGCTAGGCGTTTGATGTACTGGCAGGTATACCTGCACAAAACAACTGTTAGTGCTGAAAAAATGCTCATAAACCTTATCACCAGGGCCAAAGACCTCCAACAATCAGGGGTCGATGTGGAAGGGTCGCATGCTTTCAGGCATTTGTTGCAGAACAATTATACCCTAAGGGATTTCCAACAGTCCCCTGCGCTACTGGAGACGTTTGCGGACTTGGACGACTTTGATATCTGGGGAGCCATAAAGTATTGGAAAAACCATGACGACTTTGTTCTCAGAAGTATATCTGAAATGTTTTTGACCAGGAACCTTTTTAAGATCAAGCTGAGCAATTTACCTTTCGAGGAAACGCAACTTGAACTTATGAACAAAGAGGTCGCCAAGGGACTTAACCTGCCTGATGAAGCCCTTCCTTATTTTGTTTCATCTGGGTTTATCTCCAATAATGCTTACGTGGCCAAAGAGAAAGTCATGATCCTCACCAAAAAAGGAGAAGTAATCGACGTGGCCCAGGCAGCAGACCTCCCAAACATCAAAGCGATGAGCAAAATTGTAAAAAAGTACTATGCTTGTCGCGCTAAAAATTTAACTTTGCGGTAATATAATTTTAAACTCATGGAATTCACTGTCAGTCAGGTTGCAGCGCTTATAAACGGTACAGTAGAAGGTGACGGTTCCCAAAAAGTCGAACGGATAGATAAAATCCAAGAAGGTAAAAAAGGAGGAATCAGTTTCTTGTCCAACATGAAATACGAACCTCATATCTATGGTACGGCATCCTCTGCCGTCATTGTATCCGAGGATTTTTCCCCTTCCAAACCACTCCAAACCACACTTATCAGGGTAAAGGATCCTTATTCAGGTTTCACCCAATTGCTGGAAGCATATGCTCAGCTCACCAAGCATACCAAAACAGGTGTAGAGGAACCGTCCTTTATGGATAAAACCAGCAAAATGCAAGATGGTGGTTACAGGGGAGCGTTTAGTTATATTGGCAAGAACTGCAGCATCGGACAGCAAGTCAGCATTCATGCCCAGGCTTACATCGGAGATAATGTCAAAATTGGCGACCGTACGATCATTCATCCTGGAGCGAGGATTTACAGTGACACGATCATTGGCAATGACTGTGAAATCCACCCCAATGTGGTCATCGGTGCAGATGGATTTGGTTTTGCCCCGCAGGAAGACAAAAGTTATAAAAACATCCCCCAACTTGGTAATGTCATCCTCGAAGACCATGTCAGCGTAGGTTCTGGCAGCACCATTGACTGTGCCACCATGGGATCCACCCTCATCAAAAAGGGCGTTAAAATAGACAACCTGGTCCAGATCGCCCACAATGTCATCATTGGAGAACATACCGTCATCGCTGCCCAAGCGGGTATTTCCGGCTCTACTGAAATTGGCAAAAACTGTGTGATTGCCGGTCAAGTAGGTATCGTAGGGCATTTAAAAATTGCCGATAACACGACCATTGGGGCTAAAACAGGTGTTTCCAAATCAATTTTGGAATCCGGAAAAACCATTTTTGGATACATGGGCTACGAAATGAAGGAGTTCCTCAAGTCCTATTCTATTTTCAAAAAACTCCCATCTCTGCAAGACAGAGTAAAAGAACTGGAAAAAAAACAATAAATTTGTGGCAAAATCTATGATGCCCAAAAATCATCTTTAATGAAAGTCAAACAGCATACTATTGGAAAACAGGTAACCATTTCGGGCGTAGGTCTACATACCGGAGTGGATGCCAACATGACATTTCTCCCTGCTCCGCCAAACCATGGCTATAAATTTCAACGTATAGATATGGAAGGCGCTCCAATTGTGGATGCCGATGTCGATAACGTAGTGGATGTATCCAGAGGAACCACCATAGAACAGAGCGGCGCTCGGGTCAATACTGTGGAGCACGTCTTGGCAGCATTGGTGGGCTTGGAAATTGACAATGTGCTAATCCAGTTGGATGGGCCTGAGCCTCCTATTATGGACGGCAGCTCCATTCAGTTTATCAATATCCTAGAAGAGGCGGGCTTGAAAGAGCAAAATGCCCTTCGTCGGTTCTTTGAAGTGCCCGAAAGCATCCACTACAGGGATTCCGCAAGGGAAGTGGAAATGGCTGCTTTGCCGTTGGATGATTACAGGGTTACGGTTATGGTGGACTACAATTCTCCCGTTTTGGGAAGTCAGCATGCCTCTATTACGGACATTAGCCAGTTCAAATCGGAAATTGCTTCATGCAGGACATTCTGCTTTCTGCACGAATTGGAGATGCTTTACAAGCAAAACCTTATCCAAGGAGGAGACCTCAATAATGCCATCGTAGTGGTGGACCGTGTGGTAACCGATGAGGAGCTGGACGGGCTGGCTAAAATGTTTAACAAGCCAAAGGTGGAAGTCCGCAAGGAAGGTATACTCAATAACGTAGAACTTCGCTATAAAAACGAACCTGCAAGGCATAAACTACTGGACGTCGTAGGGGACTTGGCCTTGGTTGGTCGTCCGCTGAAGGGGCAGATTTTAGCGGCCAGACCTGGCCATGCCGCCAATGTGGCATTCGCCAAAAAGCTCAAGCGAGCCATGGAAAAAGTAGGGCCTAGTCATATCCCCCACTACGATCCAAAACTACCGCCCGTATTGGACATTAATCAAATCGGAAACATCCTTCCACACCGCTATCCTTTTCAGTTATTGGATAAAATCATTTATCTTGACGAGACAGTAGTGGCTGGTGTAAAGAATGTCACGATCAATGAGCCCTTTTTTATGGGGCATTTCCCAAACAATCCTGTAATGCCAGGAGTATTACAAGTGGAAGCCATGGCGCAAACTGGCGGAATTCTTGTACTCAGTACCGTGGATGACCCTGAAAACTATTGGACCTATTTCTTAGGCATCGAAAGCTGTAAGTTTAGAAAAATGGTCCTTCCGGGAGACACGTTGGTTTTTAAATGTGAGTTATTGTCCCCTATCAGAAGAGGGATTGCCAAAATGAAAGGTGAAGCCTATGTGGGCAACACATTGGTTTGCGAAGCCGTTATGACTGCCAGTATAGTAAGAAAAGAAGCATGATAAGTAAGCTATCACAAATACATGAAAAAACGCAAATCGGTGAGGATGTTTCCATCGACCCTTTTTCGGTCATTCATGAAAATGTAGAAATTGGAAAAGGAACCTGGATTGGCTCCAATGTCACCATTTATCCAGGGACCAAAATTGGTGAAAACTGTAAAATATTCCCTGGTGCGGTCATTGCCGGTGTACCTCAGGACCTTAAATTCCAAGGGGAAACCTCTACCGTAGAAATTGGAAATAACACCACTATCCGGGAGTGCGTTACCATCAGCCGCGGCACCATTGACAAAAGAATCACCAAAGTGGGCAGTAACTGCCTGCTCATGGCCTATGTGCACATTGCCCATGACTGCATCGTAGGTGACAATGTCATCATTGCCAATGCCGTACAGGTGGCCGGACACGTAGCCATTGACGATTGGGCCATCATCGGCGGATCAAGTGCCATTCACCAATTCGTAAAGATCGGTATGCATGCCATGGTTTCTGGTGGATCGCTGGTCCGAAAGGATGTCCCTCCATTTACCAAAGCCGCCCGCGAACCACTAAGCTATGCAGGCGTAAACTCCCTTGGGCTGCGAAGAAGAGGGTTCAGCAGCGAATCGATCAGTCATATCCAGGAAGTGTACCGTTACCTGTTCTTGAATAGTCTTAACAATAGCCGGGCACTTGAGGAAATAGAAGTAAACCTCCCTGCCACTAAGGAAAGGGACGAAATCGTCAACTTCATCAGGTCTTCTGAAAGGGGCGTGATGAAAGGTTATATCAATTGATAAATGCTCGATATCAGGTTAAGCAATGCGGCAAAGAGGTTCCAGTATGATTGGATTTTTAGAGACCTCGACCTGCATATAAACCCAACCGACAAAATCGCCATCACTGGCAGCAATGGTTCCGGCAAGTCCACTTTTCTAAAATGCCTTGCCGGAATCAATCCTTTTACAGAAGGAAAAGCAGAATACACACTCCAGCAACAACACATCTCTGACAATGAGATTTACCGCCATTTGGCCATCTCCGCTCCCTACATGGAGCTTCCGGAAGAATTTTCGCTAATCGAATTGCTGCACTTCCATTTTAATTTTAAAAAGCCCTATCAAGGGATGCCCTTAGTGGAAATGATCAAAGCCATGTACCTGGAAGATGCTAAAGACAAACAAGTCTCCTATTTCTCATCAGGAATGAAACAGCGCCTTAAATTAGGGCTTTGTTTCTTTGCCGAGACGCCTCTACTCTTGCTGGATGAACCGACCTCAAACCTCGACCAAAGGGGAAGCAATTGGTATCGGGCACTTGTTCAATCGTATGGCCAGGACCGCACCATCCTTGTGGCATCAAATGATCCCAAAGAATATGAATTTTGTTCCAAGCATCTTTCCATTGAGGATTATAAGGTCAAAAAGGCTCGCTGATTTTTAATAAATCTGATTATATTTAGCATTACGCGAATTGCTCACCAAACCGCATTATATGACAAGACTACACCATACTATTTTTGCGCTAATTTCTTTCACGCTGTTGTTCTCCTGTGGTGGAGATGAGGACCCCACTCCTGCCAAATCCAAAGAACAAGTGGCCTTGGAAAAGCTAACAGCAGATGGAACCCAAGCATGGGTATTGGGTACCGACGGATTTGTCACCCACAAGGGCCAAGACAAATCCAGTGATTTTGCGGACTTTGAGATCATCTTTTCCCATTCAGGAGGCAATCAAGCCTATACCTCAGCCAACAGCAACTTGTTGTTCGATGAAAGTGGCACCTGGGCTTTTGAAGGGGATAATTTCACTAAAATTTCTCTAAGCGGAACACAACCGGCAGCAGGACAGGAAATTGCCTTTTCAGGGCAGGGCAACAAGCTCCGACTAGAATTTAATGTTCCCACTCCTACGAATGGGCGTGTAACCGCCTTGGCCGGGGACTATGTATTTATGCTTGAGAAAAAATAATATTCCTTATGAAAAAATGGTTGATACTGGCCCTGATCCTTTCCTGCTGCACCTTTAACAGTTTTGCACAATCACCAAACAGCGTGAAATTGGTTAATGCAGTGCAAGAGTTCACCCAACTGATGATCCATCCAGATGAAGCTCAGCTAAAGAAAATCACGCATAAAAAACTATCTTATGGCCATTCCAGTGGGCATCAGGAGGACCAAGCCTCGTTTATCGCTTCATTGATGACGGGAAAATCGGATTTCGTCTCCATTAACCTAAACGAACAAACTTACAATGTCGTCGATGATATCGGGATTGTCAGGCATATCCTGGTAGCCGAAACCAATGACAATGGAACCCCTGGAAAGGTTCGAATTGGCGTTTTGATGATTTGGCGGGACGTCGGCGAATCCTGGAAGCTCTTGGCCCGTCAGGCCTATAAAGTCCCTCAGTGATAAACGCCCTGTTTATTTTAAGGTCACCAGTGTTACACCGGCACCTCCGCGGTCGGCATGTTCGTCCTCAAATCGGCCCACAGACGGCATGGAACGCAGTAGGTTTCGCGTAATTTCCCGCAAAATCCCGTCACCCTTGCCATGAACAATGCGAAGGTCTTTGACCCCGAGCATGTGTCCCTCATCCACGAAATTCTGGACAATCGGCAAGATCTCCTCTCCCCTTTTTCCTCTTAGGTCCAGATTAGGCGAAAAATCCTGCATTTTGGAGGTCGTATCATAAGTGCTCCTCGCAGCGATCGTTTTCTTTTCCTTCTTCATTGCCGTCCTCGAGACTTTCTCCAATCGGTTTAGCTTTACATTGGATTTTAGGTCGCCGATACTGATCTCTACATCCTTATTCCGAACGGCCAAAACTTCCGCTACGGCCCCATTATCCTTTAATCGTACGTAATCTCCTACCTCGATAGCCCCTCCCACTACTTTTACTTCTTCTGTCGCTTTTGGCTTAATGGACTGATGAGGTTTCACGGTATCCTTATGCCGCTCGAGGTCTTTTCGAAGCTTCTTGGTAGCTTCTTTTTCTGCTTTGTTTTCCTTAATGGACCGAATGGTTTCCTCTATTTTTTGATTGGCTCCGTCAAGGATGGCCTTGGCTTCCCTCTTGGCCTGTTGGATCAATTCCTTCTTGTTGCTTTCTACGGTTTCTTTGAGCGAGTTGTATTCTTTAAGGCGCTGCGTCAGAAGCCTTTCCTTTCGTTGGGATTCGAGCACCAGCTGCTCATACTTGTTCTTTTCAGACTCCAGCTTGTTGAGCAGTTTGTCGTAGCGGACACGCTCATCGCCAATTTGTTCCTTGGCATAACTGATGATGTCTTTATGAATACCGATTTTGGTAGCAATTTCGAGCGCAAAAGAACTTCCGGGTTTACCGATATCCAACTGGTACATCGGCTCCAGTTTATCGATGTCAAAGCGCATTGCACCATTGGTCATGCCTTGGTTCTTCGCTGCAATTTGTTTCAAGTTGCCATAATGGGTCGTCACGATCCCATAGGCTCCAGACTTATTCAGTGCCAGCAAAATGGATTCAGCAATAGCTCCACCAAACTGCGGCTCCGTTCCGGTTCCAAATTCATCAATAAAAAAGATGGTTTGCTTATCCGCAAACTGCGTAAAGTACTTCATGCTCATCAGGTGCGAGCTATACGTACTCAGGTCATTTTCAATATTCTGTTCGTCACCTATATCAATGAAGAAATGGTGGAATACGGTACATTTTGAATGTGGATCCATCGGCACCAAGAGACCACATTGGAGCATGTACTGCACCAAGGACACGGTCTTCAGCGTTACTGATTTACCGCCTGCATTGGGCCCTGAAATCACCAATAAGCGGCTGTTATGATCCAAGTGAATGTTCAGCGGAACAATTGGCCTCTGCTGCTGCTTCAGTGCATGCTCCAAGACAGGATGCCGGGCATTATACCACTCGATGACTTTTGCCTTTTGAAGGGTCGGCTTGTGGGCATCCATCTTCAGCGCCAACCGCGCTTTGGCCCGGATAAAGTCCACCATGCCCAAAAACTTATAGGCACTTCTCAAGGCAGGAATAAAAGGTCTTAGCGTATCGGTGAGTTGCATCAGGATTTTCTGCACCTCCCTCCGTTCCATGTACTCCAGCTCCTTCAGTTCATTATTGATATCCAGCACCTCCGCAGGCTCCAAGAAGACCGTTTGCCCAGTAGCGGATTCATCATGGACAAAGCCTTTGATCTTCCGTTTATTCTCTGCCAGCACGGGCATTACCATACGGCCTCCACGAATGGTAATGGAGGCATCATCGGGTGTCAGCCTTTTTGCCTTGGCCTCTCTAAAAATCCTATCAAGGACCTTTCTTAGCCTATTTTCTTCGTAAATAATTTGTCCTCGGATCAGTCCCAGTTCCCGGGTGGCATTATCCTTGATTTTACCTTTATCGTTCAGTACCCGTTCGATCGCCCGTAGGAGGGTATTGTCCAAGTCCACCATTCCGATCAATTGGAACAATTGGGGGTATTCGGTTTCATTTCTCCTAAAAAAATCCACACAATCCTTCAGCGTAATCAATGAAAGCTTGATCTCGTGAAAATCATCCTCGTACAAAAACGTCCCCTCGATTTTCGCCTTTTCCAGATAGGGATAGATATTCAGGTAGTTAGAGGAGGGAAAAAGCTCCCCAGAAACCAAAATCTGGCGAAATTCCTCGGTTTGGTCCAGCAGTTTGTTCAGGAGGTTTATGTCATTGGAAAAGCCGACCTTTTCCACCATGGCTGTTCCAAGCGCGCTGGTACACTCTTCTCTGATCCACTCCTTTATTTTATCGAAATTAACCTTGGATTCAAGATTATCCGGATATTGCATATAATTCGAATTGGTTATGGGAGTTCTACGCAGTGGCCAATGTCTTCGGGTATATCAGGATTTGGCCGCTGGTTATAAAAAACGCCCTACTATACTATTTTACGACAGAAGGCCTCGGTAAGCTTTCTGCATACTTCATCAGTCCTCTTCTTGCCCGATCTTTTCTTTGACATTCAGGGAATCGATAACTCTGCCATAGAGTTCCTTCATTTTTTCTGTGTCCCTTAAATAGAACTCCAGGCTCTTGGTGTATGTCGTATCGGTCACCTGATGCTTCTCAAAAACCCTACTTTCAAAAAGCGGGTACAGCTTTTTGGAAGAATCATAAGAAACGGGTAAAGAGCTGGCCATGCCTTCGGCCATGTGGATATCAACCATCACCCCCACCATCTCATCTTCTGACAGCAAGTACGGTGGGGCCTTGTCATCACCACATGAAATGACCCCTATTACGAAAACGAAGAAGAATATTGTCTTTTTCACAATCCAAAATTAGCCATTTCCGTTGAAATTTAGGTAATATGTTAGCCTTTACTCGTTTTATTATTCAAAGGAGTCCATTAAATTTAGGCCTTCGGAATAAAACCGCCCATGAATCAACTGCTGAAAAAACTCAGGAAATACGAAATAATGATCCGGAAAGTGGCCAACAACCACCTCCAAGGGGATTATCAATCTATATTTAAAGGCGCAGGCCTGGAATTCGATGACCTGAGGCCTTACCAGTATGGGGACGATGTGCGTACGATCGAGTGGAAAGTTTCCGCCAAAGGGCATGGGGCTTTTGTAAAGACCTTCCGGGAAGACAAAGACCAATCGGTTTATTTTCTGCTGGATATCTCAGGTTCCCAAGACATAGGGGATGAACGCAGGAAAAAAATTGACCTGGGCAAAGAAATTGCCGGGGTCTTGACCTTGGCAGCAATTCACGAAGGCAGTCAAGTAGGCTTGATTTCCTTTTCTGACCAAAAGGAAAAAATCATCCTTCCTGGCAAAGGCCCAAAGCAAGGTGTCAAGGTCATCAGGGGGATTTTTAGCCATGACAATAAATCGCTGAAGACAAATCTCAACGAAATGTTTTCCTTTGCACTAAACTTGATCAAAAAAAGGAGTATCATCATCGTTATTTCCGACTTTATCGATGAAAATTATCAGCGTTCGTTAAAGGCAATGGGAGAAAAACACGACGTGGTGGCCATTCAAGTTACTGACCCACGGGAATCGGCTTTGCCAGCCTTGGGAATCATCCCTGTTTTTGACAAAGAAGAAGGCAAAACCACTTGGGTCAACACCGCTTTTGGAAGCTTTTCACGAAAAATCGCCGAAACTTTTTCGGAAGAGCGGGACACACTAAAAGAACTATGCAAAAAAAATCAAATCAATTACCTCCCAATAGACACCCGTGAGGACATCGTTCTTCCTCTGATAGAATTGTTTAGGTATAGAAATAAATCCATGAAGCGTGGGTAAGATCAAGGTATTCATCTTAAGTTATTTAATTGTCATTATCAACCTTTCCCTTCCAGTCCAAGGGCTGGCGCAAGAGCCGTCCCAAAGGCTGCACGTGGAGGGGTATTTCATGCAGGATTCCGCCAAGCTTGGTGAACGGGTTGGCTATGTGCTGAAGGCTGAGTATCCTTCTGAAATGAACATCGTATTTCCCGACTCCACTTTTCAGTACAGGGACTTTTCATTTCTGGAAAAGCATACCTTCACCTCCTATACCCCTGACAGTGTCACGTTGGACAGTGCCATATATTTCCTCTCCAATTTTTCGCTAGACTCGGTAAAAACCTATGCATTGCCGGTATTTGAAATCCTTAAGTATGACAGCATCGTCCATTATGCTCCGCAAGATGAGTTGGCTCTGCGGTTTACGATTGACCCGATGCCGGAGGAATTGACGTTTAAAGACAACGACAAGTACATGCCTGTCGAAAAAGATTTTAATTACCCGTACTTGTTGATTTTTATGGGAATCGTCCTTGCGCTGGCCTTAGCGGTGCTTCTTTTATTTGGTAAAAAAATCAGAAAAGGATGGGCTGCAGGACGACTGAAAAAACAACACAGTACTTTCCTCAAGAAGTGGGATGCTTCCATCCAGTCTCTTCAATCTGAGCCATCGCTGCAAACGGCCGAGGAAACCCTGTGGCTATGGAGGGATTATATGGAGCAGCTGACGGGCAAACCTTACAAGGAATGGACGGCCACTGAAATCGCGGAATACCTCGCCCAACCGGAGCTGGTGATGGATTTCAGAAAGATCGAAATCATCATTTATGCCAATCGCCCTGCAGAAGATATCCAGGCTACAGGCAATAAGCTAAAAGCTGTCTGTGTGAACATGTACAACCAAAAAGTAAAAGAGATCCATGAGCGCAAATAGTATCATAGAATGGTTTTCATGGAGCTGGTTTTTGCCGGAAACCTTCCGCTCATACGAATGGAAAAATCCGTGGGTGCTACACCTATTATGGATCGTTCCGCTGATCTTATTGATCAGGAAGTTTACCAAACTTCTCAAAAATCCTTCCTTGGAGCTGTCTTTGCCTGGCAGCGTTTCCAGCAGTAATCCTTGGACCTATTTACGTTTGGTCCCCACTCTTTTCTTTATGCTGGCCTTGGGCATGGTGATCATCGCCTTGGCGCGTCCACAGCGCTCCAATGAAAAAGTGGAGCAGTCCACGGAAGGTATCGACATCATGTTGGTGCTGGACATCTCAGAATCCATGGATCTCCAAGACTTCGAGCCCAATAGACTGGAAGCTGCCAAATCCACTGCCATAGATTTCATAAATGGTCGCTTTGGTGATCGGATCGGCATGGTAATCTTTGCCGGAGAGGCTTTTTCATTGGCCCCGTTGACCACTGATTACGAGCTGCTCACCGATCTTATCGACGACATTTCTTTTGACATGATGGACGCCAAAGGCACGGCAATCGGCAGTGCTGTAGCCACCGCTACCAACCGCATGCGGGAATCAGACTCCAAATCCAAAGTGATGGTGCTCCTCAGTGACGGAGACAACAACGCAGGGAACGTGGATCCTACATTTGCAGCCGAACTGGCTGAGGCCATGGACATTAAGATCTATACCATCGCCGTGGGTAAAGACGGCATGGTTCCATATGGCACGGATTTCTTTGGAAGACCACAAATGGTAGAATCTTACCTGAATGAGACCACTTTGAGGGATTTGGCCAGGATCGGAAAGGGACAGTTTTTTCGGGCTTCGGATGACAAGGCCTTGGAAAACATCTTTGAGCAGATTGATCAATTGGAAAAAGCCGAAATCCTGGAATCAAGGTACAAGGAAACCCAAGACTATTACAGGCCTTATCTTTTCTTGGGCATTTTCTTCTTCTTTATCTGGCTGGGACTAAAAAGCTCTTTCATGAACAACTTCTTATTGGATTAGCAGGCGTGGTCAAATTGTCCATTTACTGGACTGTAAAACCGTCTTATCAAGCCTAACCGCCTGGTCCAAGTCTCAAGACTTGGACCAAAACTGAAAAAGTCTCCAGACTTTTACGAGACCTATTGTTTGCGCCGCCTATCCCTAAAAACCAGCATAATCACCGACATACCAAACATCAACTTGGCCATTCTTGAATAAAATCCATCAGTCAACAAGTCGTCCAAAAACACCATATACAGCACGCTGGCAAATAGTATCCCCAGTAAAATAATATCTTCAATCTGAGCTTTTTTCATACCACTTTAATTTTGCAGCTAATTGAGCCTCAAACCTTGAATATGCCTTAACCTATCTACGCCACGTACAGGTATTGCGAGCTGATCTGCCACACCTCCAGACAAACATTGCTTTGTCGATACTTTACCTCGACTTTTCCCAAACCATGGCCAAAACGATAAACAGCACTGGACTTAATAACACAAAAGCAACCGTTCTTCCAGTTAACCACTCATAATGAAGTGACAGCATTGCAAGGTTGATCAATACCCCGCAAATTACCAAAAGCACTATTTCCTTTCCTTGACTCATTCCTAATGGCTAATCTGTATTTCCTTCATTGACAATACTTTGAATCAAGCCGATAGATGAAAACACCATTCCTACAGAGTTTGACACTGCTGTAATGAGCTTTACTTCACCCATATAATACCCGTACCAACCCACTCCAATGAGCAGCAAAGCCAATCCCAGAATAATTACCCGTATGATTTGTTCCCCGCCCATGAGCCCTTTGGTCATATGCAACCCAGAACCGTTGGCATCAAGAAAATCAACACCGCCGGGAAACCCATCACTAACCTGCGCAGTCCATTAAAAAAATAGGAAAGACATATTCCTCCTCCTGCCATACTCATCAAAAAGGTCATCTCACCATTCAAAAAATCAGCTTTATGTTCAAATGCTAGATAAACCAAATAAACACTTGCCAAAAAACTAAAAAGGACTTTCACTATCTTTACCAATAACCCCATAACAATCAACATTTTAGAACTACAATATAAAGACCTCATCCTTTCCATAACAGGGTAAAAAATGACAAAAAGCCCAGTAAAACCACTTGATGGGCTGATGTATGGCCGTGGAACTGTGGGATTGTGTGACTGTATTATGTGGAGGATCCTCCCTCTCACCAACAGCGTTGATCCAAGTCTGAAGACTTGGACCATGACTCAAAAAAGTCTTTGGACTTTTTAACCTAAATATATTCAATACGCTTCTAGCAACCTCTCCACCTTCACCGTCCCCTGAAAACGCTTGACCAATTTACCGTCAGTGCCATATAAGAAAATCTCCGGAACACTGCCCACATCATAGTAAACCGCCACCTCCATATCCCTATCTTGGAACCAATGGATGTTTTTACAGCCTTCCAGTTCCATCCTTTTGGCAAAGTCCCCTATCACATTACCCGCTTCGCTCGACACCAATAGCAATTGGATTTCGCCAAATTCTTCCTTCCTGTCCCTAATGGCCTGAATTTCCTTTTCGCACAGGTGGCAGGTAGAATTAAAATAGATCAAGATAACCGGTCGATCATAGGGCAGCTCGTCGGTGGTAAACTTTTCCCCGCCAGGCTTATAAAGCGTAAACGCTGGAAACTGTCTGATCCTTTCTGCTACGCCATTTTTCTCCATTACCCTATCCATGATCAGGTACCCCATTATCCCAAGAAAGGCAATTACCAAAAAAAGCACCATAAACTTCAGCTTTTTCCTCATATCAGGACATGTTCAGGGTGATAAAAACGACAAACACCACCCAGCAAAACAGTGCCGTCCCATAAGATACCAAGACAATGTTGGAACTCCTCGGCATGCTCAGTTCCAGCTCCTCCTTTACCAAATACACCAATACGAACACATAGACCAGCTCAAACGCATTCACCAACTGGAGTGGATAATTGAAAACAGGATTAATATTTTCTAAATCGAACAAGTTGAGTAAGGACAAGGGATAAAATGTGGCAAACTCCTGATAGCTGAGGTCATAAGCCGATACGAACACCAGCTTTACCAGTCCTGCGATCACAAAAACCACTTCCGCATATACCGCAATACCAAAAAGCGTCCCCAGCCTTACCTCCTTGTGCCGATCGGTA
>JGI2924J29684_1078630_pt1 | contig 84221 bp, 83 predicted proteins | sample BenlonsequencITS_FD_29684 | JGI IMG/M metagenome (IMG submission 29684)
CCTGCCGCGAGTCGTTCCTCCGGCAGGTCCCGGGTCGGCTGGTCGGCGCGGGCGAGGACGCGACCGATCGGCGGGCCTACACGCTCACCCTCCAGACCCGCGAACAGCACATCCGCCGCGAGCGCGCGACGAGTAACATCTGTACGAACCAGGCCTGGGTGGCGCTGCGAACCGCGATGCACGCCGCCTCGCTGGGGCCCGACGGGATGGTCGATCTCGCCGAGCGGGGCGTGCGACGCGCGACGGAGCTCGCCGAACGCGTCGACGGGATCGTCGGCGTCAGCGCCCCGGTTCACGACCGTCACCACCTCCGGGAGTTCGTCGCCCGCGTCGACCAGCCCGCCCGAGCGGTCGCCGAGGATCTCGAGCAACGGGGCTTCGCCGTCCACGTCGTCGGCGACCACGAGCTCCAGCTCTGTGTCGCGGGCGTCCCCGACGAGCGGCTCGATCCGTTCGTCGACGTCCTCGAGGAGGTGGTACGATGAGCGGCGACGAGCCCGAGCCGACGACTCACGACCGAGTTCGGTACGACCAGGCTCGCTACGTCGAGGACGGCCAGTACGAGCCGCTGCTCTCGGAGAAGGATCTGACGCGCGTCGAGATCGGCGGCGACGGTGACGAAGACGGTGGTTCTCCGCTGCCCGACGAGCTGACACGCGACTCCCTCGAGCTGCCCGCCCTCTCCGAGCCCGAGCTCGCGCGCCACTACACGCGACTCTCCCAGATGATCTACGGGATCGACAGCGGCCCCTACCCGCTGGGGTCGTGTACGATGAAGTACAACCCCAAGTTCACCGAGGACGTCGCGGCACTGCCGAAGGCCGCGGTCCACCCCGATCGCTCGGAGCGCTCGACGCAGGGAACCCTCGAGCTCATGTACCGGCTGCAGGACTACCTCGGTCGGATCGGCGGGATGGACGCCGTGACTCTACAGCCGCCCGCTGGGGCGGCCGGCGAGTTCGTCGGCATCCGGGTCGCGGCGGCCTACCACGAGCACAACGGCGAGGGGGGCCGCGACGAGGTGATCGTCCCCGAGAGCGCCCACGGCACCAACTTCGCGAGCGCGGCACTTGGCGGGTACGACGTCGTCTCGCTGCCAAGCGACGACGAGGGACGGGTCGACCTCGAGGCTCTAGAGGCCGCCCTGAGCGAGGAGACGGCGGCACTGATGTTGACGAACCCGAACACGCTCGGCCTGTTCGAGCGCGACATCGAGGAGATCGCCGAGATGGTCCACGACGTCGGGGGACTGTTGTACTACGACGGGGCGAACCTCAACGCCCTGCTCGGCCGCGCCCGCCCGGGCGATATGGGCTTCGACGTGATGCACTACAACGTCCACAAGACGTTCGCGACGCCCCACGGCGGCGGCGGTCCCGGCGCGGGCCCGGTTGGCGTCGTCGACGAGCTGGCGCCGTACCTGCCGGCACCCCGCGTCCGCGAGGCTGACAGCGGGTCGGAGCCGACCTACGAGCTGTTCGATCCCGAGCGCACGATCGGGAAGGTCCACGGCTACCAGGGCAACTGGCTCGTGCTCGTGAAGGCGTTCGCCTACATCGCCCGGCTCGGCGACGAGGGTCTCGCTGACGCCAGCGCGACCGCGGTGCTCAACGCGAACTACCTCGCGAGCCGGATCGAGTACGACGTCCCCTACGGCCCCTTCCACCACGAGTTCGTCGCCAGCGCCGGCGACCAGGACGCGGCCGACGTCGCCAAGCGGATGCTCGACCACGGCGTTCACCCGCCGACGACCAAGTGGCCGGAGATCGTCCCCGAGGCGCTGATGACCGAGCCGACGGAGGTCGAGAGCAAGGCCACGCTCGATCGGCTCGCGGCCGCCTTCAACGCCGTCGCCGCGGAGGACGACGAGACCCTCGAGGACGCCCCCGAGCAGACGGCCGCCCGGCGCATCGACCAGACCAGCGCGGCGCGAGAGCCCCAGCTGTCCTGGCACGCCCTGGAGAGCGACGAGTAGGGGCCCCTACGTTCGGAACGGTTCGAGCATCGCCTCGTCGAACCGCGCGGGCGCTCCGGACCGATCGAAGCAGCCGTACTCGGTGATCCCCTCGATGTTGGTCCGTCCGTCGCTCGAGAGCTCGTGGGCGACTCGCAGCGTCTCCGTCGACGCCTCCAGGACCTCGCAGTCGACCCGCAGCGTCGTCCCGAACGCGACCGGGGCTTTGAACTCCCAGCGCCAGTCCCGGATCCGGTAGGGCTCTTTCTCGTTTCGCAGCTCCAGGAGGCTCGTCTCGCAGTCCTCGAGGTGGCACTCGAGGGCGACGTCGGCAAAGCGGGGGTACTCCTCGAAGTAAGCCAGCTCCGCGCCCTCGATGTGCGGAGAGCGGATCTCGAAGGTCGACGAGAACGACGCCAGCTCGTCGTCCGCGTCGGTCCCGGCGTCCTCGGGGCCGACTGCGGGAGCCCGGTCGACACAGGCGTCCGCGAACGCTGCCCGGACGTCCTCGGGCAGCGCCAGCGCGGTGCCATCGGAACCGATCGTGACGTGGGTCATCCGTGCCGTCGCCAGCCGTTCCCCGTCGTCGCCGTCGATCTCGTAGAGCAGCTCCACGCTCGAGTCGCCGACGCTCCGGGGCACCGTTTCGACCGAGATCGCCTCGCCGATGCGCGGGTAGCGGTCGACCGAGGTACTGACAACCACCGGGGCATAAGGGATCCCGTCGTCGGCGAGGATCTCCGCGAAGGAGTACTCGAAAGCCGCAGCGACCTCCTGGGTCGAGATCAGCTGCCAGTCGAAAAACGACGCACCGTGCGCGAGCGGGCCGGCGAACTCGCCGAAGCTCACTCGTCGGTCGTCGATCGTTTGCATGTCCTCGATCCTCCGTCGCTGACCCCCAATTCAGTACAGAAACCGGCAAATGACGCTCCGGTCCGTCGGCGAGTCGGTCCTCGCGACGAGGACGTCGCTTCTCCCTGATACTCGCGATCGGCGACGCTCTAGGCTCGTCCCGTCCCTGCTCGAGACGGCCGCACAGTGATTTGTTAGGATTACCACAAAATAAATAACCGCCGGACGGGATCAGATAGTTAACTGGAATGTCGGTGGTGGAACAAATAGGTCGAGCGGCGACGGCCGGAGCCGAGCGATGATCGGGACGACTGCGGCGTCCGTCGAGGCCCTCCAGGCTGCGATCCGGACCTTCGGCCTGCCGGTACTGTTCGGGGTGTTCGTGCTGAAGGGAGCCCTCGTCGGCAAGGTCTTCCCGACGAGCGTCTTCCTTCCCGGCTACGTCGTCGGCAGCGGTCTCACGGGACGGGGCGCCGCGTTGGTTGTCGTCGTCGTCACGGTCGCCCACGTCCTCGGACAGCTAGCGCTGTATCTCGGCGTCAGGCGATACGGCTGGGCCGTCCTCGAGGGGCTTCCCTACGTCGAACTCGACCCCCAGTCCGAGCGGTACCGCCGGCTCGACCGCTGGTTCGAGCGGTACGGCGGGGTTGCGATCTTTACGACCAACATCGTGCCGGTGAGCCGCGGCGTCATCGCCGTCCCCGCGGCGCTGAGTTCGTACTCGACGGCGCGGTACACGCTTCACACCTCGATCGCGACGGTCCTCTACCACGGCGTCTACGTCGGCGCCGCGGTCGCCGGCGTGGCGCTGCTGACCTGACGGGGGCGGCTCGTCGCGCTACCCGTCGTCCTCGAGGTGTTCGAGCAAGGCCGGATGGAGCGGCCCGTTCGAACCCAGCAGCGCCGAGCGCCCCTCGGTCGCGAGTTCGAAGACGAACGGCTCGCTGCGCTCGTCGGTGAGCCGCGCGCCGGCCTCGCGGGCGATCACCAGCCCCGCGGCGATATCCCACGGGTAGGTGTCGTACTCCCAGGTGGCGTCGGCGCTGCCGCTGGCGAGATAACAGAGGTTGAGCGCGGTCGAGCCGAGCCGCCTGACGCCGCGAGTCTCCTGGTAGAACCGCGTGAGAAAGGAGCCGTCGGGGTCGTACCCCGAGATGAGCATGCTCTCGTCGAGGCGGTCCCGGTCTGTCGTCTCGATCGGATCCCCGTCCCGGCGGGCGCCCTGTCCGGCGATCGCGCTGAACAGCTCGTCGGTCTCGGGGACGTAGACGACCCCAACGACGGGATACTCCCGCTCGAGCAACGCGATCGAGATCGAGTAGTTGGGGTTACCGTGGGCGAAGTTCCCGGTTCCGTCGAGGGGATCGACGACCCAGGTGTACTCGGTCTCGCCGACCTCCCGGGGGGACTCCTCGGAGACGATCCCGTGGTCGGGAAACTCGTTTTCGATCACCGTCGTGATGATGCGGTTCGCCTGGTGGTCAGCCTCGGTGACGATATCTGACTTGTCGGTTTTGACCCCGACCGATTCGACCTGTCCGTGCAGCTCCCGAAGCGGTTCGCCGGCTGCCTCGGCAGCTTCGGTCGCGATCCGGCGGGCGCGCTCGCGGATCTCGGCCCCGCCGTCCTCGCCGACACCTCCTTCGGACGCGTCGGCAGCCACCCGTGGCGGCTCGTCGACGTTGCGGACGTCCCAACCGAGCTTCTTCGAAATCGCGGTGAAAAAGTGGTCGTCGTAGCTGGTGTGGACGACGTGTGCGAGCTTCTCGGCACCCGTGACGACCACCTCCTCTCCCTCCTCGAGGAGGGTGTTGGCCCGTCCCCCGTCGACGAGCAGACTCGCCGGTCCCTGCGTCCGAACCCGTAGCTCCGTCTCCGGCGCGACCACGATCGGTCGCACGCCCAGCTGGTGGGTGTGCAGCGGGACCAGCTGGAGCGTGTGGTTGTTCGCCGGGTAGTGGATCGGCCCGTTCGCCGACAGCGAGACGCCCGTCGAGCCCGTCGGTGTCGAAACCGCGATCCCCGTCCCCTCGAACTCGCCGACGTACTCGTCGTCGGCGTAGACGTCGAGCCGGGTGACCTTGCGATCGATCGGGTTCTCCGGGGGGACGTGTTCGATCATCACGTCGTTGATCCCGGTCGCGTCGATTCCCGCCCCGCGGACCGCTACCTGCTGGCGGCTGTCGATCGTCGCCCGCCCGCGAACCACCTCGTCGAGCGCCGCCTCGACGTCCTCGGGCTCGACCCGTGCGAGGAAGGCGAGGGTCCCGGTGTTGATCCCGAGCTGGGGGACCCCCCGCGGGGCGAAGGTCTTGATCCCCTCGAGAAAGGTCCCGTCGCCGCCGACCGTGATCCCGAGGGTGGCTCGGTTCTCGTCGTAGACGTCCTCGATCGGCTCGCCGACGTCGACCGTCGAGAGCTCGATCTCGCGGTCGTCGGCCCAGGCCGCGAGACGAGCGACGACGGCGTCGCTGTCGGGGCTAACGATCGCGATGAGCTCCTCGGTCGTCGCGAGCCTCCGTCCTTGCATCGGTTGGGTCGTCGAACCGCGTCACTATGGGTCTGACGCTCGGTACCGCAAGGTGTCGGTCGAAAACCGTCGTCGGCTCAGGCTGCGCTCGAGTCGATGCCGTCGATCTGCACGAAACCGTAGTCACAGTCCGGGCAGTGCCACTTGATCTTCTCGCCGAGGTGTAGCGTCGTGCTCGCGGCGCGGTAGAACGTCTTTTCGCCGCTGCAGTTCGGACACTCGTGGTCGAGTTCCAGGGCCATGCCGACGGCTACCGTTCGAAGCGAGTTTAACGTACTGATTCGCTCGACCGGCGGGATCGAATCGCGGCGACCCCGCTCCGACGCTGAAACTAAGTGGACACCCCTCCTCGGAGCCGGTATGTCGATCTACACCGGTCGCGGCGACGACGGCGAAACCGACCTCCGGGACATGACCCGAGTCTCGAAGACGGATCCCCGAATCGAGGCCTACGGCACTGTCGACGAACTCAACGCGTTGCTCGGTACCGTCCGTCCGACGGGCCACGAGGACGTCGACGACCGGCTCCGGACGATCCAGAACCACCTCCACGTCGTCCAGGCCGACCTCGCGAATCCCGACCCCGAGGATGACGATCCCGAGATCCGGGCCGAACACGTCGAGACGATCGAGGACTGGATCGACGACTCCGACGAGGAGCTTGAGCCGCTGACCTCGTTTATCCTGCCGACCGGCAGCGACCGGGGGGCGCGGCTCCACCACGCACGCGCGGTCTGTCGGCGCGCGGAGCGTCGCGCCGTCGCGCTGGCCGCGAGCGAGCAGATCAACGAACGGACCGTCGAGTACCTCAACCGCCTCTCGGACGGGTTGTTCACCCTCGCCCGACTGGTCAACCAGCGCGAGGACGAACCCGAGGAGGCTCCTACGTACTGACCGCGGGGACGTCCTCGATCGACGACGAGTGAAAGGAAGGCTTAAGTCGAGCGCACGGATATCACGGAGTGCGGGTTGGTGATCTAGTCCGGTTATGATACCTCCTTCACACGGAGGAAGTCGGCAGTTCAAATCTGCCCCAACCCATTCCTGACGACACAACGACGAGGAGCGGAGTGACGAGTCCGTGTCGTCAGAAACCGTTACGGGTAGATTTGAATCAGACCGAGATTCTGCGAGCGAAGCGAGCAGGTTCTCGGGCGTCGTTCAAATCTGCCCCAACCCACTGCGTTGCGCCGAACGAATCCGTGACGTTTGGCAGATTCCAACGAGACCGGGGTTCTGCGGGGAAAGCGAGCAGATCCTTGGGCGTGGTTTGAGCCCGTTCCCCACTTACAACGTTAAAATTTACTTGCAGAACGATTATCTAGATAACCGCTACGGGTTCATGGCCAAGAAATATCCCTTCGGAAAGTGCACCAGAGTGCAATGACCGAAACGTCGCTCCCTGACCGAAACGAACCCCCCGGAAGCACCTCGGAGAGCGAGCTCACGACCGAGATCGTCTATGCGGTCGCCAGGGTCTCGGATACGGATCCGACGGCCCTGCCGCCGCTGTACGACGTGATCGATACCGACGCGTTAAACGCCCTCGTCGGATGCAGTCGCTCCACGCTCGACTCGATCACCTTCCGCTACTACGGATACACCGTTACGGTCACCGCTGACGGCGACGTCACCGTCGCCTCGACTACCTAGAACGATCCCCTTCCAGCCGGCCTGCACTGTCATCAAACGGCGTTTTTCTCGGACCCGAACGAGTACGTCTAACAGCAGTTTCCGTCCGGAAGCTCACCCGAACGCGGCTCGGTCGATCCGCGTTCGACGCGCTCGCGGACACCGGCGTGGTGTGCTTGCGACTCGAACAGTTCGAACGCCGACTCGAGGACTCGATCGGCGAGCCGTCGCCGCCGGAGCCCGTATCGTTCCGCCCGAGGAGTACGTCCTCGTGGGACGATCGCGGTCTCCGCGACGACCGGTGCGGTCGCGATCGGTGCCGGAACGCTCCTCCGGGGGTTACCGTTCGCGTCGACGGTTCGTTCCCGGATACATCCAGTAACAGAGAGGATATGTGTGAGAATATCGTGGCACAAAAACGCACAGCTAACGAGCGAGATCCGCACCGAGCAGCTTCACGATCGATCTCTCTGACAGTTCATCTGTAATGAAGTTAGGAGCGACTAAACCGACCGGTATCTTTACACCATTTCGAGAATCGAAACTCGATCTGGGGTGAGGATAACCGTTCGGTATCGAAAACAGCGCTGCTTGCTTGCGGTTTTGCTCGTTCGCTCTCGACGAAACTAACGGAGCTGAAACAGTGTCGAGATCGGTTGCCGTTCCGAGAGGTGTCTGGATCGGGTGGAAGTTTCGTAAAGTTCGGGGAAGTATACAGAACGGCTGAACCCGTTTATACGTCTCCCCTGAGCAGAAGCAGTCGATGTCACGGAAGTCGCAGACGACACGTCGAAGTGTACTGACAGCTACTGGGGCCTTCTCGCTGCTCGGACTCGCTGGGGTCGCGTCCGGGAACGCGTCGTCCGACGACGGGATGCCGGTACCGGACGACGCCGACGAGCGTACGTATCCGACGATCGGAACGAACGCCGACGCACCGACCGCTACCTTCTATGGGAACTTCAAGTGTCCCTACAGCGAGGACTTCGTCTCGGGGAACCTCGAGGAGATTATCGCGGAGTTCGTCGCCACGGGCCGACTCAACGTCGAGTTCTGTAATCTCGCCTACGAGCCCGGCGACAGCTCCCAACACTACATCTCCGACAGCGACCCGCGGCTTGCGGCCGTCGGACTCGCAGTCTGGGACGAGGACCCGAACAGCTACTGGCAGTTCGTCAGCGAGACCTACACCGACTCGCCATCGGGATACGTTGGCTACGACGAGCTCGAGGACCGCGCGCGTGCAGCCGACGTAAGCAACGCCGAAGCCTGCATCGAGCGTGCCCAGGCCGGCGAGTACGATACGGCCGTCGAACAGGTTGCTGAGCTGGCAAGCAGTGACGGAATCTCCTTTACGCCACAGCTCGAGCTGGCCGGTGACGCGACCGCGCCACATCACGGGACCCAGACAGTTATCGACTGGATCGAGGCGCGTCTCGAGGACGCACCCGACGGCGAGAAGTCCGAAGACAAGGTTGAGGACGAGACCGAGACGGACGCCGACGAGGCCGAGGAGCCACAGGAGAAGTCGGACGTCGAGGACGAGACCGACGACGCTGACGACGACGATGAGGCGGACGTCGACGAGGACTCCGACGACGACGGCGAGACCGTCGAAGACGGCGAAGAAGTCGACGATGGCGAGTCGGAGGAGGACGTTGAAGCGGACGATTCCGACGCGGACGACGATTCCGACGCGGACGACGATTCCGACGCGGACGACGATTCCGACGCGGGCGACGATTCCGACGCGGGCGACGATTCCGACGCGGACTACGGCGATGACGACGAAAACGACGACGGGTCGACCAGCAGCGGAGGCTCCGGTTCGAGCGGTGGAATCGGCGCCGGCGAGGACTACGATCTCAGCGGTGACCGCACGGTCGACGACCTGCCGGTCGACTGCTAACGTCTACTTTCGAACGCGCTAGCCGTTCGTATCACCGTTTTCGAAAAGTTCCGCTCGGAGCCGGCGCTCAGTCCGCCGGCAGCCGATCGTGTTCGAGTGCAGTCACGACGTGCTCGAGCAGTGACTCGAGCTCGCTCCGTTCGAGTTCCCACCACCCGGTCGACCGCTGATACTCGGCGAGTGTGTTCTGGATCGCCTCGAGCTGTGGTTCCGTAAACCGAAGCTGACCGTCGTCGATCGTATCGAACGCCTGAAACAGCTCGAGGGGCGGCGAATCGACGTCGGTCGCGTCGGTAGCGGTCTCCTCTCGTTCGATCCGGTGGAGCAGGACGTGATGGAGCGTCCAGTGCTCCTCGTGTGACAGCGAGAGGGTGGTCGATCGGGGCGGTCGGGACCTGGATGACATCGGTGTGTACGCGGGGCTATGGGTTGATACACCATAAGTATTGCTAGCAATTCTCATTCAGCGGACGACGGCTGGTCGATCCGATAACAGATGGCTGGACAACAAACGGTGGTCGATTACCGACGAATTTCGTCGTCCGACAGCTGCGCCCGTACCAGCTCGGCGGCGTAGCCGACGGTGACGGAAACGACACAACAGCCGGCCACAAACGGAATCCAGTACGCCCAGAGCTCGAATCGCGGCGCAATGAGGTTCCCGATCGCGGAGCCGATCGTATAGATCAGATACCCCGGGAGCGCGAGCGGCGACAGCAGCGACGTTCTGAGCCAGCCAAGCGCCAGTGGAACGGTAAGCACGAGAAACGTCGCGATCGTTACCGGCGCGACCAGCACGCGGCGAAACGGCGCCACCCTCATCGTTCCTCCAGCAGCCCGTGTCGTTCGAGCGTGGCTGCAGTCATGACTCGCGTCATCTCGTTTTTGGTTTCTCGGTCGAGCATGAAGTTCGTCGTTTCGAATAGATACGACGCGGCGTCGAGTTCGCGTGCAGTCTCGTGAAACAGCAATGGTCCGGAGAGGTGGCTCTCGTGGGCAACGAACCGATGTAACGGGAGATACCAGGGAACGACCTCGTCGTTGAGCGTCGCCGCGAGGACGTCGCCTTCGCTGTCCGGCGAGTAAAAGATCGCCTGGCCGACGTACTCCTGGTGGACGCCGTAGATTCCAAGCGAGCGGTGAAGATCCAACACGACGTCGGGATCGTGGCGCTCGATGGCTTCCCAGATACCGGCTGCGAGCTCGCTCGTCGGCTCGTCGTCGGCCGGGAACTGGCGGTTCAGATCGCCTTCGATCCCCTCGCGCTCGTCGTTTTCGACCGCGACGCGGTCGGTCTCCGGAACGACGACGAGTCGTCCGGCGTCGGGGACCCACTCGGTTGACTCGTGTGCGACGTCGATTCCGTTGTACTCGTCGCCGTGCACGCCCCCGAAGACCATCGCGGTCGGACCGTCCGCCGGGGCGTCGATCACGTACAGCGGCGTCTCGTGGACGGTCCCGGACAGCAGCGTCTCCGTCCTCGTCTCGGGATCGGTGTCCGATCGGCGTGCTCTCGCCACCAGTTCGTGGTCGCCCGTCGGCCGACTCGCTGCGCCGGCGACGGCCGTTCCGGCGAGGGCTCCGCCGGCGGCCAGAATGCGACGTCGCATCATCGGTTCCTAGCAGTGGCCCCTTCCTAAAGCGCCTTCCCATTCGGTGCGTCGACGACCGTCAGTTCCGGCCGGTGTCGACCGCCGGGAGCGTAAACGAAAACGTCGAGCCGGAATCGGCGTTCGACTCCACCCAGATCTGCCCGTCGTGGCGTTCGATAATCCGCTTACAGAGTGCGAGTCCGATCCCGCTCCCGTCGTGTTCCGTGTGGCTGTGGAGTCGCTGAAACAGCTCGAAGATCCGGTCCTGATCGTCGGGATCGATACCGACCCCGTTGTCCGACACCGAAATCTCCCACTCGAGGCCGCTGCGACGCGCGGTCACCCGTACTTGCGGTGACTGCTCGCCGCTGTACTCGATCGCGTTGGAAATCAGGTTCTGAAACACCTGCCGGAGCTGGTCGTCGTCGCCACGGACCCGCGGGAGCGACTCGGCCCTGACGTCGGCGTCGTGTTCGTCGATTTTCATCCGGAGATCCGCGAGCGCCTCGTCGAGGACGCCGTCGAGATCGATCGGCTCGAGCGGGCTCCCCCGCGTATCGATCCGGGAGTACTCCAGCAGCCCCTCGATCATGTCTCGCATCCGGTCGGCGCCGTCGATCGCGTACCCGAGAAACTCCTGGCCCTCCTGATCGAGGTCGTCCTCGTAGCGTTGCTCGATCAGCTGCAGATAGCTCGAGACCATCCGCAGGGGCTCCTGGAGGTCGTGACTGGCGGCGTAGGCGAACTGCTCGAGCGAGCGATTCGACTCCTCGAGTTTCGAGACGTAGTGCATCAGCTCCTGGGACTGGTTGCGTCGAATCAACAGCGTGTTCAGTCGCCGGTAGAGCAGCGTCCGATCGATCGGTGCCTCGACGATGTCGTCGATCAACAGCGGGGAGTCCCGTTCGTTCGGGTTCGGTAGTGGCACCGCGTGGTGTTCGTCGTCGCGGCGAACGAGGACGACGGGACAGAACACCGGATCGGTTTCCTCGACACGCTCGCGAAGCGGGTCGTGGTAGTCGTGAAACGAGTAGTCGTCGACGAGGTAGAGATCGACGTCTTCGACCGACCGCTCCGTCTCGACCTCGTAGCGATCCTCGAGCAGTTGCCGAACCGCAGCGCGATTTCCGTCGTCGTTGATCAGCACCTGGATCGTTTCCGTGCGGTCGGGTCTACTCATGCGTCTGATCGTGAACTCGGACTCCCGTGTGGTCGTGTCATTCGTTTCGGTTGCGGTCGGTCACCTGTGTCATCGGCGACCCCTGGAGGATCCCGTGGAGTCCAGTCAGTGGCTCGCCGACGCGGATGCCGTCGCCGGTGATCTCGAACTCCCGAAGCGTCTTCTCGAAGTTTCCGGTCCGTTTCTTGAGAACGCCGATGACCTTTCGCAGGCTCCCGTCCATCTCGACGTAGCTGACGAACGCGATGTTGTCCGCGATGTAGCTGAGCTGGTTGTCGGTCGCCTCGGAGATGCCGGTGATCTCGGAGATCTCGTTTGTGATGAGGACAGTGACACCCTTGTTCTTGAGATACCGCGCCAGCGCGTGCAGCTCCCGGACGAGCTCCTGTTGCTGGCCCTGGATCGAGATCGTATAGCCGTCGATCCCGTCGATCATCACGATGTCGGTCTCCGCTTCTTCGACCTGATCGATGACCATGTGGGCGAACTCCTCGCTCGAGAGCGAGAGCGGTTCGACCTCGGTTACCGAGAGGGCGCCGTCCTCACGAAGCTCCGTAACCGGGATGTCGATCGCTTCCGAACGGTGGGTGAAGGTTTCCATATTCTCCTCGAACAGGTAGATCGCGGAGTTGAGCCCCTCCTGTGCGGCCTGGGCCAACAGCTGCGTCCCCGTCGAGGTTTTCCCCGCCCCGGTCGGCCCGCTGAGGAAGGTAACGGTCCGCTGATCGAACCCGCCGCCGAGCAGCTCGTCGAGCTCGTCGATCCCCGAGTGGATCCGTTTGGGCGTGAACGTGTGTTCCTGGGACTCCGGGACGAGGCGAGGGAAGATATCGAGGCCGGTTTCGCGGATCTCCATCCCGTGATCGCCACCCATCTGCCCGAGCGCCCGGTGTTTCGTCGCCTCGGCGCGTCGTCCGTCCTCGCCGCGGGTCAGCTTGACGATCCCGTCGCTGAGCGAGCGAAGCTCGGTGTCGTACTCCGGTTTAGAGTACAGCGTCGCCGTCACGACGACGGTGATCTCGTGTTGTTTGAGAAACCGCATAAACGAGAGGATCCGCTTGCGAAACTGGTACTCGTTGGCCTCGACGTATCGGAGCTGTGAGATCGGATCGAGGACGACCCGAGACGGGTTGATCTCCTTGATCGCCTCGTGGATCCGTTTCGTGTAGCGGTCGCGCTCGATGTCGCTCGGTTCGACCAGATCGTAGGAATCGTCGTCGGTGAAAAAGTCCGACTCGGGGCCGAGATCGAGAAATTCAGCGTCGCTAATGTCGATGTTCACTGCCTCGCCGTTGGCCAAGATCTCCCGTCTGGACTCCTCTCCGTGGATGAACAGCACCGTCTCGTCGTTTTTCAGCCCCTCCTCGAGAAAGTGCATCCCGAGCAGCGTTTTCCCGGTGCCGGGCTCTCCGTGGACGAGATACATCCGCCCCTTCGCGAGCCCTCCGTTGAAGATCTCGTCCAGGCCGTTGATCCCGCTGTTCATCAGGGTGATGTCGGGTGCCACATCTCCGATAGAGGGACGTAAGGGGTATTAATCAATTGATTCCCTACGCGGGAAATCTGGATGAATGTTCCCAGAACCGGTCCGAGGACTGTGCAGCTGTTTTCCGATGGGCCGACCGTGACGGCCCGAGCCTACTGATATCGTCGTTCACACGGTTGTAGACAGTGAGCCTACCTGGAAGCCGGGTGGGGGCGGGAACCCACCCTGGCGTGAGAGACATGAGCGTACTCGAGGCGGGGGCGAGTCCACGTCGAGTCCGGGCACGACCGCACGCAATCGGCTGGTCAGCGCGTCGGCGGCGGGCCGAGCGCGTACCCGGCGGGGGGAATCCCCGCAGACGAAGGCAGGACCGAGAGGATCATTGTTATGCGGCGTCTTGCCAACCGGTAGCACGTACGAACTCTCGACAGGGACGGTATAACGCCGTCGTAGCGGTCGGCTACGGCCGAATGAACCGGATCTGTAGTCGACCTCGAGCGACAGCGTCCTCGAGCCGACTGCGCTCGATCGGGGATCGGAAGCGACGACGCAGCGACCCGCGAACCGCGTCGGGGTCGAGATCGCGAGCCGAACGGGCGACAGACGAGGCCGAACCGACATCTCGGGGAACTCCGCCTCGCGGTCGGAATCGCCCCGCGGAAAGACCGCGGTACCGTCCGTTCCGCCTCTGTACATCGACGGTTGTTCGGTTACTAAGATCGGCGCAACGACTCGAACGATCGCGACGCCCGCTTGCGATTATGACGCGTTTACTCGGGTTTCGACCCCCGGGTGATTTCGTCGGGAAGACCGCCGACCGAAACCGTCGTCCGGCTCCGCTTCCGACGCGGGGTAAGACCTCCATAGGTCACCCGACGCCGTCGGTTACAAGCCGGATAACTACAACCGATCACGGCTACCTCCCGGGTATGATCACCTGTGCCAACTGCGAGACGCCGCAGTTCCTGCAGATCGTCCAGAGCCGCGTCTACTTCGAGGACGGAGAGATGATCAACGAGATCTCCGAGAACTACGAGTGTACGCTCTGTGGCGGCACCGGACAGTACGTCTACGACGAGGACCGCGAGGAGGAATCCGTCTCCGGCGAGGTCGAACTCACGACCGAACGGCCGACGTTCGCCTGATCGAACGCCCCCGGAAACCGGGGGCTCGGGTCGCCGTATCGTTCCTGAACACGTCTCGCGGTCGGTGACGGATCACTCGATTTCGTCCCGTTGCTTGCCGTTGACGGTGATCGGTTCGCTTCGCTCGTCGCTTCGCTGGCGCCCGTACTGCCGGCGCTCGACCGCCCTGGCTCGGCGATCGACGTCCCACTTTTCGAACAGTCCGTACTCGGTCATCGTCTCCATCCCGGCGATCGCCGCCGAGAGCTTGATCCCGACCAGGGGGACGTCTGCGACCGAGATGATCACGTCCGCGCGCAAGATCGCGCCGTCCCGAAGGACCACGTCGAGGACGTCGACCAGCGCGTCCTCGTCCTTTTGGGGCCTCACGGGTTCCCCTCCTCGTCTCCGCCGCCCAGCTCCGGTGCGAACGTATACGGCGGCCACGGCCCCGTAAAGCGGACCTCGAGCCCGTCGGTCGCCGCGACGTCGTCGAGTATCGAGCCGATTGCTCCCTCGTCGTCCTCGTGGGCAAGCAGCGTGAGCCGACACAGCGTCTCGCCGTCGGTTTCTTGCTCGTCGGCGACCTCGTCGGAAAGCGACGCCGACGGGGAGCGCTCGAGTGAGTGGACCTCGCGGGCCTCGGCCGCCAGGCGGTCCTCGAGGTCGTCGGTCGCCGACTCCCGACGGTTCGCCCGCACCGTCGCCAGGCGCTGGTCGAGTTTCTTCTCGAGCAGGAACGCCGTTCCCTCCTCGGAGTCGTCGATCTTCGCACGAAGCTCCCGGAGACGGTCGTCGCGATCGATCAGCGTCTCGTCGTCGACGGGGTCGACCTCGACGACCTCGACGCGGTACTCCCAGTGGTCGGCCAGCCCCGACAGCGCGCGCTCGAGGGTCTCGCGTTCCTCGTCGATCCACTCGCGGACGCGCTCGTCGTCGCCCCGGAGGATCGTGTCGAACTGGAACGGGATCGGCGTCCCGAACCGCTCGCTGGCCTCGTCGATGACCGTCTGGTGGCGCACGAGCCAGCGCTTGACCTGCGCGAGATCCGCCGAGTCGTAGAGCCCCTCACAGGCGTGGACGACCGCGCCGATCCCGTCCTCGACGAGGACCGACACCGGCTCGCCGTCGATCCCCTCGATCTCGAGGGTGGCGTCCCCGTCGGTCCGGACGAGACAGTAGAGGTACCGCCCCTCGTCGATCTCGGGGACGTCCTCGTCGTCGATGGCGTCCTCGAGGCTCCGCTCGTCCGAGCTCACTGTTCCTCACCTCCGAACACGGAGTAGCCGGGTTTGTCGGTCGGGGTCGTCTCCCCCTGGAGCTGTTCGATCGCGTCCGAGACCAGCCCGTCGAGGTCGTCGCGGAGGTCCTCGACGCCGTCCTCGATCCCCTCGTCGGCCTTGAGCTGGTCGATCTCGTCCTCGATCGTCGCGAGCTGGGTGCCGAGCCGCTCGATCTCCTCGTCGGTGAGATCGCCCGACTCCATGCGCCGGACGGCCTCGCCCTCGAGGGCCTCGATCAGGATCTCGACGACGGCGATCACGAGGGTCATCAGCCCGTCGCGTGCGTTCTCGCCGTCGCCGACGTCGATCGTGGACACGGTTCAGTCCTCCCCCTCCGTTTCGTCGTCGTTCGCCTCGTCGTCCTCCGTCTCGTCGCTGAGCAGGTCGAATCCGCCGCTGGTCGGCCGGTCGGGATCCGGACTCAGCCCGGGGTGGTCGGCCGCCACGACGTCGTCGTCGCCGTCGGCTTCGTCCTCGTCGTTCGACGCTTCCTCCGTGCCGGGCTCGGCTGTCACGTTGACGCCGCGGGTCGGATCGACCGGCGCGGTCGACTGACGCTCCGCAGCGAGTTCGGGATCGTCGATGGCCTCGGCGAGTCGCTGCATGTCGGTCCCTTCGGGGAACTCGAGTCCGTACTTCGCCGCCGTCTCGAAGGAGGCGATCGCAGCCCGGAGCTGGACGCCGAGCAGCTGGGTGTCACCGATCGAAACCGCGATGTCGGCGTTGATGACGATCCCCTTGTCGAGTAACATCTCGACGACCTCGGCGAGATCGGCCTTCTGACGGCTGGGCTGAAAGTCATCGACCACGGCGATCACCCCGCCTGTCGTCTCGGATACGGCCGTGACCTGGCCGTCGGTTCGACCCCGCATCGATCGCCCTCCGGTCGCGCTCAGCGGGGCTCGGAATACCGGTCTCGGACGTCGTACGCTTCGTGTGTGGAGTGTCAGTCATTGTTCTGTTGGCGTCGTTTTCGCTCGAGTTCGAGTTCGAACCGGCGCCCGTAGATGCGTCGTCGGGTCGGCGCCGTCGAGAGCTTGACCTGTTTGGGCACCGTCGAGTGGCGCGTGTCGCTGGTGCCGATATCGCGCCGTTCGGTCGCGATCGTCGAGGCGGCCGTCGGATTCCGCGAGGACGTGCTCGTATCCTCCCGGCGCATCTTCTCCCGGTTGGTCTCGTAGAGCTCCTGGAACGTCTCGTGGGTCTCGAGCAGGGCGTCGCGGAAGGCGTCGATCCCGCGTATCGCCTGCTGCTGGATGAACACCTGATACGCCTCGGGATCCTCCTCGACGTCGGGTTTCTCGAGGGCTTCCATCGCCGCCTCCCGCGGCTCGACGTCGTCGAGGAGTCCGTCGTCGTCCTCGTCGCCGATCAGGTCGGTTCCCTCGTCGACGACCGTCTCGGCGGCGTCCTCGAGGGTGCCGTCGTCCTCGCCGTCGCCGAGCGCATCGGTCGCCTCGTCGAGCTCGCGCTTTTGCTCCCAGATCTCGGTCAGGTCCGACGCGTCCCACATGCGCAGGAGATCGAGCGCCGAGAACAGCTGCGTGAGGTCGACGACGTCGGTTACGCCGGTCTCGTCCTCGCCGACAGCGTCCGGGATTTCGCCGGTTTCGATCGCCTCGAGCAGCTCGTCGCCGTCGACAGCCTCCGGCAGCTCCGACAGATCAAGCGACTCGACCAGCTCGCCGGTTTCCTGGGCGACCCGGACGAGCGTGTCGACGTCGCCGAGCAGCTCCTCGAGCTCGCCGTCGCCGAGCTCCTCGGGCGTGTCGACGTCTTCCAGCGCCGTCTGGAGGTTCTCGAGGCTCGATTCGCCGGCCGAGAGCAGCTCCTCGAAGGACTCCTCGTCCGCGTCGTCCTCGCTCATTGTTCGTCCTCCGTCGGCTCGACGACGACCGTGAGGACGCCGTTTTTGAACGACGCCGTCGCGGTCCGTTCGGTCCACGGAACCTCGACCCGGTCGAGTTCGCTTCCCGAGACGCCGACGACGAGCTCGTCCCCGTCGAACCCGACCGTGATATCGTCCGCACCGGCGTCGTCGACGTCGGCTGTGACCAGCAGCTCCTCGCCGTGTCGCCGTGAGGCTACGTGGCCGTCCGGCGAGGACGATCGGCGCCGCCGACGGGGGCGGTCGCGGCTCCGGCTCCGGCTACCGCTGCGGTCGGTCCGAACCCTGTCGATCGCCCGGTCGAGCCCGGAGCCGATGGAGATGTCGTAGTTCAGGCGCATCGAGTTCCCGCGCCGGCGACCGGTCGCCGACGCGTCGCTACGCCCGCGCTCGAGGCGCTCGAGCGCCGACAGCAGGCTGGTCAGCCAGTGGCCGGAGCCGCTACGGTCGTCGTTCGGTTCGGTCGGATCGTTCGTGTGGTCGCTCATTATCGTTTCACCTCTACACGGCCGCTCGAGAATCGCTCGTGGACTTCGCGTGCGATCTCGATCTCCGCCTCCAGCTCTTCTTTGCGTTCGCGGTACTCCGACTCGGAGCGCTCGCCGAGTTCGTACAGCAGCTGGTTCTCCTTGAGCTGGTCCTCGAGCTCGTTCAGATCGTACAGCTCGTCGAGCGCGATCGAATGCAACGCGTCGACGATGCCGATGAACGGTCGGAACAGGAGGTCGTCGAGCACGAACATGGTTACTGGGCGCCGATCTTGACGTCGACGAAGCTGTATGGTGCGAACGGTCCGGTGTACCGGACCATGAGTCGATCCTCGTACTTTTCCTCCAGGTCGGCGACCGCGTCGTCGAACGCCTCCCGGTCGTCCTTCTCGACCAGGTACGACCGGTTGAACACCAGTCGATCGCTGAACAGGTCGTTGGGCACCGACTGGTCGGCGATCGGCTCGAGGACGTCTGCGACTTCCTCCTCGATCGTCTCCCGGTCGACGTCGGCGTCTTCCTCCTCGACGAGCTTGAGTCCGAGTTCGATCTTGCCGTCGATGTCACGCAGCGCGCGACGGAACGCCGGCTGGGCGTTTCGCAGGACGTTTTTCAGTTCGCGGTCGCCCTCGAAGGCCATCCCGAACCGCATCGGGACGATCGTTTGCCCGCCCTCGTAAGCCATGATCTCCCGGAGCACGTCGTCGTGGCGCTGGGCGTCCTCGTCGGTCTCTTCGGGTTCGGTCGTATCGATGTCCGAGACGACCGCGGCGTAGCGGCGGTGCGAGACGGTGTAGACCCGATCGGCGTCGCCGACCGCGTCGGTCTCGAACTCGACGTCGTCGCTCGCTTCGACGACGCCGTAGACGTACTTGTGGCTCACGACCGCATCACCGTCCGTCGGTGCGCCCGTTTCGATACTCCGAACGAGGTGTGTGTCCGTACCATAAGATAAGACTCCGCTGAATCGACAGCTCGTAACGAGCGATAGAAGCCCTGCGCGCGTTATGGTGCTGCTTGCAGACGCAGTGTCGGCGAGTACCCCTACCCGCTTCCCGATAGCTTGCATGCGCAGCGACAGTACTGTTACCGGTCGGGTGTGAACGGCGGGATACAATGGCATCCCAACGAAGACCCGACGCTTCGAGTCTCGCGGAAGTACTGGACCGCGTTCTCGACAAGGGCGTCGTCATCGACGTCTGGGCACGCGTTTCGGTCGTCGGGATCGAGCTCCTGACGATCGAGGCCCGCGTCGTCGTCGCCTCCGTCGACACCTTCCTCCATTACGCGGAGGAGATCTCAAAAATTGAGCAAGCCACCGCAGAGGGCGATCTCGAGGAGCTCGAAGAGCTCGAGATCGAAGAGCGACCCGAGTCCTCGCCCCAGTCCGCCGAGTAATCCACATGGGGGATTCGTCTTCGCGGGACCGAAAGGTTCGTGGCCGGAAGATCAGGGCGGATCGCAGCAAGAAGAAACGCCGGAAGGCCAAGAAGCAAGCCAAAAAGCAGCGTGCGTCGAACGGCACCGACGGCGAAAGCGCGAACGGTACCGACCCGTCCACGCTGACGAGTCCCGAGGAGATCGCCCCCGATCCGTTCGTCGAAACCGACGCCGTCACCGAGGTCCGGGACAAAATCACCGGCTGGCTCGAGGCCGACCAGCCGGTCCATCTGATCGGGCCGACGGGCTGTGGGAAGACGGCGCTTGCGCTGTCGGCAGCCGCCGAGCGAGGACGGCCCGTCGTCTGGCTCAACGGTGACGAGGCCGTCGGCACCGCCGAACTCGTCGGTACCCACTCCGGCGGCGAGCGCTACGAGGAGCGCGATCAGTTCGTCAGCGGCGTCAGCAAGACGACCGAAGTCGTCCGCGAGCGGTGGGTCGACAACCCGCTGTCGGTCGCCGTTCGGGAGGGTGCGACGCTCGTGTACAACGAGTTCTCCCGGAGCGATCCCGCGGCCCACAACGTCTTGCTGTCGGTCCTCGAGGAGGGCGTCCTCGAGCGACCCGGCAAACACGGCGAGGATCGGACGATCGACGTCCACCCAGAGTTCCGGCTGCTCGTGACCTCGAACGACGTCGAGTACGCGGGCGTTCACGAACAGCAGGACGCCCTCCTCGACCGGTTCGTCGGCGTCCACGTCGGCTACTACGACGCCGAAACCGAACGCGAGATCGTCGCCGCTCACACCGACGTCCCCGAGGAGACGATCGAACGGGTCGTCGACGCGATCCGAACCCTCCGGGACGAACTCGACGTCGTCGTGGGCACTCGCGCGGCGATCACCGCCGCGGAAGGACTGTCCGTCTTCGCTGAGGACGCCGACGAGTTCGACGACGAGCTGCTGGCGGACGTGTTTACCGACGTGCTGGCGCCGAAACTCGCCGGCGAGGACGACGAGATCGACGAGCTTCGAGAGACGATCGAAGACGCGCTGTAAGCTATGTCCGACGCCGAGACGACCGACCAGGAGCAATGCCGGGCACGCACCGGGGACGACGAGCGGTGCTCCCGTCCGGCCCAGGAGGACGGGTTCTGTTATCAACACGACGAGAGTGATCCGACCGTGAGCGAAACACAATCAGCCGACGAGCAGGAACAGGAGCAGGACGAACAACAGGCCGAGGACGCCGACCAGGACCAGGATCAGGACGTCCAGTCGGCGGAGATGGCCGACGAGGAGGCAACCGACCCCGAGGACGTCGATGCCGACGACGTCGACGCCGACGACCAGATCGCCGGCGTCCTCGCGATCCGGAAGCGGGTCCGGGAGACCGCCGGCAAACTCATCGGCCACGAGTTCGACGGCGTCAGCGAGATCTCGCCGATGGACGAGGGCTGGCGCGCGGTCGTCGAGGTCGTCGAGCGCTCGGCGGTGCCCGACACCCAGGACATCATCGGCCGCTACGAGATCGAACTCGACGAGGACGGCGTCGTCCAGGGGTACCGACGGCTCGGACGGTACCGCCGCGGCGACACGAAAGCCTTCGAGTAACGCGGCCGTCACCGTCGGTTCGCTCCGTCGATCACTCTCTAGTTTATCTGAATTTAGGCGCTAAGACCCCTTCCTCAGCGAGAGTCGAAGGCTCGAGCAGGGAGGGGATACAGCGTTCACAAGAGCGAAGCTCTTGTGCGCGAACGAGACGCGAAGCGTCTCGTCAACGCCACTTGTCTTTCATACACTATTCTACAGCAGGCCCACAGGCCCACGCCCGAGGCACTTAATTACACAAAGTGTGTAGCTTGTGTTGTGGCAACGCGAAAGAACATATCGATCCGAGATGACCAAGAGGAGTGGATTCAGGAGAACCATCTGAATCTCTCCTCGTTCGTCCAAGAGAAACTGGACGAGCTCATCGAAGAACGTTCGTAGATGAACTACAACTACCGGTACAGACTCGAGCCGTCTGATGGTCTCCGAGAGACGTTGGACCGACACCGAGATCTGTACCGGCAAGTGTACAACCACTTCCTCCACCGCCTCAACCACAACGACGGGACGACGAAGTACGACGAGATCAACCAACTTCCGTCGGTCAAGAAGTGGTGGACCGACCTCACCGACTTGTATTCCCGAACGCTTCAGAACGTCGTCGAGCGATTGTACAACAATCTCTCACGCCTCAAAGACGCGAAAGATAATGGTCGTGTGGTTGGCCAGCTCAAGTGGAAAGCACCGAACGAGTACCGATCATTCACGTACCGACAGTCTGGCTTCGAACTCAAGAACACGGGTGGTCAGACCGTCCTACGGCTTTCAAAGATCGGAGAAATACCTGTTCGGCTCCACCGGGAGCTACCCGACGACGCTACGATCAAACAGGCCACGGTGAAAAAGGAACCAACGGGCGAGTGGTTCGCTGTTCTCGGTGTCGAAACGCCCGACGACCCGCCAGAGAAACCAGAGAATCCGAAGGACATCGTTGGTATCGACGTGGGGATTCTCAAGTATGCACACGACACTGACGGCCACGCGATCGAATCGGTCGACCTCTCGGACGAACGCGACCGACTCGAACGTGAGCAACGAAAACTCTCGGACAAAGAACACGGCTCAAACAACTACGAGAAACAACGCCGTCGTGTGGCCGAGTGTCACGCCGACCTGAAGCGCAAGCGCAGAGACTTCTTGCACAAGCTCTCGAACTACTACGCTCGAGAGTACGATCTCGTCGCGGTCGAAGACCTTGACGCAAAAGGTCTGGTCGAACTTGACGGCAACTCTCGGAACCGTGCCGGTGCAGCATGGGGTACGTTCCTCCGAATGCTCGAGTACAAGTGCGAACGTGAAGGCACACACTTCGTCGCCGTCAATCCGTCCGGGACGACCAAAGAGTGTGCAGCCTGCGGTATGTCGACCGACAAACCGCTCTGGGTCCGCGAACACTCCTGTCCATCGTGCGGATTCACCGCTGACAGGGACTGGAACGCAGCCTGGAACATTCTTTCTCGCGGTATCAAGCAGTTAGGAGCGGGACGCTCCGAATCAACGTCCTCAGAATCGCAAGGCGATTCTGATGTGCGGACGAGAGCTCCGCTCTCGTCAACGCCTGTGGAGACTGCGCTCCCTAGGGGAACCCATTCGGTTCCTGCAAAGCGCGTCATCGAAGCAGGAAGCCCCACCCTCAAGGAACGAACGGCGTCAGCCGTGAGTGAGTAGGGTGGGGTAGTTCACCGTGTTCCGCGACGCTCCGTCGAAACCGCCAAGCCGCTGGCCGTCTTCGAGCCGATCGTGCAACTCGTCGGCGAGATACCCGTGTACGGCCTCGAGGTCGGCCCGGAAACCCGCTGTGAGCACTACCGCGGCGAGCGCGACGTCGTCGCGTTCCGGTTCGCCTGCTGCGAGCGGTACTACCCCTGTTTTCGCTGTCACGCGGCCGTCGCCGACCACGAGGCGGGCGGCTGGCCCGAAACGCGGTTCGACGAGCCGTCGGTACTGTGTGGCGCCTGCGGGACGACGCTGACGGCGCCGACGTATCTCGACTCGGACTCGCGGTGTCCGGCCTGTGAAGCGCCGTTCAACCCGGGCTGCAAGGACCACCTCGAGTACTACCTCGAACGGTAATCCGGAAGTCGAGCGCCGATCCAGCAAGTTATTTCCCCGCCGAGCGGCCGAGTGCGGGTATGGATCCGGCGCTTGGCCCGCCAGACGCGATGGCCGAGAAACGCGACGAGCTGACGCCGATGATGCGTCAGTACCACGATCTCTGTGCGCGCTACGACGACGCGCTCGTGCTCTTTCAGGTGGGGGACTTCTACGAGACGTTCTGCGGTGCGGCCGAACGCACCGCCCGCTTGCTCGAGGTGACCCTGACCAGCCGCGAGGACTCGACCGGCGAGTATCCGATGACCGGGATCCCGGTCGACAACGCCGAGTCGTACATCGAGGAGCTGCTCGAGGCCGGCTACCGGGTCGCCGTCGCCGACCAGATCGAGGAGCCCGGCGAGTCACCGGGGGTCGTCGAGCGAGCAGTCACCCGCGTCATCACACCCGGAACGCTCACTGAGGACGAGCTGCTGGCCAGCGACGACAACAACTTCGTCGCCGCGCTGGCACGGGGGGACGGCGACGGCCGAAGCACTGACGAGCTTGCCGTCGCCTTACTTGACGTTTCGACGGGCGACTTCCTCGCGACGAGTTCGACCTCGACCGAAGCGATCGCCGACGAGGTGAGCCGGTTCGCACCCTCGGAGGCCGTCGTCGGCCCCGACGCGAGCGCCGACCCCCTCCCGGAGGACTGCATGGTGACGCCGTTCGATCCCGACGCGTTCGTCCTCGAGCGCGCGACCGACACCGTCTCGGGGTACTTCGGCGAACCCGACGCCTTGCTGGCCGCGGACGCCGAGATTCGGGCCTGTGGCGCCCTGCTGGAGTACGCCGAGTACGCCCGCGGCGGTGCCGAGAGCGACGCGGACGAGAACGCCGACGGAACCGAACGGAGCCGCCTCGAGTATCTCACCCACCTCACCCGGTACGACCCCCGCGAGTACCTGCTGCTCGACGCTGTTGCCCTGCGGAGCCTCGAGCTGTTCGAACCCCGCGCGGTCCGCGCTCACGAGGACGCAACGCTGGTCGGTGTCCTCGACGAGACGGCCAGCGCGCTGGGCGGACGGGCGCTCCGGGACTGGCTCCGCCGACCGCTGCTCGAACCGGACCGGATCGAGGCCCGTCTCGACGCCGTCGAGGAGCTGACGGGCGCGGTCCGGCGCCGCGAGCAACTGTACGAGCTGCTGCGAGACGTCTACGACCTCGAGCGACTGATCGGACGGATCTCCCGCGAGCGGGCCAACGCCCGGGACCTGCGCTCGCTGCGGGACACGTTAGCGGTGGTCCCCGAGATCCGTGAGGTGCTCGCCGACGCCGACTGCGATCGCCTCCAGCGGCTCCACGAGGAGCTCGACCCCCTCGCGGACGTCCGCGAGCTGATCGACGACGCCGTCGTCTCGGACCCGCCCATCGAGATCACCGAAGGCGGGATCATCGCCGAGGAGTACGACGCGGATCTGGACGAGCTCCGGGGCACCGCGCGGGACGGAAAGCAGTGGATCGACGACCTCGAGGCCCGCGAGCGCGAGCGAACCGGGATCGACTCGCTGAAGGTCGGCTACAACTCCGTCCACGGCTACTACATTGAGGTGACGAACCCGAACCTCGATTCGGTACCCGAGAACTACCAGCGCCGCCAGACCCTAAAGAACTCCGAGCGGTTCGTCACGCCCGAGCTCAAGGAACGCGAGGACGAGATCGTTGGCGCCGAGGAGCGAGCCGACGAGCTCGAGTACGAGCTGTTCTGCGAGGTGCGAAGCGCGGTCGCCGACGAGGTCGAGCGCGTCCAGGCGCTGGCCGACGCCCTGGCGACGGTCGACGCCCTGGTCTCGCTGTCGACGGTCGCGGCCCAGTACGACTACTGTCGACCCGAGATCCGCGAGCGCGACGCCGACCTCGAGATCGACATCGAGGGCGGGCGCCACCCCGTCGTCGAGCGCACCCAAGAGTCGTTCGTCCCCAACGGCGCCGACCTTTCGCCCGATCGGCGACTGGCGGTGATCACGGGACCGAACATGTCCGGGAAGTCGACGTACATGCGCCAGGTAGCCCAGATCGTCCTGCTGGCCCAGGTCGGCAGCTTCGTTCCCGCCAAATCGGCCCGGATCTCGCCTGTCGACCGGATCTTCACCCGGGTCGGCGCCAGCGATGACATCGCGGGCGGGCGCTCGACCTTTATGGTCGAGATGGACGAGCTCGCGACCATTCTGCGGGAGGCCGACGAACGCTCGCTGGTCCTGTTAGACGAGGTCGGCCGCGGGACCTCGACGGCCGACGGGCTGGCGATCGCACAGGCGATCACCGAACACCTCCACGACGAGGTCGGCGCGACGACGCTGTTCGCGACCCACCACCACCCGCTGACCGAGCTGGCCGAGGAGCTCCCGGCTGCGTTCACGCTGCACTTCGAGGTCGAGCAACGCGAGGGTGAGGTCGTCTTCCACCACGAGATCGCCCCCGGTTCGGCGACGGGCTCCTACGGCGTCGAGGTCGCGACCGCCGCGGGGGTCCCCGAGGACGTCGTCGAGCGCTCCCGGGAGCTCGTCGCGGAAAACGCCGACGAGCCGGCGATCGACGGTCCCGACTCCCAGTCCGACCCGCAGGGCCGAGCGGCCGAGCCCCACGTTCCGGCGTCGACCGACGGCGGGAGTCAGGCGCTTCCCGACGACGTCGCAAGCGAGCTCCGGGAGCTCGAACTGGCCCACCTCACGCCCGTCGAGGCGCTGACGGAGCTCGATCGGTTACAGCGGCTGCTCGAGGAGTAGTCGAAACGGCAACGAAGCGATCGTCGGCGTTACTTCGAGCGACGGGCGACCCGCACGAACGCGAGCGCGGCGCCGAACAGTGCCGTGTTTTTCAGGAACTGGATCTGCTCTTGCTGTTTCTCCTCGGGATCGTCCTGGTTCCAGAAGTCGTGCATCACCGGGGTCGTACCGGCCAGGAAGCCAGCGATTCCCAGCGCGGCCGCGGCCGGGAGCTTCCAGAGGACGACGCCGAGTCCGCCAAGCAGCAGGCCGACGCTCGCTGCCGGGACGGTGCGGTCGGGTTCGGGTGCGCCCTTGAACTCGGCGTAGCCGATGCGCTCCTCGAGGTTCCGCAGGTTGTCGATCGCGTTGAACGCGAGGACGCCCCCGAAGAGGACGCGCCCGAGACGGAAGAGCGCGCTGTCGGTGACCGACCCGTCGTCATCGGTCGGCTCGGTGCGGTCGGGGGAACCCTCGTCGCTGTCGCTGCGGTTCGTGAGTCGAGAGGCGAATGCCATCACCGGGGCTAGGAAACCGAGAGGGATAAGTTCGCGCTGACACCGATGTCACTGTGTTCCGGTGTAACTTACTTCGTAGATGAAGTGGGAGAGCCGAGTGATGGCGACGCTTACCCTCACGAGTCCCGCGTTCGATTCGGGCGCACGCATCCCCGATCGGTACGGTTACGACGAGGATAACGTCAACCCGCCCCTCGAGATCGACGGGGTTCCCGAGGACGCCGAGACACTCGCGCTGATCGTGGACGATCCCGACGCGGTCGAGCCCGCGGGGACGATCTGGGACCACTGGGTCGTCTGGAACGTTCCCGCGGAGACCGGAACGATCCCCGAGGACTGGTCGGACGACGACGCGACGGAGGGCACCAACGACTTCGGCGAGGTCGGCTACGGCGGCCCGAGTCCCCCAGATCGGGAGCACACCTACCGGTTTGCGGTTTTCGCGCTCGAGACGAGTTTCGACCTCGGTTCCGGGACCGACGCCGACGGCCTCCGAGAGGCGATGGAGGGCTACGTTCTCGCGGACGCGACGCTCGAGGGGACCTACGCGCCGTAGCTCACTCCGTCGGCTCGAGCGCGACGAACTCGAGGCCGTGGCGGGCCAGCAGCCGATCGGCCCGGTCGGTTACGGAGGGTGCGACGAGGACGCCCCGGACCGAGGCGTCAGCGTGGAGATCCCGCTCCAGGGCGTCGACGTAGCGCCGGAGCTGGCTCACCGCGTCGGGACCGACCCGTCGGCGCTTGAGCTCGACGACGACCGATCGGCCCGTCGCGTCCTCGCCGTAGATGTCGACCGCTCCCGCGGGCGTGTCCCGCTCGGTCGCCAGCGGGGTGAACCCCTCCTCGAGCAGCCTGGGCTCCTCGAGGATCCGCTGGCGGAGGTCCTCCTCGGTGCCGACGACCGCGAGTTCGGTCGGATCCGACCCCGCGAACGTCGAGACCTGCAACACCAGCTCGAAGCTGACGGCCAGCCGTTCCTCCGGCGAGGACCGCACGCTCTCGATCACGAGCGCGCCGTCCTCGCAGCGAACCGAGTGCTCACAGCCCGGAGGCTGCCAGTTGACGGGCTGTTGGCCCTCGTCGGTGTGGACGAGCGCCGCGCCGTCGGGTTTGAGCATGAGGTGGCGGTCGCCGGCCTCGAGCTGGCTCGAGGCCCGCCCGTCGTAGTCGACGGTGCAACGCCCGAAGACGGTCATCATCGCCTCGCGTTCGATGCCGTCGACGATCGCGTCGCGCGCGTCCTCGAGGGCGGGTCGCTCGAGCGTCGTCGCCTGCGGGGATCGCGTACCGGAGGTCACGGATCGGCGTAGCCGGCTGAGAGAGATAAGAGGCCCGGACCGACGCGCGATCGACGACGTCCTGTCCGATCGAAAACCCTTATTTTCGTCGGGGGATGGGTTCAAACCACCAATGACAAGCGAACACGACCGCCGCCGATTCCTTCAGCTCACCGGAACGAGCGCCGCGGCGGCGCTGGCTGGCTGTGCCGACCTCAACCCGCTGAGCGACGACGGCGGCGAGTACGACGACGTCCTGACGGCCGTCGTCGGCCCGAGCACCGCCGAGATCGAGGAGCTCCAGGAGCAGGTCGCCGAGGAGGAACTCGACATGGCCGAGGCCCAGCAGCGCCAGCAGGAACTCGTCGAGAACGCGATCGACGACTTCGAGGCGCGAGCCGAGGACGACGACGGGCTCGAGATCGAGGACGCAAGCGCCGAGTACGGGCTCTACCGGATCGACGGCGACGCAGAGACGATCGTCGACGAGCTCAAGGGGGGATCGATCGCCTCGCTCTCGGAGGGGGCGGCCTACGATCGGATCCTCGAGGAGCAGGAACAGCAGCCGGCGCCGGAGGAGATCGATCCGGAGGAAGAGGAGATCGAACCGGACGAGGAGGACGCCGACGACGAAAACGGTGCCGACGAGGAAGACGCCGACGACGAAAACGGTGCCGACGAGGAAGACGCCGACGACCAAAACGGCGCCGACGGGGAGGATGACGGAAACGGCGACGTTGACGAGGACGGTGACGACGACGCGACCGACGGCGAAAACGGCGGAGATGCCGACGACGAGCCGGAGCTCGACGCAGACGACGCCGACGCGTAATCCGACGCTAACTGCTACTGGACGCTAAAGGGGCTTTCCCGCTCGGTCCAGTTCCAGCCCGGTAGCCGTTCCTGAAAGCCCGCGGCCAGCGCGGCCTCGCAGTCGTCGACGCCGGCATTCTCGGTCTCATCGCCGTGGACCTGCAGGTCGGCGTAGTGAAACGTCGCCTCGCCCAGCGTCCGCAGGGGCTGGCTGCCGGCGATCGTCGCCGCCAGCTCGCGGCCGACGATCTCGTCGACAATGAAGCCGGGGTAGTCCCCGTCGACGTCGAGGTTCCGCAAGATCGCGACCATCGCGGCGACATTGACCGCGAGGTCGCCGTCGGCGAAGACGATCTCGACCTCCTCGCGGTAGGCGTCCTCGGTGACGGGATCGACGTCGGTTTCGAAGATCGAGCCGAGGTCGTCGCGCACGTCGTTGATGATCGGGACGACGGTGTCAGCGCGTTCGAGAACCCACTCATACTCGGCGGCGACGCGGTCCGGTGTGAGGTGCATACCGCCGTTTCGAGCCGAACCACCCTGGGTTTTGCGAAGGCTTTTATACCACGCAAAGAATAGCCTCGGGTAAGCGGGTTCTCCCTGGAATTGTCCCGCACGAACCAGGATAACCGACCTGGGAGCGTCTTCGTCGGACGAATCACCACAGATGACTCGAGACACCGGACGGAACGGCTCCTCCGTTGTCCGACGGTGCCGTCGATCGCAGTCCGTGGCAGTACTGCAGCGGTTGCGGATCGGCGACCGACGAGCCACCGACGGTCCCCGCGGTGGTGCGTTCGCTCCGACGGTTTCGGCGTTCCCTCGTCGGCGAGTTCACGCAATCGACAACTGGCGATTATGAGCACTGTAGAGCAGCAACTCGACGATTTGAAAGCAGAGATCACGAGCGAGTTACCGAACGATATCTCGGTTTCCTCGGTGAAGTACGAAGGTCCGGAACTGGTCGTCTACACGCGCGACCCCAAGGAGTTCGCCCAGCAGGGTGATCTCATCCGGCAGCTCGCGAGCAAGCTCCGCAAGCGGATTACCGTCCGCCCGGATCCGAGCGTCCTTTCGCGACCCAACGAGGCCCGCGAGCAGATCATGAACGTCATCCCGGAGGAGGCCGGCGTCACCGATCTGGACTTCCACGCCGACACCGGCGAGGTCGTCATCGAGGCCGAGAAACCCGGGATGGTCATCGGCCGTCACGGCTCGACGCTCCGGGATATCACGAAAAGCGTCGGCTGGACCCCCGAGGTCGTCCGCACGCCGCCGATCGAGTCCTCGACGGTCTCGAACGTTCGGAGCTTCCTCAAACAGGAACGCGACGACCGACGTGACATCCTCGAGCGAGTGGGCCGACAGATCCACCGCGAGGAGATGTCCGACGACGAGTACGTCCGGATCACGACGCTGGGTTGCTGCCGGGAGGTCGGTCGGGCCTCCTTTATCCTCTCGACGCCTGAGACCCGCGTCCTCATCGACTGTGGCGACAAACCGGGCGCCGAGGGTGAGGTGCCGTACCTCCACGCCCCCGAGGCGCTCGGGGCGGGCGCCCAGACGATCGACGCGGTCGTGCTCACTCACGCCCACCTCGACCACTCCGCGCTCATTCCGCTGCTGTTCAAGTACGGCTACGACGGTCCGATCTACTGTACGGAGCCGACGCGGGATCTGATGGGGCTGCTCACCCTCGACTACCTCGACGTTGCGTCCAAGGAGGGTCGGTCGCCGCCCTACGAGTCCGAGATGGTCCGCGAGGCGATCAAACACACCATCCCGCTGGAGTACGGCGACGTCACCGACATCGCGCCCGACGTCAAACTCACGCTACACAACGCCGGCCACATCCTTGGCTCGGCCGTCTCGCACTTCCACATCGGCGACGGGCTCTACAACGTCGCGTTCTCGGGCGACATCCACTACGACGACACGCGCCTGTTCAACGGCGCCGTCAACGACTTCCCGCGCGTCGAAACGCTCGTGCTGGAGTCGACCTACGGCGGTCGCAACGACTACCAGACCGACCAGGAGGACTCCGAGCGCAAGCTCAAGAAGGTCATCAACGAGGCCTACGACCGCGACGGAAAGGTCCTCATTCCGGCGTTCGCGGTCGGGCGCTCCCAGGAGATCATGCTCGTCTTAGAGGAGGCGATGCGTAAGGGCGACATTCCGGAGATGCCGGTCCACCTCGACGGGATGATCTGGGAGGCGACCGCGATCCACACGACCTACCCCGAGTACCTCCGTGACGATCTGCGGGATCGGATCTTCCACGAGGACGAGAACCCCTTCCTCGCCGAGCAGTTCAACCACATCGACGGCGGCGAGGAGGAACGACAGGACGTCGCCGACGGCGGCCCCTGTATCATCCTCTCGACGTCCGGGATGGTCACCGGCGGCCCGATCATGTCCTGGCTGAGCCACCTCGGCCCCGATCCGGACTCTTCGCTGGTCTTCGTCGGCTACCAGGCCCAGGGAACCCTCGGCCGACGCATCCAGAACGGCTGGGACGAGATTCCGACAAGCGAGGTCGGCGCGATGGGCAACGGCGGCGGCCGCGGCACGCTCTCGCTGAACATGAACGTCGAGACCGTCGACGGCTTCTCCGGCCACGCCGACCGCGCGGGCCTCGAGAACTTCGTCAAGACGATGAACCCCCGCCCCGAGAAGGTCCTCTGTGTCCACGGCGACGAACGCTCCACGCAGGACCTCTCCTCGGCGCTGTACCACGATTACAACATGCGAACGTTCGCGCCGAAGAACCTGGAGACGTTCCGTTTCCTGTAGGGAACGTCGGAGCGCGGATCGGCGACACGAGAGGCGTATCGCTCGCCCGAGCGCCACCCCGGTTCGAGGACGTCCCACCCGTCACTCGTCGGTCGAGAACAGGGTGTAATCCTTCTCGGAGGCTGCGAAAGGCATCACGGTCGCGTTTCGCTGTGCGACCCACGACAGCCGAAGAACGAACGACGCCAGGACCGCAAGCGGCGCGAAGCAGGCGACCATGGCGACGAGCGTCGCAGCGACGATTCCTGCCGCCGGAAGTGCCTCGATCGCCGCGAGATCGTACACCGCGAGCGTCGCGGCGAGAAACAGCTGCGCCGGGAGGCCGATGATCAGCAGTACCCGCGAGAGAAACGAGAGCTCCTTCGTGATGTACACTGTCCGGAAGTACTTCCGGGCGACGTCGATGTGCAACAGGTGCTCGCGGATCGACGTGAACAGCTCGCGCTGTTCGTCGGTCAGTTGCGCGTCGTACTCCGTCTCGATCCGGGCGAGATCGTACAGCTGCTCGGCCTGTGTCGTTCCCAGCGTCGCCGCGATCGCGCCGAAAATCTGTTCGTCCGCGCCGGGCGTGTCGACCGCTCTCGTGACGGTTCTGACGTCGCCTCGAAGCGCGCCCACGAGTTCGTCGATCTCCGCCGAGAGATCACCGTCGAGAGAATCCGTCACCGTCTCGCGCAGCGCCTGGGCTCGCTTGCCGAGGTTCTCGTGGAGGACGAGCAGGAACGACCCCGGCATCACCGGGCTCACCGCCCGGTCCATCACGTCCTGGACCTGATCACGGTACTCGACGGCGTTGCGGGTTCGTTGCTCCAGATCACCCGGCGAGCCGAGCTCTCGCGAGAACACGAGCTGGTTGATCGCGATGACGACCGAGATGAGGGTAAGGTTTCCGCCGAGAAACGAGCTGAACAGGAGATAGAGCGGTTCGCCGGGCGCCCGCGGAAACAGGTTCACGACGAGCAAGGCGAGCAACAGCAGTGTGATTCCGCCGAGGAGCACGCCGGCGACGGTTAGCCGGTTGCCCTCGATGACTGTCCACCGAAACACCGAGTGACGCCAGCTGGTGTCGTCGGTCATAGCCCGCGTACAGGAAACGCCCACCTGAAGCTTCGCCCCGCGTTCGAACACTGTCTCGATCGCTATCGGGTGCGGGCGATCGGCGCGGCGGACGGCCTATCCAGTGTCTCTGCCGCGCTCTTTTCCGTCTGCCCCTGCGATTCGAGCGATCGAGTACCACCCAGGAGCGGCGACGAACCTTGCGTGTGAGTGCGTGACGCCCTCCACTCCCTTGCAGGGAACTCTTAGGACTCGAGTCATTCGGTCGAAACTGATGGAAACCGACGAGTGCGGTCGCCGCTGCCGGGACCGCGACACCGATCAGCTCCGGCCGAACGGCTCCCGTCGAGGGGTGAGCCGTCCGTGATATCGACCTGGTTCCTTTATGCCCTCCTGACCGCGGGGATCTACTCCGTGATCGCGTTGCTCTCGAAGGTCGTCAGCGGCGTCGAGATCGACGACCCACTGACGCTGGCGATCTACAACTGCATCCCCTTCTACGCCGTCTACGTTCTCGTCGGGCTCGTCCTCGAGTGGCCCGCAATCCGCAACAGTCTCGGCGGCGTCGGCGGCGAGGGAGTCCCGGGCGCCGAACCCGTTCCGATCGCAGTCGCGCTCGGGTTCGGCGTCGTCTCGACGATCGCCTACGGCATCTACTACTGGGGGCTCGTCAACGGCGACGTCTCCCGGTTCGTTCCGGCGCTGTCGATCGAGACCGTCTTCGTGCTCGTACTGGGCTTTCTGGTGCTCGACGAGGCGTTCCCGTCCGGCGTCTACGCCGGCGTTGGACTGGTCGTCTTCGGCGCACTCTTCATCTCCTACGACCGGGAGGCCGGCTCGATCCGCGAGAGTCTCACCTTCTCGACGGTCGGCGTCGCGATCCTGGCCGCGATCGCCTTCGCGGTCTTTAACACCGGCATGAAGGTGTTGACCGACGGCTTCGGCACCGTCGAGATCCTCTTCTGGATCAGCCTCGGCGGCCTGGCCTCGATCGCCGCGGTCGTTCCGTTCCGGGCCGACGGCGGGGTCGAACCGAATCCCGCCGACCTGCTCGCTGGTCGCGTTCGGCTCACGAAGGGGACGAAGCTGTTGCTGGTCGGGGGGCTACTCAACGCCGTCGGTCTCTTTACGTTCATCCGGGCCCTCGAGAACGGCCCCGTCTCGCTGGCGACCGCGATCACCAAGCTCGACGTCATGATGGTGTTCGTCGGCGCGCTCACGCTCTCGAAGCTCGCACCGGCCATACTCGAAGAGCAGTTCGACCCGTTTACACTCGCCCAGAAGGCCTCGGCGTCGATGATCGTCCTCGTCGGCTCGGCGCTGATTCAGTTCAGCTACTGAACGGGAGCGGCCGTCAGGAGAGCTGTTTCGACAGCCACTCGAGGTTCGTCGCGACCACCGCGAGGACGATGCCGACGATCGAGATGACGACCAGAATCGTCGAGACGACGCTCACGACCGGATCCAGCGCCTGTCGGATCTCGGTCCAGGCGATCACCGGGATCGTCTGGGTCTCGGGCGTCGAGAGGAACAGCGCCATCACGAACTCCTGGAGGCTGATGATAAAGGCGAGCAGCCCGCCGACGAAGATCCCGTGTTGCACGTTGGGGAACACGACGTGGACGAACGACTGGACCGGGCCGGCACCGAGGTCCTGGGCAGCGTCGAGTTGCTGCCAGTCGAACCGGCTGAACACCGACCGCATCACGAAGTAGACCAGCGGCGTCGCCCACAGCGTGTGTGCGAGGATAATGCTCGCGTAAGAGCCACGCAGACCGATCTCGTTGAAATACATCAACAGCGTGATTCCGAGGATAACCGGCGGAATCAACAGCGGGACGAGGACGAGCGGTGCGAGCAGCCGCCCCATCGAGCTGTCGTCGTCGAGCTCCTGCCCGAACGCACCGGTCACGCCGAGTACCGTCGCGACGAGCGCCGTTCCGACACCGACGACGATGCTGTTCGTGAACGCGTCGAGCCAGCGGACGCTGTCGAGGAACTCGCCGTACCAGGCGAGCGAGTAGCTCTCGGGCGGGAACGCGAGCCGTCCCGTGCCGGAGAACGACGTCGCGACGACGACGAGCAACGGGAGCAACATGAACACGAGCAACGACAGATAGCCCGCGCGGAAGGCGGCGGTCTCGAGGGTTTCTCTATGCAAGGTCGAACTCACCTCCGAACCGGTTGAGGACGGTAAAGATGACGGCGATACAGGCGAGCATCAACAGGAGCATGAGCACCGAGAACGCGCCCGCTTCGGGGTAGCGCATTCCGTACATCATGTCCTCGACCTGGATCGCGAACGTGAGATTGTTCGACAGCACTCCCGGTGCCGCGTAGGAGCCGACGCTCCAGGCAAAGGAGATCACGGTCGCGACGATAATCCCCGGCATCGCCTGGGGGACGACGACTTCGAGTATCGATCGGGGTCGGCTCGCGCCGAGGTCGCGTGCGGCCTCGACGACGTGCCAGTCCATCGTCGCCAGCACGCTGTAGATCGCCAACACGGCGTAGGGCAGCACGATATAGAGCTGTCCGATGACGACGGCGACCGTGCCGGGGTAGAACGCGATCGGCTCCGAGAGCAGTCCAAGCGAGAGCAGCAGTTCGTTGATCGTTCCCGTCGGCGACAGCAACGGCTGGAACGCGTACGTTCTGATGACAAGCGTCGTGAGCAGCGGCAACACGACCGAAAACAGCAAGAGCGATTTGATCAGTCCTGTCGATCGCCAGATCGCGTACGCGTAGAACAGCCCGATGAAGACCGATAGCACGGTGACGATGACTCCGATGAGGAACGAGTAGCCGACGATGCTCCAGACGAGGTCGCTGGTAAGGACGCTTGCGTACGCCTCAAGCGAGACGGTTCCCTCGGCGTAGACGAAGTCCGGTGACGACTCCGCGACGCTGATCCGCAGCAGGATGAAAAACGGGATCACGAACACCAGGAGTTCGAACGCGAGCAGCGGGGCCATCAACAACAGGGCCCGGTTCGAACTGGACTGGCCGGCGATCCGCTCTCGAACCGCCGCGAGCGACGTCGGGATACGTGTGGCTGTCTCCGTCATCGGTTTTCAGAGCGTGACCCGCGATCCGTCGGGCCGGAACGCGAGGACGTCGGTTCCTTCCCACTCGATGCGAATCTCGTCGCCGGCGGTCAAGGCGCCGGTGTTCGTCCCCGTTCGCTCGGCGAACATCGACGTTCCGTTGACAGAGACGGAGTACCGCACCGTCGACCCTCGGTAGAGGACGTTCTCGACGGTGCCGACGACGGCGTTGACCGTGCTGCCGTCGGCAAGCACCGGCTGTTCGTGTCCCTCGACGGCGTCGGCAGCCGCGTCCTGCTCGATCGAGAGCACTTCGGGGCGCAACGACAGCGTCAGTTCGGTCCCCTCGGCAACGTCGGGGGCTCCGTCCGACGGAAGGACGAGTTCGTAGCCCAGTTCAGTCTCGACGTAGGCGGCGTCGTCAGTGACGCGAACGACCTCGCTCTCGACGAAGTTCGTATCGCCGAGAAAGCCCTCGATGAAGCGGTTTGCCGGGTTCTCGTAGACCTCGGTGGGTTCGCCGACCTGGATCAGTTTCCCCTCGTTCATGATTCCGATACGGTCGGCCAGCGTGAACGCCTCGTCCTGGTCGTGGGTGACGTGGACGAACGTCTCCTCGACGTCCTCGTGGATCTCCCGAAGTTCGATCTGCATGTCCTCGCGGAGCCGCTTGTCGAGGTTCGACAACGGTTCGTCGAGCAACAGCACGTCCGGGTTGACCGCGAGTGATCGGGCGAGCGCGACGCGTTGCTTCTGGCCGCCGCTGAGGTTCGTCGGGTCCTCGTCACCGTAGCCGCCCATCTGGACCCGCTCGAGCATCGATTCGGCGCGTTCGCGGCGCTGTTCTTTCGGGACGTCGCGCATCTTCAGCCCGAAGGCGACGTTTTCCAACACCGTCTTGTGGGGAAACAGCGCCCAGTCCTGGAACACCGTCGACGTGTTCCGTTCGTAGGCCGACTGTGCGGTCACGTCGATCCCGTCGATCGTGATCTGGCCGCTGGTCGGTTCCTCGAGGCCGGCGATCATCCGCAGCGTCGTGGACTTGCCGCTGCCACTCGGGCCGAGCAGACACAACAGTTCGCCGTCGCGGATGTCGACGGAGACGTCCTCGACGGCGGTCGTGTCGCCGTACTGTTTTTCGAGTTCGGACAGCGTGATTTCTGACATTGGTCTCGGTAAGTTCGATTAAGGCGGGTAGTAGTCGTCTCGGCGCTCAGGAGCTCTGCTGGATGCTCGTGAACGCGTCGTCGAGGTCGGCTTCGTGTTCCGCGAGGTACTCCCAGTCGGGGAAGGCGATGTTCTCGGCTTCCTCCGTCGTGGTCGGCAGGTCGTCGGCGTACTCGTCGGGGTACTCGATGTTCTCGTTGCTAAAGACCATGGGGTGGGTCTGGGCCCACTCCGTCTGGACGTCGCCGTCCAGCAGGAAGTTGATGAACTCCTCGGCCTCGTCTTGCATATCGGTGCCACTGACCACACACCAGTTGTTGAACCAGCCGGTGGTCTGTTCGGGCATCGTGTGGGTCAGACCATCGTAGTCGTCGATGTCGGCGGCCGTCTGGTCGTAGTACCACTGGGCGACGTCGATGACGTCGTTCTCGAAGTCCTGCCAGATGTCCTCGCCGGATTCGGCCCAGGTCTGGATGTTCCAGCTTTCGACCGTCTCGAGGACGTCGTCGTGGAGCTCCTCGTCGTGCATCTCTTCGGCACCCTCCGCGTCGTCCATGGCGATCGCGGCGGCGTAAAGCGGGTACCACCAGAAGCCGGTGTCGACGCCGATCCCCTGGCTCTCCTCGACGGCCTCCGAGGAGAGATCGCCCCAGGTTTCGGGGTCGACGTCGGCGTCCTCGCGGTGGATGATCGTACAGGGAGCGCCGTCGACCGGGAGTCCGTACTCCGTGTCGCGCATCTCGGCGTAGAAATCGATGATCTCGTCGCTGTTGGGGACGTTGTCCTCGTCGATCGGCTCGAAGAGATCGTCCTGCCGACCGTAGTAGTAGAAGTTCCCCTCGGCGACCGTGACGTCGTACGGTGGGTCGTCGTCCGGCGCCTGCCGGATCTCGTCGAGGATCTCGTTCCACCCGCGCTGGACGTCGATCTCGATGTCGTGTTCGTCCTCGTACTGGGTGACGAGCCCCTCCTCGAAGCGGTCGGCGTAGTTTCCACTCCAGACACAGACGCTTAGCATCTCGTCGGTGTCGCTGCCGGCGAGCTCGGCACAGCCCGCGAGTGCGGTCGCCGAGCCGACCGCCGCGGCGGAGAGGAACCGCCGTCTGGACGGTGATACCGCTCGGGAGGTAGTTGCTGCTCCAGTGTCCGATTCGTCGTCGTTGGTATCTGCAACCCGGTTCGGGTCTGCAGCCATCAGTACCCGGTAAACCTGGGTTGGGACATAAAGACGTTATGATGTAGCGATAATAGCCGACACAAATCGCGCACAACAGTCATCATATCCGCGCTCTGTGGCCGAGTTCGGTAACCGACCCGTCAGGAGGAGAGCCGTTCCGAACGAAACGGGCGCAGCCGAGCACCGATCGTGAGTACGCGTCGGGTTCGGATCTGACGCTGGAGACGGTGTCGAAACCGTCACGAGCGATCCCGTCGTCGACGTCTCGGGAACGCGATCTTGCCGCTGGAGAAGCGGGGTTTCGACCCCACGCTCGTCGAACCGTCTCGTGACCGGGAACTGCACTCGAGCCACGGAGTCGGGAAAAACAGTGGTACCGTCGCGGACGATCACTCCTCGCGTTCGCCAAACTCCGTCTTGAAGTTGGAGACGCCACGGTCGGTTCCCGCGACGAGGACTTCGTCGCCGGTCTCAAGCTCCAGATCCTCATCGAACTCCGTGCGGAGCGCATCGTCCCGTTTGACCCCGACGATCACGGAGTCGGTTCGTTCCCGGATCCGTTCGTCGTTCGGGTGGGTCCCCTCGAGCTCCGGCGCGTGTGTTCGGGTGAGCTGGATCTGCTCGCGAAGCGTCATCACGTCCTCGTCGAAGAGATCGAGCGTCGTCATCCGCCCGGCGACCTTCGGGAGGGCGAGCACGTAGTCCGCGCCCGCCCGGTAGAGCTCGCTCGCGCTGTCGGCGTCGTTTGCCGCCACGACGATCTCGACGTCGTCGTCGGCCTGGCGGGCGACGAGTGTCGCGAGGATCGCGTCGTCGTCGTCAGGCAAGGCGAGAATGACGGTCTCGGCGTCGCCGATACCGGCCTCGTCGAAGGTCGGAATGCGTGTGGCGTCGCCGACGACGTCGATCCCGTCTCCCGGCTCCGTATCGATCACCGTCGTCTCCTGGTCGGCCTTTCGCAGGATCCCCTCGGCAGTCGTGCCGACGACCCCGTGGCCCGCGATGATCACCGGGCCGGCCGTCGAGGATCGTCCCCCCGACTCCGCGATCGACTCGATCCGCTCGAGCTGGGACTCGGTGCCCGCGACGACGAGGACGGTGTTCTCGTCGGCGACGGCCTCGCTCGAGGGGTCGGTAACGAACTCGCCGCGCAGCCAGACGCCGACGAGGGTCGCGCCCGTCCGTTCGAGGGGGGCGAGGGAGTCGAGGCGCTGGCCGTAAAGCGGACTGTCGTCGGTCACCGGGAACTCGGCGATCTCGAGGTCGGCGTCGAAGTCCTCGACGTTCTCGAGGTCGGTGCTGACGACGTTCTGGGCCTTGTCCGCGAGGCTCTTTCCGAGCCGGTGTTTCGGCGAGAGCACCGTCGTCGCACCGGCGAACCGGAGGTATCGTGACTGTTCGGGATCGTCGATCAGGCAGATGATCTCGAGATCCGGGTTCGACTCGGACAGCGAGAGGATGGTGCCGATCACGTTCTCCTGGCGCCGCGTGCCGACGACGACAGCGAGCGCGTCCTCGACGTGGACGTTTCGCAGGGTTTCGTCGTCGTTGATGTCGCCGTGGACGACGTTTCGTCCCTCTTCGAACAGTTGCTCGGCCTGCTCCTCGTCGTCCTCGACGATGACGTACTGCTCGCCCCGGGCCTCGAGGTCGTCGACGAGGTTCGCACACAGCGAGGTGTACCCCCAGATGACGACGTGGTCCTCGGCGTCCTCGAGCGCGTCGGGGACCCGGGTCTCGGTGAGCTCAGCCCTGGCCCAGGGGACGACGAACTGCGGGATCGCGACGGCGATGAACGCGATCCCGGTGAACTGTGCGACGATCATCAGCGCCTGCATTCCGGTCGACGTCCACGGCGCGTCCTGGCCGTACCCGGTCGAGGTCAGCGACTGGACGATGATGTTGAGCGACTCCTGCAGCGACCGGGGACGTCCCTCCAGTTCGGCCATCCCCCACCAGTACAGCATCGTCTGGACGAACACGACGACGACAAACGAGAAGAGATAGCCGACGAGACGTCTGTTTCGAACGACCCACTGAACCGGTGACCGCTTCCGAAACTCCATACGAACCCGGATAGACGGCTCGGTCGTGTAGGCGTTATAGTTGCATATGCGCCCTCGGCGGAGGTTCGAAATCGCGAGCCGTTGGACGCGACCACCACGGGCAGCGATCGTCGACGCTTGCCTCCTCAATCGGCGGCCACCGACGGATCGACGACCTCGTCGGTCTCGGGGTAGACGCCGACCTGATCGCAGACGTCACCCATCGGACAGGCGTCCGGGTCCTCGAGACAGGCCGGCTTCCGGGCCGTACAGTACTCGCGGCCGAACTGGATCGACGCCGTGTGGCCGAACCCACACTTCGCCGCGGGCACCTCCCGCTCGAGGACGGCCCGGACGTCCTCGTGGTCGGCGTCGGGCGGAGCGACGCCGAGCCGGCGGTAGATCCGATGGACGTGGGTGTCGACGGGGAAGACGCCGCCGCGTCCGCCCGCGAACAGCAACACGCAGTCGGCGGTCTTGGGGCCGACGCCGTGGATCTCGAGCAGCCGTTCGCGAACCCCCTCCGGCGCTGCTTCCCTGACGAAGTCGTCGAACCCTGCGGCCGACTCGAACTCCGCGAGGATTTCCTCGGCGGCGCCGATGATCATCTCAGATTTCTGGTTGTACAGCCCCGCGGAGCTGATCGTCTCGGCCAGCTCGGACTGTTCGGCGTCGGCCAGCGCTGCGGCGAGATCCCGATCGGGGTCGTCGTACCGGTCGATCAGCGCGTCGTGGGCCGGCTGGCTCGCCTTGTCGCTGGTGTTCTGGCTCAGGATCGTTCGGATCAGACAGGTGAAGGCGTCCTGTCCGCCGTAGGTCTTCTGCCAGTACAGCTCGCCGAGCCGATCGACGACGCGCTCGGCGCGGGTGTCGGCGGTCGCCGGGTCGAACTCGGCTGCGGTTCCGCCACCTGTGTCGCCACCGCTGATGTTCACGGCAGGCTCGCGATCGTCGGTCATAGCTGCGTGTTCGGGATCGAAGGGCAAAATCGCCCCGGAAGCGGCGCGACTCGAGCCGATCGTCTGCGTCCGAGGACGCACCGTGCGCTCGAACAGTCGCCTCGATATCGATCGTGAGCGCGTCGTCTACTCCCCCGACGTGTACGACACCGACACCGTTACCGAGAGCCCCGTCGTTCCGCCGGCGACGCTGAGCTGGTAGCCCTCCGCGCCCTCCTCGGCGGCTAGCGTCTCGAGTTTTCTCGGATCCCCGCGAGCAGCCGCTCGAGACCGCCGATCACTCGCTCCTCTCGCTGGGTGTCGATCGGTTCGGTCGACGGCGCCTCCAACACGCGTGACGCCGTGGCAACGAACGCCTGCAGTTCGTCACGAGATTCGACTCAGCTCAGTCGCTGTTCGAGGTGAGCCGTGGTTTGCGTATCGAGCAGTACGACTCTTGTCACCGATTGCCACGCTATCAGAAAAACGATCCGGTGTCCAGAACGATCGCTCTCGACGACGACGATGCCGTCGATCGACGACGGAATCCTCCTACTCGACGGTAAGCGTCACCGTCGCCTCGGCGCCCTCGGCGAGCGCGTCGACCAGCTCGCGATCGAACCCGTCGGCGGCGAACTCGGCGCCGACGACGATCGTTCGGTCGTCGACGTAGTCGCTGGTTCGCCCGACCGCGCTGCGCTCGTTCGTGAACTCGAGGGCGGGATCGCCGCGTCCCTCGACGGATTCGCGGTGGCCGTCGGCCTCGATCTCGACGGTGATCGTCGCCGCTTCGTCCCGGCAGGCCTCGACGAACTCGGGGTCGAACTCCGCGGGCGCCCGGTCGGCCTCGATCGCGAGGATGCAGTCCCCGGCCGGCGTGAGATAGTCGTCGGTCGTCACCTCGAACGTGCTCGCGTGCTCGGCGCTGACGTGCTCGTGGCCCCGAGCGCGAATGACTTCTTCGAGCGGCACGCTCTGGAAACGGGGCCTCGCGTGGAAAACGGAATCGACTCGTCCCGGCGTGACGTCCTCCCACGACTGAAGTCGTGGGCTTCCGCTATATTTGTGTCAGACCAGACTCGCGCCGTCGAACTCGCCGCGGCTGTACTCGACGTCGAGCAGCTCCAGGATCGTCGGCGCGATATCGAAGAGATCGGCGTCGCCGATCGAGGCGTCCGGATCGTCGATGTACAACGCGGTATCGCCGAAGCTGTGCATCCCGTTTCGCGGGCCGCTGGTGAAGACGTTGGAGTCGGCCTTGAACCCGGACTTGAGATCGAACCCTTTGTTCGGGATCGCGACCAGATCGGGCGCAATGTCGTCGTGATCGCCACGGAACGCCTGTTCTTTCTCGACGACGCGGTCGACGACCTTCTTTCCGTCGGGCCCTTCGAGCGCCTCGAGATCCGCCTTGAGCTCGTCCCGGACCTCGTCGTACTCCTCGTCGGGGACCGAGCCGCGTGGTTCCCGCCCCTCGAGGTTGAGGTAGAACCGCCCCGGGATGAACGAGTACGCTTTCGTCTCCGTGGCGATGTCGCCCAGCCCCTCGGGCTCGTCGTCCTCGAAGGAGAGCCATCCCTCCTCCCGGAGCCACTCGTTGAAATGGACCTCGTAGTCGAGACTCGTGAAGCCGTGGTCGGAGGCGACGATCAAGGTAACGTCCTCGGGCAGCGCCTCGCGCAGCCGACCGATGTAGTCATCGACCTTCTCGTAGAACTCGAAGAACGCCTCCTGGTACTGACCATCGCGCTCGTAGTCTTTGAACAGGAAGTGGTTGACCCGGTCGGTCGTCATGAAGACGCCGAAAAAGAGGTCCCAGTCGTCTTCCTCGATGTAGTGTTCGAACGCCTCGAAGCGGGCGTCGATCGTCTCGTGGGCGTCCTCGATGAACGCGTCCTTGTCGTCCTCGTGACCGAGCTTCGGGTTGACGTCGATCCGGTAGCCGATTGACTCGAGGTAGTCCCGGACGTCGTCGGGGTAGGCGGCCTTCTCGAGGCCGGGCGAGAGAAAGCCCGAGACCATCCGCTGGACGTTTCGCTGGGGCGGGAAGGTGACGGGGACGTTCATCACCGTCGTCTTCAGTCCCTCCTCCTGGGCGCGGTCCCAGACGCGGTCGGCCTGGACTTCCCGTCCCATCGGGACGTACGTGTCGTACGTGCCGACCTCGCGGTCCTGAAAGCCGTAGACGCCGGTCTCACCGGGGTTGACGCCAGTAGTTAGCGACGGCCAGCAGGCGCTTGACTCGGGCGGGACGATACTCGAGATCTCGCTCGCGGTCCCCTCGTCCGCGAGCGACGCGAAGTTCGGAAACCGGTCCTCGTGTTCGGAGAGCAAACTGTACGGCACGCCGTCGACGCCGATAAACGCAACTCGGGGGTTATCGTCGCCCCGCAACCGGTCGAACAGACCCATGGAAGGCCGTAGTCCGACCGCATACAAGAAGGTTCGTTTCCGGACACTGTTTTCGAGAATCCACGACGGCGATTCGAACGCAGATCGCGCTCTCGTAACCGTTCGCGTCCGCACACGGCGACGGTCGAACGATGGGCTACGGAGTCGACGGCTCGTAGACGGCGGCAAAACGGCTCGGCCGCGTCCGGGACGACGAGGACGCCGTCCGCCGAGCTCACTCCTCGGAGTCGTCCGACTCGGAGCGGAAGTTCGTCGGAACGACCGTGAGGTGGGCCATTCCGAGACCGGGGTCGGCCGGGTCTGACTCTCGAGCGGACGGGTTGGTTGCTGCCATGACGATCGGTAGTACGGCGGCTCACCCAATAAAATTACCCATGCTCATAACACATACGACCGACGGACGGAGATAACTCTCGTGAATCCGTGCGCAAGAAATCGAAAGCGAGGACGGCGCTAGAAGTTCTCGTCGTAGAGCTCCTGGGCGTGTTCGATCGCGTCGTAGGCGGCCTGGCGGTCCTCCCAGCCCTCCGTGGCGACCTCCTTGCCCTCCTCGAGGTTCTTGTAGGTCGCGAAGAACTCGTCGATCTCGTCGAGTTGCTGCTGGGGGATGTCTTCGAGGTCCTCGATGTGGTCGTAGCGGGGATCCTCGCTGGGGACGGCGATGACCTTGTCGTCCTGCTCGCCGTCGTCGTCCATCTTCATCAGGGCGACGGGGCGGGCCTCGATGACACAGCCGGGGAACGTCTGGTCTTCGACGAGGACGAGGACGTCGAAGGGGTCCTCGTCGTCGTAGTAGCTCTGCGGGATGAAGCCGTAGTCGGACGGGTAGTGGACGTTCGAGTGGAGCACGCGGTCGAGGACAACGCCGGGGACGTCCTTGTCGTACTCGTACTTGTTGCGCTCGCCCTTGAGACACTCGACGACGGCGTAGATCTCTTCGGGCGGGTTCGGTCCGGTCTCCAAGTCTTCCCAGAGATTGACCATGTGGCTTGAACCTCCACGGTGGATCAAAAAGTCCTTTCGTAATCGGTCGGTTGGTACGGCCGACGACCGCCGGACGGACGGCAAGTGCGGGGCTCGCAGTGGTGGCGACCGGCTTGGCAGCGTCGATCCGGCAGAATAGTTGAGAAGTCTTAAATAGTCCGGAGACTTTCACAAAAGTATGTCAGAGGCACAATCAATCAGCGGCGGTCAGAGCGTCGCTCGCGAGCTGACGGCGTTTCAGAACAACATCCTCACCATCCTCGCCAAGGAGCCGATGTACGGCCTGGCGATCAAACGCGAACTCGAGGAGTACTACGGCACGGAGGTCAATCACGGCCGCCTCTACCCGAACCTCGACGAGCTCGTCGAGCTCGGACTGGTCGAGAAAAGCGAGCTCGACAAACGGACCAACCAGTACTCGCTGACCGACGAGGGCTACGAGGCCGTCCTCGACGGCGTCCAGTGGTCGCTCTCGAAGATCGTCACCGACGACGACCGCGCCGACGAGATCCGCCAGCTCGTCGACGAGAGCTACTGAGCGACAACCAAGGTGTCAGAACCCTCGATCGCGCTCGATCGCACGCCGGTGTGATCGGCGCCGAACCGTTCCGTTTTATTCAACCGACGAATCCCGGAGCTCCGGGTGTGGCTCGTCGACCGCTTCGAAGACCAGTCGGATCGACTCCTCGATCACGTCGCGCTGGTCCGCGGAGGGCCAGGCGTTGCGCACGAAGTAGTCGTCCCGGAACTCCTCGAGTTCCGGAGGCGTCGCCGACGCGATCGGCTTCGCGTAGTGGTTGCTGAAAAAGGTCGCCAGCGCGGCCGCGTTGTCGCCGTGGACGTCGCCGTGGCGCTCCCTGATCGTGGCGACCAGCTCGCGGTTTCGCTCCTCGACCGCCTGCCAGTCGTCGGGGTCGCCGGTCCCTTCGAGCCGAATCTCGGTCGCGCGGTCGATGTCCTCGATGCGGTCCGTTCTGACGACGCCGTCCTCGTGCCACTCCTCGGGGTGGAGTACGAGCGTCGCGTCCTCGTCGTCCCGGACGCGAGCGGTAAACTCGTGTTCGGCGAGCAGTTCGTCGCGCCGATCGAGCCGAGCCGCCCGCTCGTTCTCGTCGGTCGCCGTACGTGCCAGCCGCGTCAGTCGTTCGGCCTCCTCGAGGACGTCGCCGGGGAGCTCGTCGGACGACGGTTCGCCGTCGGCGTCGGTGCCGTTCGCGGAGTCGCTCATACCCGCCGTTGGCGTTCGAGGCTCTTTCGCTTGCCGTTTCGAGTTCGGTTCACCCCTGGTCCAGCGCCTCGTTTGCCAGGCCGTCCGCGCGGTCGTTGACCTCCCGTGGGACGTACTCGAGGCTCCACTCGTCGAACCGCGAGAGCAGCTCGCGGGCGGTGACGCGTCGCTCGCGCAGCTCGGGGTTGTTGGTGTCGTACTCGCCCCGGACCTGCTTGACGATCAGTTCGGAATCACCCCGGACGTGGAGCTCATCGTAGTCGTACTCCGCGGCGGCTTCCAGAGCTGTGATCAGCGCCGCGTACTCGGCCTGGTTGTTCGTCGCGGTCCCGATCCGGTCGTTCCCCTCGGCGACGATCCCGTCGCCGGTGACGATCACCCAGCCGATCGCCGCGGGACCGGGGTTGCCGCGACTGGCGCCGTCGAAGTAGACGTGCGCGCGGCCCCCGCTCTCCCGGAGCAGCGACTCGAGTTTTCGGGGCGTCTCGCCCTGGATCACGACCTTGTCGTCGTAGGCGACAGCCGTCGCGCCGTCGCGGCTCGCCCGCCAGCGCTCGTGTTCCGTGTTTCCGGCGTCGACGGTGACGCCCGCGTCCTCGAGACGGTCGCGGGCGGCGTCGACGTTACACTCGATGACCGGCATTCTTGCCTGTGCTCGACGAGAGCCGGATAAAGGTTTTCCGGTTTCAAATCGTAAACCACGACCCTCAGTGCCTGTAGAGCCCTTTTTCGGCGGATACGGGAACCCATCCGAGATCGCAACCCCAGAACTTATATATCATAGTAGTACTACTATAAAAGCGCGATGACACGGTCCACCCGCCAGCGGGAGCGAATGCGTGAAACGGACGAATCCGAGGAGCAAGAGGGGGTACGTGCCTGTCCCGAATGCGAATCGGACAATCTCGTGAAAGACTCCGATCGGGGTGAGCTCATCTGTGAAGACTGTGGGCTCGTTGTCGAGGAGGAGAAGATCGACCCCGGTCCGGAGTGGCGGGCGTTCAATCACCAGGAACGACAGGAGAAGTCCCGCGTCGGTGCCCCGACGACACAGACGATGCACGACAAGGGGCTGACGACGACGATCGACTGGAAGGACAAGGACGCCTACGGGCGCTCGATCTCCTCGAAGAAACGCAGTCAGATGCACCGACTGCGCAAGTGGCAGGAACGAATCCGAACCAAGGACGCTGGCGAGCGTAACCTGCAGTTCGCGCTCTCGGAGATCGATCGGATGGCCTCGGCGCTTGGCGTTCCACGATCGGTCCGCGAGGTCGCGTCGGTGATCTACCGACGCGCACTCAAGGAGGACCTCATCCGTGGCCGATCGATCGAGGGCGTCGCCACCTCCGCGCTGTACGCCGCCTGTCGAAAGGAAGGCATCCCGCGAAGCCTAGAGGAGATCTCGGAAGTTTCACGCGTCGAACGAAAGGAAATCGGTCGTACGTACCGGTACATCTCACAGGAGCTCGGCCTCGAGATGCGCCCCGTCGACCCGAAAAAGTACGTTCCCCGTTTCTGTTCCGAACTCGAACTCTCCGAGGAGGTCCAGACCAAGGCCAACGAGATCATCGAAAAAACGGCCGAGGAAGGACTGCTCTCGGGTAAATCCCCGACCGGGTACGCTGCGGCCGCGATCTACGCCGCCTCGTTGCTGTGTAACGAGAAAAAGACCCAGCGAGAGGTCGCCGACGTCGCGCAGGTAACCGAAGTTACCATCCGAAACCGCTACCAGGAACAGATCGAAGCGATGGGGATCCACGGCTAACGCCACGTCCGTCCCACTTTTTTGCATACACCACTCTCCAGTGACGACGTCGTCCTCGCGCAGCGACCGTCACTGTCCGGACGCCGGTCGTGGCTGGCCGTAACACACCGAACGCGAAACCCCACTGCGTAGCGGGTTACTCGTCCTCGTCGTCGTCGTCCTCGAGATCGTCATCCGCCTCGTCGTCCTCCTCGTCATCCTCTTCGAGATCGTCATCCTCCTCGTCATCCTCTTCGAGATCGTCGTCTTCCTCGTCATCCTCTTCGAGGTCGTCATCCTCCTCGTCATCCTCTTCGAGGTCGTCATCCTCCTCGTCGTCGTCCTCGAGATCGTCGTCTTCCTCGTCGTCCTCTTCGAGATCGTCGTCCTCCTCCATCGGATCGTCGTCCTCGTCTTCGACCGGGTCGTCATCGGGGTCCTCTTCGGGGTCGTCCTCGGGATCGTCGTTACAGCCTGCGATCGCGATAGCGCTCACTGTACCGCTCAGTGCGATCAGACGCCGACGTGTGAGATAGTCATCCATGGTGGGTCACTCCGAATCGGATCTGAGGAAGCCACCACAAAGAGAATGCGCTGCCTATTTTCGCGACGCTGATCACAAACCGGAGTTACGTTCGGCTCGTTCCCGATCGAGAGAAGTAACGTCGCTCGAGCCGACGGATCGCCGATCGTCGGTCTCTCGACGGCGATGGTTCCGAGAGACCGACAGACTACGCCGGGACGACCGCACGGCGGAAAACGTCAGTTACCGGTTCGAACGGACGAAACGATCCGAACTCCCCGCCGAAACGTTCACTCGTCCTTGCCGACGCTGATGACCTGCAACAGCGAGTAGACGGGGACGCCCTCGATCTCCTCGACGCCCTGTTTGTCCGCGAGGACGACGCAGGCGAGTGGCTCGCCGCCCTCGGCGCGGATCGCCGAGATCGTCTCGCGCATCGTCGTCCCGCTGGTGATGGTGTCGTCGACGATGTAACACTCGCGGTCGCGGATGCCGGCGAAGTTTCGCGAGAACGTCCCGCCCAACTCCTCGATGTCGCCTTCCTCCCACTGGTGTTTCGCGGGCGTGTACGTCGAGAGGTCGGTCTCGAGTTCGCTCGCGACCAGCGTCGCGATGGGGCCGCCGGCCTTCTCGATGCCGACGGTGAGATCAACGTCCTCGCCGTGTTTGGCCAGCAGATCGGCCATCGCCTCCGCGATCGCACCCATCCGCTTGCTGTCCCGGCCGATCGCCGACCAGTCGACGTGGATGTCCTGTGGCCCGCCGGCGTCGCCGGACGGCTCGGCCGTCTGGGTTGAGGGCTCGGCCGTGGTACCGCTTCGTTCGACCAGCCAGCTGGCGGTCTCTCGGGAGACGTTCAGCTCGTCGGCGATCTCGCCCTTCGAGAGCCCCTGGTTGGCGAGTTCGGCGGCGCTCTCGATGAGGTCGTCAACGTTTTTCATGGCTCGAGGTTTGCGCGCCGTTTTTATAGTCGTGTCGCAGTCGACGAACGTCGCCCCGACCCGCCGGTGAAACGTTCGGTAGTGACAAGGGTTATCAGCCAGCTCTCCAGTATCTCGACTATGGAACGGTACGATCTCGTCTACCAGCTCTACGACGAGTACGACACGAAGACGTTACGGGAGTACCAGGAGTTCGTCGACGTCTTTCCCGCCGTCGACTCGCGGGTCGCGCTGGAACACTGGCAGGAGGCCAACGACGAACTCGGGGACCGAAAAGACGAGATCAGGTCGGCGTTCGCGGCCGGCGAGACGTTCGCCGAGATCGCCGCGCGGGCGACCCGCGATCAGGCCTTTACCGCGCTCGATCTCGAGGCCAAGTACGGCCGCGGGGTGAACGTCCTCGTGTTAGACGTCGACGAGACGCTGCGGTCGGCCGGCAGCACGGACAACGAGATCCCCCGCGAGACCCTCCACGTCCTGACCGAGTTTCACGAGGCCGGCGTCCCGATCGTGATCTGTACCGGCCAGACCTTAGAGAACGTCAAGGGGTTTGCCATCCAGGGGCTGGGCAGCGAGATCGTCCACTCCGGGGAGCTGTCGATCGTCTACGAGGCGGGAACGGGTGTGTTCACGCCGGGCCACGGCGCCGACACCAAACAGCTCCTCTACGAGGAACTCGACGAGGAGATCCGGACGGTGTTCGACGACCTGCGGGCCCGCGTCCTTCCGGAGGCGCCCGACTCGCTCAGGCGGGGCTGTCACCTTCAGGGCAACGAGTTCAACGTCACGATGAAGCCCAACTACGAGACCGGCTCGGCAGACGCCAGGGAGATCATCGACGACGCGCTGGTCTACCTGATCGACCTGCTGGCCGACGCCGTCGGCGAGGCGATCGGGAGCGAGATCGGGGCCGACGACTGCCGGGAGTTGACCCGCGCGTTCTACGCCGACCAGGACCCCGAGATCAGAACCGTCCTCGAGGCGGAGGGCGCCTACCCCGACCGGGACAGGGAGGCGATCCCCGACGCGCTCGCGGATGTTCTCGAGCGGATCGACGTCGCCTACTACGAGGCCGACGCCGCCGAGATCGGTAGTCTCGAGCTCAACAAGGTCGTCGGTGTCGAGCGCGCGCTGGACGTCCTCGGTGTCGAGGACCCGTTCGCGCTCGTGATGGGCGACTCGAAGAGCGATCGCCGCGTCATGGAGTGGGTCGAGGACCGAGACGCCGGGATCGCGGCTGCGCCGGAACACGCCTCTCAGGATACCTTAGAGCACGTCCTCCGGACCGACGAACTCGTCTTCGACCGCGGCAAGAGCGTCGACGTCCTCCGAACGGCGTACGCGCTCAACCGCCTCGCCAGGCTCGGGTAGCCGAATCAGTCTTAAATAACCGGAATAGATAGGCCGTCTCATCAACCCGCTCGGAGCTGTGCGTTCTGTCAACACGGTTCGATCGCGGGCGGTTCCCCGACGGCGGGTGCTCGCGCGTCGAGTCGGGTGATCCGTTATGAGTGCACTCGAGTCCCAGTACGACCTCGGTATCGCCATCGACCAGCGACCGGACTCGAACCCGACGAGCGGGGTGACCCCGTCGTGACGACGATCGCCGAGCTGGCTATCCCCACAGAGTCGTTCGCGCTGGAGCCGACGATCCAGTCGCTGCCGGAGTCCGAGCTGCGAGTCGAGAGCGTCGTCGTCGACGACTCGGTTCGGACGGCCCCGCTGATCTGGTTCGGTAACACCGACGCCGGGGCCGTCGAGGAGACTCTCGAGGACGATCCGACCGTCGAGCAGTTTCGGCGACTGCTCGAGCGTCCCGACGGCGACGCGTGGCTCTTCCGGATCCGGTACGCCGAGGCGGCGACCCCGATCTGTAGCGCGGTCTACGCGAACGACGGGACCGTCCTCGAGGCCGAGGTGACGAACGGTCGCTGGGCGGTCACGCTGTTGTTCCCCCATCGGGAGGGGGTCTCGGACGCGGTGTCCGATCTCGAGGATCGCGACGCCCGGGTCGACGTCAGGCGCATGGTCGAGGCCCACCAGAACAAGGACCTCGAGATGGCGACGACGCTGACCGATCCCCAGCGGGAGGCGATCGCCGAGGCCTACCGTCGGGGGTACTACAACGTCCCCCGTGAGATCTCCCTCGAGGAGCTGGCCAGCGAGCTCGAGATCTCCCACCAGGCCCTCTCGGAGCGGCTCCGGCGCGCGAACCGCGTCCTCGCGAGCGAACAACTCGAGAGCTCCGCGAGCGGACTCGGCGGCGGCTGATGTCGATGGTGGTGATTTTTGCCACCCGGCTCGAATGAAAGGGTATGGAACTCACCGACGAGCAGGCGGCGGTTCGTGACGTCGTTCGCGAGTTCGCCCGCGAGGAGATCCGACCGGTCGCTCTCGAGGCCGACCAGGAACAGTCGTTTCCGGAGGACGTCTGGGACGGGCTCGCGGAGCTCGACCTGACGAGCCTGACGGTCCCCGAGGAGTACGGCGGCTACGACGCCGATCCCGTAACGGCTGCCGTCGTCAACGAAGAGGTCGCTTACGGCGCGCTCGCGGTCGCGACGGCGCTGTCGGTTCACTCGCTGGCGACGTCCTGTATCGCCGAGTTCGGCAGCGAGGACGTCAAGGAGCGGTGGCTTCCCGAGATGGCTGACGGGCGTCCCGTCGGCGCGTTCGCGCTCTCGGAGCCCCACGCCGGCTCGAACCCCGCCGAGATGTCGACGGAGGCCCGCAGGGAGGGCGACGAGTACGTCATCAACGGCGAGAAACAGTGGATCACGAACGGGAAGCGGGCGGGCGTCTACGTCCTATTCGCGAAGACCGACCGCGACGACCCCTCGACGGTGACGCAGTTTCTCGTCCCCGGCGACGTCGACGGACTCTCGGTCGGCGAGAAGGAGGACAAGCTCGGCCTCCGGGCCAGCGACACGACGAGTCTCACCTTCGACGACGTTCGGCTCCCGGCCGAGAACCGCCTGACAGAAGAGGGGAGGGGGCTGTCGGCGGCCTTCCACATCCTCACGGGCGGGCGGATCGCCATCGCCGCCCAGTCGGTCGGACTGGCCCAGTGTGCGCTGGACGAGGCCATCGAGTACAGCGGGGAGCGCGAGCAGTTCGACCAACCGATCGCCGAGTTTCAGTCGATCCGGCACAAGCTCGCCGAGATGGCCACCAAAGTCAAGGCAAGCCGGCTGCTGACCCGGGAAGCGGCTCGCGAACGCGCGGCGGGAGACGCCGGACTGACCGCGAGCATGGCGAAGTACTTCGCCAGCCAGACGGCCATGGACGTGACCAACGAGGCCGTCCAGATCCACGGCGGCTACGGCTACGTCACCGAGGGCGAGGTCGAACGGCTCTACCGCGACGCCAAGATCACCGAGATCTACGAGGGGACGACGGAGATCCAAAAGAAGGTCATCGCGCGTCACCTGCTCGACTGACCCCCGCGGATCGAAGCCGCTATTGGGTTCTCCACCCTACGCTCGTTCGTGAGCGAATACGACGCCGTCGTCTACGATCTGGACGGGACCCTGGTCGACCTCGCGGTCGACTGGAACGCCGTCGCGATCGACGTCATCGCAGTGTACGCCCGGGCAGCCGCCGATCCGCCGAGCGAGAACCTCTGGGAGCTGCTCGAGGCCGCGAGCAACTTCGAGATCGCCCCGGCCGTCGAGGAGACGATCGCCGACCACGAGCGCGAGGGGGCCCGACGATCGCGGCGGCTGGCCCGCGCGGATGAACTGCTCGAGCGGCCGATCCCAACGGGGGTTTGCTCGCTCAACTGCGAGGCAGCCTGCCGGATCGCGCTGGAGGAACACGAGCTCGCAAGCGCCGTCGACGCGGTCGTCGGTCGGGACACCGTCGACACGCGGAAACCGGATCCCGAGCCGCTGCTCGAGACCGTCCGCAGGCTCGGCGCGGAGGCGTCGACCGCGCTGTTCGTCGGCGACACCGACCGCGACGAGCGAACCGCGCGGCGAGCGGGCGTCGACTTCGAGTACGTCGAAACGCTCGAGTAAGCAGCCCTCGGGTCGTCGGGTACGGTCGCAATATCAGCGGCGGATCTCGAACGGTCGGAAGCGAGGACTACTCCTGTGTGTGTTTCGCGTACGCGAACACCGCAACCGCCACGACCAGCCAGACGACGGCACCGACGCGGATCGCGAACTCGGCACGGGCGCCCCACGTCGGGAGGTCGACGCCGGTCGACAGCAGGGCGACGATCGGCGCGCCGACGAGGATCGTGGTCACGAAGGTCGTCTGCATCACCCAGCCGTAGTCGACGCCGTCGGGTGAGGTCGTTTCGACGCGTTCTGGCACGTTTGAACGTGTTCTCCGGGACCTCTTAAGACTCGCGGGTGCGGGCCGTCGACACGGAACGATGACGTTTACTCGCAGGCGCCAGACCCTACACGTATGCCCACCGTACGGGAGCTGCGGTCGATGGCCGGGACGGAACCGATCACGATGCTGACGGCCTACGACGCGCCGACGGCCGAGATCGTCGACGAGGCCGACGTCGACGTGATCCTCGTCGGCGACAGCGTCGGTAACACCTCGCTGGGGTACGAGACGACGGTTCCCGTTACCGTCGACGACGTGGCCCGCCACGTCGGCGCGGTCGCCCGAGCGACCGAGGACGCACTGGTCGTCGCGGACATGCCCTTCCTCTCGTTCGGCGTCGACGAGGCCGACAGCCTCGAGAACGCCGGACGGATGCTCAAAGAGGAGGGCGCAGCGGCGGTGAAGCTCGAATGTGGCCCCCACACCGTCGAGCTGACCGAGAAGATGGTCCAGCTGGGGATCCCCGTGATGGCCCACCTCGGACTGACCCCCCAGCACGTCAACCAGTACGGTGGCTACCCACGCCAGGGGACCGACCGCGAGGACGCCGAACGGATCCTCGAGCTCGCTCGCGCCCACGAGGACGCGGGCGCGTTCTCGCTCGTGCTCGAACACGTTCCGGCGAACCTGGCCGCGGAGATCACCGACGTCCTCGGGATTCCGACGATCGGGATCGGCGCGGGGCCCGACTGCGACGGCCAGGTGCTGGTCGTCGACGACGCCGTCGGACTCAGCGAGTGGTCGCCGTCCTTCGCAAAGCAGTTCGGCGACGTCCGCGGGGAGATGCGCGCTGCCGTCGAGGAGTACGTCGAGGCCGTCGAGTCCGGCTCGTTTCCCGCCGAGGACCACAGCCACGAGGAGGGCGACCTCGACGAGCTGTACTGAGAGCCGCGACGCCGTGCAGGGGCCGACCGTCCACTGGCGGCTCCCGTCGCACGGGGGCCGTTCTCGGTCGGCAACTCCGGGTAGCTGTGGCGTGATTCGGTCCGGAGCGCGTGGCTCGAACGTATGTTTCCCGGAGCTGATCTCGGTGTGAGTAATCGTCCAGCCGACCGGTAGGAACGGGTTAAACCGGGCGTTCACCGACGACGACGCCGGTCCCACTGGCTCTTCTCGGTCGTGCTGTCCCTCCTCACGAGAACCGAAGCCGGTATCGCACCCACATGAGACGAACACGAACGTCACCGCAGGCGACATCCCTATCGGCGAACCGGACGAACGAATCGCTCGACCGATGACCGACACGATCCTTGTCACGGACTTTGACTTTCCCGACCTCGAGATCGAACGCGACGTCCTCGAGGGGCGAGACATCGATCTCGTCGCGACGGACGCCGAAACCGCCGACGAGGTGATTGAGGCGGCTCGGGAGGTCGAGGCCGACGCGTTGCTCGTTCAGTACGCGCCGATCGACCGAGCCGTTCTCGAGTTGCTCGACGTCGCGGTCGTGGGCCGGTACGGGATCGGCGTCGACGCCGTCGATCTCGAAGCCGCCGCCGACGAGGACGTCGTTGTGGTCAACGTTCCCGACTACTGTCAGAGCGAGGTGGCGACGCATACGATCGCGCTCCTGTTCGCCTGCGTGCGCAAGACCGCGCTGTACGACCGCGCGATCGCCGAGGGGACCTGGGACTGGACGGTCGGCGCGCCGATCGAGCGGCTGCCGGGGAAGACGCTCGGGTTCGCGGCCTTCGGCTCGATCCCCCGACGGATCGTCGAGCGACTGTCGGGGTTCGACCTCGAGTTCGTCGCGTACGATCCCCATCAGTCCGCCGACGAACTCGCCGAGTGTGGCGTCGAGAAGGTGTCGTTCGACGGGCTGCTCGAGCGCTCCGATATCGTCTCCGTCCACGCGCCGCTGACCGCGGAAACTCGAGGGCTGTTCGACGCCGCGGCGTTCGCAGCGATGGACGACGACGCGATCGTACTCAACACGGCCCGCGGCGAAATCGTCGACGACAAGGCGCTAGCGACGGCCCTCGAGGACGGCGTCCTCGCCGCCGCGGGACTGGACGTGTTACCGAACGAACCGCCCGAGGACTCGCCGCTGGTCGACCGTGACGACGTCGTCTGTACGCCCCACGTCGCGTGGTACTCCGAGGAGTCGATCGTCGAGCTCCGCGAAGGCGTCACTCGCGACGTCGTGAGGGTCCTCGACGGCGAGGCGCCCGAGAACCCGGTTACCGGGGACGCGTCCTCGGGCTGAGCGACGGTTCCGTCGGGCGTGGACGCGTCTACGCGGAATCCGCTATGCGGAATCCGACCCTACGCGGAATCGACCTGCGTGACGGTGTGGATCTCGTCGTAGCGGACGCTGCCCTCGTCGACGGGCTGGTCGTCGAGCTCGAGGTAGCCGGGCTCGAGACCGGTGACCGTTCCCTCGATATCGAAGTCCTGGCTGTCGTCGGCCCACTCCTTGCTCGTGACTTCGACGACGTCGCCGATCTCGACGTGTTCCTCGACCAACTGTGCCGCGCGCTCCTCGTCGGCGTCCGGTGGAATCGTCAGTTCAGTCATCGTATCCGAACAACGGCGGCCACGCCTAAAGTAGTACACTCGTCGTATTCAACCGCGGACGGCGTATCGTACCACGATTTTTGTACGAACGCGGCGAAACGCCGACAATGAAGACCATCAAGGACAGCGTCCACGACCACATCCAGGTCGACGGCGTCGCCCGCGCGCTGCTGGATACGCCGGAAGTACAGCGACTGCGCCGCATCGCCCAGCTCGGGACCGTCTCCCTGGTGTACCCCTCCGCCAACCACACCCGGTTCGAACACAGCCTCGGCGTCTATCACCTCGCCTGCGAGGCCCTGGAGCAGCTCGGAGTTGAGGGGAAGCAAGCCGAGCGGGTCCACGCCGCGGCGATACTTCACGACGTCGGCCACGGCCCGTTCAGCCACAACCTCGAATCGCTCACCCACCGCCGGACGGGACGCTATCACGACGACGTCGGCAGGTTGCTCGCCGACGGTCAGGTCGGCGACGTCCTCCGGGAGCACGATCTCGAGCCCGAGGTAGTCGCCGGACTGGTCGCCGGCGAAGGGCGGTTCGGCCAGCTCGTCTCGGGCGAGCTCGACGTCGACCGGATGGATTACCTCGTGCGGGACGCCCACCATACGGGGGTGCCATACGGGACGATCGACCACGGGCGGCTGGTCCGGGAGCTGACCTTCACCGACGACGAGCTCGTCCTCGACGAGGGGAACGTGCAGGCCGCCGAGAGCCTGCTGGTCGCGCGGGCGTTAATGAATCCAACGGTGTACAGCCATAGCGTCGCCCGGATCAGCAAGGCCATGCTCCGGCGGGCAGCCGAACGACTGCTCGAGGCGCCGACGGCCGGGATCGACGCCGAGACGCTCCAGCGGATGGACGACTACGATCTGACCGTGGCGCTGCGGAACTGTGAGGCGACGAGCGCGTTCTCGCGTCGACTCGACCACCGGGATCTGTTCAAGCGAGCGGTCTGGGCCGAGATCGACGACGTACCGGGCGGGATCATCGAGGCCGACCACGAGTCGATCCGGGAGTTCGAGCGCGAGATCGCCGACCGGGTGAGCGTCGATCCGGCCCACGTCATCCTCGACGTTCCGAGCCGGCCGTCGATGACGGAGTCGACCACCCGCGTGCTGGTCAACGGCGAGATGCGCCGACTCGGCGAGCAGTCACCGCTGGTCGAGGCGCTCCGTGCCGCCCAGTACTCTCAGTGGCGGCTCGGCGTCTACTCGCCCGCCGAACTCCGCGACCGGGTCGGCCGGGCCGCCGTCGACGTCCTCGGGCTCGACATCGACGGCGCGCTCGTCACCGAGGTACGGGACGGGTTGGAGACGACGCTTGACGAGTTCGTCGACTGATCGCCGATCGAACGCGAACCGTTGAAGGGCGAGCCAGCCGACTCTTCGGTATGGAGCGAACCGGGACGATCCTTCGCGGGCGGGAACTCGAGCCCGTCGAAGGACGGATCGTCATCGACGATGCGGGTCGGATCGAAGCCATCGAGGAGGAGTCGGTCGACAGCTCGGATATCATCCTGCCGCCCTTTGTCAACGCACACACCCACGTCGGGGACTCGATCGCGAAAGAGGCCGGCGGCGGGCTCTCGCTGGAGGAGCTGGTCGCCCCGCCGGACGGGCTGAAACACCGTCTGCTTCGGCAGGCCTCCCGCGAGGAGCTCGTCGGGGCGATACGGCGATCGCTGCGGTATATGCAGCGCGGGGGGACTGCCGCCTGTCTCGACTTTCGGGAAGGTGACGTGAAAGGCGTCGAGCTGCTCGAGGACGCCGCGGCGGGCCTCAAGCTCGAGGCGCTGTCGTTCGCCCGCGGTTCCGTCGCGGCGATGGAGGCGGGCGACGGGTTCGGGGCCAGTGGAGCCAACGACGCCGACTTCGAGGACGAACGCGCCGCGACCCGCGAGGCGGGCAAACCGTTCGGCATCCACGCGGGCGAGGCCGATCCGAACGACCTCGACGGCGCGCTGGACCTCGAGCCCGACTTTCTGGTCCACGTCGTTCATCCCGAACCCGACCACCTCGAACGGATCGCCGACGCCGAAGTGCCGATCGTGCTCTGTCCCCGGTCGAACCTCGTCACCGGGGTCGGGCTCCCGCCTGCCGCGGAGCTGGCCGAGCGGACGACCCTCGCGCTGGGCACCGACAACGTGATGCTCAACTCGCCGTCGATGTTTCGCGAGATGGAGTTCCTCGCGAAGTGCTCGGAGCTGTCGGCCGAGACGATTCTCCGGATGGCGACGATCAACGGTGCCGAGCTCGCGGGGCTGGAGTGGGGGCCGCTCGAGCCGGGAGCGCCCGGAAAGTGGCTCGTCCTCGACGGCAACTCGGACAATCTCGTCGGGGCCCGCGATCCGGTTCGGGCTGCGGTGCGTCGCGCCGGCGTCGACGACGTTCGCGAAGTCGTTCTGAATCCGTAACGCTGGGGACGGTAACGTCCTCCGAGAGCCGCCGACAGGCCGTTTTTCGAGGACGTCTGGCTAATGTATAACAGTCAGTGAGTGTTTTTAATGAGTGTATTTCGACGCGTTAGCAGCCTGATTAGCGGCGGATGTATCATCCACAACGGTAGTCAGGGAATTATAAATTCAGTAATATCTGAGTTATCTGAATAGTAGTAATTCCGGATGCAGAGTTAGTCAGGAGCGTGACGCAAGATAACCGAACGAGACGGCGCGTACTACAGATCGGCAGTGGCGCGGCCGTTGCTGGACTGGCAGGATGTACCGACTTCCTCTCCGACGACGAGGACGACGAAGACGACGGGTCGCCGAACGGCAACGAGTCCGACGGCGGGAACGGCGGGAACGGCGACGATCCGGACGAGGACGACGAGATCGAGGAGCCAAAGGGTGCGCTCGATCCGATCCCGACGCCGGACGATCCGAAGTCCGTCTTCCCGATCGCCGGCGAAGGGGACGCTCCGGTGACGATCAAGCTGTTCGGCTCCTGGAAATCGGCAGAAACCTCGGAGTTCATGCTCGAGGAGTTCACGGAACTGCTCGAGGAGTACGTCAAGAAGGGAGCGGTCGATCTCGAGGTGCACGCGATCGCCTCCTTCGACGGAACGCTACTGCACGGTGACGACGGGCCGCGACTGGCCCGGGCCGGACTGGCGGTCTGGGACCACGATCCCGACCAGTTCTGGGCGTTCGTCGAGTGCGTCGCGATCAACATCGATACCGAGAAGGAGTGGGCGACCCCGGACCGACTCAAGCGGGTCGCAAAGAAGTCCGACGTCGACGATCCCGAGACGGTCTACGACGCCGCCGCGGGTGACACCTACCAGGCGGAGCTCGACGAGACGGTCGACCAGATCGAGGAGCTGTCCGTCGATGACGTCCCGCAGGTCAGCGTCGAGGGGACGGTCTACTCGCCGACGAAGGAGACCGACGAGCTGTACGCGGCCATCGAGGCCGCCGTCGACGAGAAGGCCTAACGGCTCGATCAACGCCTCCGATCGAGGGTCACTTTTTGCAATCGCACGGGGTGCACGTGCCGACAGTACGGCTTAGTAGCTACTGGCCTCAGAACGAGGCATGACGATCACCGCCACGGTCGCGGACGTCCACCGGATGACGCCGGACGTCAAGCAGTTCCGGCTGGTCGCCGACGACCACCGCTTCGAGTTCGACCCGGGCCAGCACACGACGGTCCACTTCGAGGTCGACGGCGAAGCGGACGCCCGCCCGTACACGGCGATCAACGAGCCCGGAACCAACCAGCTCGTCCTGACGATCAAACGCTACGACGACGGCACCGGTTCCGTCTACATGCACGACCGAACGCCGGGCGACGAGATCGAGATCGAACCGGTCGAGGGCAACCTCTACGTTCGCGACCTCGATCGCGACGCCGTCTTCGTCGCTACCGGAACGGGCATCACGCCGCTGTACCCGATGGTCAAACAGTACGCCAGAGCGGGAACCGGCACTGCCACGCTCGTGTTCGGCGAACGGGATCAGGAGCACCTGATCTTCCGCGAGAGCCTCGACCAGTTACGGGCGGGCGCGGAGCAGCTGTCCGTAAAGTACGTCCTCTCCGACGCCGCGGACGATCGAGCCTGGGACGGTCGAACCGGACACGTCCAGGATCACCTTCCGGAGTCGCTGGACCTCGAGGACGTCGCGGACGCCGACTGCTACCTCTGTGGGGTCCCCGAGATGGTCGTCGAAACCGAGGAGCTGCTCGCGGACGCGGGCGCCGACGAGGATCGGATCTTCACCGAAGGATGGGAGGCCGACGCGGCCGGCGAGGACTGACGGCTGCCGCTGGAACCCCGATCGGGTTCGCACCTCACCATGTTTAAAACATAACTTTGCTTACGAAATTTTTATATTAACGGGATGTGAACCATCGAGTGCCGACGTTCGTCGGCATCGATCACACTCCCCCCAGACAACCAGCGCCACACCCGCTGTACCTCATTCGGGTGCGTCGTCCACTCCCCCACCCCCCACCGCTCGACGCTTCTCCCCCCACTCGAGCGGTCTTCGACGACGTACCCTGTGATCCCTTTCGTCCGGCCCCGCTCCGTTCAAGCGGGCGTCTCGGACGCTCTGAAACGATTAACAACTCGTTAGCCGTCGATAGTTGCCTCGAGCTCGAGCAGTCCGAGGTAGTCCGCCGCCGCGCCGCTGGTCCGAAACTCCGTGACCGTCGAGTCGACGAGGTTGTAGAACTCCGATTGGGTGTTCGGGATCATCGGCTGGCCGTCCTCACGAAGCAGGTACGCCGGCGCGTTCGTGCTCCGGATCCGCCGTTGCTGTTCCTCCCAGTCCTCGCCGGCATAGAGGAAGACCCCAAAGGAGAACCGCCCCGCCGCCATCGCCTCGTGTTTCGAGTCGAACTCGTCGGCTTCCTCGATCCGATACTCCTCGTCGCTCAGCCAGGCGATGGCCGCGGCCCCCTCCGTCCGGAGCAGGTAGACGTCCCACGACAGCGTCCGATCGAAGATCGCCCAGCCGTTTCGTGGTCCGATCGTGTCGATCTGGACGCTGAAGGCCGGTCGGCCGCGAGAGCCCGTCGGCTCGTGGACGAACGTCGCGTCGTAGCCGGGGATCCTGATTCCGCGGTCGTGGTAGGCAACGCCCTCGGCCGGAACGTCGACCTCGAGCTCCTCGACCAGTCCGCGAGCCGACAACCCACCGGTCTCCTCGAGCCGATCGAGAAACGACGAGAGCTTCGAAACGTCCGCCCAGACCGGTGCCTGGGGTGCGCTCATCGGTCCATCCCCCCGTCGGTTCGTCGACCCGCATTTCGCCTCGACGTCCTCGGATCGGTTCCGTTCGCGTGCGAGCCTGTCGCCTTCATACTCGGCGAAAACGCGCTCGTCGCCGATGAGCCTTTCTGACCCGGGACGGAAACCGCGGGTTCGGGCCGGAGCGACACGCCTTTTTGACCGGGCCGGGCAGGTAGAGGTATGGATCCAAAGCGGGAGCTTACGAGCGTCGACCTCGCGGCCCTCGTCGGGGAGTTCGGCACCTACGAGGGTGCGAAGGTCGACAAGGCCTATCTCTACGGCGACGACCTCCTGCGGCTCAAGATGCGCGATTTCGACCGCGGTCGCGTCGAGCTGCTGATCGAGGTCGGCGAAATCAAACGCGCCCACACGGTCGCCCCCGAGCGGGTACCCGACGCCCCGGGGCGGCCTCCTCAGTTCGCGATGATGCTTCGAAACCGGCTGTCGGGTGCTGACTTCGCCGGCGTCGAGCAGTTCGAGTTCGACCGCATTCTCGAGTTCGTCTTCGAACGCGACGACGGCACCACCCGTATCATCGTCGAGCTGTTCGGGCAGGGGAACATCGCCGTCACCGACGGCGAGTACGAGGTCATCGACTGCCTCGAGACGGTTCGGTTGAAATCGCGGACGGTCGTTCCCGGCTCCCGGTACGAGTTTCCTGACTCGCGGACGAACCCGCTGTCGGTCTCGCGGGAGGCCTTCGACCGCGAGATGGAGGATTCGGATACGGACGTCGTCCGGACGTTGGCGACTCAGCTCAACATGGGCGGGCTCTACGCCGAAGAGATCTGCACCCGCGCGGGCGTCGAGAAGGCCCTGGACATCGAGGACGCCACCGAGGACGACTACCGACGCGTCTACGAGGCCATCGAACGGCTCGCGCTCGACGTCCGGAACGGGAACTTCGATCCGCGGCTGTACCGGGCGCCCGCCGAAGACGAGACCGAGGACGAGGAGACGACCGGTCCGGTCGTCGACGCCACGCCGTTTCCGCTCGAGGAACACGAGGACGAGGGGCTGACCGCGGAAGCCGCCGACAGCTTCCTCGGGGCGCTGGACGACTACTTCTTCGAGCTCGAACTCGAGGACGAAGAGGAGCCCGACCCGACCGAACAACGACCCGACTTCGAGGAGGAGATCGCCAAACACGAGCGGATCATCGAACAACAGCAGGGCGCGATCGAGGGGTTCGAACAGCAGGCCCAGGCCCAGCGGGAAAACGCCGAGCTGCTGTACGCCCGCTACGAGCTGGTCGACGACATCCTCTCGACGATCCAGGAGGCCCGCACACAGGATCGCCCCTGGGACGAGATCGAGGAGCGCTTCGAGGAGGGGAAAGAACGCGGGATCGAGGCCGCCGAGGCGGTCGTTGGCGTCGACGGGACGGAGGGGATCGTCACCGTCGAGCTCGACGGCGAGGAGATCGATCTCGTCGCGGACGACGGCGTCGAGCAGAACGCCGACCGCCTCTACACCGAGGCCAAACGCATCGAGGAGAAGAAAGAGGGCGCGCTGGCGGCCATCGAGGACACCCGCGAGGACTTAGAAGACGCCAAGCGACGCCGCGACGAGTGGGAGGCAACGGACGACCACGAGGACGACGATGACGAGGAGGACGAAGAGAAAAACTGGCTCGAGATGGCCTCGGTCCCGATCCGCGAGAACGAACCCTGGTACGACCGCTTTCGGTGGTTCCACACCAGCGACGGCTACCTCGTGATCGGCGGGCGCAGCGCCGACCAGAACGAGGAGCTGGTCAAAAAGTACCTCGAACCCGGCGACACGGTGCTCCACACCCAGGCCCACGGGGGTCCCGTCACGGTGCTGAAGGCGACCGATCCGAGCGAGGCGTCCTCGTCGGATATCGAGCTGCCGGACTCGAGCATCGAGGAGGCAGCCCAGTTCGCGGTCTCGTACTCGTCGGTCTGGAAGGACGGCCGCTACGCGGGCGACGTCTACGCAGTGGACTCGGATCAGGTCACCAAGACCCCCGAGAGCGGCGAGTACCTGGAGAAAGGCGGGTTCGCGATCCGCGGGGACCGAACCTACTACCGGGACACGCCCGTCGGCGCGGCGGTCGGCATCCAGTGTGAGCCCTACACCCGCGTGATCGGCGGGCCGCCGTCGGCCATCGAGGGCCAGGTGGAGACGCTGATCGAACTCGAGCCCGGCCGATACGCCCAGGCCGACGCGGCGAAGCGGCTCTACCGGCAGTTCCGCGAGGAGTTCGCCGACGAGTCGTTCGTCCGGAAGATCGCCAGCCCGGACCGCATCCAGCACTTCATGCCGCCGGGTGGGAGCCGGGTCAAGGGGGAGTGACCTCCTCCCACGGCTTACTGGCCGTGGTCACTCGAGGTCGAATCGATCGAGCGTCATCACCTTGCTCCACGCGTCCACGAAGTCACGGACGAACTCCTCCTCGCCGTCAGCGGCGCCGTAGGCATCCACGAGGGTGCGAAGTCGGGCGTTCGAGCCGAAGATGAGGTCGAAGCGGGTGGCTTCCCATTCGACGTCGCCGGTGTCGCGATCGCGGATCTCGAAGCCCTCGTTGTCCTCCGAAACCGGCTCCCACTCGTAGTCCATGTCGAGCAGATTCACGAAGAAATCGTTCGTCAGGGTGCCGGGCTGGTCGGTGAGGACGCCGCGGTCGGAGTCCCCGTAGGTCGCACCCAGCGCGCGCATGCCGCCGACCAGTACCGTCATCTCGGGCACCGACAGGGTCAGCAGGTGCGCGTGGTCCACTAGCCGCTCCTCGGGCGAGTCGTACAGGTCGTCGTACTCGCCACCGAGGTAGTTCCGGAAGCCGTCGGCCTTCGGCTCGAGCACCTCGAAGGATTCGACGTCGGTCTGCTCCGGTGTGGCGTCCGTGCGACCCGGTTCAAACGGCACGTCCACGTCGTAGCCGGCGTCGGCCGCCGCCTGCTCGACGGCCGCGTTGCCGCCCAGGACGATCAGGTCGGCCAGCGAGACCTGCACGTCGTCCGAGCGCGAGCTGTTGAACTCCTCCTGGATCTCCTCGTAGGTCGAAAGGACCGGCTCCAGCTTGTCGGGCTCGTTGACCTCCCAGCTCCGCTGTGGTTCGAGGCGGATGCGGGCGCCGTTCGCGCCACCGCGCTTGTCGCTATCGCGGTACGTCGACGCCGACGCCCACGCGGTCGTGGCCAGTTGCGGGACCGAGAGATCCGACTCGAGAATCTCCGCTTCGAGGTCGTCGATTGCGTCCTCGTCGATCAGGTCATAGTCGGCGTCGGGGATCGGATCCTGCCAGATCATCGTCTCGTCGGGAACCTCCGGTCCGAGGTACCGCTCGGGCGGGCCCATGTCGCGGTGGAGGAGCTTGAACCACGCCTTCGCGAAAGCCTCCCGGAACTCGTTGGGGTTCTCCTGGAAGCGCTCTAAGACCTCTCGGTAGTCGGGGTCGTGCTTCAGGGCGACGTCCGTCGTCAGCATCATCGGCAGCTGCGTCTCCGATTCGTCCTGGGCGTCCGGCGCGGGCTCGAGTCCCTCCTCGTCTTTCGCTCGCCACTGCCACGCATCACCGGGGCCCTTGTGGGGTTCCCACTCGTGCTCGAGCAGGTTGTCGACGTAGCCCATGTCCCACTGGATCGGCGTGGCGTTCCACGGCCCTTCGATCCCGCTGGAGATGACGTCGAGTCCGCCGATCTTGTCTTCGCTGCCTTCGTGCTGCCAGCCGAGGCCCTGCAGGTCGATGGGGGCCGCCTCGGGCTCGGGACCGAGGTTCTCGTCGGGGTCGTCGGCGCCGTGGACTTTCCCAAAGGTGTGGCCGCCGGCGATGAGCGCAACCGTTTCCTCGTCGGTCATCGCCATGCGGGAAAACTCCTCGCGGATGTTCTTCGCGGAGCCTTCGAGGTCCGGTTCGCCGTACGGACCCTCGGGGTTCACGTAAATGAGGCCCATCACGGTGTTCGCGAGCGGGTCCTTGAGGTTTCCCACCTCTCCCTCGTGGAAGCGCTCGGGCGAGGTCTCCTCCCACTCCATTTCGGGACCCCACTCAACGGCCTCGTTGGGCGTGTACGCGTCCTCGCGGCCCCCCGCGAAGCCGAACGTCTCGAAGCCCATCGACTCCAGGGCGACGTTTCCGGCGAGGACCATCAGGTCGGCCCACGAGAGCTGCCGCCCGTACTGCATCTTTACCGGCTGGAGCAGGCGGCGGGCCTTGTCGAGGTTTACGTTGTCCGGCCAGCTGCTCTCCGGCGGAAGACGCTGGAGGCCGCCGGACGCGCCAGCGCGGCCGTCGAGAGTGCGATACGTTCCCGCGCTGTGCCACGCCATCCGGATAAACAGCGGCCCGTAGTGACCGTAATCGGCCGGCCACCACTCCCGGGAGGTCGTCATCACCTCCTCGATGTCCGCCTTCACTGCCTCGAAATCGAGTTTTTGGAACTCCTCTGCGTAGTCGAAGTCCTCGGCGTACGGACCGGCGTCCACGGTGTTATCGTCGAGGATATCCAATCGCAATAGGTTCGGCCACCAGTTTTGGTTGGACCACGTCATGTGGTAACAGGATCGGGAGTACCCTATTAAGATTATCTACCCCCCCTACTATGCTGAATCTCTTCTTTGCAAGTCAGGAAATGGGAAAATCGGATCGTCCCGTCCGGGCGACTCCCTGTACTGGGCCGGTCGAGCCGATCAGACAGTTCGATCGACCGCGACGACGTGTGCGTTCTCCGGATCGAACCCGACGAGGACGTCGCCGGAGAGCGGATCCCGCGTTCGCACGAGCAGTTCCTGGCCCTGCCACTCGAGGTGGACTCGTGTCGTCTCGCCGAGAAACTCCGCGCTGCGGACGGTCGCCCGGGTCGCGGTTGCCGTCTCGAGGTCGCTGTTCGGATCAGCCGCGATGACCAGGTTCTCCGGTCTGACACAGAACGCGAGGCCGTCGCCGACGGCGACGTCGCGTTCTCCGGGGGCGACGGCGAACGTCTCCGGTCCGACGTCGACCGACGCGAGCCCGTTTCCGTCGAACGACCGAACCGTTCCCTCGAAGACGTTGTTGTCGCCGACGAACTCCGCGACGAACCGCGTTCCGGGACGGCGGTAGATCTCGCGGGGTGGGCCGACCTGTTCGGGCGTCCCGTCTCGCATCACCGCGACGCGATCCGAGATGGCCAGCGCCTCCTCTTGGTCGTGAGTGACGTAGATCGTCGTAATGTCCAGCTCCTGCTGGATCGCCTTCACCTGCATCCGGAGTCGCTCGCGCAGCTGAGCGTCGAGCGCGCTCATCGGCTCGTCGAGCAGGAGGACGTCGGGACCGGGCGCCAGCGCGCGGGCGATCGCGACCCGCTGTTGCTGGCCGCCCGAAAGTCGATCGGGCTCTCTGTCCGCCATCCCCTCGAGGTCGACCAGCTCGAGCAGCTCCCGGACCCGCCGGTCGTCCGAGACACCACCGGGCGGATCGGCGAAGTTGAGCCCGTAGGCGACGTTCTCGCCGACGGTCATGTGGGGAAACAGCGCGTAGTTCTGGAAGACGACGCCGACGTCTCGATCCTCGGGCGGAACGCCGGTGACGTCCTCGTCGCGAAAGCGGACGGCGCCGTCGGTGGGCGACTCGAACCCGGCGACCAGCCGCAGCGTCGTCGTCTTCCCGCAGCCGGAGGGGCCGACCAGCGTGAAGAACTCACCCTCGCGGACCGCCAGGGAGACGGCGTCGACGGCGGTCGTCTCGGCATATCGTTTCGTAACGGCCTCGAGTTCGACGGCGATCGAGTCCGCGGCGGGCTCGTCGCTCGTCGCGTCCGTAGCGGACGAGGATCGATCGAGCGCCCGGTCGGGCTCCTCAGATGCCAAAGCTCTCACCTCCGAGGCGGTCGATGATCACGAAACTGATGCTCGTGACGACCAGCAGGACGACGCCCATTGCGGTTGCGGGTCCGAGGCGACGGCCGATGAACCGTTCGATCGCGACCGGCATCGTGTACTGGTCGGTTCCGGTCGCCAAAATGACCGTCGAGGAGAACTCGCCCATCGAGATGGCGACGACGAAGGCCGCGCCTGCGACGACGCCAGGCCAGACCAGCGGGAGTTCGACGTCGTACAGGGCTCGGGCCCGGGAAGCACCGAGCGCGCGAGCCGACTCGATGAGCGAGCGATCGACGGACTCGAGGCCCGGCGCGACGGTCCGGACCACAAACGGGTAACAGGAGACAGCGTGGGCGGCGACGATCGCCGCGGCGCCGCCCATCGCGATCCGCCAGCCCGAGAGCTCGATCCCGAAGACCGGACCCCGAAGCAGGCCGATCCCGACGATGATCCCCGAGACCGCGAGCGGGGCCATCGCCACGGCGTCGACGAGCTTCCGACCCCGGTAGCGTCTGGTCGTTAGCACCGAGACGACGACACCCATCGGCAGGGCGAGTGCGAGTGCGCCCGCGGCAAAGAGCAGGGAGTTACGGATCGCGGGCCAGGGCTGGACCTGGAACGCCGCGGCGGTCTCCTGGCGCTCGAGCAGGAACCGGTAGTGATCCAGCGTGAGCCCGTCGGGCCCGGAGACGCTCGCGTAGAGCATGCTGACGATCGGCGAGACGAAGACGACCAGCGCGATGACGGCGTAGACGGCGATTCCAGCCCGCGGGAGCAGTTCGCGAACGGAGAGCGAGGGCGGGGAGAGCGGCCGACGCGGAAGCGGACGCACGCCCCGCGAGCGGACGACGTGGGTGGCCTCGTAGCGCAGGTAGCCGTAGAGGATCCCCAGCGTGATGACGAGTTCGACGATCGCCAGCGCGGCCGCCTCGGCGTAGTTCAGATCCTGGATCAGCCGGTAGACGAACACCTCGACGGTCGCCAGCTCGAACCCGCCGAGCGCCAGCACGATCGGGAAGGTGCCGAACGTGAAGACGAAGGTCAACGCCGCACCCATCAGCACCGCCGGGTACAGCTGGGGGGCGACGACGTCCCGAAAGGCACGGAAGGGGCTCGCCCCGAGGCTGCGGGCGGTCTCGATCGCGCTCGCGTCGACGGACTCCCAGGCTGCGGTCGTCACCCGCGCTACCAGCGGGGCGTTGTAGAAGGCGTGGGCGATCAGGATCGCCTCCAGCGTGAACATCAGCTCGATCGGGCCGAGTCCGACGAGTCCCAGCAGGCGGTTGAGCGTACCGTTCTCCCCGAACGTCGCGACGAAGCCGACGGCGACCATAATCGACGGGAGCACGAACGGCAACACCGTCAACGAGCGCAGCGTCTGTCGGCCGCGGAACTCGTAGCGCGCGAGGACGTACGCCGCGGGGACGCCGAGCACGACGCTGAGCAGCGTCGAGAGGAACGCCTGGTAGGCGGTGAAGCCGACGATCCCGATCCGACGATCGCTCGAGAGGAGGTCCGCGGCGACCGAAAGCGGGGACTCGCCGGCGAACAGCCGGGCGAAATCCCCGAAGTAGAACGGATCCCGCAGGAGTTCGAGAAAGACTGCAAGCGTCACCGCGCCCTCGACGACGACGGCCTCGACGAACACCGTCGCCACGGGGTAGTAAAACAACACGAGCAGCAGCGAGACGGTACCGAGGCCGAACAGCGCGATGGCCCGTCGCTCGAGGCGGTTGCGGATCCCCCTCGCGCGGTACCGTTCGTCCTCCGAAGCGGGCCCCGATCGATCGTCCCCCCCGGAGCCGGGCGTCGGCGCGTCGACGGGTGCGGTCGCCCCGCCGTCGGTCGTCGGCTCGCGACGATCGGTCACGCCAGCACACCTCGGTGCTCGCCCGTCCGTCCTCGCGTCCTGCTACGCGCGGACAACCCGGTGGTACCGCCGATCGAAACCACTACGTGGCGACCGGGGAAACGAACGTCCATGACGGTTTTCGCACTGCTTCGCGTGACGCCGATCACCGACGACGACGCGACCGAGGACGTCGCGGCTGCGATCGACGCCCTCGAGGAGTACGACGTCGAGTACGAGACGACGCCGCTGGCGACGACGCTGGAGGCCGAGGACGCCGAGGAGCTGTTCGCAGCCTGCGGGGCCGCCCACCAGGCCGTCGACGGCAGCGAGGTCCAGACGCTGGTGCAGGTCGACGACAGACGCGAGAAGTCGATGACTGCGAGCGACAAGGTCGACGCCGTCGAGTCGGAGCTGGGCCGGGACGCCCGGAGCGACGGCGACTGAGTCGTCGCTCGCGGCGGTTGCCGATTCGCGACGCCCGCAGTCGGATCGTCCGGAGCGCTCGGGGCCACGGCTCGCTCAGTGGTCGCCCGCGGCGACCTGCTCCCACTCGCCGAGCCAGTCGTCGAGGTTCGCCTCGAGGTCGTCGTAGTCGAAAAACGGCGTGTCGTCCGGCACTTCCGCGTACTCCTCGTACACCTCCGGAAGCTCGGTCTCGTCGTTGACCGGGCCCGTCACGTTGCGTTCGGCGATCACCGCCTGCACTTCGGGATCGAGGATGAAATCCATAAACTCGTGGGCGAGCTCGTCGTTCGTCCCATCCGCGAACCGACCCATGCCGGCGATGTTGGCGTAGGCCTGGTCGTTCAGCAACGCGACCTGGTGTTTCTCGAGGTCGTTGCCGGCGCGTTGGGCGTAGACGCGGTCGTTCGCGTAGGAGGCGACGACCGGAATCTCGCCCTCCTCGAACTGGGCGTAGACCTCGCTCCAGGAGTCGAGGACGCGGGTGTCGTTGTCGAGCAGCTCCTCCCAGTACTCAAGGTACTCGTCCTCGCCGAAGTAGTCGATCGTCCACAGCAAGAAGAGCAGTCCGGTCGTCCCGCGCTGGGGGTTCGAGACCGCGATCTGGCCCTCGTACTCGGGATCGAGCAGGTCCTCGAACGTTTCGGGCTCGGGGACGTTGCGGCCGTCGTAGACCATCGCACAGAAGCTCCGGTAGGTCGGGATCACCCGGCCCTGGGGGTCGAAGTAGTGCTCCTCGTCGACGTTCGCGAGGTGTTCGAGCGCGTCGTCGTCGGTCTCGACGAACAGCTCGCCGTCGGTGTTCCCGTCGGCCCGGACGACCTCGTGGGGGTTTAGCCCCAGGTAGAGCTCGGGCTCGATCTCGACGTCCTCGTTGTGGCGCTCGATGTAGTAGTTCAGCTCCTGTTCGGGCGTGTGCCACTCGAACTCGACGTCGTACCGGTCGGCGAACTCCTCGGCGATCCACTCGCCGGGACTGTCGCTGGGCGCGTCGACGAACGAAGTGTTCGCCGCGACCCGGAGCACGTCCTCGTCGTCGCCGTTCCCGGTCGTGCCACCGTTGTCACCCTCCTGTGTGACGCAGCCGGCCAGGCCGAGCCCGGCGACTGCCCCTCCGCTTGCGAGAAACGTCCGTCGTCTCATTACCGAGTGATCACAACCGGTGGTACGTAAGGGTCGCGCTTTCGACTCGATTCGTATGGCTTACTGGAAGTCAGTTCCGGCGCAACCGCCGCCTGGGTCGCGATTGCGCCGGCAAATCGGTACAGCAATCCGTCTCAGTCCTCGGTCGGCAGCCGAAGCGTCGGTCTGTCGGGGATCGGGCCCGACGCGTCCTCGAGGTCGAGCCGACCCGTCGCGGCCAGCGTCCGCAGCGCGTAGAGGTTCCGAAACGCCGGGAGCGCCTCGAGGACGTCGTCGTCGACGATCCCGTACCACGCCAGGGGATGGGAGCCCGGTTCGCTCCAGGCCGACCGCGACGCGAGAAACGGCGGCTCCCACGCCCCGCCGCGCTCGGTGAACTGGCAGACCGGTGAATGTCGAACCAGCGCCAGGTGGCGATCCGCGGCCGAGAGCGATCGGTCCGTCAACCCCGCTCGTTCGTCGGAGACGTCGGCCGCGCGCCGGTAGCGATCGCGCGCGAGGTCGGCGTGCAGTCCCTTCCCCCGTCGGGACGCGAGCGGGACTCGTTCCCAGGCGCGAACGTAGGCGGGGTCCCACAGCGGGAGCCACCAGTCCAGACCCGCGTCCTCGTACACCCTGAGGTCCCCGTTGGTGAACGTCGCCATCCGTCCGCGCCACTCCCAGCGCTCGTAGGCTGCGGCCGCGCTCGCGGGCCCCGCGACGGCGTCCGGATCCCGGTCGCCGCGGAGCCCGCGCCGGATCCGCTCGCGCGCGGCGCGTTCGAACGTCGGATCGTCCCACTCCCACAGCGCGTAGTGGCGATCGAGGACGTAGTCGACGACGTCCTCGAGAGTCGGGTCGACCAGCTCCCGGTCGAGTGCGTCGTCGTCGGCGTCGACGGCCGGCCCGCAGCCGACGCTGGAGGACGCCTCCCACTCGCGCTCGCCGACGAACCGCGGCAGCCGCTCGCTGGGCGTCGCGACGGTGTGGCCCGGACAGTACAGCGCGTCGGTCGGCAGCCGTCCGTCGGCGACTAGCTCGCGGACGGCGGGCCACTCCGCGAGGAAGGGCAGCGCGTCGCCACCGAACGCCGCCCGTCGGTACTCCCGTCCCGCCGCGCCGCGGTACCACTCGCGCCAGCGGTCGGCGTCGTAGTCACAGAACTCCCAGCGAATCCCGAGGCGGTCCGCGATCTCTCTGCTCAGTTCGACGTCGGGGTGGCCCGAACATCCGAAGGTGAACCCGATCACCTCCCGGTCGCGTTCGACGAGCGCCGACGCGAGCAGCCGCGAGTCGTAGCCGCCCGAGAGCGGGACGACGACAGGGCGGTCGCCCGCGACGCGCTCGAGGCGATCGAGCGCGGTTTCGAGGGCCGACTCGAGGCTCGCCCGAGGGGTCGCCGATTCGTTCGTGCGTTCGTCCTCGGGCCCCGCGGGCCAGTACTCCCGGTAGGTTCGCCGTTCGATCCCGTCACCGTCGATCCGGACCACCTCGCCGGGCTGGGTCGCGTAAACCCCCTCCCAGATCGTCTCCGGACCGGTAACGTACCGCGTCAGGAGGAACTCACTCTCGAGAACGGGATCGGTTTCCGCCTCGAGCGCCTCGCGGACGACGCGACCGCGGTCGGCAACCGGCCCCTCGACGCCGTAGTACAGCGGGATCGATCGGGCGCCGTCGGCGACGAGGTAGGTGGCGTCGCCGTCCTCGAGGACGGCGGCGAAAAAGCCCTCGAGGGTGGCTGCGAGAGCCGCGACGTCCTCGAGCGGGGCGTCGGACTCCCGGATTTCGGAGAGGCGAGCGGCGAGGACGTCGTCCTCGAGGAGGCGACCGTCCTCGAACGCGCGACCCCGGACCGCGACTCCCTCGGCCCGGGTCCAGCCGTCGTGGTACAGCGTCGTCTGCATACTCGTTCGTTCGTCGAGGCGCACTTCAGTCCGCCGACGGCCGCCGACTCGACGGCTCACTCCTGGTTGTCGGCCAGCTCGCGGCGCCGTTGGTCGGTAGCCGTCTCCCACCGTTCTGCCGACGCGTCGTAGGCCGTCCCCAGCGAGATCAGGAAGCCGATGATGGCGGTGACGAGCGCGACGCTGCCGATGGCGACGACCGCGACCGAGAATAGCGCTCCCGCGAGGACCTGTGCCGAGGTCAGCAGCGAGACCGCCGTCACGAACGCGATCAGCGTTCCGAGCCGCGCTAGCCGGCCGGTGTCGAGACCGCGCTCGGAGTCAGAGCCCGTTTCGGTGCGCTCGAGCAGCTCGTCGAGGACGCCGCTGTACTCGCCGCCGTCTCGCGCGTGGCCCAGCGAGTGGAGCGACTGTGCGATCCACAGTCCGGCAGTGAAGTTCAACAGCGCGACGAACGAGACCAGCCCCAGCTCACCGCCGACGAACAGCCCCGCGGTGATCGCACCGACAAGCGACGCCGCCATGAGCCCGTGCGTGATAATCGAGCGGGTACCGAAGTCGGCCAGCCGGTTCAGCTGCGTCGTGTTCATACACCGTCGTACGATCTCGCGCCGAAAGCCGGCCACCCCTAACTATGTTAGGTATTTCCACACAATCGTTGCAGCTGCCGGGCTAGCGGCTTCCCGTTCGAGACCAATATAGCGGACGTATGGCAGAACTCGGCACCGCGACGATCGTCTACCGGAACTCGAGCGACGAGATCGAGGAGGTCACCGTCGACAACGACCACATCGCCTACTTCCAGGACCACTGGCTGTTCGCGTACGGTACCGACGAGGACGGCAACGACATGGTTCGACGGGTCCCGAGCGAGCGAGTCTACCACGTCGAGCGCTCGGTCGAAGAACTGGAGAGTACGTTCGACACCGCGGTCGACAAGGCCAAGGACACCCTCGAGGACCTCAAGTGAGCTACTCGTCGGTCGCGTCCTCGACCCGCTCTGCGTGTTTCTCGAGGTCGTCCGCGATCGTTCGAGCCTGATCGGGCGTTAGCTGGAGCTCCTCCATGTGGGCGGGGAGGTGCTCTTCGGTCATGTTGTCGAGTTCGAACTGCAACCGGACGCAGTCGGGCTCCTCTCGGTCCGCTGTCGCGTTCACGACGGCGAGCGATTCGGTCTCGAACTCGTGGCCTTTCGCGACGGCGTCGACGAGATCGAGCGTCGTGTACGCGTTGACTTTCATCAGACGGTCTGCCATCGTGTCCCGAGAGCGGCCGAACGCACTTAGGTAGCCCGGCAGCGGCGCGCAACGGGAACTGCCGAACCGACTGCTGTGGCTACGCGGATCCGCCGGAAAACAGCAATCGAGAGATCGATGCCGAGCGGTGGCCGTCGGTCGGACGGACTACTGGAAGTCGTTGACGGCGCAACCGCGAACCGTCTTGCGGTTGTGCCGGCAAATCGGTCCAGCAGACCGTCTCAGTCGTCGGACGGGATCGGCGTCCCGTCGGCCTGTGCGGGCGCGGGGCTCGCGTCCATATCGTCCTCCTCGGCGTAGGGGTACCACGTCCGCTTTGTGTTGTGCATGAACGGATCCTCGTAGCCCGTCTCCTCGGGCTCGATCAGCTCGGCGAGCGCCTCGTCGTCGCGCTCGGCGACGAACTCCCGGAAGCTCTGGGCCTCGCTATCGCGGGCCTCGGCGAAGTTCTCGAGCAGGTTCGCGATCGCACCCGGCACCTCGTCGGCGGGCACCCGTTCGGCGATCCAGGAGGCGAACTGCGGGTCCTCGCCGAGCCCGCCACCGAGTCCGATATCGAGCGCCTCGACGGGTTCGCCGTCCTTGCGCGTCTTCATTCCGCGCAGGGAGACGTCGGCGATCTGGGGCTGAGCACAGGAGGCCGTACAGCCCGAGAGGTGGATGTGGAAGTTCTCGACGCCCTCGGGGAGCTCGACGTTGTCGACGAGCCAGCGGGCGTAACGGACCTGGCGGTTCTTCGTCTCGACGATCGAGAGCGAACAGAACTCCGTTCCGGTACAGGCGATCGAACCCCGCTGGAACGGGTGCGGCTCGGGGCTGTAGTGGTCGAGTACCGGCTCGGAGCGCAGCTCCTCGAGGTTCTCCTCGGGGACGTCCGTGAAGATGATGTTCTGGCGCTGGGTGAGCCGGACTTCGCCGGAGCCGTGCTCCTCGGCGGCGTCGGCCAGCTCGTACCCTTCGTCGACGCCGATACGGCCGACGAGGACGTTCAGGCCGACGTAGTAGTCGCCGTCGGCTTGCTCGTGGACGCCGACGTGGTCGTGTTTGCCGTCGGCCTCGCCGGCGTTGTAGGAGTAGGATTCCCGGAGGTCCTCGCCCGCGGTCTCGAGCTCGAAGTCGACGTACTCCTCCTGGAGGGTCTCGCGGAGCTTCTCGGGGCCCCACTCGTCGACGAGGAACTTGATGCGGGCGTTGTAGCGGTCCTCTCGGTCGCCGTTGTCACGGAACAGCGCCGAGATGCCGCCGGCGACGTCGACGGCCTGCTCGGGCGTCGCGAAGACGTCGATGTCCCGGGCGAGACGGGGCTCGTTGCGCGAGAGTCCGCCGCCGACGCGGACGTTGTAGCCCGTCACCGTCTCGCCGTCGATCTCCTTCCTTGCAGGCTCGAAGGCGAGGTCGTTGATGTCACCCTGGCCGCAGCCCTCGTCACAGCCCGTGACCGATACCTTCCACTTCCGCGGGAGGTTCGAGTGGGCCTCGTTTTTCTTGAACGTGTCGTGGAGTTCGTCGGCGAGTGCACCGGCGTCGACGTGTTCGTGTTTGTCCTTGCCGGCGACGGGACAGCCGACGATGTTGCGCCAGGAGTCGCCACAGGCCTGAACCGTCGAGAGCCCGACCGACTCGAGCCGGTCGAAGATCTCCGGGACGTCCTCGAGGCGGATCCAGTGGAGCTGGATCGCCTGGCGGGTCGTCACGTCGAGCCAGCCGTTGCCAAACACCGGATTCTCCGCGGGGCCACGAGAGAAGTCGTCCGCGATCTCGACGATCTCTCGGAACTGGCCGGGCTCGAGAACGCCACCCGGCGGGCCGATCCGCATCATGAAGTACGACTCCTGGCCGGCGCGCTGGTGGTACAGCCCGTACCACTTGAAGCGCTCGAACCAGGCGTCGTGCTCGTCGTCGGGGATCGCGTCCCACCCCTCCTCGGCGAATCGTTCTATTTCCGCGCGGATGTCGGTACCGTAGAGCTCCTCTTTCCACTCTTCGACGTCACTCGGCATTGATCCCACCCTATGAACCGCTATTATAAGCACCCCGGCCTCACGTCAGTTCTCCCCGCATCTAGCTGGTTCCGGAGAAAATTGCCACACCGATGTTACTCGGGTTGCGGATTCGGCTCGACGATCGACTGGACTCCCTCGGGTCCGTACGGTTTGAACTCGCCGTCGACGATTCGGCCGACGGGTAACCGATCGATCGAATCCTGGGTACCACACTCGAGACATCGCCCGACGGTGTCCGCGACGACGATCGAGCCGCTGACGTCGACGCCGAAAAACCCCTCAAGCAGGACGTACGCCGGTTCGCACTCGCAGAATACGCCGTGTGACAGTGTCCAAACGTCGCTCACGCTTACCTGTCGGCTGTCGTTGACGCTGATCCACGCGCCGTCGTCGAGCGTCCGCACTGCGATCGTCATACGACCGCTTCGTCGGCGACCGGCCTCCGTTCGTCGGCCCGGGCAATGCTTACCGGTGAGCAGACAGGAGCTCGAACGAAAACCGCATGCGGGGATCGGAACGGCGCTGATATCCCGAACCAGGATAGCTGCTATTCTTGCCGGTATGAACAACCCACACTGGCGACCCGTCCCCACGCCGGGGATCTGTCCCCGAACCTATGGTGGCGGGCCGCGAACAACAGCACCTTTTAACGGGCCGGCCGGACTGGCGGGTATGCAGATCAAAGACCGGGAGCGGGTCGAGGGCGGCCGCGAACGGCTCACGGTCGTCCCCGAGAGCGTGGACGACCTCTGGCATTTGCAGTACGTCTTAGAGCCCGGCGACCGGGTTGCGGGCGATACGACCCGGCGGATCCAGCGCAACGACGATCAGATGCGGGATACGGGCGGCGAGCGCGAACATATGTGGGTCGCCATCGCCGTCGAGGACGTCGAGTTCCACAAGTTCGCCAACCGACTGCGGGTCGGCGGCGAGATCGTCGCCTGTTCGCGCGAGGACCAGCTTGGCTTCCACCACACCCTGAACGTCGAGGAACGCGAGGAGCTGTCGATCGAGAAGCGGTTCAAACCCGACCAGGAGGCCCGCCTCGAGGAGGCCGAAGAGGCCACCGAGAACCCCGACGTCGCGATCGCGACCGTCGAAGAGGGGAAGGCTCACCTCCACACCGTCGCCCAGTACGGCACCGAAGAACGGGCGGCGATCACGGGACCGACGGGCAAGGGCGACTTCGCCCGCGAGCGCTCGGAGCTGTTCGCGGAGCTGGCGACGGTCCTCGAGCGCCAGGACGCCGACGCGGTCATCCTCGCGGGGCCCGGCTTTACGAAGCAGGACGCCTACAAGTACATCGAGCAGAACGCGCCCGACGTCGCCGAGAAGATCACGATGGTCGACGCGGCGGCCGTCGGCGACCGGGGCGTCCACGAGGTACTCAAACGCGGTGCCGTCGCGGACGTTCAACAGGAGACCCGAATCGAGCGCGAAGCCGAGTACATCGACGAGCTCACCGAGCGCATCGCCCAGGGCGCGAAGGCGGCCTACGGCCCCGAAGAGGTGAAGCGAGCCGCGGAGTACGGCGCGATCGAGCGGCTGCTGATCGTCGACGACCGACTCCGCCAGGAGCGGGGTCCTGACGGGGAGTGGGCGATCGACGTCGACGACGTCGTCCGCACTGCCGAGCAGAAAGGCGGCGAGGTGACGGTGTTCTCGAGCGAGTTCCCACCCGGCGAACAGCTCGCGAACCTCGGCGGGATCGCTGCGCTGTTGCGCTACCGGCTCGACTAGGTCCCCTGTTCCTCGCCCAGGTCCTCGTAGATCTCCGGATCGGTCCGGAACTTCAACACGTTGTGGACCGCCGAGTTCCGAACGTTCGCGATGACGTCGCCGTGCTCGGAGTAACAGTCGTGGATCCACCGGGAGACCTCCTCGCGGTCCCGAAACATCATCACGGTCTTCCACTGGTACTCCCCGTCCGAGAGGAAGAAAAACAGGGTGTGTTTGTCCTCGCGAATGTGTTCCATCGCCTCGCGCCAGCCGTCGGCGAAGTTTTCGGTGTTGAACTTGAACTCGAACAGCGCGAAGATGTAGTACTCCTCGTTGGGGATGATCGCCTCCCGGAAGACCCCCTCGTTTCGCATCCGTCGGATCGACTCGCTGACGGTGACGTGGGAGACGTCGATACCGTAGTCGGCCTCAAGGACGTCGGTCAGCTCCCGCGAGGAGAGCTGCGGGTCATCAGCCAGCTCGCTGAGGATCGCGATGTCGCGGTCCTTGAACTCCCAGTCGGGTGCGTCGCTCATAACTCGTAGTATGGTAGTTACCACTGTTTACGTGTTTGGTTCGCACGCCGACGGGGAGCTCACCCGCTCGGTACCGTCCCGTCCCCATCGGTGACAGGCGCGATCCGCGTCATCAGTTTCGAATGGTAACCGACACGGTGGGAGTCAGTCTTCGCCGGAGAGCCGCCGCAGCGACTCCTCGCCGATCTCCTCGAGGACGCGCTCGTGAAACGCCTGCAGAGCCGCACTCTCGTCTTCCGCGAGGACGACGTCGCTGGCCGACAGCGTCGCCAGCCCGAACGCCCGCGGCGTCGGCGAGTCGAGCAGCTGGCGCTCGACCGCCAGCGCCCCCGAGTCGATCGCCGCGACGACGGCCTCGATCTCGGCGACGTTGAGCTTGTCCGCCAGAATTTCGCGGTAGGTCTCCTCGATCACCGCGAACTCCTCGAGATCCCGGGCGAACCCGAGCAACATCTCGCTCGAGACCTGCTGTTCGCTGGCGGACTTCTCGTAGCCCTTGTACCGCTTGAGGATCATCAGCGCCCGCGTGGCGTTGATCCGGAAGTACCGCTGGAGCAGGTCAGTGCCCTCGAGGGCTGCACGTAGATCCGCGCGGACGTCCTCGGGATCGAGGTCCGCGAGGACGCCCTCGAGGTCGAGCTTCCGATTGAGCGGCATCGAGAGGACGAACCCGTTGTCGGCGACGGCGACCTTGACGTTGGCCGTGGCCGCCTGGGCACAGTGGTACGCGAGCAGCCGCGAGAGGCCGTCGTTGACCTTCCGCCCGTAGTTCGAGTGGACGTAGTAGTGGCGTTCGTACTCGTCGCGGTCGCGCTCGACCTCGATGGCGAGGCGCTCGTCGGTGCTGACGCTTTCGGTCCCCGCGTACCGGAGCTGGTGGTCGAACAGCCGCGCGATCGCCCGGACGCTGTCGTCGTCGAGCGGGAACCCTCGCAGCCAGCCCCGAACGCGGGAGGGACCGCCCGCCTCGTAATGCTCGAGCAGCTCCCGCTGGAAAGCGAGGATCTCACAGCCCAGATCGTACGAGAGCGGAAGTCGCTCGGAGTACCACGACGGGACCGTCGGCCGCGCGCTCGTGCGGTCGACGTACACCTTCGACCCCCGCCGGTAGCGGTACTCGAAGTGGTCGCCCCCGAGAACGAAGACGTCGCCCTTCTCTAAGGTGTCGAGGTAGTCCTCGTCTAACTGGCCGACCCACTCGTCGCTCGCGCGGGTGTGGACGTCGCAGGTGAACGAATCGGGGATCGTCCCGATGTTGGTCATGTAGATCACCCGGGCGAGTCGACCCCGCTTGCCGATCAGGGGTTCGCCGACCGGGAACGACTCGTGGTGGTGCTCGCCCCCAGGCGGGTCGTTCGCGTCGCGCCAGATCTTCGCGTAGACGTTCTTGTCTTCGAGCCCGGCGTACTCGGCGGTGAGGTACCGACAGAGCGACTCCCACTCCTCGTCGGTGTAGTTCCGGTAGGGATAGGCCCGCCGGAGGATCCCCCGGACCTCGGATTCGGGTCGGATCTCGGCGATCGCCATCCCGTAGACGTGCTGGCTGGCGACGTCCTGGGCGTCCTCGGGGATCGAGACGGAGTCGACGAACCCCTCCTCGGCCTTCTTGAGCATCACCGCGCACTCGAGCAGCTCGTCACGGTCCAGCGCGATCACCCGCCCCGTCACGGTCTGGCCGACACGGTGGCCCGCCCGCCCGACCCGCTGGAGGAGGGCGGCGACGGACTTCGGGGAGCCGACCTGGACGACGAGGTCGACGTGGGGCATGTCGATCCCTAGCTCTAGCGAGGTCGAGGACGTGACCACCGCGAGCTCGCCGCGTTTCAGCCGTCCTTCGACGTCCTGGCGGACCTCCTTCGAGAGACTGCCGTGGTGACACGCCGAGTTGGCCTCGTCGTAGGCGTCGAAGCGCTCGCGGAGGTTGTGCAGTACCCGTTCGGCGCCCGAGCGGGTGTTCGTAAAGACGAGCGTGTTGGTGTGGGTCTGGACGTGCTCGTGGAGGCGCTCGTAGAAGCGGTCCTGGACGAGCTCGCGGGGCGTGTGGATCAGGTCGTCGGTCGGCGACTCGAGCTCGAGGTCGAACTCGCGGGCGAAGCGGGCGTCGACGATCTCGTACTCCCGGGGTTCGCCGCCCGGCTTCTGGCGTCCGACCAGAAACTCAGCGACCCGCGAGAGCGGCTCGATCGTTGCCGAACAGCCGATCCGGGTGAGCTCGTTCTCGGCCATCGCCTCGAGGCGCTCGAGGCTCACCGACAGGTGGGTGCCGCGTTTACCCGCCGCCAGCGAGTGGATCTCGTCGACGATGACGTACTCCACCGTCCGGAGCTTCTCGCGGAACTTCGGTGAGTTCAGCAAGATTGCGAGCGTCTCCGGGGTCGTGTTGAGGATGTGTGGGGTCTCCTCGAGCATCTTCTGGCGCTCGCTCGAGGCGGTGTCGCCGTGACGGATCGCGTGGCGGATCTCGCCGACGTCCTCACCGCTCCTCGCGGCTTCACCGCTTGAGTGTTCCACGGCAGGTGGCGCCGCGCGCTCTTTCGCGATCGACTCGATCCCCTCGAGGGGAACCTCGAGGTTGCGGTGAATGTCGTTTGCCAGCGACTTCAGCGGCGAGACGTAGAGACAGTAGACGGAGTTCTCGAGACCTTCCTCGAGGTCGCGAGCGACGCTGTAGAGTTCGTTGATAATCGCGGTAAACGACGCGAGGGTCTTTCCCGACCCTGTCGGAGCACAGACGAGCGTGTTCGTTCCCGCGTCGATCTTCGGGATCGCTCCCTGCTGGGGCGGCGTGAAGAACCCGTCGTTCTCGGGGACGTACTCGCCGAACTCCTCGAGCCACCACTCCCGGACCGCGGGCTCGAGCAGCTCGAGGACGTCGCCGTCCTCGATCGTGACGGCGTCCGGATCGAACGGCAGCTCGTCGTCGGCGACCGGCAACGCGAGCTCGTCGGTCCCGTCCATCACCCCGACCTGGGGAGGCGCGGGTCAAGAGCGTTTGGCTGGCACGGTGAAAGTGAAACCGGGAGCGGTACCGGTCCGCAGATTCGCATAGGAGTGCCGGAGACTGCAAGTGCCACGTATATATCACTACTCGGTGCGAGGACGTGACAGCTACCGTCGAACCGCAACTTCCTCGACCATGCCACGACTCACCCGTCGCAAGCTGCTCGGTGCGTTCTCGCTTTCGGCCGGCGTCGGCGCGCTCTCTCTCGTTGTCAGAGAGCGCTCGCGGTCCGCGTCGGGCGACGAGTCGGTCCCCGATAGCGTCGCGTTCGACCCCCGCGTCGACGGGTTCGGTTTCGAAAACTACGCGACGCCCCCGGTTCCGCCGGAACCGACGGAGTTCGTCTCGCGACGCGAACTGCGGGAGACGCTGGCGACTCGACTCGACGACTCGCTGGGGACGCGGCTAACGGCCCCGCTGTCGACTGCCGAACCGCAGCTCGGGTCGATCGTCGATCGGCTGTACGCGAACGCCAGCCGACTGTTCGGGACGAGGGGGTACTGTTACGGCATGGCGACGGCCGCACAGTGGTACCACGAGGAGCCGACTGCCGTCCCACTCGAGCGCGAGTCGGCGAGCGAGATCGACCACGTCGACGCCCCCCTCGAGGACGACGCGACACCGGTCAGGGACGACGTCGAACGGTTCCACCGCCAGCAGTTCCTCGATCCCCTCTCGTGGCTCCAGCGGCGACCGCTCCTCGAACCCGAGCGGATCGACTACCGCAAGCAGGCCCGGGAGCTCCAGACCGCGATCGACGAGTTCGGCACGGCGGGGATAACGATCAGCGGCGAGAACGTCCTCGAGGGCCACTACGTGTTGCTCTACGACTACGCCGTCGACGACGGCGAGATCGCGTTCGCGGTCTACGATCCGAACGACGCCGCCGAGGAGTACGCCGGTGACCGACACGCCATCGGGATCTCGACGGCCGACGGCGAGTCGCTGCTGGGCTCGTACGCGGACCGGTACGATCGGTTCCTGTTCGTTCCGGTCGACCGTGCCGTCAGCGCCCGAGCCAGAACCGATCGGTGACGGCTCGCTCAGAACTCGCTTACGACCTCGATCCCTCGGGTCCCGTAGTCGGTCATCGCGGCCAGGCGCTCGGAGACGTCCTCGAGGACGACCTCCCGCGTGACCAGCGCGCCGGGATCGAGCCGTCCCGTCTCGATCAGCCGCAGCAGTTCGTCGTACCGCGACGGCGGCATCCCTCGCGAGCCGACGATCGTGACATCCCAGCGGGTGAGCTCGTCCATCGGCAGGGCGATCTCGCCGCGCTCGGCGTCGGTCGTCAGACCGACCTGGACGTGGGTCCCCCGGGTCCGCAGACAGTCGACGCTGTTCCGGCAGGTTTCGGCCCGGCCCAGCGCGTCGACGGAGGCGTGGGCGCCGCCATCCGTCACGGCCGCGATCTCGCCAGGGACGTCGACGTCCTCGTCCGCGACCACCGTGGCGTCGGCGCCGAGGTCGGTCGCCAGCTCGAGGGGATCCTCGCGGACGTCGACCGCCGCGACGTTCGCCCCGAGCGCCCCGGCGATCTGAACCGCCGCGAGGCCGAGCCCGCCGCAGCCGTGGACCGCGACCCAGTCGCCGGCCGCGAGATCGGCCCGGTGGGCAAGCGCGTGAAAGGCCGTGACGTACCGACAGCCCAGCGCGGCCGCCTCGACCGTCGAGACCGCGTCGGGGAGCGCGACGACGTTGAAGTCGGCGTGGGGAACGGACACCTGCTCGGCGAACGCGCCGGGGACCGTCTCCTCGAATCCCAGGGCGTAGCCGTCCTCACAGACGTTTCCGTGGCCGTTTCGACACTGCGGACAGGTACCCTCGCCGAGGTTGAACGGAACGGCGACCCGGTCTCCGGGCTCGAACCGATCTACCCTCTCCCCGACGCGGGCGACCGTCCCCGCGGGCTCGTGCCCCAGGATCTGCCCGATCGGCACCTGATCGTCGGCCCATTCGCCGTGGCCCCGCCAGGCGTGCCAGTCACTCCGACAGATCCCGCAGGCCTCGACGTCGACGACGACGCCGTGAGGAGCGGGATCCGGGGGGTCGACCGACTCGATCGCGAGCGGTTCGCCGTACTCCTCGAGTACTGCAGCGCGCATGCCTTCGACTCCGCGGGCAGGCGAGTAATCAGTGACGGATACGGCGGTCGAGAGCCAACCTTATCGGGTGTGCGATCCCAGAGGCGGGTATGCGCGTCACCTTTCTCGGCACGGGCAGTGCGATGCCCACGGGCGAACGCTTCCAGACCGGCGTCCTCGTCCAGGACGAGGGCCGAACCCTGCTGATCGACTGCGGCTCCGGAGTCCTCCACCGGCTCCAGCAGTCCGGCGTCGGCTACGAGAGCGTCTCGACGGTTCTGTTGACTCACCACCACCTCGACCATGTCGCGGACCTGCTGCCGCTGATGAAAGCGCGCTGGCTCGCCGGCGAGGACCACCTCGAGATCGTCGGACCGCAGGGAACGAAGTCGCTGGTCGACGACCTACTCGACGTCCACGACTATATGCAAGACCGGCTCGACCTGCAGCTCCGGGAGGTCCATCCCGGCGAGTTCTCGGTCGCTGGCTTCGACGTCGCGGCCTACGAGACCCGCCACTCGCTGCCGTGTCTGGCCTACCGGTTCGGCGATCTGTTCACGTTCAGCGGCGACAGCGAGGCTTTTGCCGGGCTGGCGAACTTCGCGGAGGGGTCGGCGATTCTCGCCCACGACTGTTCGTTCCCGGATGACGTCGACGTCTCGAACCACCCGACCCCCGAAACGCTCGGTCGCGAACTGGCCGACCGGGAGCTCGGCCGGGTCTACCTCACGCACCTCTACCCACACACCGACGGCCGCCACGAGGAGATGCTCGAGTCGATCGGGAACCACTACGACGGCGACGTCCGGTTCGCCGAGGACTTACAGACGATCTCGATCGAGTAGCTCAACGGTCGCGACGCGGGTGCCGCTTTTTCGATATCCGACCGCCGCAAGCGACAGTGATACCGACGTCGTCCCGGAGATGGGAGATCCGAAAACGTATAAGCGGAGAGTTTGTAGGATGATAACAACAGAATGTCCCCTCGTTCCAGATCCGCCCGTATTCCCGAGGTGAGCGGATGAGCCTTCCGTATCGCTTTTCGGAGCTACTCACGTCCTACTCCAAGATCGTCATCGTCGTGTTACTGTTGACCACGGCGCTCGTCGGCGCCGGGGTCCCGATGGTCGACGACGACTCCTCGCTCGACCAGTTCGAAGGCGAGTCCGAGGAGGCCCAGGCCCTCGAGGAGATGGACGACCAGTTCGCCGCGGAGGGTGACGAGAACACGACTTCCGTCCAGCTGATACACAGGGACGACGAGGGGAACGTCCTCTCACAGGAGTCGCTGATCAGCTCGCTCGAGTTCCAGCAGGAGATTCACGACAACGAGTCGCTCAACGAAACGCTGGCCGACGAAGACCCGATCACCGGCGTCGAGAACATCCTCGCGATGACCGCGATCACGAACGAGGAGATCGACGAGCTCGAGGCTCGCGCCGACGAGCTCGAGGATCGCGAGGCCGAACTCGAGAACCGTAGCGACGTCCTCGAGGAGGGTATCGACGAGGTTACCGAACTCCAGCGAGAGTACGAGGAGGCGTCGGCCGACGGCGACGAGGCCGCGGCCGACGAAATCGACGCCGAGATCGAGGCGACGATCGACGAAACCGTCGACGAAGCCGAACTCGACGCGGACCAGGCCGACGAGTACGAGGAGTTCGCCGAGGACGCCCGGGAGGTCGAGTCCAACCGCTGGATGCTCGAGCGACAGGCCGAGCTTCCGCCCGAGGAGCTCCCCGAGTACCAGGAGCTCGACGAGGCGCTCGAGGAGATCTACACCGGCGCGACCATGGGCGTGCTCCAGGAGGAGTACGAACAGCTCGAGGCCGACGCCGAGGCCCTCGAGACCCAGCAGGCGGAGCTCGAGAACCAGGCCGCAGCGATCGAACAGCAGGAGGCCGAACTTGAGGAGCGAACCGAGACGCTTCAGTCGGGACTCGAGGACGTAATCGAACTCGAGTACGAGTACGAGCTGGCGAGCGCGGCC